>JABLTR010032012.1_pt1 | contig 34292 bp, 29 predicted proteins | sample 7160071 | NCBI WGS metagenome assembly JABLTR01 (sample SAMN14651230, study PRJNA627086) | human gut metagenome | isolation source: feces | host: Homo sapiens | reverse complement strand
GGAGTCCTCCGGTGTGGACGGCTACGAGATGACCCCCGCCCAGAAGGATACCGTGGGCACCCAGGTCATTCTGCACATCAAGCCGGATACCGACACTGAGAAATACGACAACTTCCTGGATGAATACGGCATTGTGGCCATCGTGAAGAAGTACAGCGACTATGTGCGCTACCCCATCCAGATGGAGCGCGAAAAGAGCCGCCAGAAGCCGGAACCGGACCCCAAGCCTGAGGACTACAAGCCCGAGTGGGAGACCTACACCGAGCTGGAGACCCTGAACAGCATGATCCCCATCTGGAAGAAGCAGAAGAGCGAAGTGACCGATGAGGAGTACAACAGCTTCTACAAGGATAAGTTCGGTGATTACGCTGACCCCGCCCGGGTCATCGTGAGCCGCACCGAGGGTACCGCCAACTACAATGCCCTGCTGTTCGTGCCCAGCCACCGTCCCTACGACTTCTACACCAAGGACTACGAGAAGGGTCTGGCGCTGTACGCTTCCGGTGTGCTCATTATGGAAAAGTGTGCCGACCTGCTGCCGGATTACTTCAGCTTTGTAAAGGGCATTGTGGACAGTCAGGATCTGAGCCTGAATATCAGCCGTGAGATGCTGCAGAAGGACAGCCAGCTGAAGCTGATCCATAACGCACTGGAAAAGAAGATCAAGAACGAGCTGCACGCCATGCTAAACAACGACCGTGCGAAGTACGAGGAGTTCTGGAAGGAGTTCGGTCGTCAGATCAAGTTTGGTGCTTATTCTGACTACGGAATGCACGCCGAACTGCTGCGCGACCTGCTGCTGTTCTGGTCCGCCAAGGAGCAGAAGATGGTCACCCTGCAGGAGTACATCGACAAGATGCCCGCTGAGCAGAAGTACATCTACTTTGCCGCAGGCGATTCCACCGACCGTCTGGCAAAGCTGCCCTCCGCAGAGCTTGTGCTGGACAAGGGCTTTGACGTACTGCTGCTGACCGAGGATGTGGATGAGTTCTGCCTGCAGATCCTGCACAGCTACCCCCGCAAGGATGCCGAGGGCAAGGACGGCACCGTGGAGTTCAAGAACGTGAACAGCGGTGATCTGGGTCTGGAATCCGAAGAGGAGAAGAAGGCCGCCGAGGATGCCACTGCCGAGAACAAGGCTCTGTTCGATGCCATGAAGGACGCCTTGAACGGCAAGGTGAAGGAGGTCAAGGTCTCCACTCGCCTGAAGGATCACCCCGTCTGCCTGAGCGCTGACGGCCCGCTGTCCATTGAGATGGAGAAGGTGCTGTCCAAGCAGCCCGGCAGCGAGGGCGTGAAGAGCGACAAGGTGCTGGAGCTGAACGTGAACCACCCCGTGTTTGCCGCCCTGAAGGCCGCACAGGAGGCTGGCGACACCGAGAAGCTGAACAAGTACAGCGCCCTGCTGTACGCACAGGCACAGCTGATCGAGGGTCTGCCCGTGGATGACCCCGCCGCTTATGCCGAGGCCGTTTGCAGCCTGATGAAGTAAACTTTTATGGAGAGGCCGCTGTGCATTTGCGTAGCGGCCTCTTTGTGGAAGAGATGTTTTAATTTTGCGCTTGTCACGGTCTGTGGACCGTTCCAAGCGCATTTTCACGAGAACAGAAATACCCCCTTAACAAAAAGGCCGCGCTCCGCTATAATAGAGTGGAACGCGGTCTTATTTTTATCTTTCTGTGAAAGGAATTCTGTTTCATGGAGCCGAGAAAACATTATTTTGCAAAGATCCCCACCATTGCCATCTTTATCGTCATGGCGATGTCCGGGCCGTTGGGGGTGCTGCTGTTCATCCTGAAGGGTATCGACCAAAAGATGCAGAAGGAGGAGCAGGAGGCTGCCCGTGACCGGGGCGACTACCGCCCCTCCCCAAATCCCGCACCTATGCCTAAAACGCCGCCTTTCCCCGGGCAGGATGTTCCCACGGCAGAGCAGAAAAGTGCAAAGGAATGGCATAAAAACATTGCCGTCCTCTGCACCATCATGGGTGCCGTTTTCCTGTTTGCCGGGATGACGGATGCGGTGGATATCATCGGCGCATGGCAGGTGCTGCCTGACCCCGGGGAGCTGTTTTCCGATATCGTCATGGCCATTGGCGGCGGCGGTGCGCTGCTGACCGGTCTGCGGATGAACCGCACCCGCAAGCTGGAGCAGCTGCTGGATAAGGTTGTGGGCGAGCGCGATAATATCCCCCTGCCGGAACTGTTTGCCGCCGCCGGGGTGGACGCCGCCCGGGGACGCGCTGCCGTGAAAAGTGCCATCGAGCACGGATACTTCGGCGCGGATGCCTATATTGACAACCGCACCGACACGCTGGTGGTGCGGGGTGCGGCACCACAGCCGAAAAAGCCCGCGCAAGCCCCGACACCTAAAGCTCATCCCGCTGCAGAGGACGAGTACGCCGCCCTTCTGCGCCAGCTGCGGGAGGTGAACGATGCCATCCCAGACCCGGTGATGAGCCAGAAGATCTCCCGTCTGGAAGAAGTCAGCGGGCGTATCTTTGCGCTGGCGCAGAAGGACCCGGACAAAAAAGCACAGCTGCAAAAATTTATGAACTACTATCTGCCCACTGCGCTCAAGCTGCTGAACACCTACGCCAGCCTTTCCCGGCAGGCGGTGGAGGGCACGAACATTACCGAGGCCAAGCACAGCATCGAGCGCAGCATGGACCTGCTGGTGACCGCCTTTGAAAACCAGCTGGACAAGCTGTTCCAAGCCGATGCGCTGGACGTGAACGCCGACATTGCCGCACTGGAAGGAATGCTGAACCTCGACGGCCTGACCGGCAGCGAATTTACCCGCTGAACCACACTCCCGCACCCGATGGCTGCATCGGTGCGGGGGTATTTTTTTGTGCAAAGTGCAATTTTCCATCCCGTCTTTTTTGGGCGCTGCGCTCAAAATTCCGGGATTTGTGTGCATTTATGCCAAGCATTTCGATTCGCCCGAAAAACTTTTATTTTATTTGTTCGACAGCAGTCGATTGAGCTGCACAGGCGCTTTTTGCAACTTTTCATCGAGATGCAACAATAACACATGGTTTTTTGCGTTGCGTTTGACTATTATAGAAGCAGCTACTGCAGCTGCGAACGGCTGCATCGACTTTTCCGATCATAATAGTAGGAGGAAATTTCCATGATGAAGTCCATTTCCACCTGGAAGCAGGAGCTGACCAAGGGCGCACACGCTGCGCGTCTGGCTGCGCTGTACTGCTGCACCCCCGACGAGACCCCTGCACAGGCAGCCCGCTATGCGGCTGTTCTGGACGGGTTAGAGACCACCTTCGGCGCACATACCGAGGCCGGTTTGTATAGTGCCCCTGGCCGCACCGAGATCGGCGGCAACCACACCGACCACCAGCATGGCCGCGTGCTGGCAGGCAGCGTGAACATTGATATGATCGCTGCTGCCGCCCCCAACAGCCTGAACCAGCTGCGCGTGCAGAGCGAGGGCTACGACCTGTGCGTTATCGACCTTGACGACCTGACCGCCCGCAAGGAGGAGGAGAACACCACTGCTTCCCTGCTGCGCGGCGAGTGCGAGGCTTTCCGTCAGCGTGGCGCAAAGCTGTCCGGTCTGGACGTGTACATTTCCTCCAATGTGCCCAAGGGCAGCGGCGTTTCTTCCTCTGCCGCATTTGAGGTGCTGGTCGGCGTGATTCTGAACGACTGCTTCATGGATGAAAAAGTCTCCCCCATTGCCATTGCACAGATCGGCCAGTGGGCTGAAAATGTGTACTTTGGCAAGCCCTGCGGCCTGATGGATCAGATGGCTTCCAGCGTGGGCAACATTATCACCATCGACTTTGCCGACAAGGCAAACCCCGACGTGGAGCCGGTGCAGGTGGACTTTTCCAAGGCCGGTCTAGCGCTGTGCATTCTGGACTCCGGCGCAGACCATGCCGACCTGACCGACGAGTACGCCGCCATCCCCAATGAGTGCCGCGCTGTGGCCGCTGTGTGCGGCGGCGAGGTGCTGCGGGACGTGCCCTTTGAAACCTTCCTTGCAAATATTCCGGCCTGCCGCAAGCAGTGCGGCGACCGCGCTGTGCTGCGCGCCTTCCACTTCTACGCCGATAACGACCGTGTGCCCCAGCAGGTGGCCGCCCTGCGCGAGGGCGATTTTGATGCCTTTTTGCAGATGGTAACTGCCTCCGGCGACAGCAGCTGGGAGTATTTGCAGAACGTCATCCCCGCCGGTTACAAGGAGCATCAGGAGGTGGCTGTGACCATCGCCGCTGCCAAGCATTATCTGGGCGGCAAGGGTGCTGTGCGCGTGCACGGCGGCGGTTTTGCCGGTACGGTGCAGGCCTTTGTGCCGGTGGAGATGCTGGCAGACTTTAAGGCAAACATGGAAAAGATCCTCGGCGCTGGCCGCTGCCATGTGCTGAACATCCGTCCTGAGGGAGGTGCTGTGCTGTGATCTCCACCGCCATCCAGCAGCTCGTGAACTACGGGCTGGACACCGGGCTGATTTTGCCTGATGACGAGATCTATATCCGCAATCAGCTGCTGATGACCATGCAGCTGGACGACTTTACCGCCCCGGAGGGCGAGGTGTGCTATACCGATCTGGAAAGCATCCTCAAGACCCTTGTGGACGATGCCGTTGCCCGCGGCGTGTGCGAGGATAACTCCACCGCACGCGATCTGTTCGACACCAAGCTGATGGGCGTGCTGACCCCGCGCCCCAGCATCGTGCGCGCCAACTTTGAGGAGCGGTACGAAAACGAGGGCCCGCAGGCCGCTACCGACTGGTTCTACAAGTTCAGTCAGGACACCGACTACATCCGCCGCTACCGTATCAAGCGCGATCTGAAGTGGGTCACCAAGACCGAGTACGGCGATCTGGATATCACCATCAACCTGTCCAAGCCGGAAAAAGATCCCAAGGCCATTGCCGCCGCAAAGCTTGCACCCCAGAGTGCTTACCCCAAGTGCCAGCTGTGCGTGGAGAACGAGGGCTACGCCGGCCGCATGAACCACCCTGCGCGCGAAAATCACCGCATCATCCCGCTGACCATCAACGACAGCGCGTGGAATTTGCAGTACAGCCCCTACGTTTACTACAACGAGCACTGCATCGTATTCAACAACCAGCATACCCCCATGAAGATCGAGCGGGCAACCTTCCGCAAGCTGCTGGATTTTGTGGGTCTGTTCCCCCACTATTTTGTGGGCAGCAACGCCGACCTGCCTATCGTGGGCGGCAGCATCCTGAGCCATGACCATTTCCAGGGCGGTCATTACGAGTTTGCCATGGCCAAAGCTCCCATTGAAAAGACGTGGGTGTTCCCCGGCTTTGAGGACGTGGAGGCCGGCATCGTGCACTGGCCCATGAGCTGCATCCGTCTGACCTGTGCGGACGATGCACGCCTTGTGGAGCTGGCCGATAAGCTGCTGGCTGCTTGGCGCAGCTACACCGACGAGAGCTGCTTTATCTTTGCCGAGACCGACGGCGAGCCCCACAACACCATTACCCCCATCGCCCGGATGCGGGACGGCAAGTATCAGCTGGATCTGGTGCTGCGCAACAACATCACCACTCCGGAGCATCCGCTGGGCGTGTACCACCCCCATGCAAAGCTGCACCACATCAAAAAAGAGAACATCGGCCTGATTGAGGTGATGGGTCTGGCCGTGCTGCCCAGCCGCCTGAAGCAGGAGCTGTTCGACCTTGCTGATGTGCTGGTGGCGCACCTGCCCACCGCAGAGTACCCCGAAGCCCTGCAAAAGCATGCTGCGTGGGCAGAGGAAATCCTTGCAAAGCACCCGGAGCTGAACGCCGACAATGTGCACCTGATCTTGCAGGACGAGGTAGGCCATGTGTTCGCACAGGTGCTGGCCGATGCCGGTGTGTATAAGCTGGATGAAGCAGGCCGCGCCGGTTTTGTCCGCTTCCTTGAAAGCGTAAAATAAACCATAAATCCCCGAGGCTGTTGCACATATCATGGCGCAACAGCCTTTTTTAGAGCACAGCATTGAGCAAAAGCACTTTTCCTTTGCTCTCCCCCCTGTGAAAAACTCAATGGGAAAATCCGCAGATTTTCCCATTGATAAATTAAAGTATTCATTCCGCTGAAAATGGCCAAAGCAGCGCGGCGGCCATTCAAAATCGTTTTTTGTAGATGGAGGTATCGCTATGCACTGCACTTTGGAAGTTTGCGTAGACAGCACCGCCAGCGCACTGGCGGCAAAACGCGGCGGCGCTGACCGGCTGGAGCTGTGCGCCGACCTTATCATCGGCGGCACCACTCCTTCCCCTGCCCTGCTGCGTCAGGTCAAGGCTGAGACCGGTCTGCCGGTGCGGGCGCTTATCCGTCCCCGCTTCGGCGATTTCTGCTACGACCGTTACGAGCTTGCACAGATGGCCGAGTGCGCCGCCGAGCTGGTAGCCGCCGGTGCCGACGGCATCGTGACCGGTGTGCTGACCCCGGCGGGCGCACTGGACACCGATGCTCTGTGCCCTATCTACGCCGCCGCCCGGCAGGCGGCAGAAAAAGCACACCGCACCGTGGACTGCACCCTGCACCGTGCTTTTGATGTCTGCTGCGACCCCTTTGCCGCACTGGAAGCCGCAAAGCAGCTAGGGCTTGCTACCATTCTGACCAGCGGACAGGCAGCAAGTGCCCCACAGGGCGCTGCCCTGCTGCGGCAGCTGGTGGAAGCTGCCGGGCAGGAGGTGGAGATTCTGGTTGGTGCAGGCGTATCTGCTGCCAACATCCCCGCCCTTGCCGCCCAGACTGGTGCCCGGGCGTTCCACCTTTCCGGCAAGCAGGTGCTGGACAGCCGCATGACCTTCCGGCGGGAAGGCGTGCCCATGGGGCTGCCGGGCTTTTCGGAGTTTGAGATCTGGCAGACCAGTGAAGCAAATATCCGCGCCGCCCGTACCGCATTGGATGCGCTGTAACTGCAAAAAACATCGTTCTTCCCGCAGTGCCTGTTTCCGCAGGAAACAGGCACTGCATCCTGCTGTTTTCCATTACGCCCCTCTCCCGTGAAAATGCAAAATCGGGCAGCCCGCAGGCTGCCCGATTTTGTTCTAATAAAGTTTTTCCCACTTTAGTGCAGGGCGGCAAACCGGGCTGCGCCGCGGGTGCATAGCCAGCGGTGCAGCAGCAAGTCCAGCCCCAGCAGCGCGGCCAGACAAGCACCTTGCGCGGCCAGCGGCGGCACGGCATAATCCAGTAAGGTCAGGGGCAAAAACAGCACCCCGCCCGCCAGCAGCCACCCGCCGAACATTGCCAGCATACTGGCGGCGCTCCGCTTGACCACGGCGGCCTCACTTACCCAGTGGAGGTTGGGCAGGCACAATCCCAAGGCAAGGCCCATTTGCGCCGTCAGCCACACAAAAGCTGCCAGCACAGCAAGCACCAGCAGCCCCTGCCCTGCCGGAATGCGCAGCGCCGCCATGGCGCACCCGGCGCAAAACCACGCCCCCGGCAGCGTGAGCAGCAGCTGCAGCTCCACCTTTACCCGCAGAACCTGCTGCGGGGCAACCGGCAGGCTTTGCAGCAGCCAGAGGGTGCCGCCCTCCAGCGACACCGACGGCGCTGTGATAAAGTTCATGGTGGCTATGGCGCACACCATCCCGCACACCAGCATGGGCAGGCTCTCCGGCAGGTAAGCAGCAGTAAAGGCGCGCAGGTCTGCGGCCTTCCACAGTGCTACCACGCCCAGCACCGGCAGCAGCAGACTGCTCAGTGCACAGTTGAGCAGCCACATGGGGCAAGCGCCCAGATGCAGCAGTTCCCGCCGCAGTAATGCCCGGCGCGGGGGCTGCTTTTTTTGCGTCTTTGCGCGGTATTCCGCTTTGGCTCTGCCCGGTTCAAGGGTCAAAAGCCGCAGATAGGGCTTTGCCAGCGCCTTACCGCACAGCGCCATACAGGCCGCAGCCAGCGCCAGAAACAGCAGCAGCGCCGGGACGTTGCCCACTGCCGCCAGACCCAGCAGACGCAACGGTGCAGCAACACGACCGGCGGTTGCGCCTGCCTGTACGGCATCCACCGCAAGGGCCTCCACTGCGTTGCTCACCCAGCAGAACGCTGCATAGTAGACCGCCAGAAAGAGCAGCGTACCCACCACAGTGACAAGGCTTTTATGCTGGGCGCGGCGGTTGAGCAGCGCCACCGCCCAGCCCAGCAGAACGGCCAGCACCATGGAAACTCCCGCCAGCGCCAGTGCTACCGGCAGCGCCGCCAACAGGGCTCCGCCGGGGCGGGGTGCCGCCAGCGCATAGCAGACCACCGAGGGCACCCACGCCAGCAGCAGATAAATAAGCCCGGTCAGGTACACCCCGCCGCAGCGCACCGCAAAAATAGCGCCCGGCGGGATGGGCAGCGCCAGCAGCTGCTGGTTATCCCGGCAGCGGAACAAATGCCCGTAGCTGGTAAAGGCGCTTGCCAGCACACTGACCGTCAGCGCCGAAAGCTCCATCAGCACAAAATAGAGCCAGTCCAGCCCCTGCGGCACCAGCGTCACTGCCAGCGGCAGCGCCATAGAGCCAAAGCTGAGCATGACCAGCAGCATCAGCACCGCAAACAGCAATGCATACCCGAATGCTCCTGCCCGGGAGCGCCGCTTGCCGGTCTTGCTGCTGCGCACAAAGGCCGCACCCAGTTCCAGAAGCTGTTTTTTGAGCAATGCACGGATCATAGCGCTTCCCCCCTATCCTCCAGTTCCAGAAAGACCTCTTCCAGCGTGTCGTCACCACGTACCTGCTCCATGGCACCCTCGCGCACCAGCTGACCTTTACGCAGAATAGCTACCCTGTCGCAAAGCTTTTCGGCCACCTCCAGCACATGGGTGGAGAAAAAGATCGCCCCGCCTTGCGCACAAAAGGCCTTCATCTGGGTCTTGAGTTGATGGGAAGCCAGCGGATCCAGCCCGACAAAGGGCTCGTCCATTAAAATCAGCTTCGGCTCGTGCAGCAGCGCCGCAATAATGGCAAGCTTCTGCTTCATGCCGTGGGAGTATGCCCCGATGGACTGCGCCAAATCCTGCGTCAGGCCAAAGGCATCGCCGTACTGCCGGATGCGCTGCGTCCGCTGTGCGGCGCTTACGCCAAAGATATCCGCAATAAAATCAAGGTACCGGATACCGGTCATATACTCGTACAGCTGCGGGTCATCCGGCAGATAGGCCAAGCGGCGCTTGCATTCCAGCGGGTTCTCCCGCACGGAAATGCCGTCCACATAAATTTCTCCGGCATCAAATTGCTGGATACCGCAGCAGCATTTTAAGGTAGTGGTCTTGCCCGCGCCGTTGTGCCCGATAAAGGCACACAACTCCCCCGGGCGGATGTGCAGGCAAAGGTCCTGCACGGCGGGCTTGCCGCCGTAGGTTTTGGTCAGATGCTCGATCTTTAACATGGGCTGCCTCCTTGCTTTCAGTTTCGAGCTAAGTATACACCTTCCGGCAGGGGGAAGGTCAAGCATTTCTCCGTTTTTTCTTGCGTTTTGTATAGGGCTGTGCTATACTTTTTGACGAACTGAACAGAAAACAGCAGGTGCGTTCCGTCACTTTGCCCCACCGGGCGGCGGCAGGGACGTTAAAAGGGAAGCGGGTGTCAATCCCGCACGATCTCGTCACTGTGATAAGGGAGTCCACTGTCAGGGTGCTTTTGCACCGGTCACTGAGCCATCCGGCTTGGGAAGGCGGCAGCGGGCGTTGAGCTTTCAGTCAGGAAACCTGCCCGCTGTTGGTACCGGGGCTTTGCCGCCCCAGATCACGAGGAATTGGTTGTACCAAAAAGCCTGTAAGATACGGGGTCTTTTTGCTTTGCCATTTCGCAAGCGGAAGGCTCCGTTTTTTGCCGATTCTCTTTCCTGTACCCTTCTGTTCGGTGCCGTATTTCACCCACATCAGGAAAGGAAAACAAGATGAAAAAACGCAACATCCGCAAAACGGCGGCCGCTCTGACCGCTCTGGCTCTGTGCGCCGGTGTACTGACCGGCTGCGGCGGGGCTGCATCCAGCACTGCTTCCTCTGTTGCTGCCAGCTCTGCCGCCAGCAGCGAAGCTTCCAGCGCAGACGCTGACGCACTGGCCGCACAGAACGTGGCAGACTTGATTGACGCCATCTATGTGCAGCAGCGCACCGATGACACCGATGCCCAGTGCGAAGCCGCCAAGGCCGCTTGGGACGCTTTGACCGATGCCCAGAAGGAGCTGGTGGAGGGCGAAAATGCCGACCCTGACTACTTTGGCCGCGACACCGGCGATGCCTCTAAGGACGATGCCCGCAACGCTGATGAGATTGGTGAGAACGAGCTGCTGGTGGTGTCCTTCGGCACCTCCTTCAACGACAGCCGCGCTGCCGACATCAAGGGCATTGAGGACGCTTTGCAGGCCGCATATCCCGACTGGAGCGTGCGCCGCGCCTTTACCGCACAGATCATCATCAACCATGTGCAGGCACGTGATGGTGAGAAGATCGACAACATGCAGCAGGCGCTGGACCGCGCTGTAGCAAACGGCGTGAAGAACCTGATCGTGCAGCCCACCCATCTGATGCACGGTGCCGAGTATGACGAGATGAACGAGATGCTGGACCAGTACCGCGACAAGTTTGAGAGCGTTGCTGTGGCCGAGCCCCTGCTGGGCGAGGTGGGCGCAGATGCTTCCGTCATCAATGCAGATAAGGAAGCTGTTGCCAAGGCTGTTACCGCTGCCGCTGTGAAGGAAGCCGGTTACGACAGCGCCGCTGCCGCCGCCGCCGATAAGACCGCTTTCGTCTTTATGGGTCACGGCACTTCCCACACTGCCAAGGTGAGTTACAGCCAGATGCAGACCACCATGCAGACGCTGGGCTACGACAACGTGTTCATCGGCACGGTGGAGGGCGAGCCTGAGGACACCTCCTGCGAGGCTGTCATCGAGGCTGTGAAGGCTGCCGGTTACACCAAGGTCATCCTGCGCCCGCTGATGGTGGTGGCAGGCGACCACGCCAACAACGACATGGCCGGTGAGGACGCCGACAGCTGGCTGAGCCAGTTTACCGCCGCAGGCTGCTTTGAGAATGTGGACTGCCAGATCTCGGGTCTGGGCCGCATTGCGGACATCCAGCAGCTGTACATTGCACATACCAAGGCCGCTATGGATCTTCTGAACGGCTAATGGATTCAGAAGCCCTCTCCGGCGCTGCCAAGCATACGGAGAGGGCTTCTTTTATGGGCGCATTCCCCGCACGAGGAGAAAACGCCCCCTGCCCCGGCAGCTTAGACGCCGGGCAAAAATTTAGGATACTGAGGTATTTATTTTATGCGTTGCAAACAGTTTATCATCGTTTCTCTGGCCGGTGTGGTGCTGGCTGCTTCTCTGGCAAGCTGCGGCGGGGCTGTCCCCGCCTCCTCTGCTGCGGCAAGCTCTGTTGCTTCTTCCGTGGTGGCTTCCTCTGCTGTGGCCGAAGCTGCCCTGCCGGACGGCGTATATACCGCCGATTTCGAGACCGACAGCAGTATGTTCCACACAAGCGAAGCCTGCAACGGCAAGGGCACCCTGACCGTGGAAAACGGCGTGATGACCTTCCACGTCAGTCTGGCTTCCAAAAAGATCGTGAACCTCTACCCCGGCCTTGCCGCCGATGCCGAGGCCAACAAGACCGCATGGCTCATCCCCACCGTGGACACCGTTACCTACGCAGACGGCACCACTGAGGAAGTGTACGGCTACGACATCCCGGTAGAAGCACTGGATACCGACTTCCAGCTGGCGTTGCTGGGCACCAAGGGCAAGTGGTACGACCACACCGTGAGCGTTCGCAACGCTGAACCTAAGACCGAACAGGCCGCCGAGACCCCCGCAGACGGCGCATACACCGCTGCCGTAGTGCTGGAGGGCGGCTCCGGCCGCGCCACCGTGGACAGCCCCGCTGCCCCGACCGGGGCCGAGGGCAAGATGACTGCCACCATCGTGTGGAGCAGCCCCAACTACGACTACATGCTCATCGACGGCGAAAAGTATCTGCCCACCAACACTGAGGGCAACTCCACCTTTGAAATTCCTGTGGCTGCACTGGGCACCCCGCTGGCTGTTACCGCCGACACTGTTGCCATGAGCAAGCCCCACGAGATCGAATACACCCTGACTTTTACCTTGGAGTAATCTTCCATGAAGCTGACCCGCGCTCAATTTTTAAAGGCTCTGCCCGCCGCCGCGCTGGTGCTTGCAGGCTGCACCGCCGCGCCCACCGCACCCGCCGATACGGACGAGTTGGTGTTTGACCACGCCTACCCGCTGGACTATGCCACCCAGTTTACCGCCGACTGCTATGCAGACGGCTCTACCCTGCTGACCATCCCGGACGCACAGGCAAAGTTTCTTGTCCGGCCGGAGGGCGCTGCCACCTTGCACACCGTGCCCGAGGGAGTGACCGTTTTACAGCAGCCGGTGCAGAACATCTATCTGGTGTCCACCTCTGCTATGGACTTGTTCCTTCATCTGGACGCGCTGGACAGCATTGCCCTTTCCGGCACCCGCGCCGAGGGCTGGTATCTGGACGAGGCAAAGCAGGCCATGCAGGCCGGGCGCATCGCCTACGCAGGCAAGTACAGCGCCCCGGACTACGAACGCATTCTGACCGCAGAATGCGGCCTTGCGGTGGAAAATACCATGATCTACCACACCCCGGAGGTAAAGGAACAGCTGGAACGGTTCGGTATCCCGGTGCTGGTGGAGCGCTCCAGCTACGAGAGCAGCCCGCTGGCGCGGATGGAATGGATCAAACTGTACGGCATCTTGCTGGGCAAAGAAGCCCTTGCCGAGGAGGTGTTCGCCCGGCAGGCGCAGCGCATTGCACCGCTGCTGGAGCAGCCCTCCACCGGCAAACGCTGCGCGTTTTTCTCCATTACTTCCAGCGGCCTTGCCACTGTGCGCAAAAGCGGAGACTATGTGGCGCAGATGATCGGCATGGCCGGGGGCGAATATGTTTTTGCAGACCTTGCCGACAGCGGCAACAGTCTTTCCACCATGAATATCCCACTGGAGGATCTTTACGCTGGGGTCAAGGATGCCGATGTGCTTATTTATAACGGCACCATCGAGGGCAGCATCTCCACAAAAGAAGAACTGCTTGCCCGCTGCGCGTTGCTGGCAGAATGCAAGGCGGTGCAAAGCGGGAACATCTGGTGCACGACGCCCAGCTTTTTCCAGCAGAGCATGGCACTGGCAGATTTTATGCTGGACCTCCACGCTGTTTTTACCGGGGAGACTGCCGACCCCGACACCCTGCATTTTTTGACCAAAATTACCTGAGGAGCCGCTTATGACCAGCCGCAAACGCCTTGTTTTTTCCTATTGCTGCCTTGCCCTGCTGCTGGCGATGCTGTTTGCCGTGAGCCTGTTCTGGGGCAGCGTTGCGCTTACCCCGCAGGCCGTGCTTGCAGCCCTGACCGGACGCGGACAGGACGCGCTGAGCGTAGGCATTATCACACAGCTGCGCCTGCCCCGCGCGGTGATGGCCGTGTTGCTGGGCGCTGCGCTCTCGGCAGCAGGCTATCTGTTGCAGACCTTTTTTGCAAACCCCATTGCCGGCCCCTTTGTGATGGGCATTTCCAGCGGGGCTAAGCTGGCGGTGGCGCTGGTGATGGTGCTGTTTTTGAACTACGGCCTACTGACAAGCTCTGCCGTACTCATCCTTGCAGCCTTTGCGGGCGCTATGGCGGCCATGGCCTTTGTGCTGGCCGCTGCGCGCCGGGTACAGCGCATGAGCATTCTTGTAATATGCGGCGTGATGATCGGCTATATCTGCTCTGCCATCACCGAGTTTGTGGTGGCCTTTGCGCAGGACAGCAGCATCGTCAACCTGCACAATTGGTCGCAGGGCAGCTTTTCCGGCATGACGTGGGGCAACGTGCGCACGGCAGCGCTGGTGGTGCTGCCCGCGCTGGCGGCGGCCTTCTGCCTTGCAAAGCCCATGGCCGCTTACCAGATGGGTGAAGCCTACGCCCGCAGTGTGGGTGTGGATGTGCGGCGGTTTTCCCGGCTGCTGGTGCTGCTTTCCAGCCTGCTGGCCGCCTGCGTTACCGCCTTTGCCGGGCCTATCTCCTTTGTAGGCATTGCCGTGCCGCACCTTGTCAAGCAGCTGCTGGGCAGCGCCCGCCCGCTGTATGTGCTGCCCGGGTGCTGCTTGGGCGGGGCGGCGTTCTGCCTGCTGTGTGATCTGATCGCCCGCAGCTTGTTTGCGCCCATGGAGCTTTCCATCAGCGCGGTCACCGCTGTATTCGGCGCGCCGGTGGTCATTGGGCTGCTGCTGCGCCGCAACCGGGAGGATGTGCGATGAAGTACTCTGTTGAAACCAACGCCCTTGCCATCGGCTACGGCAAAGCTGCCCTTGCCCGGGATATCGCGCTGGGCGCTGCCAAGGGGCAGGTGCTGGCGCTCATCGGCCCGAACGGCGCAGGCAAATCCACCCTGCTCAAAACCTTGGCCGGGCAGCTTGCCCCTTTGGGCGGCGCGGTACTGCTGGACGAGCAGGAGCTGGCACGCATCCCCGGCAACGCCCGGGCGCAAAAGCTGGCGCTGATGCTGCCCCACACCCGCCGCACCGAGCTGACCACCTGCTTTGAGTTTGCGGCGGCAGGACGCATCCCCTACACCGGGCGGCTGGGTATCCTTTCCGCCGAGGACAAAAAACAGGTACAGAGCGCGCTGGAGCTGGTGGGCGCAGCGCATCTGGCCGACCGGGACTTCAACTGCGTCAGTGACGGACAGCGGCAGCGCATTCTGCTGGCGCGGGCAGTCTGTCAGCAGCCGCAGGTGCTTTTGCTGGACGAGCCCACCTCTTTTCTGGATATCAAGGGCAAGATCGAACTACTGACCATTTTGCAAAAGCTGGCGCATGAGCAGCAGCTTGCGGTCATTGTCACCCTGCACGAGCTGGACATGGCGCAGAAGATCGCGGACGCGGTGGTCTGCGTTTCGCCACAAGGCGTCTCTTCCCCCATGCCACCGGCACAGGCCTTTGCACGGGAAAATATCAAAGCACTCTACGGCCTGACGGAAGCACAGTACAGCGCTGTTTTTGGCCCACCAAAGCCGGAAAAGCCCCAATTTGAGCACTATGTGCGCAGCGGGCAAAAGCTGCTGCGCTGCGGCTACACCACCGGCACCTGTGCGGCGCTGGCCGCTGCCGGGGCCGCCCGGCTGCTGCTGACTGACACTGCACCGGAAACTGTCGCTCTGCGCACGCCGAAAGGCATTGTGGTAGAGGTTGCCCCCCTGTTCTGCCGCATCGTTGCCGAGGGCGCGGAATGCGCCATTGAAAAAGACGGCGGCGACGATGTGGACGTGACCACCGGTCTGCCGGTGACCGCCACGGTGACGCTGCTGCCCGGCACGCCCGAGGTATGTATTACCGGCGGCGCGGGAGTGGGCAAGGTGACAAAGCCCGGGCTGGACCAGCCGGTCGGGCAGGCCGCCATCAACCATGTGCCCCGGCAGATGATCACTGAGGTGCTGCGCCGGGAGGCGGAAGCCGCCTGTTACCCCGGCGGCTTTGCCGTGACTATCTCCATCCCCGGCGGCGAGGAAGTGGCCCGGCGCACCTTCAACCCCCATATCGGGGTGGAGGGCGGGCTGTCGGTGCTGGGCACCAGCGGCATTGTAGAACCCATGAGCCAGCAAGCCATTCTGGACACCATCCAGCTGGAGATGAATCAGGCGGCGCTGCGGGCAAACGACCACCGGCAGCTCATCCTTGCCCCGGGCAATTACGGGTTGGACTATCTGCACGAAACGTATCCGCAGTTTGCTGATATCCCGGTGGTCAAAACGTCCAACTTTATCGGAGATACGCTGGATATGGCAGCAGCGGCGCACTTTGAACAGGTGCTGCTGGTGGGACACATCGGCAAGCTGTGCAAGCTGGCGGGCGGCATTATGAACACCCACTCCCACACGGCAGACTGCCGCACGGAGCTGTTCTGCACCCACGCCGCCCTGTGCGGTGCCGGCCGGGAAGTGTGCACTGCGCTGTACAATGCAGCCACCACGGATGCCTGTCTGGAGATTCTGGATACAGCCGGGCTGCGGGAGCCGGTGCTGCAAAGCCTGCTTGCCGCCATCCAGCTGCATCTTGACCGCCGCGCGGGCGGGGCGTTCCGGGTGGGTGCGGTGTTGTTTTCAAATCAGCACGGCCCGCTGGGACAGACCGAGACTGCCGCCCGCCTGTTAGACGAATGGAAGGAGTAATGCACATGGTACATTTTGTGGGCGCAGGCCCCGGCGCGCCGGATCTGATCACCCAGCGCGGTGCAGCATTTTTACAGGCTGCGGACTGCATTATTTATGCGGGCAGTCTGGTCAATCCGGCGCTGCTGGGGCTGGCAAAGCCGGACTGTGCTATCTACAACAGCGCCGAGATGACGCTGGAGCAGGTACTGGACGTGATGCGCCGGATGGAAGCTGCCGGCAAAACCACCGTGCGGTTACACACCGGCGACCCCTGCCTGTACGGTGCCATCCGGGAGCAGATGGATGCGCTGGACGCAGACGGAGTTTGTTACGATGATACCCCCGGTGTTTCCAGCTTTTGCGGCGCTGCCGCCGCGCTGAACGCCGAGTATACTTTACCCACGGTCAGCCAGACGGTCATCATCACCCGCATGGAGGGGCGCACCCCGGTACCGGAGCGGGAAAGGCTGGCAAGCCTTGCCGCCCATGGCGCGACCATGGTGATCTTCCTGTCCATCGGGCTGATTGACAAGGTGCAGACGGCGCTTTTGCAGGGCGCGTATACACCGGACACCCCCGCCGCCGTGGTGTACAAGGCCAGCTGGCCGGAAGAAAAAATCGTGCGATGCACAGTTGGTTCTTTGGCTGAGAGCACCCGTGCAGCGGGCATTACCAAGACGGCACTTATCGTAGTGGGAGATTTTCTCGGCACGCAGTACGAGCGCAGCAAGCTGTACGACCCCGCCTTTACCACCGAATTCCGCAAAGGAGAACCGGTATGACCCGCGCTTACCTTGCCTTTACGGAAACTGGCCTTGCGCTTGCAAAGCGTCTTTCCGCCGCCTTGCCCGGCAGTGTTGCCCGGTGCGGGCGGGATGGTGTTTCTCTTGCAGAATGGTCAAGCGCACAGTTTGTGCAGTCGGATGCACTGATATTTGTAGGGGCTGCGGGTATTGCGGTGCGGGCCATCGCGCCCCACTGCAAGAGCAAGACTACCGACCCGGCTGTGGTAGTGGTGGACGAATGCGGGCGGTTTGCCGTACCCATTCTGTCCGGACATCTGGGCGGTGCGAATGATCTGGCGCGGGCCATTGCCACCGTATGCGGTGCGGTGCCGGTGATCACCACCGCCACCGATGCCCACGGCATTTTTGCGGTGGACGAGTGGGCAAAGCACCAGAACTGCATGGTGCTGGAGCCGGAGCGCATCAAGCTGGTCAGCGGCAAATTACTGGCCGGGCAGCCGGTATATTACCGGGCTGATTTCCCGGTAACAGGCACCGTGCCCGCAGGGTTATTCCCCGCTGATCCCCCGGAAAAAGCCGACTTTGCACTCACCCTTTGCCCCACCGGGCAGGCACTGCATCTTGTGCCGCGCATCGGAGTGCTGGGCATCGGCTGCAAGCGGGGCACAAGCGCCGACACGCTGGAAGCTGCCTTTGCCGCCTTCTGCACCCGACACAGCCTTGCTGCGCAGGCAGTTACCGCCGCCGCAAGCATCGACCTGAAGCAGAATGAACCGGGCTTGCTGGCCTTCTGTCAGGCGCGTGGCTGGCCGGTGCGGTTTTACTCTGCCGCACAGCTGCGCAGCTTGCCCGGGCAGTTCACTCCCTCCCCTTTTGTACAACGCGTGACCGGAGTGGATAATGTTTGTGAGCGGGCGGCTGTGCTGGACGCAGACGGCAGCCTGTTTTACCCGAAATTTGCCTGCAGCGGCGTGACCCTTGCGCTGGCGTGCAGGCCCTTTGCCCCGGACTGGAGGTGGCAGAATGCTTGACGTGATGGAAATCGATATTGACCGTCCCGAGAAGATAGTCTATGTCGTGGGGCTTGGCCCCGGCGAGCCTTTTTATATGACCCAGCAGGCCGCGAATACGCTGGAAAGCGTTGACGCGATTTGTGGATATAAGGTCTATCTTGACCTCATCCGCGATGAATTCCCCTGCGAGGAATACTATGCCACCGGCATGACGCAGGAGCTTGACCGCTGCCGCTGGGCGCTGGAAAAGGCACGCACCGGCAAGCGGGTGGCGCTGGTCTGCTCCGGCGATGCCGGGGTGTACGGCATGGCAAGTCCCCTGCTGGAACTTACCCCGGACTACCCGGATGTTGCCGTGGAAGTCGTGCCCGGGCTGACCGCTGCCCTCAGCGGCGGGGCAGTGCTGGGCGCACCGCTGGCGCACGATTTTTGCGTCATTTCCCTTTCCGACCGGCTGACCCCGTGGGAGGTCATCGAGAAGCGGCTGGCTTGCGCCGCTATGGGAGATTTCTGCGTTGCGTTGTACAATCCCTCCTCCAAGGGCAGGCCGGACTATCTGGCAAAGGCGGTGTGCATCCTGCTGGAAAACGGCAAAAGTGCCGATACCGTCTGCGGCATCGTGCGCAACATCGGCCGGGAGGGTCAGACCGCCCGAATCCTGACCCTTGCCCAGCTGAAAGACACTGCGGTGGATATGTTTACCACCGTGTACATCGGCAACGCCGCCACAAAGCAGCTGGGCGGCAGAATGGTCACCCCACGGGGGTACCGCAGATGAAGGCAGTGGTTTTTAGCGGCACTACCGAGGGGCGGGTGTTCTCCCGGCAGCTGGCGGCGCTGGGAGCAGAGGTTCTGGTCAGTGTTGCCACCCCGCTGGGTGCAGAGGAACAGGGCAAAGCAGACGGCATCACCGTGCACTGCGGGCGGCTGACCCCCGAGGAAATGACCGCTCTTTTACAGGGCGCTGCCCTGTGCATAGACGCCACCCACCCCTACGCGGTGGACGCCACAAAAAACATCCGGGCTGCATGTGCCGTGGCCGGGGTGGAGTATCACCGACTGCTGCGGGAAGAAAGCCCCTTGCCTGCCGGGAGCATGGTGTTTGCCACCGCCGCCCACGCGGCTGCATTTCTGGCCGGGTGCAGCGGCAATGTGCTGCTGGCTACCGGCGCGAAAGAGCTTGCCGCCTTTGCGGCGCTCAGCCCGGAGCGGCTGTTCCCCCGGGTGCTGCCCACGCGGGAGGGCATTGCCGCCTGCGAGGCCGCCGGTATCCCACATAAGAACATCATTGCCATGCAGGGGCCATTCAGCTATGCGCTGAACTGCGCCCTGATAAAACAATTCTCCATCCGGTATCTGGTCACCAAGGACGGCGGTGCCGTGGGCGGCTTTGCCGAAAAAGCACAGGCCGCACAGGATACCGGTGCACAGCTGATCGTGGTGCGCCGCCCGGCCGAAAACGGACAAACTGCTGCACAAATTCTGGCACGCTGCAAGGAGGTTCTGGTATGATCTCTCTGATCGGAATGGGCTCCGGCTGCCCGGAAAGCCTGACCGCGCAAGGACTGGCTGCACTGCAAGGAGCAGGGCTCATCCTTGGGGCAAATCGCCTGTTGGAGCATTTACCGGCGGGGTGCACTGACAACTGCAAAGCCGTGTATAAACCGGAGGAAATCCTTGCGTGTCTTGCCGCACAGCCGGATACAGACACCGCTGTTTTGTACAGCGGCGACACCGGGTTTTACTCCGGCGCGGCAAAGCTGCTGCCCCTGCTGCGGGTCATGGGATACTCCGTCCGGGTGCTGCCCGGGCTTTCCAGCGTGCAGCTTTTAGCCGCAGCAGTGGGACGCCCTTGGCAGGACTGGAAACTGGTATCGGCCCATGGCCGTGCCTGCGACCCGGTAGCCGAGGTTTTGGCGCATCCACAGGTGTTTTTCCTCACCGGCGGCGGGGACACCCCTGCCACCCTTTGCGCCAAACTGACCGCCGCCGGGCTGGGCGCTGCTCACGCCCTTGTGGGCGAAAACCTTGGCACCCCTGCAGAAGCCATCCGCTTTGGCCTTGCCCGGGAACTGGCAGAGCAAAGCTTTGCACCGCTGAGCGTATTGCTCATCGAACGGGAGGCTTTGCCGTCCCGCCGCACCCCCGGCCTGCCGGACGATGCTTTTATCCGGGGCGCTGTGCCCATGACCAAGCAGGAGGTGCGCGCCGCCGCACTGGCAAAGCTGGCGGTCACCCCCACGGACACCCTATGGGACGTGGGCGCGGGCACCGGCAGCGTGAGCGTGGAGCTGGCGCTTGCCGCCCCTGCCGGACAGGTATATGCCGTAGAATGTGACCCGGAAGCCTGTGCACTGATCCAGCAAAACCGGGAGAAATTTGCTGCTTACAATCTGACCTTGATTGAGGGCAAAGCCCCTGAAGCTTTGGACACGTTGCCCGCCCCGGATGCTGTATTCATCGGCGGCACAAAGGGCAATATGGACGCTGTTATAGACGCCGTACTGCACAAAAATCCAGTCGCCCGGCTGTGCATTACCGCCATTGCGTTGGAAACGCTCAGCGCTGCCGTAGCTGCCCTGACCGCCCACGGCCTTTCTGCGGAGGTGACACAGATTGCCGTCAACCGCACAAAAACGGCGGGCAGTCTGCATTTGCTGATGGCTAACAACCCTGTGTTTCTCATTACGGGGGCACGGACATGATGCAGTTTCTCATCGCCGCACCGCGCTCCGGCAGCGGCAAGACCACCGTTACCTGTGCCGTGCTTACCGCATTGCAGCGGCGCGGGACTGACCCTTGCGCCTTCAAATGCGGGCCGGACTACATCGACCCTATGTTTCACCGCAGCGCGCTTGGGGTGGAAAGCCACAATTTAGACCTCTACCTCTCTGCCCCGGATACGGTGCGCACGCTTTACGCCCGCTATGCCGCCGGGCACGGCGCTGCCGTATGCGAGGGTGCCATGGGCTTTTACGATGGGCAGGGACTGACAACCCGTGCAAGCGCTTGGGAGCTGGCCGATACGCTGACGCTGCCGGTGCTGCTGGTAGTGCAGCCAAAAGGGGCAAGTATCACCCTTGCTGCCGAGCTGCAGGGGCTTTTGCAGTTCCGCACGCCCAGCCATATCGTGGGCATTCTGCTCAATGATTGCTCTGAGTCCTTGTACAAAACGCTGCGCCCGATGCTGGAAGCCGAGACCGGTCTGCCGGTGGTGGGGTATCTGCCCCATCTGCCGGGATGCGCCATTGAGAGCCGCCACCTCGGGCTGAAAACCGCTGGAGAGATATCGGACTTACAGCAAAAGCTGGTCAAGCTTGCCGATGCCCTTGTGCTGGACTGGGCACAGCTGGCAGTGTTGACCGACCGTCCTGCCCCGGCTGCGCCGCCGCTTGCCGCGCCGTGCACGCCCTCCGTTCGCATTGCCGTAGCGCGGGATGAAGCCTTCTGCTTTGCCTACGCCGAAACATTGGACGCCTTGCGGGACGCGGGTGCGGAACTTGTGTTTTTCAGCCCGCTGCGGGACGCCACCCTGCCGGAAAATATCGGCGGGTTGTACCTGCCCGGGGGCTACCCAGAGCTGTACGCCCGTCAGCTGAGTGAGAACCGCGCCCTGCGTACTGCTATCCGGGACGCAGTGCAAGAGGGTCTGCCCACTGCTGCCGAGTGCGGCGGCTTTCTGTACTTAGGGCAGACGCTGGAGGGTACAGACAGCAAGGTTTACCCCATGGCGGGTGTGCTGCCGGGCAGCGGGCACAATACCGGGCGGCTGGTGCGCTTTGGCTATGCCGTCATGACGGCAAAGGCTGGCAGTATGCTTTTCCACGCCGGAGAAGCGCTGCCCATCCATGAATTTCACCACTGGGATTCCTCCGAAAATGGCGCAGACTTTTCTGTGCGCAAAACCGAAAAAAGGCAGTGGGAATGCGGCTTTGCAAACACGCATTTGTATGCCGGTTTCCCGCATCTTTACTGGGCAGGTACTGCCCTGCCCCGCCGCTTTGTGCAGGCGGCGCAGCACTTTTTGAAACACAAAGGATGACGAAAATGACCGAAGCTGAACTGATGCAGCTGCTTGCTGCCATCACCCCGCCGGACGAAGCCGCCCGCGCCGCCGCCCACGCCCACTGGGCAAGCCTTGCCAAACCCTTGGGCGGACTGGGTGCACTGGAGACGATGCTGGAGGATGCCGCCGCGCTGACCGGCACGGCGCAGTTTGATTTTTCCCGCCGAGCGGTGGTGGTGCTCTGTGCGGACAACGGCGTAGTGGCGCAGGGCATAAGCCAGACCGACCAGAGCGTGACTCGCGCCGTAGCCGAGAACCTTGCTGCGCGGCGCACCAGCGTATGCAGGATGGCACAGGCGGCGCACTGCGATGTGCTGCCGGTGGATTTGGGCATTGTCGGTGCGCCCGTACCCGGCGTGCGGGACTGCCGCATTGCCGCCGGGACTGCGGACTTTACCAAAGGCCCTGCCATGACCCGCGCCGAGGCAGTGGAGGCCATTGGCCGGGGCATCGCCCTGACCCGGCAGCTTGCCGCCGAGGGCTACGGGCTTGTGGCCACCGGTGAGATGGGCATTGGCAACACCACCACCTCCAGCGCTGTTGCTGCCGTGCTGCTGGCACAGCCGGTACAGACCATGACTGGGCGCGGTGCAGGGCTTTCCGATGCAGGGCTTGCCCGCAAGGTGGAGGCCATCCGGCGGGGCATTGCCTGCAATGCCCCCGACCCCGATGACGTATTGGACGTACTGGGCAAACTGGGCGGCTTTGATATCGCCGGTCTGTGCGGGATGTTCCTGGGCGGGGCGCTGGCGGGTGTGCCCGTGCTGATGGATGGCTTCATCAGCGGGGTGGCAGCGCTGTGCGCCGTGCGGCTGTGCCCGGCAGCGGCCAAGGCCGTGTTTGCCAGCCACTGCTCCACCGAGCCTGCCGCCCGGCTGGTGCTGGACGCGCTGGGCAAAACGCCCCTGCTTACCGCCGGGCTGCATCTGGGCGAGGGTACCGGCGCAGTGGCCAGTATCCCACTGTGGGACATGGCGCTGGCGGTGTACGAGGGGTGCTATTCCTTTGCGGAGGGCGGCATTGCGCCGTATACGCCCCAATGCTGACGCTGGTACTGGGCGGCGCTGCCAGCGGCAAAAGCGAATACGCCGAAGCTCTCGTGCTGCGCAGTGCTTTGCCGCGGTATTATCTGGCCACCATGCAGGTGTGGGATGCCGAGTGCGCCGCCCGGGTGGAAAAGCACCGCAAAATGCGCGCTGCAAAGCAGTTTGAGACCCTCGAGTGCCCGCTGCATTTAGAGACGGTGCATTTGCCCCGCAGGGGTACCGCACTGCTGGAGGACTTGGGCAACCTGACCGCCAACGAGCTGTACGACCCCGCCGGAGCGGGCGATGCCGCCGCCGAGCACATTTTGCAGGGGCTGGAGAGCCTTGCCGCGCAGTGCGAAAACTTGATCGTTGTCTCCAACGAGGTATTCAGCGGCGGCGCGGACTATGCCGGGGATACCGACCGCTATCTGCTGGCGCTGGCACGGGTGAACAACGCCCTTGCCGCCCGGGCAGACGCCGTAGTGCGGGTGGTGTGCGGCATCCCTGTCTATTATAAAGGAGTGGAAAAATGATCGTTTTGCAGACCATTGCGGTGGCCTTTGCCATGTTTTCGGCGGTGCCGGTGCCGCAGTTTGCGTGGAACGAAAAGAATATGCGGTACGCGCTGTGCGCCTTTCCGCTGGTGGGGCTTTTATGCGGGGCACTGTGGTGCGTGTGCGGTGTGCTGCCGCTGCCCGCCCCGGCGCGGGCGGCAGGGTTCTGCCTTGTGCCGGTGTGGGTGACCGGCGGCATCCATCTGGACGGCTATGCCGACACCTGTGACGCCCTTGCCAGCTACGGCGACCGGGAAAAGAAGCTGGAAATTTTAAAGGACCCGCACTGCGGTGCCTTTGCGGTCATCCGGCTGTGCAGCTATTTTGCGGCTTACCTCTGCCTCGCCGCCTGTGTGCAGTTCACCCCCCGGGTGGGCGCGCTGTGGACGCTGGCGCTGGTGCTGGAGCGGGCACTTTCCGGCCTTGCGGTGGCGGCCTTTCCCATGGCTAAAAACACCGGCCTTGCCCACACCTTTGCCTCCGCTGCCGACCGTACCGCTGTGCGCAATGTGCTGGCAGTGCTGGCGATACTGCTTTGTGGGGCGCTGCTGGCTTTAGGCGGCGGAGCACTGGCGGCAGTTGCAATCTTGCTGTTTTTGTGGTATCACCATGTAGCCGTACAGCAGCTGGGCGGCATTACCGGCGATCTCGCCGGGTGGTTTTTGCAAAAGACTGAGCTGTGGATGCTGGCGGCGCTGTGCGCCTGCCAATGGGGAGGGCTGTTATGATCTTTATCACCGGGCCGCTGTACAGCGGCAAGCGCACCTTTGCCCGCACCCTGCCCGGCCGCTGCATCACAGATGCGCAGCAGCTTGCCGCCGGGTGCAAGGACAATGCTGAGCTTGAGAAACTTGCGGACAAATTATCCGCTTATGATATCGTGCTGTCCACCGAGGTGGGCGGCGGTGTGGTGCCCATAGACCCGGCCGAGCGTGCCGCGCGGGAAAACGCCGGGCGGCTGGCCTGTATGCTGGCGGCACGCGCTAAGTGCGTGGTGCAGATGTTCTGCGGCATCCCCACCGTTTTGAAAGGAGAATTGCCGGAATGCTGATCTATTTATTACGTCACGGCCTGACCGAATACAACGCCGAAAAGCGCTATCAGGGGCAGCGGGATATCCCGCTTTCTGCCGCCGGGCGCGCTATGCTGTGCCGGGCAGATATTTCCCCTAAGACTGTGTATATTACCCCGCTTTGCCGCACCCGGCAGACCGCTGAGGTGCTGTTTCCGGGCGCAAGGCTCGTAGAAATAGACGGGCTGAAGGAGATGTGCTTTGGCAGCTTTGAGGGGAGAAATTATATTGAAATGGAGCACGACCCGGACTACCTTGCATGGGTAGCCGCCAACTGTGAAAGCCCCTGTCCGGACGGCGAGACCAAGGCTGCATTCTGTGAGCGCATTTGCGCGGCTTTTTCTGCGCTGGTGGACAAAAGCCTTGCGGATGGCGAAGAGATGCTGGTCATCTTAGCCCACGGCGGCACCCAAATGGCCGCCATGGAGCGTTATGCCCTGCCCCACAAAAATTATTACGAATGGTGCGCCCCCAACGCCGGCGGCTTTGTGCTGGACGCTAAGGACTGGGCGGCAAAGCGGGTACTGCATTTGGTAAAGACCGTACAGTACACAAAGGAGGCGCAGGCATGATCGGCTACGCGGTACTGGGCGGCTTTGTGCTGGATGCCGTTTTCGGCGACCCTGCGTGGCTGCCGCACCCGGTAGTGTATATGGGCAAAGCCATCTCTGCGCTGGAAAAAGGGCTGCGTGCCCGCCTGCCCAAAACGCCAAAGGGTGAGCTTTGGGGCGGGCACATCTTGGCCTTTTGCTTACCGGTGGGCACCTTTGCGATCACAAGCCTTGTCTGCATGGGAGCCGCCGCCCTGCACCCGCTGCTGGGACTGGCAGTGCAGATGTTCTGGTGCGGACAGGCCCTGGCGGCAAAGGGGCTTGTGCAGGAGAGTATGAACGTCTACCAGGAGCTGACAAAGCCCGACCTGCCTGCCGCCCGCATTGCCGTGAGCCGCATCGTGGGGCGGGATACGCAGGCACTGACTGCGGAAGGCGTGACCAAAGCCACTGTGGAGACCGTGGCGGAAAACGCCAGCGACGGGGTGATCGCACCGCTGTTGTATATGCTGCTGGGCGGCGCTCCGCTGGCACTGACCTACAAGGCCATCAACACCATGGACAGCATGGTGGGCTACAAAAACGAGCGATATCTGCGCTTTGGGCGTGCAGCGGCAAAGCTGGATGATATTGCGAACTTTTTGCCCAGCCGCATTGCCGCCCTGCTGTGGGTGGCGGCTGCTGCCCTGACCGGCAACGATGCCCGCAGCGCGTGGCGCATCTGGCGGCGGGACAGGCGCAACCATGCCAGCCCTAACAGTGCCCAGACCGAAAGCGCCTGCGCCGGTGCACTGAACGTGCAGCTGGCGGGGCCTGCCTATTATTTTGGTGAATACTACAAAAAGCCCACCATCGGCGATGCCGTGCGTCCCATTGAGCCGGAGGATATCCACCGCGCGAACCGCATGATGTACGCCGAAAGCCTGCTGGCGCTGGCGCTTGGGCTGGTGATACGAGGTATTTTATGATGCAGCTTGTACATGGCGGCGACTGGGCCGGTTACCGGGCGCAGTACGGACAGGACGCGCTGGACTTTTCGGCCAATGTCAGCCCGCTGGGACTGCCGGAGGGGGTGGCAAAGGCCATTACTGCCGCGCTTGCCACCGCAGACCGCTACCCTGACCCACTCTGCCGCGCGCTACAGGCAAAGCTGGCAGTGCACGAAACCGTGCCTGCAGCGCATATCCTGTGCGGCAGCGGCGCGGCAGATCTCATTTTCCGGCTGGTGTGGGCGGCAAAGCCCCGCACCGCCCTGCTGCCCGCCCCTACCTTTGCGGAGTATGCCGCCGCGCTGGAAACGGCAGACTGCACCGTCCGGCGGCATTTTCTGTGGGAAAGCGAAGATTTTGCAGTGACGGAGGCGTTTATCTCCGCTGTGGATGAGGAGACCGACATGGTTTTCCTCTGCCAGCCCAATAACCCCACCGGGCAGCTGACGTCGCTGCCGCTGGTGGAAGCGCTGCTGCGCCGGTGCGAAGCTTGCGGTGCGCTGCTGGTGGTGGACGAGTGCTTTCTGGACTTTCTGCCGGAAAGCGAAGCGCTAAGCGCCAAAAAGCTTCTGGCAAGCCCGAACCTCATCATCTTGAAAGCCTTTACAAAGCTGTACGGCATGGCCGGGGTGCGGCTGGGCTACTGCCTGTGCAGCAACATTGCCCTACTGGATAAGATGCGGGCCGCCGGGCAGCCGTGGGCAGTTTCCAGCCTTGCACAGGCGGCGGGGCTGGCGGCGTTGGACGAGACCGCCTATGTAGCCCGGGTGCAGGCGCTTATCGCGCAGCAGCGTCCCATTTTGCGGGATGGTTTGCGTGCACTGGGGCTGCGGGTGCTGGATGGCAGCGCGAATTATCTGCTGTTCCAAGCGCCGGAAACGCTGGGCGAAAGCTTGCGGCCGCGCGGCATCGTGCTGCGCAGCTGCGGCAACTACCCCGGGCTGGACGACAGCTGGTACCGCACCGCCGTGCGCACCGCGCCGGAAAACCAGCAGCTTTTAAAAACCTTACAGGAGGTGCTTGCATGAGCCGGGCAAAATGTATCATGGTGCAGGGCACGATGAGCGGGGCGGGCAAAAGCCTGCTGTGCACCGCGCTGTGCCGTATTTTTGCACAGGACGGCTACCGGGTAGCCCCCTTTAAAAGCCAGAACATGGCGCTGAACAGCTTTGTCACCCGGGATGGGCTGGAAATGGGGCGCGCACAGGTGGTGCAGGCGCAGGCTGCCGGCATGGAACCGGATGTGCGCATGAACCCTATTCTGCTCAAGCCCAGCAGCGATGTGGGCAGTCAGGTCATCGTGAACGGCGAGGTGCGCGGGCAGATGCCTGCAGCCGCCTACTTCAAGCTGAAAAAGAGCCTGATCCCGGACATTTTAGCCGCCTACAACAGTCTGTCCGAAGAGGTAGACATCATCGTTATTGAGGGCGCAGGCAGCCCGGCAGAGATCAACTTAAAAGCGGACGATATCGTCAACATGGGGCTGGCAAAGCTGGTGGATGCACCGGTGCTGCTGGCGGGAGATATCGACCGAGGCGGCGTGTTTGCGCAGCTGTACGGCACGGTAGAGCTGCTGGAACCCGCCGAGCGGGCACGCATCAAGGGGCTGGTCATCAACAAGTTCCGGGGCGATGCCGCCATCCTGAAACCCGGCCTTACCATGCTGGAGGAAAAGACCCATCTGCCGGTGCTGGGCGTTGTGCCCTACCTGCGGGTAGATATCGAGGACGAGGACTCCCTCTCCTCCCGGCTGGAAAGCAACACCGCCGTCAAGCCGCTGGATGCTGCCATTCTGCGGCTGCCGCATATCTCCAATTTTACGGATTTTATGCCGCTGGAGCAGCACCCGCTGCTGAGCGTGCGGTATGTGCAAAGCCCCCGGCAGCTGGGCGCACCAGATGTGGTCATTCTGCCGGGCACAAAAAACACCATAGACGACCTGCTCTGGCTGCGGCAATGCGGGCTGGAAGCTGCGGTACAGAAGCTGGCAACCTCCGGCACACCGGTGCTGGGCGTGTGCGGCGGTTACCAGATGCTGGGCGAGACCCTTGCCGACCCCGAGGGCACCGAGAGCGGACGCAGCCAGACCGTGCGCGGGCTGGGGCTGCTGCCCATCCAGACTGTGTTTACGGACGCCAAGCACCGCACACAGGATACTGCCACCGTCACCGCGCCGCAGCTGGCGGGGGCAGTGCTGACCGGTTACCAGATCCATACCGGGCGCACTACCGTGCAGGGTGTGCCCTTCTGCCGCCTTGCAGACGGCAGCGCCGAGGGCTGCGTGCAGGGCAACGTGGCGGGCACTTATCTGCACGGCCTGTTTGATACCGGGGAGCTGACCGAAAAACTGGTGCAGTTGCTGTGCAGCCGCAAGGGCATCTCCCCTGCCAGTGCGCCGCTGCTCTCCATGCAGGAGTACCGGCAGCAGCAGTTTGACCTGCTGGCCGACGGCGTGCGCCGGGCGCTGGACATGAACGCCCTGTACGCCGCCATGGGACTGGAAGGGAGGAACACCCTATGACCCCGCAACACCATCTGCCCGCCGACATTGAACGGACGAGCCTTTCTATCATCACCGCAGAACTGGACGCAATGGGTCTGACCCCGCCGCCGGAGACTGCCGCCGTGGTCAAGCGGGTCATCCACACCACCGCCGATTTTGACTACGCCCGCAATCTGCGCTTTACCCCCGGCGCGGTGGCGGCGGGGGTGGCGGCGCTGCAAGCCGTTGCTCCCATTGTTACCGACACCAACATGGCGCTTTCCGGCATTACAAAGCCGGGCCTTGCGCGGCTGGGCGGCACAGCGCTGTGCTACATGGCAGACCCGGAGGTGGCTGCGCTGGCAAAAGCCAACGGCACTACCCGGGCGGTGGCGTCCATGCAAAAAGCCGCCGCCGAGCACCCCGGTGCCATCCTTGCGGTGGGCAACGCACCAACGGCGCTGCTGACCATTGCCGACCTGATCGAAACCGCTGGGCTGCGCCCTGCGCTGGTCATCGGCGTGCCGGTGGGCTTTGTGAACGTGGTGGAGAGCAAGGAGCGGCTGTTTGAGGTGTGCACCGCCCACGGTGTGCCCGCTATCGTTGCCATGGGGCGCAAGGGCGGCAGCAATGTTGCCGCTGCCATCTGCAACGCGCTGGTGTATTCCGCCGCCGGGATGCTGGACCCCACCGACCGGGGATGGAAATAATATTTTTATTGTTCGCGTTCAAAGTGCTCTGCGGCGCACTTTGAACGCTTTTTTTAACCAATTCTCCCCTAGAGGGGTATTCTTTCATTGGCTGGTATGGTATACTCGGCTTAGTTCAACAAATCGGAATTGACGGAGGAACAGTTATGGATATATTAGTAAGAGATGCAAAGCTTGAAGATGCTGAACGTATTTTAGATATTTATGCTTATTATGTTGAGAATACTGCCATTACATTTGAATATGTCGTTCCAACACTCATGGATTTTCAAAAGCGTATGGAAATGACTATGAAAAGATACCCCTATCTTGTTATTGAAAAAGACGGAGCAATTCAAGGCTATGCGTATGCAGGTGCTTTTGTAGGCAGGGCGGCTTATGATTGGTCATGTGAACTGACGGTATATCTTGACCATACTGCTCAAAAATGCGGTTTGGGAAGAAAGATATATGAGGCACTTGAAAATAGATTGAGTGAAATGGGAATTTTGAACTTGTATGCTTGTATTGGTTATCCGAGAGTTGAAGATGAATACCTTAACAGCAACAGCGCAGAATTTCATGCACATTTGGGTTTTTCAAAAGTTGGGGAATTTTATAAATGCGGTTATAAATTTGGACGTTGGTACAACATGATTTGGATGGAAAAGATTATCGGAAAACATCATGAGGACCAACCGTCTGTAAAATTTCCTGAATAAATCAGAATGACTCGTTAGTTTCGCAGCTTCCAGTTTGTCGCACTCATTATTTTTCTTTCTTGTATAAACGGGATACCGGAGCGTCCGCAGACGCTCCGGTATCCCGTTTTCATCTATAATTTTTCTCTTTTATCTGCGGCTGCGCGCCGGGCGGCGGTGGAGGGCACAGTAATAGCCGAAGGCGGTGCCGCACAAGCCGCCCACGATGTGCATAAAGTTTGCCACGTTATCGTGCACAAAGATGATATCGTACACCTGCTGGCCAAAGTACAGTGCCGCCACCAGCAGCATGGTGACCGGGATGCCGCCGGAAAAGCCCGCCAGCGAGGACAGCATGATGAGCATGAACACGATGCCGGACGCACCCAACAGCCCCGTGTGGGGGAACAGGATGCATTGCAGCACGCCGGTGACCAGCGCGGTAAACAAAATGCCCTTGAGCAGCGGGATGCTGCCGTATTTTTCCTCCATGGGCGGGCCCACCACCAACAGCAGCAGCATATTGTTGAGAAAATGCTCCCAGTTTGCATGGCCCAGCACATGGCCGAACAGCCGGATGTAGCCCAGTGGGTCCCGCCACGAAGAGCGGTACACGCAGAACAGGTTCATGGTGCTCCAGCCGTTCGTCCAGCCGTCTGCCAGCAGCACCAGCATGGACAGCAGAAAAAAGGTAAGGATCACCGGCGAGTTATACTGGAGCTCCAGCTTCAGCTTGATCTTTTTCGTAAACAGTCATTCCCTTCACAGTATTGTTGGCTTTACCCTCTGGTTTGCACCCAGTATGCGCCCATGCTCTGGCCGGGCTGGTTCGTTACTTCATCGTTGAGGTATGCCGCAAGGCCGCAGGCCGCAGGCTGCCAGCTGAGCGCGGCTTCCACCGTGGGGTACTCCACCTCGGCGTACCAGAATGCTGTGGGCAGGCCCTCGTCCACATGGTTCACCTCTAGCACCGCGCCGTCCGGCAGGCGGTAACTCCGGCGTACCTTTTTGATCAGAGGTTTACCAATGATCTTTTCCTCCAGCTGTGCAAACAGCTCCTTGTCGATGCTGCGCTCGATCTCCTCCCGCGCCAAGCCCCCTGCGGACTTGAAGCAGAGGATATAGTCGGTGCTGCCGCCGGTCAGTGCTTCCTCCCGGATGCGCACTGTGGGCTGCACGCTGATATAACCCTGCCGCATGGTGAATTCTTCCTCAAGGGGCAGCCCCTCCGGCCAGCCGGTCACCATCCATTTGCGTTCGATCTCCATAGCGTTTTCTTCCTTCCGCAAAATTTTGTATTTATTCTACCATATTTTTATGTTATGATAAAGAGCAGAACAAGCATCATTTTGCGCATTCTTTGTTGAAGGAGCATTTTATGAAAAGCGAACGCACTTATCCTGTATATAAAGTCAACAAGCACGCCGAGGGTCTTTTGGTGGGCGGGCACCCCTGGGTGTACGAGAACGACATTCTGGAAGCCCCCGGCACCGAGCCGGAAAACGGCACGCTGGTGGATGTGGTCAGCCCCAAGGGTGCCTATCTCGGCACCGGTTTTCTCTCGCTGCAAAGCAAGATCCGGGTGCGGCTCGTTTCCCGCAACGCCAACGATACCTTTGATACTGCCTTCTGGCGCCGCCGGGTGGAGTACGCATGGGCTTACCGCAAAACGGTGCTGGAGCCTGCCGACCTCTCTGCCTGCCGCTTCATCTTTGGCGAGGCAGACCAGTTCCCCGGCCTGACGGTGGACCGTTTCAATAATGTTCTGGTCACCCAGACCCTGAGCGTAGGCATGGAAAGGCTGAAGCCGGTGCTCTTCCCCCTGCTGGCTGAGGTGCTGCGGGCAGACGGACAGACCATTGACGGCATCTATGAGCGCAACGATGAAGCCCTGCGCGCCAAGGAAGGGCTGGAACAAAACAAAGGCTGGTTTGCCCTGCCCGGCGAGAGCCACCCGGAAACCACCCAGACCGAGATCTGTGAAAACGGCGTGTACTAACCATGTAGACTTTGAAAACGGGCAAAAGACCGGCTTTTTCCTTGACCAGAAGTATAACCGCCGGGCTGTGGCACGCCTTGCCGCCGGGCACACCGTGCTGGACTGCTTTACCCATACCGGCAGCTTTGCGTTGAACGCTGCCAAGGGCGGGGCTGCCCGGGTGACTGCTGCCGACATCAGCGCCGAGGCCATTGCCATGGCAAAGCGCAACGCCGAACGCAACGGCCTCGACAACATGGATTTCCTCTGCGAGGACACCTTTGCCCTGCTGCCCCGGCTGGAAAAGGAGGGCCACCCCTACGACTTTATCATTCTGGATCCCCCTGCCTTTACCAAGGCGCGCCGCACGGTGGAGAACGCCATGCGCGGCTACAAGGAGATCAACTACCGCGCCATGAAGCTGCTGCCCCGGGGCGGGTATCTGGCTACTGCCAGCTGCTCCCACTTTGCCACCGAGGAGTTGTTCATCAAGATGCTGCGCGCCGCCGCCAAGGACGCTCACCGGCAGCTGCGGCAGATCGAGGTAAAGCAGCAGGCACCGGATCACCCCATTCTGTGGGGCGTGCCGGAGACGAACTACCTCAAGTTTTTCCTGTTTCAGGTCATCTGATGCTTTTACAATAAGAACAATCGCCGCACGCTGCGCACCTTTCAGTCGGAGAAAGCCGTCCTGAAGGGGGCTTTTTCGATGCAAAAGTCATACCAATCGCGGTTATTCCAAAAATCCGAGATTGTGTTTGTGCAGAATCGTCAGTTTTGTCAATTGCCTTTTTTGCCCGCAAAGACTATAATCTTAGCCATAGACAGCAACGGCGCTGTGGGTCACCTCCTGACTCGCAGCGCCGTTTTTGTTAAGATGTAAGCAAGCTTTGGGTTTTTGCATTGCGGCAGACCCAAGGCGAAAGAAAAAAGTAAGATCAAGTAAGGAGTAGGATTTATGGCAGCAAATGTTATGGAGATCTACGGCAGCAAGGTCTTTAATGAGCACGTTATGAAGGAGCGCCTGCCCAGCGCTACCTACAAGAGCCTGAAGAACACCCTGCACAAGGGTGCTCCGCTGGACATTGAGGTGGCAAACGTCGTTGCCAGCGTGATGAAGCGCTGGGCTATGGAGCTGGGTGCCACCCATTACACCCACTGGTTCCAGCCCCTGACCGGCATCACCAGCGAGAAGCACGATGGCTTCGTCAGCCCTGTGGGCGACGGTACCGCCATCATGGAGTTCTCCGGTAAGGAGCTGGTACGCGGCGAGCCCGATGCTTCCTCCTTCCCCTCCGGCGGTCTGCGCGCTACCTGTGAGGCACGCGGCTACACCGCATGGGACCCCACCAGCTATGCCTTTGTGAAGGATGACGTGCTGTGCATCCCCACCGCATTCGTCAGCTACACCGGCGAGGCTCTGGATAAAAAGACTCCCCTGCTGCGTTCCATGAACGCACTGTCCGGTCAGGCCGTCCGTATCCTGAAGCTGTTCGGCAAGGATGTGGACTACGTTTCCACCACCGTCGGCCCCGAGCAGGAGTACTTCCTGGTCAAAAAGGAGGACTACGAGGCACGTCAGGATCTGATCCTTACCGGCCGCACCCTGTTCGGTGCTCCCTCTGCCAAGGGTCAGGAGCTGGAGGAGCACTACTTCGGTGTCATCCGTCCCGAGGTTTCTGCGTTCATGAAGGAACTGGACGAGGAGCTGTGGAAGCTGGGCGTGCCCGCCAAGACCAAGCACAACGAGGTTGCTCCCTGCCAGCATGAGCTTGCTCCCATCTTCGATACCACCAACGTAGCCATCGACCACAACCTGCTGACCATGGAGATGATGCGCAAGATCGCACCCAAGTACGGTCTGGTCTGCCTGCAGCACGAGAAGCCCTTTGAAGGTGTGAACGGCAGCGGCAAGCACAACAACTGGTCCATGAGCACCACCCACGAGAACCTGCTGGACCCCGGCGACACCCCCATGGAGAACCTGCAGTTCCTGATCTTCCTGGCCGCTGTTATCAAGGCTGTGGATGAGTACGCTGACCTGCTGCGCACCTCTGTGGCTACCCCGGGCAACGATCACCGTCTGGGCGCCAACGAGGCACCTCCGGCCATCATCTCCATCTTCGTGGGCGAGGAGCTGGAAGCTGTCATCGATGCGATCGCATCCGATTCTCCCTATGCCGGCCCCGTCAAGATGAAGATGGAGCTGGGCGTGGACGGTCTGCCCAGATCCATCTTCATCTTGACGGGGC
>JABLTR010039466.1_pt1 | contig 34392 bp, 55 predicted proteins | sample 7160071 | NCBI WGS metagenome assembly JABLTR01 (sample SAMN14651230, study PRJNA627086) | human gut metagenome | isolation source: feces | host: Homo sapiens | reverse complement strand
GCAAGATCTTCCCTCTGACCGTCAAGCTCGTGCCGATACACTCCGGCAGTGTCCATGTTCTTGCTGTGACCGACCAGCATCTTCAGCTGGCTGTCAGTCAGGACGCTGGATTCAACACTGACAAAGGTGTGCCGCAGCTCGTAAAGTGAAACTTTCGGCTCAAGCCCGTTTGCTTCCTGATAGGATTCCCAGCGGCGATAGAGCGCGTGTTCTGACGGGATCTGAAACAGCGGGGTATTGTAGTTCAGAAGTATACCTTGAGCCTTCAGAAGCTGCACCTGTGCCTCGTATGCCTCGCGAGCTTCCTTGCCCATGTCAAAAGAGCGGATTGCGTTTTCGTTTTTTCCGGTCGTCTGTTCCCGGTGCACGTTGATGCTGCGCCGAAGGTTGACCGTGTTCCCTTTGATGTCTCCATACCATAAGCCAATCAGCTCTCCGGGACGAAGGCCGGTCGCAACTGCAAAGCGGTAGGCGTAGATGTACTCGTCAAATACCGGCTTTCCGTAGTAGGTACGGGTATCTACGCTAAACAGCACCTTCAGAGCGGTGGGCTGAAGAATTGTGCGTTTTCCCATTCTCGCATTCTTCGGGATAGACAGATCAGGATGCAGTGTCGTGTACTTGTTCCTTCGGCACCACTTGACAAAGGCGGTTTCCGCCGCCCGAATCGTCATAAGCGTTTTGCGGCTCAATGGCTTGTCTGAAATCGGCTTGCGCTGGTTCTTCTTCTGAGATCGCTTCCGAAACGAAACGTCGATTGCCTTTTGAAGGTCGCCCTCGGTCAGCTCGTCAATGCGGATGTTCCCGCAGGTCGGCAGGATATAGCAGTCCCCGTAACGCTGGCATTGCGTAACATAGGATGTGCCACAGGTGAGCTTCAGCTCTTCCACCCACTCTGAATAAAGGGCGCTGACCTTCTTTTTTCCGTCTCTGATGCTATCATCAAGCCATGCATCCGCTTTTGCGTTTGCTTCCCGTTGTCCTGTTCGACCCGGCGTACTGCTGTAAAAGCGCTTGCGGGTGCCGTTCTTCTGAACTGCGATGCACCAGCGCTTTTCCTTTTCGACCCAAAACGCTGTGTTCGTTCTCTTTTTCATCGTTCTGCTCCTTTCGGTTGAAATTGCAAAAACATCCAATTTTTTTGATACTTGTTGACAATAACAACTGTTTGATGTAGCATATGGTTGTGAGCAGTTGTTTTGTGAGCTTTGGAGAGGGCCACAAAACAAAAATGGAAACATGTAGGTGACACGCAGATGCAGGAGAAAACGGCTGTTCTCGAAAGCACTAAGGGTGTTGAGAGGGACAGGCAATATATGAGGAATGTATACAACACCCTCTCAAAGGATAACCGCAAAAAGCTGGAAGTATACGCTGCCGCGCTGCGAAGAACCCAGCTCGCACACGAAGGGGCTGATTGAAGCGGCTCCTTTGTACACTGGCCCTTCGGCTTTGCCGAGGGGCTTTTTTGCTTTAATAACGAACAAAGAACGGGATCTGCACACAGCAAACCCCGCTCTTACAAGTGAATGATATTCTACGCCACATGGCACCCCGTCATTCCCGGAGGATAAACATAGAACGAGGATTAACTTTTGTTTTCTTTTTCAAACTGAGCTTTGAGCAGTTCGTACATATTGACCATTGGAAGCTCGATTTTTCCATGATTAAGAACCATAGAGGACATAACCTCCATTTTTGAACGGGCAATGCCATACACCGCTGCAGAGCCGTTGAACCACAATTTTGTTTCAAAATCTTCGTCAGGTACGCTCTTATCAATCATAAACTTGCCGTGTATAACCATGTGATACTTGCAGGAAGCTTCTGAGCCATCCTGCAATGAATAAACGCCGTCAAGAATGAGCCTGACATAAGCAGCCTTCTTAGAAGGATCATCAATTGGAACTTGCTCACTGATAGAAACGGAGAGCTGATGCGTTAATTCACACTGCGACACAGCATCAATGATATTATTATCAAAAGAGCATTCCGTAAGAAAGCTTCCAAGATACTGAATGTCAGCTTCAAACTGCTTTGCATCCATTGTGTGCACCTCCGGTTGGCTTTTTAGGTGTTTCAGGGAACCGAATCAACCTTGACGAAGAAAAGTCAGGCGTTTTAAAAGCTGTGTTGTTTGCAGCATCAGACTTCACATTTTCAGGTTCGGTGGACATGATTCTTTCATCGGGCTTCAAAGGGCACTGTACCGACAGCCCCAAAGCATCGGCAATGTCAATCAAAGTGTCGATGGTATAGTTGCAATCCCCGCTTTCCCAACGGGAAACAAGGCTTTGTTTTACCCTCATTTTATCAGCAAGATCTTTTTGCGTCCAGCCTTTTGCCATGCGGGTGTCGTGTATCATTTGCTGAATTTGGATATTTACAACGGCCTTTGCAAGTTCGGCAGTAGTCATGTTTTTGGCTATGGCAGCGATAAGGTCAGACAATGTTGTTCTATGAGACATTTTCATTCTCCTTCCATAAGTTCTGCAAAACGCGTTTTAGCAATAGGTGTGTGGGTACTGTATTCAGTGTTTTTGTGTCCTTGTCTTTCGTAGAAAGAAGATAGCAAGTATATTAAACCATCTTTATAAACAAAGAAAACCCGAAGATTTGAAATTCCAAGTTTGAACCTCATAGCACAAAGGTTCTTTTGCCCTGCCAAATGTTCGATCGGTGCACCCGGAGGGCCAATTGCGGCTTCCCCATTTTCCACAAGCTGTTGAATATACGATGCTAAACGTTTGAAAAACTTATCCTCTGAACCTGATTTTGCAAGTAAGCCAGCAAGCTCATCTCGGAAAACATCATGAACAATAACTGAATTTCCATATTTTGCAAGCAACATCACTAGTTGCAGCAGTGTTTCAAGATCATTCACTATAACCACATCCTGTCTGCGCCTATGCTATTATATCACTTATAAGTGATATTTACAACACTTTTATACACTTTTACACTATTATTATAGTAGGATGTCTGTACTTTACGGCTTTTCTTTCCCTTGTTCCTGCCCAAGCAGGAGCAGCTCTGCATACTCTCTCAGTTTCCGTATACTTTCGGCATTCAAGCCTTCCATCAGGCGGTCAACGTCTGACTGGGGGGCTTTTTCTTTTTGCTCAGGGGCAGCCGGGGCGAGTACAGGGGAAGGATCATCGGTTTCGCCGTAGAGATATGCGGTTGTTGTGCCTAGCTTGTCAGCACAGTACTTTACAAATTCTCTAGGAGGTTCTTTTCCACGCTTCTCAAACCCACGGATATAGTTATCTGCGTGACCAGCAGAGAGGCACAAATATTTCCGAGTGGTTCTGTTCTTCTTTAATAGATTGTCAAGACGGTCATATTGAAAATCGCCCATAGAAAACCCTCCAAGATAGAAAATTTCTTAAAAACTACCAAAAAAGTATTTACAAACTAGCAAAATGGTAGTATACTTATAATTGAAAAGCGAGCAACTTACTAGTTAAATAATAACATCAACCTAGTAAAAAATCAACAAGCGAGGTACAAAACGATGAAAGACTTCAACCTGAAAATCTCCGAGATCAAGAAGGCAGAGCGGTTCGCAGCAAAGGAATCTGGCAAGACTTGCTTCCTTGCAGCTATGAGCTATTCTGGCGCTGATGTGTTCGGTTGGCAGGATGTGCTCTGCGAGATGGACAGCGCCGAGAGCGGCGAGTATGTCAGCACCGTTCACCTTTGCGTTTACATGAACGACCGCCGCCGGTCTTATGTGGCCCGCGTAATACCCACTGTTTGATGATGAAAGGAGGGCTGAACATGAACGCACTTTCTATTAACATCCCGGCAAACTTCGCCGCAGACTGCAATAACACCCTCAAGCGGTACAACGCCGCCCAGACCGACGCCGAGCGCCGTGCGGTGCTCGACCGCCAGACCGTGCAGGGCCTGTGGTGGGCGATCAAGTTCGTCAGCCAGCTCCAGACCGCTTGCATGAGCGACCGGGAGCTGAAGCACGCAATCCGTCTCACCCACTTCCGCGGCACTGTGTGCCCGGAGTTTAAGGCTTGAAAGGGAAATCTATTGACCCGCCTGATGATGGCTGCCCGGCAGCAGCCGAAACCATTCCGGTGACTTCACCGGGATGGTCGCGGGAGCCACCGCACAACACAATAATTTTTGGAGGTACGAAATATGTCTGCAAATGTTGAAACGATGTTCTATGTCCGCGAGAAGCCTTGGCACGGTCTGGGAACGATGGTGCAGGAAGCGCCCACCAGCGCTGATGCCCTGCGTCTGGCCGGTCTGGACTGGACGGTTGAGGCCCGCGATATGTGGCTGAATGGCGGTTATGAGCCGATCCCCGGCTACAAGGCGAATGTGCGCAGCTCTGACAACAAGGTGCTGGGCGTTGTCAGCGACAAGTACCGCATTGTGCAGAACGCGGATGCATTTGCCTTCACGGATGCCCTGATTGGTGGTGATGTCCACTACGAGACGGCCGGCAGCCTGCTTGACGGCAAGAAGATCTGGCTGCTGGCAAAGCTGCCTGATTCCGAAATCTGCGGAGATAAGACAGAGCCTTATGTCTGCTTCTCCAACACACATGACGGTTCCGGCGCTGTCCGCGTCTGCATGACCCCTGTTCGGGTGGTCTGCAATAATACCTTGAACCTCGCCCTGAACACGGCACAGCGGGCGTGGAGCGTGCGCCATGTGGGCGATATCAGCACCAAGCTGGTGGAAGCGCAGCAATGCCTTGAGATGGCTGGAAAGTACATGGACGCTCTGGCTGACCGGGCAGATCAGATGGCAAACACCACCGTATCTGACGAGCGCCTGCGGAAGATCCTTGACGAGCTGTTCCCTGAAGCGGATGACATGAGCAACATCCAGAAGCGCCATGTGCAGGAGATGAAGGACGGCTACATGGTCTGTGTGATGGCCCCCGACCTTGCAAAGTTCCGCAATACCGCATGGGGCGCGGTGAACGCCATGAGCGATTTTGTTACCCACAGCGCTCCTCACCGTAACACGAAGAACTATCAGGCTAACAATTGGAACAACGTCATGGGCGGTCATTGGCTGATCGATGCCATGACCAAGGCTGTTGCCCGGTAAATCAGGAGGGCTGTGCTATCTGGCCTGACGGGCGCTTTGAGGTTTAAAATGACCAGACGTGATGAAATTGACGCAGAAATCAGGAATCAGGCAGTTCGCCTGTATCCGCGCTGCACCGCCCTGTTTGAGCTGCCGACAATGGTTTACTGGCAGATCATGCAGGATAACACCCTTCGGCACAAGCCGTACAGGGTCAGTGAGGAACACTGCAAGAAGATCATCCTTGCAATGCCGGAGTTTGATTAAGGAGTGAAAACTATGAATGAAAAAGAACACCAGAGAGCTGCCGATGTAGAAGAAGCCCGTGCAAAGCTTCTTGAATGCTTTCCCGGCAGTTTCATCCGTGATTCTGATGATGTAGGGTACGAGTTTATTGCTCACCCGCGCACAAACCAGTCTTTCATCTTAGAGGATTGTCATTACGTTGAAGATATCGAAGCAAAGATGTTGGAATGGCTTTCACGGGCAGCATTCAAGACCGCTCCGTATTCGCAGGAGTGGCGAAACCGGCGCTTCCACGAATTTATGCTTTCGGGGGTCAATGCTTTTCTTGACACCGATTTCTCGGAAGAAGATATGGATCTGATCTATACCTATATGGGCAACGAAATAAGACACGGTCTCACCATGGCCTTTATCGACCACGACATGAGCATGAAGTGGCTGAGAGAGCATATCCCAACTGAAAGGACATCATGCACTACTCTTGAAGATGCTGAAGACGCTTTGGTTATCACCGCAGCACCCACGAAAGAATGACCATCAGGCACCGGCTGAAAGGCTGGTGCTTTGTTTTTATCAGCGAAACTACGAAAAAGGTAGAATGTTCAAAAGAAACTATCAGAAAAGTATTTACAAACTAGCAAAATAGTAGTATAATAGTTCACGTAGAGAGCACCACCAAACAAACAGGAGGACAAAAACATGGCAGGATTAACTCAAAAAAAGCGTTATAAGGTGTACGTCTACAACATGGCTGATAGGTTCTGGGACTGCTATGAGGTCCTTGCTGAGGACCCGGTGGATGCCCGGAACGTGGCAGTGCAGCGGCTGATCGACGAGACCGGGCACGGTCTGGATGTCTACGAAGTGACCGACGTGTGCGAGGTCAAAGAATAAGGAGGGCTGAACAATGAGGTGGTTTAAGGATTCCGATAGATATGTCCGTGAGGACGGTAAGTGCTACATCCGGCAACGGGAAGTTCGTATCAATGGCCGCTGGTGCTGGCGATGGTGCGTGTATGGTGATGTAGGAGGTCGGTACATTGATGATGTCATTGAGATGTTCCAGACCCTGAGAGCCGCAAAGCTGGCCTACGCTAATGTCAACCCCACCTGATGATGACCTCCGGCAAAGGTCGAAACCATTTTCGTCACGTCACGAAAATGGTCGTGGGAGCCACCCACAGAAAGGAGATTCGATACTGTGTCGAAGTATTACACCACCAAAGAAACCGCCAAAGCGCTGGGCGTTTGCTATTCGCGGGTCTTACAGCTTCGGAAGCAGGGTCTGCTGGATGCCTACTCTCACGGCGAGAAGGGCAGCAAGAGCAAGTTTTACTTCCGCGTTGAGGACGTTGAGCGCTACAAGCAGAGCCGGGACAACCCGGAGCAGCCGCCTTTGAGAAAGGTCAGCACAAGGGAGACCGCCTGATGAACGGGCGCAACAAGTACTGGTGGGAAGCCCGCTGGGACAAGAACCAGCCTGCACGGCTGGCACACATCAAAGAAAAGAGGTCGAAAAGGCATGATGAAGGTCGTACAGGGCACCTTCCGGCAGATTCCGTACTGGAAGCTGCGGGGGCGGTTCCACAGCTGCGGCTACCGCGATCAGGAAGTCGCTGAACATAGCGGCATTGGCCGGTACACTATGAGCGCCCGGATGAACGGGCACCAGCCGTGGACAAGTAAAGAGATCGCAGCAATTTGTGAACTGTTGGACATCCGGCAGGACGAGATCGGGGAGCTTTTCTTCCCGGAAGTGGGCAAGGAGGATGAATCCGCATGAGAATCAAATCTGGAGTTTGGTACTGGCTGGCAATGGCCTGCTTTGTGGTGGGCCTGCTGTACGGCCTGGGGCTGGAGGGCAGCTTTCAGACCCTTGGCACCGTCTCGGACGGTGCGTTCGTCACGGCTATGGTGCTGATCCTGCTGGCAATCTTCTTCATGCTGCAGGGCTTTGCAGCCGAAGCGCGTGAGAAGCGGCCCCGCAAGATTCACCATCAGCCCCAGAACACCGTGAAGAGCGGTAGAAAGGCGGGCTGAGCATTGCAGTCAACAACAATATGATCTACACCCGCGTCTGTGTTGACTGCGGGAAGGTGATGCGCAATGTGGGCCGCCGCGCGGAGCGGTGCCCGGAGTGCCGCGCTGTACATATCAGGGTGAAAGCTCTCGAAGCGAGCTACCGGGAGCGCACAGAGCAACTTATCCGCCAGCAGGAAGAGCGGGCAGAGGCAATCCATCAGGGCCTTGTGGATGACAACGAGCGTTTCACGGCAAGCGCCGGAACCTACGGCAAAGGCCGCATCAAAGAGATTATGGCCGCACAAAAGAAAAAGCAGCCCGCTGGTGTTGGCGCACCGGCAGGCTGCAAGGGTTGATGGATTTTACAGGTCACATCAACCCGAAGATAACACATTTTCGGAGGTTTTACAAGATGGAAAAAAATTATGTTGAGATTCAGGGCCGCTTTTCCAGTGACGGCAGGTTTGTGGGCGGGAACTATGTCCCGGAAGTCATCGACAAGCTGATGAACGATGTCTATTCTACCCTCGGTCAAGCAGGAAGCCTGTACCGCCTGCGCGTCACGGTCGAGGTCGAAGATCTGGGTGCCGAGGTCAAGTTCGGGAAGCCTGCAAGCGAAACGCAGCACTCCCCTGCTCCGCAGCGTTTGACCGCTGGAAAGTTGATTCCCGCACCGGACATCTCCCCTGCCGCCATTGACCCGGCACCTGAGGTGGCAGTATGAATCCGATGTACGACCTTTCCCTTGACGGCTACGGCCCGGCACTTGAGCCGCCGGATGATTACTATTTCCTGCCGCGAGGGACAGAACAGACCGAAGATCAGGAGGATGAAGAGTAATGGAAAGCACAAGCATTTACGCCGCTCTGGCCGCTGTGCAGAGCGAACTCAAGGCCCCTAAAGGGCAGATGAACACCTTCGGCGGGTACAGATATCGTTCCTGTGAGGACATTTTGGAAGCAGTGAAGCCTATTCTCAAGGCTCATGACCTGCTGCTTACGCTCTCCGATGAACCGAAGGTTCTTGAGGGGTGGCACTACATCGAAGCCACTGCAAAATTGGAATCTCTGGATGGCGGCTGCATTTCCGTGAAGGCATACGCAAGAGAGCCGGAGCAAAAAACCAAGATGGACGCTGCACAGGTGACGGGAACATCCAGCAGCTACGCCCGCAAGTATGCCCTGAACGGCCTGTTCTGCATCGACGATACCAAGGATGCCGACACGGACGAGTATCATGCGGCAGAAGGTCGAAACCCCGCAGGTGTGAACAAGCCGCAGAAGCAGCCTGCTCCGAAGCGTGAAGCTCCTGCTCCGAAGCGTAATGCTCCTGCCCCGAAATCGCAGCCTGTACAGGAACAGCCCTTTATCTGCGCCTGCTGCGGCAAACCACTTCAGCCGGTGTCTTATAAGAACCGCACCGTTGAACCGGCAGAGACCGCCGCAAGCACCAAGAAGAAGTTTGGGCGCGTCCTGTGCTGGACGTGTGCCCAGAAACAGCCGAAGGAGGGCTGATCTATGCTGAACATGATCGCAGCTATTGGACGTCTGACCCATACCCCGGAACTCCGCACCACCACAAGCGGCAAGGAGATCTGCTCTTTTGATGTCGCCTGCGAACGCAGCTATTCTGCAAATGGCCAGCGCGAGACGGATTTCTTGCCCTGCGTTGCATGGGGCAAAACGGCATAGTTCGTGTCCCAGTATTTCGACAAGGGCAGCATGATCGCCGTCAATGGCAGCATGCAGACCCGGAAATATCAGGACAAGCAGGGCAACAACCGCACTGCCTATGAGATTCAGGTGCGTGAGGTCAGCTTTTGCGGCTCGAAAGCCCCTGACAGCACGTCTACACGGGGTTTTGATGAACAGACGCAAAGTTATGCCCGCGAAGCTAGAAACGCTCAGAGCGCCCAGCAGGCGGCTGAGACCGGCACGGACGATTTTGCCGTTATCAACGACGATGAAGATTTGCCGTTCTGAGCGGCAGAAATGAGGGAGAGAAAAATGCAAGCAAAAAGAAATATTATGCCGGAAGAGGTGCGCAATGCAAAGCTTCTTCTTAGTAAGGGCCTGTCAAATGCAGAGGTCGCAGCCATTATCGGTCGTTCCGTGTCGGCAGTTGTCAATATCCGCAACGGTGCATACGACTTCATGCTTGAGGATGTACCGAATGATACCCCGGATGATAGCCGGGTTTACATCCTGCTGAAATCTATCGACAGCCGCCTGTACCAGCAGAACGAAGACATGAAGAAGACCATTAACCAGCTGGTGGGCTTGAACAGTGCCCTTGTTGAGCTTCAGAACGAGATCAAGGTGTGCGCTTCCTGCATGTCTGCAATGCTGGATGCCCTGAACGAACTCAAGAGCAAGAACAGCCAGCAGACTGAACCGGAAGCCACCCCTACGAAGTATCCGGGCAAGGATTTTGCGAACTGGGGAGAGGTTATTCGCCGTGTTGAGGTCTACGGTGACAAGTTCATTGCGGACAACCTGCGCGGAACCAAGGCCAGTCTGGACGGCGTTACGCTGTATCTGGCCTGCACCCCCAGCACGAAGAAGTTCCTCAAAAGCAGCGCTGTTGCAATCCCCCGCATCAAACAGCAGTGCCGGAACGTCATCGGCTACGGCGTAGAGGTTAAGATCATCGACCTGTAAAAACCAAAGAAAACCAAATGGTTTTTACGAAAAGCGTTTGGTTTTCAAAAACGGGAAGGAGGTGGTTAGTAGTGGACGATATTGAAATGGCTCGCCCGAAAGGCTTGTTGATCCTGTTCACATCGTTCAAACTTCTTGACATTCTTGATGATGCGGCATTCCGGCATGTTGTGAATGCAATGCGGGACTATGTGGAAACCGGGAGTGAACCGGAAGGCCTTGAACCTATCGAACAGGTGGCGTTTGAATCTCAGAGGGAAGCGCTTGACGGGAATATTGAGACGTACAGACGTGCTATTACTGCACACCGAGAAGCAGGCCGAAAGGGCGGCAGGCCAAAGAAAACCGACGGAAACCAAAAGGTTTTTGACGATAACCAAACGGAACCAATTGGTTTTTCTGAGAAACCAAACGAAACCAATAGCCCCCTAAAATTAAAAACTAATAATTACTCAGATACTAAAGTATCTGATAGTAATAGCGCTGAAGCGCTGCCCCCTACAACCAAGAACAGGTTTTCACCGCCGGATGTTGAAACGGTGAAAAGTTACTTTGCGGAGAAAGGTGGCACAGAAGCGCAGGCTATTCGGTTCCATGCCTATTACGAGTCCAACGGCTGGAAGGTGGGCCGGAATCCCATGAAGAACTGGAAGGCTGCAGCATCCGGGTGGATATCCCGTGATAGGGATGAAGCAAAAAAGGCGAATGCCCCGCGCAACCGGGCGTTCATTGCAAGCCGCCCGGCAGAGGAAGCCGAAAATGCAAAGAATTTTCTGGCAGACGCAGCCCGGCGAAGGCCATTAAAAAAGCAATAGCCGGTACACACGCGCTCAGACCGGCATACGCGGCCCTCTGAGCATGGTTTTAGGGTAAACCGGCAAAGTTATACCACAAAACGCAAAACGCCGTTCAGGGCCGTTTCTCGTGCTCTGAACGAATTGAGGTAAAAAGCACTATGAACCTGTATGAGATCAACTCGCAGATTTTGGACTGCATCGATCAGGAGACCGGCGAGGTTATGGACATCGACCGGCTGGAAGAGCTGAACATGGCAAAGGCCGAGAAGGTGGACAACATCGCCTGCTGGGTAAAGAACCTCGAAGCCGATGTTGCGGCCTTTGAAGCGCAGGAAAAGGCTTTTGCTGACCGCAAGGCAGCCGCAAAGCGCAAGATCGACAGTCTCAAGCACTATCTGACCGATGCTCTGGGTGGGCAGAACTTCAGCAGCGACCGGTGCGCGGTGAGCTTTCGCCGCAGCAAGGCGGTCAGCGTGCTGGATGAAGCCGCTGTTCCTGCTGAGTACATGACCGAGAAGACCACCCTCACACCCAACAAGACGGCCATTGCGGCCCTGCTCAAGACCGGCACGGCAGTGCCCGGCTGTGAGCTGGTGGAACGCGTGAACCCGTCCGTGAAGTGATGGGGGAAGGATCGCAGGCCGATATCACCGCTGCCCCCCGTGAAGCTGCAAGGCTGCGGGCGAGCGAACTGACAAGGAAGGAGATTGAAAAATGAACGATAAAAGATTGATTGACGCGAACGCTTTGCACAAGCGCATTGAAATGAACCTTCGTGCAAGCAATCCGTTCACTATTGGAGAATGCTGCTATAAGGATGCCCTGAACAGCGTGGACGAGGCCCCAACCATCGACCCGGAAACACTGCAGCCGACATGGCGCGACCCTGACAAGAATCCCCCGAAAGTCGAAGAAGATGTGCTGATTCTGTTTGAAACCGCCTGCGGTGGATATGGGATTACGACGGCTAACTACGAAGATGGCACAGTCTTGTCCCAAAAGAGCGCTTTCTACTGGGAAGAAATTTCCGAGTGGGGAACCTACGATAAAGAAAGCGATGATTACTTTATTCCTAAAGGCTGGTGGGAATATCGTTATTTCAACCAGGATGACATTTACAATAACCGTGTAGATGCTCACGTGGTTGGCTGGATGCCGCTGCCGCCGAAGGAGATTACAAAATGAGCGAAAAACGTATGGTCTACGCGGAGGACGTGATCCAGAGAATCCGCGACCTGGCCCCGGAAATCCTGGGCGGCTGGTATAACCCATACATGGAGAACGAGTTGGAACAGCTTGTTTGCATTGTTGAAAGCACTCCGACGGCAGCAGATACGGATGTCCAGCGCTGGCGCAAAACGGCAGAATGTCCGCCGACAGAAAATGATGCTGCGCACGGAAAAGTTCTCGTGAAGTACATGGATGCGACTTTTGCTCAATCAGCAACGTGGGACATCGTTGCAGGTGCACCGGATACTTTTCCTCTTTGGATGCCGATACCTGAACTGCCGGAGGAAAAACGCTCATGACATTAGGATTTGCGATGTTCGCCGCAACGTTTATGGTTGCTGTTGTTGCAGCTATCATGGCAGTCTGCTATGCGCTTGTCTGGCTGCTGCGCGATCACCCCATAGCTCTTGCAGCAACTACCGCTTTTATGATTTGGATGCTTGCTGTGGCTCTGATCTACAAAGTAGGAGGTGCGCCGTGATTGAAGTCGAACAGCTTTCACTTTTCACGATGCTGTCCCCTGTTCCGACTTCCGTAGCGGTCTGCTGCATGGACGGAAGCCGGGTTGATGCCGCGCCCGCAGAAAGCTGGATGCAGCGGCTTGTGCAGGGCGGTGAGTATGTCGTTCAGGTCGCTAGTCATCCGATGGTGCTCAGACCGGCAGATGGCCCTGCAGACGGCGTTCCGGCAGGACACCGGTATTATCACTATACCATCGGAGAACGCCTGTTCTCGGGCGTATTTGTGGGAAGAGAGAGGGTGAGAACATGAGCAAGGAAAATATGGGCCGGAATGCCGAGCACTATGCAGACCCGACACCGACCGCAGCCATGCGCAACATCTGCCGGGACGAGTACCAGAAGGAAGCCGCCCGGCTTGACAGAATCGGAGACATCGTTCCCCTGCTGCGCCAGATGGCAAATATCGCAGGGTTTGAAATCATAGGCCGCATCCCGCTGAGGGACAAGGCCACCGGAAAGGAGTACAGGTAATGGAAAGAGCTGAAGCTATTATCGCCGCCTGTCGCGATACGATGTTGACCACATTGGAAAAGATCGGCGGCCAGAGCCTTATTTGCTCGTGGACCCGTCAGGACGGCTCCGTCGTGAAGCTGGCGCTGGAAATCAGAACGAGCGATCAGACCACGATCGGAGACGCTATCCGGGACATGGATGACGAAGAAATGGCCCGGAAGCTGGTTCCGGCGGTTCTGGCCTTGTGCGACGACGGCGCGCCGTCCGAAGATACCGTCCGCGACTGGCTGGAACGCCCGCAAAGCGATCTCAAGGCCTGAAATACAAACACAGTTACATAAACCGCTGCTGATTATACAAGTAGCGGCACGGAGGATGAATACATGTCACAGCATTACAAGATTGACTGCGACAAGGTGGAGGACCGGAAAGCGCTGGTTGTCGTCCTGTCGATGAACGGCTACACCGTCCGCGTGGGAAAGGAAAAGCGCAGCGGCAAATCTACTTTGACCTATTTTGTGGAGTATTGGAGGGGCGACGATGAATGATCAAGCGAAATCCAACCCTGAAACCGACACTATGAGTCCGGAGGACATGGCCCATTATTTGATGGATTTTTGCCATTGCCATTTGGCGACAGGAAATGGCTGCCCGGGGTGCCCGTTCGATAAGCCGACCAGTAACGATGGCGATGGAGAATGCCGTCTCGGTGTTCCTTCCGACTGGGACTTTTGAGGAGGAGAAGTGAAGCATGAAAACCGAAAAGAGAATGGCCTGCTTTATCGTGTCAGCAGCATTGCTAATTGTGACGCTGTGTTTTACATCCTGTAGTTCGACATCTGCTGATGCTGAAACTAAAACTGAAGCTGAAACTGCTGACCACCCCTGCTACCATGTCACGGTATACTCCCCGGAAATTGAAAAAGTTGGCTATGCTGGTAGGCGTAAGCCGAAGTACACCATTACCGTGGAGGACTTCAGCGAGCTGCTGCCGAAATCATACGCTTGCAGAGAGCAGTATCACCTGCTCCGCATCCCTCTGGAAGATGGACGTTTTGAGTTGGTGTCCACCTCGCTGGTGGAAATCGAGTATTACTGAAGGGAGAGATGTGAGCATGAAAGCTGTGCTTTTGAGCATTCGGCCTGAATGGTGCGACCTCATCATTCGGGGGCAAAAGACCATTGAGGTGCGAAGAACAAAGCCTGGGAATCTAAAGACTCCATTCAAGTGCTATGTCTATTGCACGAAAAGCAAATCCAAAATAGGCTGGCTCCTAATTGTCCCGGGCAAAGGATGGCAGCGGTTGGATGGCAATATCATTGGCGAGTTTACATGCGATGGAATTGAAAACGTTGTCTTCCCCTATCCAGCGTATCAAAACAAACTCGATCCTAAGCTTATCGTAGAATCGGGAATGTCTTACATTCAGTTGCACCGCTATGCATCGTCTGGGAAAACCAGAGACGACCTGTTTTTCTGGCATATTTCAAACTTCAAACTCTACGAAGAGCCAGTAAGGCTTGAAGATTTCTGGGCGATACAACCCTGTACGCATCGCGGAGACTGTTGCACCTGCCGCAGATGGGATACAGAAAAGCTGATTTGCCGGGGAAAAGCGTTCGGAATCGAACGTCCGCCCCAAAGCTGGTGCTATGTGGAGGAATTGAGCAATGAATAACCGAAGAACGGCGGCCAGTATTCGCCGCAGCTATACCGGTGCAAGAAGCCGCGCAGAGGGCGCTGGCTTTGAGCACATCATTGACAATGCCTGCGCCTATTACAGATCCATCGGCCTTGCAGACATCGAAAAAACACCGGAACCTATGCGTCCGATCGGAAGCCCAGACCGTGCTGGCAGGTTCCTTGCCTGCTACACGAAACAGGCCCAGCCGGACTACAAAGGCATTCTCAAAGGCGGAAGAGCCATCAATTTTGAAGCAAAGCACACTGACAGTGACCGGCTGACCTTTGATCGTGTGTTGACCGCGCAAGCGCTTCGTTTGAGCCGCACAGAAGCTCTCGGAGGTGTCGCCTTTGTACTATGCTCATTTAGCGGCAGGGCTTTCTACCGCGTCCCGTGGGCCGTATGGAAGGACATGAAACGGCTGTTTGGCCGTAAGTACATCACCCAATCAGACATTGAAATTTACCGCGTCCCGTTTGCAGCACCCGGAGTGCTGCTGTTTTTGGAAGGAGTAAAGGAGGAACAATGATCCGCACATTGACACCTGAAAGCGAGAACGAAAAGCCACCTAAGAATGAAAAGGCCCAGCTGGTGCGGGCATGGTTTGAACGACTGCCAAGAATGCGGGCACAGATTCAGCAGCAGGAAGAGCGCATTGTAGATCTACAGTGCATCGCTACCGCCACCACATCCAGCGTTTCAGCTGCACCTGGTCGTTCTGGAACCAGTGACAAGGTGGGGAACGGTGGCGCGGCCATTGTGGAAGCAGAGGAAAAGCTGGCTGCCCTCAAGTGCGAGTATGTGGAGATGCAGAAGGCGGCCATTGATACGGCATATCTGCTGAATGCTGACACGGCATCCATCCGCCGCAGCAAGTGCATCATCCTGTGTTATGTTGAGGGTAAGACCCGTGAGCAGGCCGCCGCTGAGGTGGGCTTTGCACAGGCACACACGGCATCCAGAGCCATCACAGTAGGGTTTGAGGCCCTTGCAGAGATCTGGGAAGCAACACCTTTTTGCGATTTTGACGAAAGTGCATAAAAAACGCGTGATTTTTTGTACAGCTTCGGGTATGTACGCGGTATGTACGCGGTATGTACAGAAACCGTGCGAAAGTGATTGAATAGTACCATCGGCAATGCCGGAAAGGCAAACCGATACACGCAGTCTCCGAAACGAACCTCCATGATAATTTTCCTCCTTTTGGCTTTGCAGGCATTTTTCTCTCTTCACGTTTCGCGGACTGCGCATCTATGCGATACACTGAAACAAAGGCAGCCTGCCGCTCATGAGAGACAGGAGGCGGTTCGATTCCGCCGTATCGCACCGTATGGCGCATGGACCAGACAACCCGAAAGGCCGCACGTGTAACCTCCCGTGCCAAGAAAAGGCCTTAGAATCCTTGCCAAGGTGTAGCTTTCCTGACAGGATGTGCGCCAACCAACAGCTCCGGCGGCGAACCGGAGCTGTTTTTATATGGCCGCCTGAGCGCAGTTTTGAGCGCGGCGCGTGTGTGTAGACACGGCTGGTTCGATTCCAAGGGCGGCTTTTTACTCTGGTAGCTCAATTGGCAGAGCGATGGTCTCCAAAACCGTAGGTTGCAGGTTCAAGGCCTGCCCAGAGCGCCATGCAATGTACAGTCGGGGGACGGCTGTGCAAAGCATAGCGGGGCATCTGGCCGCGAAAGTTCCAGATGCAGCAGCACCCGCCCGTTTTACGCCTGTCCGTCAAACTGAATGCATGGGTGCTGCTTATTTTTTGATATCTTTGCCGTTCGGTTTTCCGGGCGGCTTTTTATTTGGAGAAAAAAGATGATTCAGAAAGAACTGCTGAAAATGCCGGTCTCCGATCTGGTGCCGTATGAGAACAACCCGCGCGTGATCTCCCCTGCAGCTGTAGACGCTTGCGCTGAGAGCATCAAGCAGTGCAGCGCACTTGATCCCATCGAGGTTGACGAAAACAACGTCATTCTCAGCGGTCACACCCGCCGCCTTGCGTTGATGCAGCTCAATGTGGACATGGCCGACGTGGTGCGCTACACCGGCCTGACGGAAGAGCAGAAACAGAAATACCGCCTGCTGGCGAACAAGACCGGCGAAATGACCGGCTGGGATTTCTCCAAGCTGGAACGGGAGCTGCTTGAAGTCGATTTTGGCGACTTCGACTTTGATTTTGACATTCCGCAGGACGATGATGCCGGCGTATCCTACATTGACAGCCTTATGGAGGACGGTTTCACAAAGGCTTCGGAAAAGAAAGAATTTTCCGTGACCTTCACGTTCCCCGTTGAGTGCGAGGAAGAAATCAAGGGATACATCAGCGAGAACACGAAGGAGCCGCTTGAAAAAGCCATCTTGAACTGTATTCGCGGCGTTATGGAGGATGAAGATGCCTAACTGCGGGTCGCAATGCTGGTTGTGCGATATGCCTATCCGTTTCGACACCTACAAGGGATGCACGCACGGCTGCAAATACTGCTTTGTGCAGCGGAACGGAAAGTATGACATCAGCAAGGTGCAGAAAGGTGAAGGCATGAAAGCCCTCATGAGCTGGATTCAGGGAAAGCGAACGTCTGAGACCAACTGGTGTGACTGGAATATTCCGTTGCACTGGGGGGGCGTGAGCGACCCTTTCCAGCCTTGTGAGCACTATTACCGCATGAGCTACAACGCTCTGCGCGTCTTTGCTGAAACCAAATACCCCTTTGTTGTTTCGACAAAGGGAAGGATCATCGCAGAGCCTGAATATCTCGAACTGCTGAAGAAGTGCAACTGCGTTGTGCAGATCAGCATGGTGTGCAGCAGCTATGACAAGCTCGAAGAAGGCGCACCATCGTTTGAAGAACGTCTGGAAATTGCGAGAAAGGTTGCTCCGAGTGTGAAGCGCCTGATCGTCAGGATTCAGCCGTACATGCATGAGGTATACGGAGAAGTTTACGAAAACCTTGAAAAGTTCAAGGCAGCTGGTGCCTACGGCGTTATTGTCGAGGGCATGAAGTTTGCAAGCAAAAGACCGGGCCTTGTTAAGGTTGCGGGAGACTATACCTATCCGAAAGCCCTGATCGAGGGCGATATTCTTAAGCTGAAGCAGAGGGCGCATGAACTTGGCCTTGCTCTTTACAGCGGAGAAAACAGAACAAGAGAACTGGGAGACAGCCTTTGTTGCTGCGGTGTCTCTGACCTTCCCGGATTCAAGGTGAATGAGTATAACCTGAACCACCTGCTTCATGGTGGGAAGCCCGCAAAGACCCCTCAGATGCAGAAAACTGGTACAGCGATGTGCTTTCAGTCGCTGTACCAGAACACAGCCAATTCCAGAAGGCTCAGAGGGGAAAGCTTTGAAAGCGAAATGCTCAACGTCTACAAAACGAAGCGTGACTATGTGAACGAGACCTTTGGTCTGAAATGAGGTGATCTGCGATTGGCCGCAAAGGTAAGTATGAGCAGTGGTTAGAGCCGGAAGGGTTGACGCTGCTTCGTGGATGGGCTAGAGACGGCCTGACGCAGGAACAAATAGCTCAGAACATTGGAATACACCGCGATACCCTGAATGAATGGAAAAGCCGATTTCCCGACATTTCCGACGCTTTAAAAGTAGGGCGGGAAAACGCTGATTACATTGTGGAAAATGAGCTGTTCGAGAGCTGCAAGACACGCACCGTAACCGTAAAAAAGCCCATCAAACTGAAAAAGGTCATGGTGGATGGAAAAAAGCGGCTTGAAGAAGAACGCATTGAGTATGCAGAGGAACAGGTCGTTGTTCCCGCAAACGTCACGGCCCAGATTTTTTACTTGAAAAACCGGAAGGCTGACAAGTGGAAGGACAAGCCGCAGGAAAATACGACCGAATCCCAGAATAACGACATGCAGACCCTTGCTGATCTGCTGCAGCACCCCGTTCCAGACCGTGACATCAAGGACTTTGAAGAATGAACATCCCCGCACCATTTTCTGAAAACCAGATGCGTTTCTTCTGGGGCTGCTTTGACCACTGGTTCAACGTTGCAGAGGGCGGTAAACGTGGTGGTAAGAACGTGCTTATCACAATGGCGTATTGCACCATTCTTGAAAAGCATCCGAGCCGCATCCACTTGATCGCGGGCGTATCCACTGCGACGGCCCGGCTGAACATTCTGGACTGTGACGGCTTCGGCCTGAAAAACTATTTTGAGGGCCGCTGCCGTGAGGGCACCTACCAGAACCGCGACTGTCTGTACATCCAGACTGCCACCGGTGAAAAGGTGGTGCTGGTGTCCGGTGGTGGCAAAGCCGGTGACGAAAAGCTGATCAAGGGCAACACCTACGGCACCGCGTACATCACCGAAGCCAATGAATGCAGCGAAACTTTCATTAAGGAAGTATTCGACCGTACCCTGTCCAGCCCAGACAGAAAGGTATTTCACGACCTGAACCCCAAGGCAGAGGGTCACTGGTACTATGAAAATATCCTGAATCTGCACGAAAAGAAGCAGAACGAGAACCCAGAATACGGCTTCAACTATGGGCATTTCACAATTGCCGATAATATGAGCATCTCGGACGAGCAGCTCCGGGCCGTGCTTGCAACCTACGACCGCAGCACAGTCTGGTATGCCCGTGATATCCTCGGTAAAAGGAAAGCTGCCGAGGGTCTTGTATACCCTTTCTTCTCCGCCGGGCAGGACACCTACCTCTTTCACGGTGATGCTTCCCACATCGACGGGCAGTTTTACGTGTCCATCGACTACGGCACGCACAACCCCTGCAGCATGGGCCTGTGGGTCATTCATGATGGCAAGGCCCTGCGAATCAAGGAAAGCTATTTTGACAGCCGTGCCGAGCGTGTGCAGCGCACGGACGAAGAGCACTATGCCGAGCTGGAACGCCTGACCAAGGGTTATTACATTCAGGCGGTGGTGGTTGACCCGTCCGCTGCTTCCTTCATTGAGACCATCCGGCGGCATGGCAAGTATCTGGTGATCCCTGCAGACAACGACGTGCTGAACGGCATCCGCTGCGTGGCATCCCTGATGCAGGCCGGGCTTGTGACCATCCACGAGAGCTGCGCGGCATCCCGCCGGGAGTTCGGCCTGTACTCGTGGGACGACAAAGCCAAAGAGGACCGCGTCGTGAAGGAGAACGACCACGCCATGGACGACATCCGCTATTTCTGCTATACGATACTGGCCCCGCTGATCCGCTGGGCAGATTGGAGACGAAAGTAATGTTTGACAGACTGCTTTTCTGGCTGCGGGAGAAAGCACGGCTGCTGTTCGGTGAAAATACTACTGTCAGCGCCAGCGTGTCCTACAGCATGGAGAATGCGATCATCCTGTGGGCGCAGATGTACGATACCGGCGGACCGTGGTGCCACGGCGGCAAGAACGCCCTGCACAGCCTGAAGCTTGCCCAGAGTGTTGCATCGGAGCTGGCCCGTCTGACCACGCTCGAAATGGAATGCATTGTTTCCGGCAGTGCCCGCGCCGACAGCATCAACACCATGCTGCAGCCTTTCATTGCAGATCTGCGCACCCCGGTGGAATACGGCTGTGCGCTGGGCGGCATCCTGTTCCGGCCCTTCCTCGATGCAGAGGGACGCATCCAGATCGATGCTGTGCAGGGGGATTGCTTCTGCCCTACCCGCTTTGACAGCTCTGGCCGCATGACCGGGGCTATTTTTTATGACCATCTGGTGCGCGGCAACCGCATTTACACTCGTCTTGAAGATCACGAGTTTTCCGGCAGCACGTACAGCATCACGGTCAAGGCGTTCCGCTCAATGACCAGTACAGACCTCGGCATCGAGGTGCCGCTGACCGATGTACCGGAATGGGCCGCGATCTCGCCGCACACCGAGTTCTCCGATGTAGACCGTCCGCTTTGGGGCTATTTCAGAGTGTCCAGCGGAAATTCCACTGATCGGCACTCCCCGCTGGGCGTGAGCGTCTATGCCGCTGCTGTTGACACCATCCATGATACCGATGAACAGTATGGGCGGCTGCTGTGGGAGTATGACGGCGGGCAGCTGGCCCTTGACGTTGACCAGACCGCCCTTCGGCCCGACATCAACGGCGAGAGCGTTATGCCGCAGCGTGAGCAGCGCCTTTACCGCAACTGGCTGAACGGCAGTTCCGGGGCCAATGGCCGGAACCTCTACGAGGTGTTTGCCCCTGCCCTGCGCGATGAAAGTTATCGTAGAGGGTTGGATACCATGCTCAAGCGGGTGGAGTTCCAGTGCGGCCTTGCCTACGGCACCCTGTCCGACCCGCAGAACGTGGACAAGACCGCTGAGGAGATCAGGAGCAGCAAGCAGCGCAGCTACACTACCGTCAAGGATCTGCAGCGGGCGCTGGGCAATGCGCTGACCGATCTGGTATACTCCATCAGCAAGCTGCTGGATGCCCAGTGGAACAGCGGCGCAGCCGTTTCCCCGCCGGGCGACTGCAACGTGACCTTTGACTTTGACGATAGTATCATCTCCGACCCCAAAGAGCGCAAACAGATGTATTGGGGCTACGTTACCGCAGGCAAGTTCCCGTTCTGGCGGTATCTGGTGGAGTTTGAGGGCTACAGCGAGGACGATGCCAAGGCCATTGCCGCCGAAGCGGATGCCGAGAACCGCAGCCCTGAAGCCCTCACCTTCGGGGGTGCCTGATGCTGCCGCCGAGCTATCTCGACCGGATGCCGGATGCCTTTGTGCAGCTCTGGCAACAGGTCGAAGAGCAGATCCTGCAGGACGTGGCCCGGCGCATCGGCAAGATGGACAAAGTGACCGCTACTGCAAACTGGCAGCTGTGGCGCTACCAGCAGACCGAGGTGCTGCGCAACGACGTGGTGAAGCTGCTGGCGAAGTACACCGGCAAGAGCGAAACGGCCATCCGCAGGCTGCTTTTGCAGGCCGCCACCGAAGCCATGGAGCGGGAAGATGCGATCTATTACCACTACGACATTGAGCCGCCCCCTTTTGAAGAGAGCGCCGCCCTGAACAACCTGCTGGATGCCGGCGCGCGGCAGACCTGCGGCACATGGCAGAACCTCACCGCCACCACGGCAAACACTGTCACAGGGGCCTTTGAACGCACACTGGACGCTGCATGGCTCAAAGTGAGCACCGGTGCCTTCGACTACAAAACCGCCGTCAAACAGGCCGTGGACAGCCTTGCAGACGACATGCCCATGGTCACCTATCCCAGCGGCCACACCGACAGCATCGAGGTGGCCGCACGGCGTGCCGTGTTGACCGGTGTGAACCAGACAACTGGCAAGCTGCAGGTGGCCCGCATGGACGAAATGGGCTGCGAATTTGTGGAAACGACCGCCCATGGCGGCGCGCGTCCTTCTCATGCAGAGTGGCAGGGACGGCGCTTTCACCGCGGTGGTGCGGTGGACTACAAGGGCAGGCACTACCCGGATTTTGAAGCCGCAACCGGCTATGGTACCGGCGCAGGCCTTTGCGGCTGGAACTGCCGCCACACCTTTTTCGCGGTGTTCCCGGAGCTGGGCGACCCGCCCCAATGGACGCAGGAGCAGCTGCGGGAGCTGAACGCCCGGAACATCGAGTGGAACGGCAAAAAGTACACCGCCTACGAGATCTCCCAGATGCAGCGTGCCCGGGAGCGGAACGTCCGCCGCTGGAAAAAGCGGTATCTGGCCGAGGATGCTGCCGGGCTGGACCCCACCGACAGCGCTGTGCGCCTGAGAGCGGCCCGCCAGAGCCTTGCAGAGTTTGCACAGGCCACGGGTGGCCGTGTGGACAGCGCCCGTGTCAGCGTGCCGAAGTTCGGCAGGAGCGAAGCCAGCAGGGCGAATTGGGCGGCGAAGAAAAACTCCTCTGTTTATTCGAGCTTGAACATTGAGCCAAAACCTGTTACAATGCAGTCAATCGCAAATGTTAAGGCGTTCAGCTGTGACACACTGGATGCCGCCGGGCAGCAGCAGCTGAAAAATGCTCACAAACGCCTTCTCATGGTTGCTTCCAAGCAGCCGGAAAATGTTGAAGTGGGCAGGGTGTTCGACATCAAGATGAAGCCGCTGACGAAGGATATCACGGGAAGCGCCGAGGGAAGTTCTGTTCAGCTGCCCAACTTTGATACCCCGTATGTTGTTATCCACACACACCCTGCCTGCGGTATTTTCTCGCACGGTGATTTGTCGAGTTTCACAAGAAACAAAAATTTGAAGCTCATGACGGCCATCGGTCACAATGGTCATATCTATGCTGTTGAGAAAAGCATCAATTATGATGCTGTCGCTGCAAACGGCATTGTTGGCGACCTGAATGCTGAAATAGCCCGGCTGAAAAACATTCCTCGTGCAGAATTGCCTGATGATCAGCTTCTTGAGCAGGCGGAAAAGCTGATTCGGCAGGCCATCGGAGACCTTCAGGAAAATGGAGTGAAATACTATGAGTAACTGGATTACACCGGAACGCATTGCAAAAATGCAGAAGTGGCTTCTTGAACATCCGATCGACCATAAGTATGACGAAATGTGCGATATGCTTGACAGTCCTGCCCCGCCAGAACAACTTGCATCGCGCTGCGCTTATGATGCATTAAAAGAAATTGGCAAGCTTCCGCCCGGCATCGAATAACCTTAACCACCATCCACCAGGACGGTGGTTTTCTTTTGCCCATTTTTCAGGAGGTACACTATGGTTACTACAGTTCTTATCACTCTGATGATCCTCGCGCTGCTTGAGATCGTTCTGCTGAACGGTGCCCGGCTGTTCTTCATGATTGCATCCGCCGTGCAGCAGGCGCAGGACGACAAATACACGCCGCACCCGCACCCCAAAAAGTAAGCTTTCATTCACGGAAATGCCCCATTTTAACCACTGTATGCCATCAAAAAGGCACAACAGTGGTTTTTTCATGCCGTTTTAGCTCATGTTGGCAGAGCACCGGACTTTTAATCCGGGGGTGGCGGGTTCAACTCCCGCAAGCGGCACCACAGCGGAAGGCGGCGCGTACCCCGTCTTGTCCCGTGCGGAATGAGAACCGCGATACAAAACAGCAGGGACTTATCCACCCAACAGACAAAAGAAAGGAGTACATCGCAAGTGAAACGCGAAGATGTGAGCAAGATCATTCCGGGTATCACCTCGGACCAGCTGGACAGCATCATGAACCTGCACGGCGCGGATATCACGGCCAAGGTGAACGAGATCACCACCCTCAAGGCCGAGAAAACCACCCTGACCGAACAGCTGTCCACTGCAAACAGCAAACTCGAGGGCTACGACCCGGAGTGGAAGGCCAAGGCCGAGCAGGCCAAGACCGATGCTGCGGCTCAGGTCGCTGCCCTTGAAAAGGGTTATGCGCTGGAACGCAAGGCTTCCGGCCTGAAGTTTTCCAGCGAGAGCGCCCGCAAGGCATTTCTGACAGATGCCAATGCCCAGAATTTTGCCATGAAGGACGGCGAGATTCTGGGCTTTGATGATTATGTCAAGGCTTTCAAAGAGAGTGATCCCAGTGCCATTCTGCCGGACGGCGGCATGGCACGTTTTTCCGCATCGGCGACCGGCGCACCCGGCCAGCCTGCAAACGCACATGAGGCCGCAAACGCTGCATTCCGCGCAGCGTTCGGCCAGAAAGGTTGATTATTATGGCTATTGATGCAATCGCTCGCAATAAGGCTGAGGCCCTGATCCGGGAGCAGCTGGTGAACACCATCAAGCAGGACGTGCCCAAAAGCTCCACCGTCATGCAGCTGGGCACCCGCCTTGCCAATATGACCTCTAACCAGACCAAGATCCCCGTGCTGTCCATGCTGCCGCTGGCTTACTGGGTCAACGGTGACACCGGCATGAAAAAGACCAGCAAGCAGGAATGGGACAACGTGTACATGACCGCTGCAGAGCTGGCTGTCATTGTGCCTGTGCCTGAAGCTGTGCTGGCAGACTCCAGCTTTGACATCATGGGCGAGGTACAGCCCCGCGTCCGGGAAGCCATGGGCGCAAAGATCGACAACGCCATCCTGTTCGGCGGCGAGCGCCCCACCGAGTGGACGACCGATGTTCTGACCCTTGCGGCCAAGAACAAGGTGACCGGCCCCATTGACTACGCAAAGCTGCTGGGCAAAGACGGTCTGTTCTCCAAGGTGGAAGCTGGCGGCTTTGGTGTGGATGCCGTGGTCGGCGATCTGACCGCAAAGGCAGAACTGCGCGGCCTTGTGGATACCACGGGCCGTCCTCTGTTCCGTTCCGATATGCAGGGTGCAACCACCTACGCGCTGGACGGTGCCCCGATGTACTTCCCGGAGAACGGCGGCTTTGATGCTTCTAAGGCCCAGCTGATTGCAGGCAACTTCAAGAAGCTGGTGTACTCCATCCGTCAGGATGTCACTGTGAAGCTGCTGGATCAGGGCGTTATTCAGGATCCTTCCACCAAGGAGATCGTTTACAACCTCGCCCAGCAGGATATGGTGGCCCTGCGTGTGGTCATGCGCATGGGCTGGGCACTGCCCAACCCTGCAACCCGCCTGAATGCCGACCGCTCCAAGGTTCCGTTCGCGTTCCTGACCGCCGCTGCCGTCGCAGCATAAGGAGGCCCCATGCTGTACTGTACCTACGACGAATACCTCACGGCTGGCGGCACGGTGCCGGAAGCCGCCTTCGGTGTGCTGTGCAGCCGTGCTTCCCGCATGATCGATGCCGCCACCTTTGGCCGGGCCGAGAGCCACGCTGCCGGGTGTGAGGCCTGCCGGGAAGCGCTGGCAGATGCCTGCACGCAGATCGTCGGACTGTTGGCCGCTGCGTCTGCGGCGGGCGCTGTGCCGGGTGCTGCAAGCGTCTCCAACGACGGCTACAGCGTCACCTTTGGCAGCAATGCCAGTGTGACCGCAGCCACCCGGCAGGAAGCCTATGAGATCATCCGCACCGCGCTGGGCAGTGACCCGCACGATCTGCTGTACAGGGGGATTTTGTGATGCAGACAGCCGTTACTGTGGTGAACCTCATCCACGACACCGCCACCGAGACGGATATGCCGGTGTGCTGGGTGTTCCCGGGGTGCAGCTGGCGGGAATGCCGCTCCACCTCCGGCTCCGGCACCGCCAAGGACCCGGAGCGCACTACGCACATCCGCATCCCGGCCAGCGTGTGCACCATGGGCTATCTGCCCTACGCTCAGTGGGCGGCTCTGCCTGCTGCCGAGAAGGCCAAGCACTGGACCCTGAAACGCGGCTGGAAGCTGGTGCAGGGCACGGTGTCTGCCTTGACCGCAGAAGAGTATGCCAAACTCGAAAAAACGCACCTGTGCTGTACGGCGGCGGCTGTCTCGGACGACCGGGAACCGCTGCTGCCCCACTGGCACGTGGAAGGGAGCTGAGACTGTGAGCAAGCCCATTTTTGAACAGCCTGCCGGATATCGCTTCCGGGCAGACGGTGTGCAGATGTCTCTGGACTGGCGGACAAATTTCGGCGCAGAGAAAACCGCTGCTTTGCAGAAAGCACAGTTCGCCACCGCGCAGAAAGCCGCCGCTCTCATCGACCAGTACGTGCCCTTCGATACCGGCATATTGAAAAACAGCGTGAATCAAGCCAGCAAGTTTGACGAAGGCTTGCTGGTCTATAACACACCTTATGCACGCAGGCAGTTCTATCTTCACCCTGAAGGCGAATGTCTGCACGGCGAAAATGGGCTGCGCGGCTCTTACTGGGGACAGCGTGCTCTGGCCGATTACGGTGAAGCCATTGCCTACATTGCCACACAGGCCGTCACCACATTCTGGGGAGGTTGACCATGTCCGAAGTAAAGCCCACCATTGCCGCCCTGCGGGCATGGCTCAAGACCTGCCCGCTGATTGCCGACGAGCAGGAAGCCACCGGTGCGGCCTTCCGCATTGCCGGACTGGAAGAAGAATCCACCGCCTTTTCCATCGAGGACAGCCCCGGTGATCCCATCATCACCGAGTATTTCTCCGGCTGGGACATGGCGAAGAATTACCTCTTCCTCAGCCGCCGGGAGTACAGCGAGGTGGATGCCGTTAACATCCAGAACAGCGGCTTTTTCGAGCAGCTCACCGAGTGGGTCATGCAGCAGGATGCCCGCCATAACCTGCCCGACCTCTCGGCCTGCGGCGGGAATAAAACCCCCACCGGCATTGCCGTGACGAACAGCGGCTACATCGTCACAAACAGCGCGGGCAACTGTAAGATGCAGCTGCAAATGCGCCTGACCTACTACATGCCCAAATGAAAGGAGTTTTGATATGACTGTATCTGAAGCCATTACCAAGTCCGGCATCACGCCCAGCGCGTCGTATACCGGCATTGAGACGGCGAACGATTTTGTGCTGGCGTTCCAGATCGAGAGCACCCAGACCAAGGAAAGCCAGTGGATCGTCTGCGCCGACCATGTGAAGGAGCATTCCGGCTCCCTGAACGCCACCACCGAGGATGCTCAGTACATCCGTACCGGCAACGTCACCGAAAAGACCGGCACCCAGCGCACCCTTACCGTCAACGGCGACCGCTGCGTGGGCGATGATTTTCAGGATTTTGTGCTGAGCCACAAGATTGTGTACGGTACCGGCAGCGATATCATCGTGCCGTACATCTATTTCAGCCTGCGCACCGGCAAGGGCGAACAGGGCCGCGCTGCCATCATCGTCACCAGCGACGTAGGCGGTGCAGCCGGTTCCAAGGCCACCTTTGCCTGCGACGTGAAGGCCATCGGCACGCCGGACGAGTTTGACTACAACCCCGCCACCCAGTCCGCTGCGCCTGCAAAGGCCGTCAAGGGCTGATTTTTTTTCAAACACAGTCCCCGCTCCACACCGGAACGGGGATCTTTTATGCCGTGATTAGTTTTCTCCGGGGCAGCACCGGGGCACGGCTCAATGAAAGGAGCAATACAATGCTTATTTGTGGACAGGAATTTGAGTTTTCCCTGATGAACGCCAACGACCTTGACCGCTTTGAGGACGCCAACGAGCAGATGCAGAACCGGAGCGCCGAGGAGTCGGAGCAGTTCCGGCACGGCGGCGTCCGTCTGGGCGACCATGCACGTGCACAGGCACGCATTGCCATGGACTGCATCGACGAGATCCTCGGTGCAGGCGCGTCCGACCGTCTGGGGCTTAACGAAAACTACATGGCCCCCATCTATGACGTGATCGAGGAACTGGGCAATGCCTTTGCCGCCGAGAAGCAGCGCTATGCCGCCAGAGCCGCCCAGCCTATGAACCGGGAGCAGCGCCGGGCACAGGCCAAAAAGAACAGGCATAAACCGCCCGTGAGCTATCCCGCACCGCCTGCCGCCCGGATGGTGGAGCGGGTGGATGCGCAGGTATCCGCAAAGCAGAAAACCGAGCAGCTGATCGATGCCCGGCAGGCCGTGAATGCCCTGCGGGACGACCCCGACGCTATGCAGCAGCTGGCAGAGTACGCCCTGCAGCTGGCAGCAGAGCGCCATGTCTGATCTGCTGCTTGACGCATTGCCCACCCGGTGGCACGGACACGAGATCATCCCGGATTTCCGGCCCATGGTCTGGCTGGTCAACGCCTATGTGCGCGGCCAGACAGGAGATGATCCCATCGGTTTTGCGGTCAACGCCCTCTGGCGTTTTTACAAAGACCCACACTGTTTTCTGAACGACCCTCAGAAGATCATCGACGCCTACGGGTACATGATCGAGTTTTATAAGGCGGGCGAAAAAGCAGCCGAAAGCGCCGCAGCTGAAAGCAGTACCGCGCCCTCTTCCGGTCTTGCCTTCGACTACCAGTGTGATGCCGGTTACATCGTGGCGGCGTTCCAGCAGGCCTACGGCATCGACCTGACCCGCGAAAAGGTGCACTGGTTCCGGTTCCGCGCGCTGTTCGCGGCCCTGCCGGAGGAGACCCTCATGGCCAAGATCATGAGCTGGCGCACCATGGACCTGTCCGAGTACGAGGGCAGTATGCGTGCCCACTATGCCGACCTGCAGGAGCGCTTTGCCCTGCCTGCTGAGCTGAGAGGGGGTGCAGCCCGTGTCGTGTCCGTCGAAGAGCATGACGCTGCGTTCCTTGCGCGGTTCCGGCACTAGCCGCGCCCCGGTGCCCTGCCCCTATTGCGGCCGGGCGCTGCCGGTGTGGGCAGAGCCGCACGCCACAGCTGCCGGTGTGTGGGTCAAATGCAAAAATCCCGCCTGTAAGCGGGAGGTAGAGATCAAGTTATAACAGCCTGTGCCCTTGTGCCCGCGCTCCGAATGAGAGGTGGACACAGTGGCAGATTTCAGCATCACCGGCGAAGTAAGGCTGAACAGCGACCCGGCAGAAAAAAGCACCAGTAAGTGGACGGTAGCCGCCGGGCAGATGATCGCGGACTTTGCAAAACAGGCATCGTCCAAGCTGGCCGAGGTGGTCAAGAGCGGTGTGGATTACAACGCCACCATGGAAAGCTACCTGACCAACTTCAAGGTCATGCTGGGCAGCGAGGAGGCCGCCGCCACAAAGCTTTCCGAGATCCGCAAAATGGCAGCGTCCACGCCTTTCTCGCTGGACGACCTGACCAGCGGCACCCAGACCCTTTTGCAGTTCGGCATTGCGGCAGACGACACCACCGGCGTGCTGCAGCGGCTGGGCGATATCTCGCTGGGCAACGCCGAAAAGCTGCAGACCCTGACCCGCGCCTACGGCAAGATGTCCAGCGCCCAGAAGGTCACGCTGGAAAACGTCAACATGATGATCGATGCGGGCTTTAACCCGCTGAATCAGATCTGCGACGCCACCGGCGAGAGCATGTCAGACCTGTACAAGCGCATCTCGGATGGCAAGGTCAGCTTCAGCGAGCTGGAAGCAGCTGTGGAAGCCGCCACCAGTCAGGGCGGGCAGTTCTATAACGGTATGCTGGAAGCCAGCCAGACCTTCAGCGGGCGCATGTCCACCCTGAAGGATAATGTCAGCGCCCTGACCGGTGAGCTGACAAGCGGCCTGTTTGCAGCTCTGGGCGAGCTGGTAGTCAAGCTGAACGAGGCGGTAGTCTCCTTCCTCGACAGCGACGAGAAGATGGCCCAGCTCAAGGAGACCATCGGCATTGCGACGGCTGTTGTGGCCGCTGCCGGAACGGCATTCCTGACATACAAGGGCTATGTAGCCGCCGCTACTGCAATCGAAGTGATCCACACAGCCGCGACCACGGCCATGACCGCTGCCCACAAAGCGGCAGAAGCCAGGGCGACCGGCCTTGCAGTCGCGCAGGCAGGTTTGAACGCGGTTCTCAAGGCGAACCCCATCGGTCTGGTGGTGTCCTTGCTGGCGGCTCTGGCGGCGGGTCTCGTGACAGCCTATAAGACCAGCGAGACCTTCCGCAATGCCGTCAACTCCGCATTTGCGTCTGTGAAAAAGATCGCACAGAACGCCATCGGCACGGTGGTGGACTGGATCAATGAGCTGGTTGCCAAAATCAGGGGCGCGGCGGCTGCACTGGCAAACCTGAAAAACGGTGTCGGTGCGGCACAGGACGCCTACAATGCCGCCTACAACGGCTATATGGACAACTATAACCGTTCCAAGCTGGATAAGGCCGCACAGGAGCGCGGAAAGCTCCATGCCGAGCGTGTGAAGCAGGCGCAGGAAGAAGCCGCTGCCGCCAAGGCCTCCGCCGAGACCATCTCCCAGTCCGCAGGCAAAGCCGCATCTGCCGTCAGCACCTCCGGCAAAAAGGCCAGTGCCAGCGCCCAAGCAGCCGCCGCCACGGTGGTGAAGTCTCTCTCCGACACGACCACTACCGTGAAAGACGGCATCACCCGCACGGTGGAGACGGTCAACGAGACCCTTTCCAACGGCAAACAGCAGCAGAAGCAGACCATCACCGAGACTTCCCGCCAGATGGTGGGTGGTGTGCTGAAGGACGTTAAGACCATCACAGAGGTGGCTGCAGACGGCACCAAGACCGTCAAGCAGACCATGGAGACGGTGCGGGAGACCGCCAAAACTGTCACTTCCACCTTCGAGACACTGGCAGACGGGGTCAAGACCACCACCCAGACCGTCACTGAGACCCTGACCGACGGCACCGAGCAGCAGAAGCAGGTCATCACCGAGACCTACGACGACGTGGTGGACGGTGCCCTCGTGACCATCGAGCGGGTCAAGACCATCGCCGCAGACGGCACCGTACAGGTGGCCGAGACTACCAAGAAATCCGCTGCAGACACCTTTGACGGCCTGTGGAAGGAGCTGCAGACCGAAGCAGATACCGGCGTGCTTGGCACCTTCGATGATCTGTACACCGCCGTCAAGAATCAGGACTGGCTCTCCGTCGGCAAGTGGGTGGCGAGCACCATCTACAGCGGTCTGACTGCCGACCAGAAGAAGCAGGTGAAGTCCTTCGCCCTCGGCATCGTGACTAAGCTCAACGAAGCGCTGGGCGGTGCCCGCGACCAGCTGGTACAGGGTGCAATTGATCTGGGCGGGCAGATCGTGCACGGCCTGACCGGCGGCTTCTCTGAGGTCTGGCAGCAGGCACAGGGCCTTGGTTCCACCCTCGTGTCGGTCTTTCAGGGCCTGCAGGGGCCGCTGAGCAATGCGGCCCTTGCCATCAGTCAGGGCATGAAAGGCGGCCTGATCTCTGCATTCCCGGAGATTCTTGCGTCTTTGGGCAGTCTGATCGGGTCTATCGGCGGCGCGTTCGTAGCAATGCTGGATGCCATCGCTGCGGCGCTGTTCCCTACCGGCTTTGGCACTCCGCAGGCTCTGCTGATGATCGCAGCGGGCGTAGCCCTTGCTGCCGTCATCGCGGGCATCGTTGCCTCGATCGGCGGCTCTTTCAGTAAGAAAGGTTCGTCCGGGCGCGGCGGCTCTTCCGGCGGGTCCTCCGGCTCCGGCAGCATGGGCAGCGTGGATATCACCACCGGCAGTCTGGAAGATGCCATCAACGCCAACACCAAGGCGCTGGAAAAGACCAACTCTGCCCTTGCCGATATGATCCGGCAGGCGGGGGCGCTGGTGCTTTCCGACAGCATGCGTCTGGGCAGCACCGTGGCTGCGTCCGGCACCGCACAGGTGGTGTCCGCTGCCAACAGCTACCACCGCGAGGGCGATACCAACATCACCCAGAACTTCTACAACGGCCACGACACCGCAGCCGCACAGCAGCGGGAAGCCCGCTGGGAAGCCGACAAGGCCAAGGCCCGCAAACGATGAAAGGAGGACACTGTGCTATTTAAGGACCATCTCAAAATCGTGACTGATGCCGGTGCCGTCCTGCATCTGGGCTGGGACTACGATACACCTTACGCTCTCGACCCGCTCAACGGCATCGACGTGGACTTGAAAACCGCGCAGGGTGTCAATCAGGTGGGCGACACGGTGGAGGGGCAGAGCGTCTCCGGCGTGTCCCGCACCCTGTCGGTCGTGTTCTGGGGCAGGGATGCGTTGACCCGTGCAAGAGCTTTTACCAAAAAGCTGCCCTACTTCACCAAAGGCACCCTCTATTTTGGCGACCACTATTTCACCCGCTTCGTGCTGCAAAAACTGCCCTATTTTTCCAGCTACACGCCGGACCCGCGCTGTGAGCTGATGCTCTACAGCGAGAAACCCTATTGGTACGATCTGAACGCCGTCAGCAGCGTGCTGGGCGGGTACGAAAAGGCGTTCCGCTTCCCTGTCTGCTACGACAGCCACATCTACGGCATCAAGCGGGACGGCACGGCGGCAGTGCTGCGCAACGAGGGCAGCTTGCCGGTGCCCTTCACGGCCACCCTGCGGTGCGACATGCCGGTGACACACCCCAAGGTGGTGGATCTGCAGACCGGAGCCTTCATCGGCTTTGACCTGACCCTGCAGCCGGACGAGACGCTGGAGATCTACCGCAGCACCTCTGACCGGCTGGCCTGCACCCTGACCCGGGCAGGCGTGACCGAGAACATCTTTGCAAAGCTGGACGAGGACAGCACCCTCACCGAGCTGCAGCCCGGCGATAACGTGTTGAGTATGCAGGCCGAGAACGGCTCCGGCTACCTGCAGGCATCCGTCAGCTTTTACCCGATGGAGGCGGGCATCCTGCCCGAACCGCTATGAGAATAGACGTTTTGGACGCAGACACCCTTGCCCGCGTGGGTTATGTAAAAGTATGGCACTCCCTTTACTGGGACAGTCCTTACTACTCCGAGGGAAGCTTCACGCTGGAGGTGCGGCCCACCGAAGAAAATTTGCGACTTCTGCGGGAAGGCCGGTGGCTGGTGCGCAGCGACGAGAACCCCCGCATCCCCATGCGCATCTGCTCCCGCGACAACCAGAACGAGGACGCAAACCTTGTGGTGTCCGGCTACCCGGCAACGTGGCTGCTGACCAAGCGGGTGTCTGCGGTGAGCATCAAGAGCCAAAATGCGGAAGCCGCAATGCGCAGCCTTGTGAGCGCCGCAAAGCCATGGCCCCGCCTTGAGCTGGGCACCGAGTACGGCTTTGGCACCATCTTTGAAAAGCAGACCTCCGGCGGTACGGTGTTCGACTACTGCAAGACCATCGGGCAGGCCTGTGATCTGGGGTTCCGCATCGTGCTGGACGGCAAGGGCAGCAAGAAAAAGCTGCTCTTCGAGTGTTTCCGGCCCACCTTCGACCCGAACCGCAGATACAGCCCCCAGTGGGGCAATCTGCTGAATGCCGGGTGGAGCTTTGCCGACACCGACTACGCCAACGTGGCCCTTGTGCAGGGCGCTGGCGAAGGTAACGAGCGCGCCACCGTCTGGGTGGGCGATGTAAACGCCACTGGCTCCGACCGGCGGGAAATGTACATCGATGCCCGGGACGTGCAGCCGGAGGACGGCGAGACCAGCACCAGCCAGAGCTATCTGGAAAAGCTGGCCGACCGGGGCGGCGAAAAGCTGCTGGCCCAGCTGCGCACCGGGTCCATCGAGTTTGACGTGGACGACGACACCCTGCAGGTGGGCGACGTGTTGAGCGCCAGCCTGCCCCAGCTGGGCTACACTGCCATGGTGCGCGTGGCCGACATCATCACCCAGAGCGAGGACAGCGGCACCACCCGCACCATCCGGCTGGGTACGCCCAGCTGGCACAAGACCTGAAAGGAGGACTTTATGGCCGATATCATTACTTACCCCGAAAACGGCATTACCTACGATGCCGACGACGCTTCCGGCTACCTAGCCACCCGCCTGAGCGGCGTATACAGCGCCGAGGAGGATTTTGCCGTCACAGCACAGGGCGGCCTGAGCGTGCAGGTGAGCGCCGGGCAGGCATGGGTGCGCCCGGCGCGGTTCAAGGGCCGCAGCATCATCATGGAGCAGCCCGCCACACTGCCCCTGACCGCCGCCGATGCCGTGCGCAGCCGCATCGACCGCGTGGTGCTGCGCTACGACGCCGCCGCCAAAAAGACCAGCCTGCTGGTGCTGGACGGCACGCCGGATTCCGCTGCCCCTGCGGCCCCGGCCATCACCCGCACCGAGCTGATCTACGACCTCTGCCTTGCCGAGATCAAGCGCCCCGCAGGCTCCACCGCCGTCACCGTCGCCGACATCTACGACACGCGCGCAGATGAGACCGTCTGCGGCGTGATGCGGGATGGCGTGACCGGCATCCCCACCGGCACGCTGGTGCAGCAGTGGAAGGCCGTGATCGAATCCATGAGGGGTGGCAGCTTTTATACCCGTGCCGAGGTGGATGCGCTGTTGAAAAGCTTGAAAAGCGTGGATCCTTTTCCCGTGGGCAGCATCTACCAGAGCACCGCCCGTACAAGCCCTGCCGCACTGTTCGGCGGTACATGGCAGGAGATTGCGCAGAACCGGGTACTGAT
>JABLTR010086955.1_pt1 | contig 34517 bp, 25 predicted proteins | sample 7160071 | NCBI WGS metagenome assembly JABLTR01 (sample SAMN14651230, study PRJNA627086) | human gut metagenome | isolation source: feces | host: Homo sapiens | reverse complement strand
ATTCTTATTATTTTGCGTAAAGCGCATCCAAAGGATGCGCTGCGCAGGCGCCCCCATTTAACGGTACCTTTTTCATTTTCTGTTGCTTTGCCATTTTTGTTTTATTATTTATTCTTTTGTTTTGAGTGATTTAATTTACATTAGATAAGACTTTGTGGTATTTGCAATTCCACCTTGTATACGATAAACTATTTACTTCGTTCATCTTCCAATAACTTCCCTTTGCTTTTTTTGCAGTTGCCAGACCGCACTTCTTTTTTTGCAAAGGGAGTCTTTTCCCTACATCATCGGCATTAGTCTTCTTTCGAACCTCTCGCCTTGCCAGTGATTTTACTTATATAAAAATAACCGTGTGAAATATAAATTCACACGGTATTTTTATTATCTGATTATATTAATTTACATAAATGGATTGTATCCTCCATTTACCATTGATTGAAATTCATTTAATCCCACGAACCCTGTATACAATATTATTAATAAAGCAGCAGAAACAAGAACGCCGATAAGACATGTAATAATACCGGAAATTGCAAAGCCGGATCTGTTTCCAGCACTTAAAGCTAATATTGATAAAACTAATCCAATACCTGAAACAACGATAGAAACAAATGAACCGTATATAGGTATACAGCAACAGCAAAATGATAATATTATTCCACATATGCCTAAAATCATTGAAGCGATTGCCATTCCCTGCCTTGGGCGGTCTTTTTCTTTTTGTTCAATATCCTTCTCCTTCATATTATAATAAGTATTATATTGAGGAGGAGAATATTGATACCCTTGTGTATTTTGATTAAACTGGTTATTATAATTATAGCCATATTGTGAATTTTGATGTTGATTATGCTGTTCATAGTTATAATGATTATTCTGATTATATTGAGAATTTTGTTGCTGATAATTCCATTTATATTCTTCAGGCCTTGGATAATATTGAATTTGCTCCTGATTAGTTTGTGTATTTTGATTTGATGAAATATCAACATAATCATTATAACCGGTTTGATTATCTGATGAATTTACTGTTTGATTATCTGAAGTTATATTATCTGTATCATCCGAATTTGGGCTATATGTATTTGGAGTATCATCCGGATTATTTGATATATTATTTAAATCTGAAGTATTTTCCTGTTGATTATTATCTGAAGGTTGTTCAAAATTATTAAAATTATTATCCAAAATGATCACTCCTAAAGATATTTTTATATTGTATATTATTGTAACATCTGATAATATAAAAATCAATAGACGCTTAATCTATTCATCTATAATTCAAAGTATACAAAAAATGTGTAATTAACTATAGAGGCGAAATGTAAAACATTTCGCCTCTATAGTGCCCTTCTTACCGAATAAAGCCTTATATTAATCAACGGCTCCATTGCCGAGGGCCTGCGTTTCTATAGTTTTTCCAAGAAAATCGAGAGGATTAATCGGTTTGCCATCTTTATACAATTCAAAATGAAAATGTTCTGATTCAGCTACTTCACATGGAATATCGCCAACGCCGCCTATAACTTCTCCCATATCTACCTTTTGATTAGGTTTTATAGATAAATTGCTTTGCAATCCACAATAATGAGCTGTAATACCTCCTTCATGTTCAATTACAGCCGTCCATCCCCACATAAGATCTTCTTTTATTTCTTTTACTGTGCCTGATGCAATAGCTTTTACATTTGTACCTTTTTTAGCAGTAAAATCAATACCATTATGACAACGCCAATCCTGCATTGTTTCTGAAAATACCGGCTGTCCATCGCTGTATTCCTTTAATATTGTATTACCACAAGGATAGGCATATGACAATTTTTCTGCTCCATTTGTAGTATTTTTTTCAGTTTTAGTATTTGCATTGGTTTGCTGAGCATCATCTTTAGAAGAAGTTTCATTTGCTTTTGATGAGGATTCTGCAATTTCAACATCATTAACATTATTACCAGCTTCTTCTATACCCCAATCTATACTGACAGGGCTTGATGAATATGACGATATAATATCCTGTTCATCTTTCCCACTAAGAGGCATCATTCCCGCTCTATATGCTCCCCAGGCTGCTGTACCAACAGCCAATACACATACGGCAAGTACAACATAAAATCCGCTGCCAGACCAAAACTTTTTCAATTTTTCTTTGGTTAATTTAAATTTGCCCATAAATAATGTACCTCATTTCTGCAAGAAATATTTTTTTACAGCTATATTTTTTTAACTTTTAAGCCGGCTATAGTCTATTCCCTACAGCCTGAGATTTATATACGTTTTTTAATACTGTATATAAATATTTACAATGCTTATAAAAGCATCTGCAAGATATGTTGGGATAAATAATATAGGTAATCTCCTATCCCTTTGAATCTATTCTTGACAGGAATTTCTTACAATATTCCGTATAAATAAAATATGAACAATAATTTTTTCTTCTTTTATTTAATTAATAATAGAAAAATTTTATATATAAAATGCAACAATTCATCTTAATTTTTGTACTTAATAAATGAACCCCCTGGGGAGGAGGAATCATTTCATGAATGATATAACATCTTTTTCAGATATATCTCATGAAAACGGCTGTGAGGCCTTCAGCCGTTTATACAGTGAGGTTTATCAGGATTTATACCGGTACTGTCTATATTTTTTATGTAATCGTGAAGAAGCGGAAGATGCTGTTCAGGAAACAGCTCTTGCAGCTTATAAAGCAATAAAATCATTAAAAAATATAGAAGCTTTTCGTCCATGGATTTTTAAAATTGCATCAAGAAAATGTAAAAACAGGATAGGTTTATTAATACAAAAAAGAAATCAAGTCCCACTTGATTTCTTGGATTATAATACCCATCCTTCAATAACTCCTGAATTGGAAAATGCTATTGCTATAGCTGTATCCTTTCAAAAATTATCCGCAGAAGAACGTCAAATTATCCTTTTATCTGTAATTTTAGGATATAACAGCAGAGAAATATCATCAATATTAAAAAAACCGGAAGGTACTATCCGGTCAAAATTATCCCGTTCATTAAAGAAAATCCGTATGGATTTACAAAAGGAGTGAATTTATTTATGAAATATAATCAAGATGACAATAAACAAATAGAGAATATAAAAAAAATTATAAAACCTCTTGATGATTCTATAAAAACCCCTGATAGTATATCTCCAGATTCTATTAAACATCTTATATCACATCAAAATGAACAAAAGCAAAATAAATCAGTTAAAAAGCATACTGTATATCATGCAAAATGGCAAAGAATAGTTGCCGTATGTTTATTTGTATTTTTATTTGCCGGCGTAGGATTAATAATTGTCCATTACAGCAATGATGGTATGGATTTTTTAAAGCCATATATACAGCCTGATAATATATATTCTACACCTTCATCAAATCAAGATGAGATAACAGAAATACAAGCTCTTCCAACTGCTAAAAGCTATCAGGAAATATATAGGTTATTAAATAATGCAGCAGAAAATTCCAATTATATATCTGGAGGGTTTACAGATACTACTGCTATGCAAGATGTATCAGCTGAAACCGGCGTCGTATCAAGAGCTGAGAGTTCTAAATCATTTAACAGCGCTGATGACGTATCCTATTCTGATACTAATATACAAGTAGCCGGCGTAGATGAAGCAGATATTGTAAAAACCGATGGCAAATATATTTATACATTAAATGCCGATGGTATACACATTGTAGAAACTACTAATGATGGTCAATCAAAGCTTATAAAAACAATAGATACTAAAAAAGAAGATAATTATCAGGCCACTGAAATGTATTTGAAAGATAATTTGCTTGTGGCAATATATAATTCAATGTCTCCTGTAGCTTGTTATTTCAGAAATACTGTTGAACCAACTGAAAATTCTTCTGAAACATCCGATAACAGTACTGCTGTTTCTTCAAAAGCTGATTCTTCTGTAAATAGTGCACCTTTATCCTTATCCTCATCCTCAGAGCAGGATTCTGCTGTATCACAGGATACCAATCAATCACAAACCGATTCCGATGATATGCAAACAGATAACCCATCTGAAGATAAACCGGTAAGCAAAGTTATAGATTCGCATTTTTATTGGGATGGCGGAGTTGAAGTAGTAATATATGATATTACTGATAAAGCTGATCCAAAAGTTATGCGTACATTTAATCAGGATGGTTCATTAGTTTCTTCAAGGATGGTAGGAGATAATCTTTATCTTATTTCTAACAGGTATATTTATAAAGAAGACCTCGAAAGCAAAGATTATCAGCTTATAGTGCCAAATGTACAGGATAGTAATAATAACGATGGCCAGCCAAGCGCACTTGATGCTGATTGTATCTCTATTATGCCTGATTTTGAACAGACGTCTTATCTTATTACTACCGGATTAAATATTACTAATAATAATCCGGCAGATTGTTCAGCTGTATTAGGAGCAGGCTCTACTGTATATGCTACAACTGATACGCTTTATGTAGCTGCTCCTGAATGGGAATATACTGAAACTATAGTAGATGATAATGTAATCAGCCAAAGTTCATGTACAACAAAAATATTAAGATATGCTCTTAATAATGGAAAAATTATAGCTACTGGTTCCGGTGAAGTCCCAGGCAATATATTAAATCAATATTCAATGGATGAATATAACGGCAATTTCCGTATTGCTACAACTGTTGATTCATGGGATGAAGACGGTAATAATAATTCTGTCAATAATCTTTATATATTAGACAGTAATCTTAATATTTTAGGTAAAGTAGAAAATTTAGCTCAAGGTGAATCTATTAAATCTGTAAGATTTATGGGAGCTAAAGTATATATAGTAACATTTGAAACAGTCGATCCTCTCTTTGTAATTGACGCCTCTAATCCATCTTCTCCAAAGGTATTAGGACAATTAAAAATCCCAGGATTTTCTGAATATTTACATCCTTATTCAGAAAATCTTATTATAGGTTTTGGTTATGATACAACCACTCATATAAATACATGGAAAGACCATACCGGCCAGGAATATACTGAAGATTCCATAGTAACAGCAGGGTTAAAATTATCATTATTCGATGTAAGTGATCCTATAAACCCGAAAGAAATTGATACATTAGTTTTAGGTGAATATGGCAGTTATTCTGAAGCAACATATAATCCAAAGGCCTTCCTTTTCTCTAAAGAAAAAGGTATTATAGGTTTCCCTGCAACATTAGCAAAAGAATTAAAGCATAAAGACGGTTATTATTATAGTGAAACTGAATTTACTGGTTATTGTATAGTTAATGTTGATGAAAATGGTTTTTCTTTAAAAGGTAAAGTATCAAACAATGAATCTAATCAGGATTCAGATTATACTCAGCCAATATTGCGTGGATTATATATTAATGATATACTTTATACAGTATCTTATGATAATATTTTATCATTTGATTTAAATACATTAGATAAAATTGATCAAACCGATTTACCTAATGATAATTTAAATCTTAAAGGATATGTTATAAATTAATCATAATATAGGAGATATTATGTTACAGGAAAAAATAATCCTTCAGGTTATAAAATCCAAAGCTTTATTAGATGCTGTTAAACAATCTAATCATAAATTTTCCGAGCTTGAGCTTATTTCTATAGCCTATTATTTTTCTGATACGCATGAGCAGCGCCTTAATCTATTAAAAGAAATATCAGCCAAATGTAAAACTGAAGCTAAAGCATTAGCAGATAAATGCATTAAATATCTTGAAGATTCTTTAAATGCATTTATAACTCCGCAAAAAGACGCTGTTTATGAAGTGCATATTAAAGATTCCCCTCAATCTTATGATGAGCGTTATTTATGTAAAACTTATAACGGCGCTTTAAAAATAATAGAATTGTTTCATAAATGCTATGAATGTGAATCAAAAATAACAGGTAAGTCAAGGTTTACAATATATAAAAGATTGTGTAAAGATTATGATACAGTCGACGAATTTGATGAGGATGAACTAGGATGCTGTGAGCTTGGTAAAGGATATATAATAAAATCAGTAGATTTCTGGGAATATCATTATTCAAATTTTGATAAAAAATGTGAGGAATGTACTGATTTATGTCTTCAAAATATAACTGTCCAATATCCTAAATTTTTAAATGAATATGATATCGCGAGCTATATAAATTATGATTTTGAAAAAGAATATTATATGGCGCTTTGTCCTGAAGGTTATGAACATGACGATTGCGCATATCTTTTACCGCTTAATTCATGGTATTTAGAACATAATGATTGGCAAAATGTTATGAATTCTGATCAGCATAAAGAATATCCGTTAGTTCAAAAGGAAAGCTATGAAGCTTTGTCAGATGAATTAAGACAAAATTATCAGTTGCTTCGTTTATTTTTAGTAAAATTAGGATATCACCAATAAATAAAACTCCCTCTAAAAATAATTGATCGATTTAAGAGGGAGTTTTTATCTTTATATCAGTCTTTTATAATATCTCACCATGATATTGTGAAGCATTGCCGAGCATCTCTTCAATTCTCAATAACCTGTTATATTTACATACTCTATCAGTTCTTGCTGTAGCGCCGGTTTTAATTTGTCCGGCATTAAGTCCAACTGCAATATCAGCAATAGATGTATCTTCAGTTTCACCGCTTCTATGAGATAAAATAGTGTTATAACCATTGCGTTTTGCAAGACATACTGCCTGCATTGTTTCAGACAAAGTACCTATTTGATTAGGTTTAATTAAAATAGCATTTGCACTCATATTATCAATACCTTTTTGTAAACGTTTAGGATTAGTAACAAATAAATCATCGCCTACAATTTGTATTTTTGAACCTATTTGATTTGTTATTTTAGTAAAACCATCAAAATCTTCTTCTGCTAATGGATCTTCAATTGAAATAATCGGATATTTTTCAGTTAAATTTTTAAAATAATCAATTAATTCAGATTGACTTGTTTTTTTATTCTTTTTTGGGAATATATACCCATTATCTGTATACCATTCGCTGGTAGCAGCATCTAAAGCGATTTTTAAATCTTTACCAGGTTTATATCCAGCCTTTTCAATAGCTTCCATAATAAGCTCAATAGCCTGTTCATCGCTTTCTAAAGTAGGAGCATATCCACCTTCATCTCCAACTGCTGTAGATAGACCGCGGTCTTTTATAACTTTACCTAAACTATGATATACTTCTGTACCCATTTTCATAGCGCCAAAAAATGTCTGTGCACCAACTGGCATAATCATAAATTCCTGGATATCTATATTATTATTTGCATGTGCGCCGCCATTTAATATATTCATCATAGGAACCGGCATAGTAACTGCATTAATACCGCCTATATATTGGAATAATTCAAGGCCGTATGCATTAGCCGCAGCTTTAGCGCATGCTAAAGATACTGCTAAAATTGCATTAGCGCCAAGATTTGTTTTATTATCAGTACCATCTAATTTAATAAGATGTTCATCAAACTGCTGCTGGCTGTGTATTGCCCTGCCACCTAAAGCTTTAGCTATCGTTTGATTTATATTATTTACAGCCTTTAATACGCCTTTGCCATTATAATCTTCTTTAATATTATCTCTTAATTCACATGCTTCAAACATACCTGTTGACGCGCCGGATGGAGCTGCTGCAACACCTCTTATGCCATTTTCTAATATAACTTCTGCTTCTACTGTAGGCGTACCTCTGGAATCAAATATTTGTCTACCAATAATATGCCGTATTTTTACACATTTTAATATATCCATTTTAATATACTCTCCCCTTATTTTAAGTTTCAAGTATATTTTAGACAATACAGTAAATTTTATGTATATTATTTCAAATTACTTATATTGAAAATTATAAATTAAATATTTAAATATTTATTATATCATAGATATAATGATATCCATCCTCGGTAATAACTAAATTTAAATATACCATTGGATGATATTTTTTCAGTAATTTTTTTATTATACTTAAAAATTCTATTAGCTGTATTGTTCATACAAAGACAATATAAATGCATATAACAAAAAATGTAAAAACAAATCATAATAATATATTATACAAGAAAAGTGCCGCATAAATGGGGCGCCTGCGCAGCGCATCTTATAGATGCGCTAAAAGCAAAATAATTTATTATTAAAGTAGATTGAGATGTATGTTTAAAAATAGGCATTTTTTAACGCTCTCAGCATATTATTTTTAAAAAATTATTTTGCGTAAAGCAGCCATATTTTATATGGCTGCGCGCAGGCGCCCCCCTATTGTACTGTAACGCAAGCTTATATATTTATAATTATAAATACTTCTGTTTTTATTCATCTCTAATGTATTTTGTATAATTTAAAGTAATAAAGCTATCACCATCATTAATAAACACATTAAAACGCAAGAAATTATATAAATCTCTGTAAATATTTTGTTATTAGCTCGCTCTACTCAAATTTTTAAATCTAAATTTTTTTATTATTCCAATAATACCGATAAGTACCATTATGCTAAAAGTAAAAAATATAAAGGATATAGCATATTGAATATGCTATATCCTTTATATTTTTTATAGATTATTTTATAAATTTATCATGTACAGCTACAACAGCCCTATCAGCATCTTTTAAATCAATTAATACAGAAATTTTTATTTCACTTGTAGAAATCATTTGTATATTTATATTTGATTCAAACATAGCTTCAAACATCTTAGAAGCAACGCCTGGATGTGTTTCCATACCGGCGCCTACGACTGATATTTTTGCTACATTTTCATCCAATTTAATTTCTGTTTCATCTGTAAAATTAAGACTATCTTTTAAAATTTCAACTGCAAGTTTACCCTGGCTTTTTGGTACAGTAAACGCTATATCTTTCTTGCCGTCATGTCCAATAGACTGTAATATAATATCAACATTAATTTTCTTTTGGGCTAATTTTGAAAAAATCTTAAATGCTATACCTGGAGTATCCGGTACCTTTGTTATAGCTATTCTAGCACAATCTGTATCTTTAGCAACACCTTTAATGAGCATCTTTTCCAATTTAGCGACCTCCTTAACCTTTGTTCCAGGTACATTTTTAAGACTTGAACGTACCTCTAAATCAACATTGTATTTTTTAGCCATCTCAACTGAACGATTATGTAATACCTGTGCACCTAAAGTAGCTAATTCCAACATTTCATCAAACGTTATTTCATCAAGCTTTTTAGCATTAGGTACTTTTCGAGGATCAGCTGTATATACTCCGTCAACATCGGTAAAAATCTGACAACAATCAGCTTTTAACGCTGCTGCAATAGCTACAGCGCTTGTATCTGAACCGCCTCTTCCAAGAGTTGATATATCATCATACCTATTAAGCCCCTGAAATCCTGCTACAATGACTATATTCTTTTTACCGATTTCATTAAATAATCTATCAGTATCAATTCTTTTAATCCTTGCATTGCTATGAGTAGAATCGGTTACAAAACCAGCTTGCCATCCTAATAAAGATATAACTGGATAGCCTAATTTTTCAATAGCCATAGCAAGTAAAGATATAGATATCTGCTCTCCAGATGAAAGCAGCATATCCATTTCTCTCTTGGATGCATCCGGATTAATCTCCTGAGCTTTTGCAATTAAATCATCAGTCGTATCGCCTTGTGCTGATACTACTGCAACCACATTATTACCTTTATTATATTCTTCTATAATAATGCGGGCTACATTAAATATTCTTTCAGCATTAGCAACCGATGTGCCGCCAAATTTCTGAACTATAAGGCCCATATATTTTATTACCTCCAAAAAATATTATCAATTAATAAATTGATATAATAGTCAGTATATAATAAAAATAAATAATTATCAATATTAATCAATAAATTTCGCGCCCTCTTGATCACATTCAAGCATTATTATACTCCAGCCGTATATTCCGCGTTCTTCAAGCATAATCTTAGCTATAGGAGCAAAATCCTGAGCATTGGAATCTATTATAGCCATAATAGTAGGCCCGGCTCCGCTTAAATATACGCCGTATGCTCCTAATTCATAACATATTTCCATAGCGTCTTTACCACCTGGAATTAATTCAAGCCTTTTAGGCTGATGCAATTTATCATCTACAGCTATTTTAAGGCAATCAAGCTCACCAGAAAATAATGCCGCGGTCATAAGTGCGGTTCGTGATAAATTAAATACTGCTTCACGCCTTGTAACCGAATGAGGGAGTATTTTTCTAGCCTGCTCGGTACTCATTTCAAAATCAGGAATTAACGCTGCAAATCGCATATTATCTGATACCGGTACGCTTATACTCCATACCTTATTATCTTCCATAACAGAAGTAACAAGGCCTCCTAACAATGCCGGAGCAATATTATCCGGATGTCCTTCCATATCAGCTGCCAGTGTTAAAATATCCTGTCTTTGTAAAGGATTTCCAAGCAATGCATTAGCTCCTAATAGTCCGCCTATTATACAAGCTGAACTGCTTCCAAGCCCTCTTGTCATAGGTATATTATTAATTTGTCTTATTTTCATTCCATAAAAAGGCCGCCCGCATAAATTATATAAATGCTTTGCATTTACATATATCATATTATCCTTGCCGGTTGGTATAACCGTATCGTCAAGGGAAGCGATATCACAGCCTTCTATTTCTTGCATATGTACTTCATTATACATATTTAAAGCTAAACCTAAGGCATCAAAACCAGGACCTAAATTAGCGCTGGTTGCAGGGATTTTTATTTTTACCATAAACTCATCCTGTCAAAAATATTAATAATCAAAAATCCTAATATTACCTATTACAGAAGCTCCGCTGTTTTCAAATATTCTGATACGCTGGTTTAATACAAGCTCTGTATCTTCATTTGTTACAAAAGCTACTTCGCCTGCTGGTTCAGCTTCCCTATGGAGCCTTTGTATATCATTTCCAAATATTTCTTTAGCTTTATCATATGCAGCATTTGCATCCGGCGACATCGCACGTATATAAAATTTCACTTTATTTTCACGGTAATCGGCTACATAATCCTGAGAACCGCTTTCCCAGAATAAATATTTTCTTGCTTTTATATGTTTTACACAATCTATAACATCAGCTACAACAGCGCTGGCTGTAGGCATTTTCCCCGCGCCCCTGCCATAAAATACAACATCGCCAATAGCGTCGCCGCGGACAAGTATAGCATTAAATACATCTTCAACACCTGCTAACTGTCCTCCAATATGGACTATACCAGGTGATACCATTAACGTTACTCTGCCGTCATCTAATTTTTTACAGCGTCCAATCAGCTTAATAACTCCACCCCAATTAGATGCGTATTCAACATCTTCAAGTGTTATTTTACTAATACCTTCTGTATAACATTGATTTGGATATACATGCTTACCAAATGCTAATGAAGCTAATATACAAATTTTACGGCATGCATCATCACCATTGATATCTGCTGATGGATCGCGTTCAGCATAACCTAAACTTTGAGCTAAACTTAAAGCCTTATCAAATGGCATTTGTTCTCTTATCATTTTTGTGAGAATAAAATTAGTAGTGCCATTTAATATGCCGGCAATTTCATATACTTCATTTGCTGCAAGACACTGATCTAATGGGCGTATAATTGGTATACCTCCGCCTACGCTTGCTTCAAATAAAAAATTAAGATTGTTTTCTTTTGCTATTTTTAATAGCTCGTCGCCTTTTTCTGCTACAAGCTCTTTATTTGACGTTGCTACACTTTTACCTGCTAATAAACATCTTTTTACAAATTCATATGAAGGATGCAGCCCACCTAAACATTCTACAACTATTTTAACATCGTCATCATTTTCAATAATAGAAAAATCCTTTATAAATCTGTCAGCATATGGGCTGTCTGGAAAATCTCTTAAATCAAGTATATATTTTATATTAATTTCTTCTCCAGCTTTATGAACGATACTTTCATGATTTTTTGTAAGTACTTCAACAACACCTGAACCTACTGTTCCATGGCCCATTAAAGCTATTGATATCATATTGCTGCACCACCTTAGTCTATATTAAAAATTTTCTGTTTATTTTAATTATTCATTAATACAATACACATATTGTCGATATCAGTCAGATTTTATTATACAACAAAATGCAATTTAGCGCAACAAAGTTTTAAAATGAATTGATTTATTATGAATCTGTAAATTTTTTAATAAATAATCTTAACTTTAAATATTTATCAATGTAATTGATTATTGGTAGTATTTACCTATCAATAATATTAATAGTGTATAAAAAAGAAATGGAGGTATTATATGACAGTTAGTAAGCGTAAGGATTTTATAATAAATATAATTTATTTTGCAATAATTATAGCTATTATTTTTTTAATCCTTAAATATTTATTTGGATGGATACTTCCATTTATTATTGCATTTGTTATTGCATTTATTATTCAAAAACCTATTGTATGGCTGCATAAAAAGACTAAATGGAACCAGAGACTCTGCGCTGTATTATTATCTATATTATCTATAATACTTGTATTAAGTTTGTTTTCTTATTTATCATTTTTGTTAATAGATGAAGCAGTAGAATTTTGTAAAGGCCTGCCGCAAATGGTAACCGATTTTATGCCTGCTTTATCTGAAAGCCTACAAAATACTTTTAACGGTATTATTTCCTGGCTGCCTGATGAAGCGGAAGCTTTTATAAATAATTTCGGTAGCGATATATCTACTCAAATAACAGCATCTGTAGGAAATATTGCCGCATCTGTCACCGGATGGGTAGCATCCTTAGCAAGCAAGCTTCCAGGTATACTCATTGCATTTATTGTAACAATTATCGCTACTGTGTTTACCAGTATGGATTATCGTAAAATTGCAGATTTTTTACGCCGTCAGGTTCCAGAACGTTTTCATCCTATCCTTAATAGTACAAAAGAAGTATTTGTTTCTACTATTCTTAAATTTATAAAAGCTTATTTAATCTTAATGGTTTTAATGTTTTTTGAATTATTAATACTTCTTGGTATAACTGATATAATCACTGGACAGATACCTTATCTTATATTAGTATGCGCACTAACGGCAATTGTCGACGTTCTCCCTATATTAGGTACTGGAACAGTATTAATCCCTTGGTCCCTTATAGCCTTAATAATGGGGAACTGGCAATTATCTATATGTCTTGCCGTATCATATATAATCGTTGCTATTGTAAGAAATTTCCTTGAACCTAAAATAATTGGTCAATCTATTGGTCTTCATCCGTTAGTAACTTTGTTTTGTATGTATTTTGGTTTGAAAATATTAGGTTTTGTCGGTATGATCGGAGTCCCTCTTATTGTTATTACTATTGTTAAAATACAAGAAACAGGTAAAATAAAAATATTTAAATAAATGCAATAAACCAAGACTATACCTAAGATATATGGGATAAACAAAGCCTATAAGATTCTTAAATTAAAGCCAGCGCCTAATAAATAGCGCTGGCTTTAATTTTATTCAAGTCGCAAGCGGTATGATTATCTGCTGTCCTTAAAAGGATCTTTATACTCTTTATGGCTCAAACTATTTTCTATTTGTTCTTGCTTATCTTATTCTCAAATATTCTTTTGCCCTGAAATTTCTATTCCCAAATTTGCACTTTAAATTTACATGTCTTTCGAATATCATTACTGCACTTTTTCTCTTCAGATATCTCATTCAACTTATCATACTCATTTTCGGCTGTATACTCGCCTTAATGTGTACATAATCTAGTATCATGTTCCCTTTTATGATTTTTACTCCTATCGATTTACTCATTTCTCTAATTATTTCCCATATATCTTTTTTACTGATTGTTTATTGCTTTCCTAATTTATTGCGGTGTGAATGCTATATTGTTCTAAATCATACAATATATAAAAATAAAAGTAAAAATATCCCGGGTTACGGTACCCTGTAAGGGGGCGCCCGCGCGCAGCCATATTTCATATGGCTGCTTTACGCAAAATAATTATGGCTGTATAGATGCTGGATTTTAAGGAAATACTAGTTTCTTATTTTAGCTCAGCTTTCGTATTAACAATTTATTTTGCGTCCCAGCGCGTCTTTTGACGCGCTACGCGGGCGCCCCCCTATTAAACGCTACCTTTGCCTTGACTGTTGCTTTCTGTTTTAATATTATTATATTTTCTTTTTTCTGGAACAATTTACTTTTTCTTTACAAATACTATACTGTTCTGAAGCAAAAACTTTCACATAGGGAAAGGTCATATGAAACATGATTTTTTCTTTTTAGTATATCCACTGTTTTGAATTGTTTAGATTACTATCGAGAATACTGCGTAATATTGGCAATTTCATGCTGTATGCACTATGCTGTTTACCATAAGTAATATTCTTTCTCTTTTTTTGGTAGCTTGAACAATCACCTTTATTTCAAAAAGGATATTGCTTTGCTTAAAGCTTTATCGCAACCATTATTCCGGATCAATTTTTAGAACTCTCTGCTTTCTATAAAATACTAAAAGACCCCGTACTTATTTTGTACGAGGCCTTTATTTTAAATTATATATAAATTATTCAACTGGCTTTACATATTGGCTGCTTACAAATCCAATTACACCATTATATGAAATCTTATACCAACCATCAGTTTTAGCTAATACATCAAATGTTTGATTTTCTGTACCGCTGATATTACCAACTTTATTATATGCTGAACTTGGTCCGCTTCTCATATTTAAATAATCGTCTACCCCATTAGTAGTAGCTTTAAATTTATCATCCTGTAGAGTAAGCACATATTTATCTGAACCAATTACCCAACCTGTTATGCCATTATAAGTAATTTTCATAAATCCAGTTGATTCATTTCTTTCAATTACTTCATAATCAACATGTTCAGTAATAACAGCAAGAGCACTATAAGAAGCAGATGGACCGGAACGTAATGTTATAGAATTGGTTGTATCTCTCATCATAACATAGAGACCAGTCTTTGACTGAATAGGTTCATTTACTGTAGGAGTAGTTACAGTAGAAGTTCCATCATTAAAATTAACTATATAAGAACCGGAACTATAACCGATTTTACCGCCATAAGAAACTTTATACCAACCGTTCGTACCTTTAGCAAGTATTTTTATAGCTCTGCCTTCAGGTATAGTACCAATTGTTGAATATTCAGTAGATGGGCCTTTTCTTATTCTTAATGCGCCGACATTATCCATAACATTAGCGGATATATCTAATGGAGTAAATATTGATACATATTCTGTAGTGCCAGCGCACCAGCCTGTTAAATCATTATAATTAACCTTAACAAATTTAGTATCTTCATCCTGTTCAAGTATTGGTACTTCTACTCCAGGTTTTATAGCGCCAATCTGGTCATATTCAATGCTTGGTCCATTGCGAAGCCTTAAATTGTAATCATCTTCAATTAACATTAAAAATCTGTCTTCATCTGTAGGAGACTGAGAATCAGTTGTAGGTGGTTCATTGCTCGATGCTTCTGAAGACGGTTCGCTTGATGGAGCTGTTGACGGTTCACTGGACGGTTCCTGTGATGGTTCCGAAGACGGTTCGCTTGATGGAGTTGTTGACGGTTCAATTATAGGATCAGATGAAGTATTGTCTGAACCATCATTTTTATCAACAACATTTTCAATATACAAACCGGAACTAAAGCCAATATTACCGTTATATTCAACTTTATACCAACCATTAGTACCTTGAGCCAGTACTTTTATATTTTGTCCTTCTGGAATAGTACCTAAAGATTCATATGATGTAGAAGGACCAGTTCTAATTTTTAATGCTCCGATATCGTTCATAACATTAGCTGTTGCATCCATTGGTGTAAATATGGATACATATTCAGTAGTACCAGCACACCAGCCTGTCAGGCCATCATATGTAACTTGAATAAAGCCTGATAAACTATCTTCTGCAAGTACAGGTACTTCAACTCCAGATGGTATAGCGCCTATCTGATCATATTCTGTACCTGGTCCAGAACGAAGTCTTAATTTTGTATCAGTAAATACTAAAACAGCAAATTTGCCCGTTGTATCCATAGGTACCCCGCTTATTTCTGATGTTATACAATAACCGGAATATTGCGGATGATTTAAATATGTCCAGCCATTGTTTGTTTCATGTTGTATGCTTGCTTCTTTATCAGTAATTGTACCTACCATCTGATATGAAGTATCCGGACCAGCATAAACTGTTATTGATTCATTTTTAGGCATAACTTTATTTCCTGCTGAATCCGAATTATATATTAATGCAATTTTACTGCCTTCACACCATCCAGTTACTTGTCCATTTGTTACCTTATACATTTGAGATGATTTATCATATGCAGAATAAGTAAACTGTGTACCTGGATCAATTCTTCCTAAAATATTTGAACTTGTACTATTAATTTCATATACGTCTATTGCATTTACGCCAGATATTGATATAGCATTTCCAGAAATAGGAGTTATTGTATCCTCATTGCCGTTTCCTGTTACTACAGATCCTGGATCGCCTGTATTAGCTGTTGTTGAGCCATCAGAATTTAATGTAACGCTTGATGTTGCAACTGCTGCTGCACCATCAAAAGAGCAAAGCAGCATTGGCTGCAAATTAGATCCAGAACTTATTGCAGAAGAATAGCCTGTAACTGTAGGAAGGCTTGTAGAAGCATTTGCTGAAATTGTCATTGTACCACTGAAGGATTCCGGTGCAATTATATATATTGGCTGGTCTACTCTGAATACAGTACCAGCATATCCATCAGCTGTTCCAGAAGAGGATACATATGTTCCTTCAGGTGCTCCATTTAAAGTTATAGATGCAAATGAGTTAAAAGAATTATCCTGTACATAAAATGGTCCTGCTATAAATTTAGAACCTTCTTTTTTAACTGCAAAATCGCTTCCTTTTGTTATTTCACTTCTATAATTATCAGCACTTGTTGCAGTAAATGCATTTGCATTATTATTTCTTATAAACATACCTGCATTCCATACTCTGTATGCAGCGTCTTGATAAAGATTACTGCTTTCTACCTGATAATCAAGCGCTTTAATTATACTTGCATCAGCTGAACCTGCTTGGAACCATACTGCTATCTGTGTTGCAGCATATGCTTCATATTGATTTTCTAATGCAAATGATGGAGACATGCCCATTGATAATAAATCAGCGTTTACTGATTTATAGGATTCATTATCATTTGATAAACCTAATGATATAATTCTTTGAATTTCAGGTGATATTGAAGCTCCGCTTTTGTGCATATCAGCAGCATGAGGAACTATACCGTCATAATCATATGAATATGCGATATTACCTGTAGAAGCTTCATGGAAATATGTAGTATTTATAGGAGTATTGCTAGCTGTTGCAAAATAAGCTATTTGGCCGTTGCTTCCGCTTTTATAGCCCTTGCTGATTACTTTTCCATCAGATGAAGAAGCATTTACCTGCCTGTTTACACCTACTATACGATAAGCCTGTAATCTCTTAAGGGTACGGGAACCCCATGTGCTTATTTTAAACTGTCCATCTGAAGTATTGCTTGCAAAAATAGAATTAACACCGTCAGCTTTTATTATTATCATAACATGCTGAGAAGTGGAATCGCCTGAATTACCATTCATATCGCCAAAGAAGATATCGCCTTCTCTAAGATTATCAAAATTAAAATTAGCATATGACTGGTATTTTGTACCGTTTACAGGAACTACTTGTATACCTCCGCGGCCGTCAGTAGTACCGCCGGCCTGGCAATATTTAAGCAAAGAACTTGCGCTTCTTGTAGTCGCTGATGAATTGGATATGCTATGATTCCAAAAATAAAATTCATCATTGCTTACATTACTATTGCCTGGAGCAAACTCTGCTCCTGCCGCTATACAATGAGATACAAAGCAGGTACAATTAGCTGTGCTGTATGAATGTACCTGAGGATCGTCATTTCTTACATATAAATTACCGTTGCCGCCAGTCTGTGAATATGTTTTTGCATAATTCACTATGGCGTCCATTATATTTGCTCCCTCAGCAGTTAAATTACCACTGTCATCTCGTACCCTGATATTTTCATAATTAGACGATGACATATCAGATAATGATATTGAAGCTGCTGATGTACTAGGAGCTATAACAGTTGCAAAAGATACCATTAACATTAATGATAAAACAGTAGATATAACCTTCTTTGTCAATTTCACGTAATCGGCAATGCAGTATTTTTTTAATACTGCAATTCCCTTCTCTCCTTTCAACATATTATACTTTTTTGAATCCGCTAAACAGCCGTCAGCGTATTAGTAATCTTTTAATACGCATTTAGCCTAAAATCTCCCATAAATAATTATATTAAAAGATTTATTACATAAAAATACTATTTAATACAATAATAGTAAATTTATGCTTTTTTTCCCATACATTTAAAATTATAACAAAAAGGTAACAAATTGCAACACTTTTAAATAAGAATGAAATTTCTTAAGAATTTTGGAAAAATTTGTCATTTATTGTCGTCGATTTATATCTCATTATGTTCTTTATAATCACTTATTTTAACAAAACAAATCCCTCTGCTTATATAAAGCCAAATAAGCAGGGGGATTTGTTTTTAATTAAATTTCTATCGCTTTTTCCTATAATCAGGATAAACATCTTTATTTATATTTTTTCTTTGAACTGGTACAGCCATTTTTGACGGTAATACAACAACTCCGCCAGAAGTCATATATCCGCCTTCTGGAACGTCAATTTTAGGAGATCTTCTTCTTTTCTTTCTTACTACAATAAGAATTATCAAAATTATTAATAATAATGCTATAAGTAAAGCTGCTCCAAATAAATAAATCGCATAAATATTAATGCTTGTACCAGAGATCACGTTAATAGCTCCGTTTTCCATTACATCATCTCCTGCCTTATCTAATCTTTCATATTCACATTGTGTATATTTATATTGTATTGGTTCCGTTCTTCCCAATGAATATACCGAAGCCTGTAGAAATACACTGTCTATAATTGTAAATGTATTAATAGGATTAAATGATGAAAAATTACTTTCTCTTGTAATTTTATTATCAGGGCCCAATATCTGCCCCTGAACTTCATTTATTTTATCAATAGTACCTTCAATTTTTAAATTGAGCATATTATCAGTCACACTAGTATAACTGGTATCTCCGATTAAATTCTCAAAAGATGAGTTACGAGCATTAGCGCTGAATTGATCTTCATCTTTAAATTTAAATGTTATTTGTTTTGTAAAAATATCCCCGCTTATATGCGTTAATTCTATAAAAACATTTTTTACATAATTACGGAAATCAGCTGTAAAATTGATAGATAACCGGCCATCTCTTGAAGTTAAATTCCATGCTCCGTTAATATTTTCCGTAACAGTATTATTACCTGAAGCATTATTAGCTTTGATACTGCTTACTGCATATTCTTCATCATTTTCAATAATATATTTAATTTCTGATTGAAATGCTGAACCATCTATATCTTCATTAATATTTAATTCTAATATCATTGCATCATTTTCATCAATAACTTCATTTACCTGTAAAGAACAATCTCTTTCCAATATATTGCTTGTAATAGCTTCTATAGTTGAAAAATCGCCCTCAAATTCTACAGCAATGGTTCTGTCATCTATCCAATCCATTGATATAATATTAGAATTGCTTCCATAAAGATCTTCAATTAATGTTTTCCCTTCCGGCGTTACATCGGATGTAAACAATACGGATATTTTTCTATTCATACTTTTTGAAGAGATAATTGTACTGGATATTGTGCATCCATCTAATTCCAACTTATCTCCCTTTTCAAAATTGATTGCTCCTGAAGCCACATTATATTCCTGACCGTCTATAATAACCTGCGTATCTCCATTTGCAGCATAAAAGTGCATATTTTTCAAGCTGTCTTCGGCATAATTTTGCACATGCTGGTCTCCTGCAATTTCCAGCCATCTAAGGAGCTGAACGGTTGTAAAATTTTCTGTAATACTGGTATAATTCCCAAGCTTACCGGTATTATATTTTATTTTAACTTCAGGAGTAAGATTAATACCTCCTAAATTAAGGATATCTTGAACCTTTTGTTCATATTCTTCTATGCTATCGAATCTTATGTAACATTCAAACAAAAAATATTCTTCATTAACTGAACTTTCCGGCGGTTGAAATTCTATTAAATCGCTGTCAAGGCCTCTCTCAATAGCTTCACTTATAATACTAGGAGCTAACACTTTACGGTTTTCATATGGATATTCATAATACATGCGTCTATATCCACTGCCATCTTCATTTATAAGCAATTGAGTTTTTATAGGTATATTATTTTCACAGCCTGTCAAAATTATCGCTAATATTATAAGTATACCTGCGATAATAAGACTTCTTATATATTTTTTCATTTGTATTTATTACTCCCCTGAATATAAAACCAAATTATAATAATTTTATCATATTTTGTAGACAAATAAAAGCAAATTATCCATTTTTAAGTAATGTATTATTAATTTTCACTTAATGAATATTTTCAGCAACTTATTATAAATAGTTTATAAAATATATACTGTTTTCATTTTATTTATAAATCCAAAAATAATTATATTTAAATAATAATTATCACACACTAAACACAATATAGGACATATTTATGTTCATATATTAATAATATATTGAATTTTTATTAATATAATGCTAAAATCATATTAATAAATTGTCTAATTATAGAAATATATATACCATAAAATGTAATGGAGGGTTCTATGAAAAAACGTGAACGATGGTCTAACCGAATGACATTCATATTAGCTGCAGTTGGATCTGCGGTAGGTTTAGGGAATGCATGGCGTTTTCCTGGACAAGCTGCTGAAAATGGCGGCGGTACATTTTTAGTCGTTTATATTATTGCATTAATAACCGCTGGTTTTCCTTTATTATTAATGGAATTAACAATCGGACGAAAAATGCAGTTAGGCGCTCCAGGTACATTTAGAGGATTAAACAAAAAAATGGAATGGATAGGCTGGACAAGCGTAGGAACTGCTTTTGTTATATGTTGCTATTATGCAGCTATTTTAGCTTGGGTATTAGTAATGATAGTAAAAGCATTTACCATTGCAGAACATCCTGATCCAGGGAGCATATTTAATAATGAAATTTTGCAAGCTTCACAAGGACCTATGCAGCTTGATGGATTTTCAATTGGCGTATTAATTGCATTAATAATTGCTTGGGTTATAATATATTTTTGTATCCGAAATGGTACGCAGTCTGTTGGAAAGGTTGCAAAAATTACTGTATTTATTTCTGCAGCTTTACTTTTAATTATGGTAATAAACGGATTGTTTTTAGATGGAGCTGCGATAGGATTAAAGGAATATTTAATACCACAATGGTCTAAATTTTTTGATTGGCATGTTTGGGTAGCCGCTTATGGACAGGTATTCTATAGCTTAAGTATTATGATGGCTATTATGATAACATATGGCTCATTTCTTAATAAAGACAGTGACCTTCCTAAAGATGCTGCTATAATCGCTGTATCTGATGCTATTGTCAGTTTTTTATCCGGTTTTATTATTTTTTCAACTTTAGGTTATATGGCTTATACAAATGGAGCTCAATTTGATGTTCCTAGCGGAGTCAGCTTAGCGTTTGTTTTATATCCAACTGTATTATCCACATTGCCTGGCGGTCCTATTATTCAGACAATTATGTCTGTAGTATTTTATTCAGCATTGTTTACTTTAGCAATTGATTCTGCTTTTTCTATAGTAGAAGCTGTTATCACAGCTGTATCTGATAAATTCAGATTAAATAAGAAAAAGGCTACAATCGGTGTGTGTCTTGTAGCTGGAACTATATCCTTAATATTTGCAACAAAAGCAGGATTACATTGGCTAAATATTGTCGATGCATGGGCTAATAGTATTGATCTTATTGGAGTTGGTATAATAGAATGTATATCAATTGGTTGGTTCTTTGGTGTAAAAAAAATACGTAAAGAATTTAATTCAACATCTAAATGGAAAATTGGTTCCTGGTATGATATTATGGTTAAATTTGTATGTCCAATACTTTTTATCATTGTGCTTATAATGTTCCTTATAAATACAATTCAAAACGGATATGAAGATTATCCTTCCCTTGCTTTATTCCTTGGTGGCTGGATAATTAGTATATTTGTATTTGGATATGGTTTTGTTATTCAATTTATATCTAAAAAGAATAAAAAAATTGCTGAATATGAAAAAGACCTTCCAACATGGGATGAAATGGAATAATTAAAAATTACAATAATTATAACCTGGTTCTAATATTTATTAGAACCAGGTTATTTTTAATATAATTAAAACTATGTTATTACTATACTAATCTTAATCACATAATATACAAAAGATACATGATAAAAACATAATGAACATATTTTATTATAACAATAACAGAAAATACACCCATTAAGCTACCGTATTAATCAAGGGGGCGCCTGCGCGCTGCCATATTGTAAATATGGCAGCTATATGCAAAATAATTTTATATATAATGAGCATTATTCTTAAAACAATACTTGGTTTTTTATTCTCACTTTTTTCGCTTAATCAGCCATTATTTTGCATCCTAGCGCATCTAAAAAGATGCGCTTCGCAGGCGCCCCCTACCTTGCCGTAGTTTATAATTTTATCTTTATTTTCGTCTTGTATATTATTTAAATTATATTTCACAAGCTTAAAAAGCACCATAAAATCATTTTCTTTTATAATAATATATGTGTTTTACGCTTAGTATATGTAATTCTAATTCACTTACCTATAAAAGCTACTTTCAGGTTTTATCAAAATTTATTTTTCTTGGCATCACCTGCCCTGCAATCTCAAAATGGGAAATCATAGTTTTAATTAGAGCCTTATATTATTTAGCTTAGAGCAACTTTATTTCTGGAGCTAATACATCTGACAGCAGAGTTATTGATTTTATTCACAAAAATAAAAAAGGCGATTAGTTAAGGATTATTTATCCTTATTAACCACCTTTTTTAATAACTTTTTTATAAATATAACAAATTATTCTTCTGGCTGTTCAACTTCAATTTCAATAGGTTCTGATTTGTGATGATGGTTACAATGGCCTTCTTCACAATCACAATCAACAACATCAAAAGAAATTTCTTCATTACAATTTGGACAATGTATAGGACCGGAAAGAAGAGTATCTTCATCAAGACATATTTTATTTCCGCATTTATTGCAGGTTACTTCATAAAAATATTCTTCATCTTCATCATCGTCATCATCTTCGTCTTCATAAAAATCCTGTTCAAGAGCATCAAGATCTTCGTCAACAGCATCAATTTGATCAGAAAGTTCTGCATAACCGTCTTCAAGATCAGATATAGACAAAGCAATATCATCTAATACATCGATTATAGCTTTTATAATCCTATTTTGATCGGTTGAATCATCAAATTTCATACCATCAACAAGGCCTTTAAGATATGCTACTTTTTCTGTGACAGTCATAACTGCCCCTCCTTTTGCCTTTATTTTTATAAGGCATATTATTAAAATATTTTATAAAACAAATTTAATTATATTACTTATGCACGTTCCATATATTCGCCTGTACGGGTATCAATACGGATCATTTCGCCTTCTTCAATAAAGAGAGGAACTTTAATTTCAGCTCCTGTTTCAACAGTAGCAGGCTTTGTAACATTTGTAGCTGTATCGCCTTTAAAACCAGGATCTGTAGCAGTAACCTGTAATTCTACAAAGTTTGGAGGTGCTACGCCGAAAATATTGCCTTTAAAGGACATTACAGTACATTCCATATTTTCCTTAACAAATTTAAAGTTATCATCTAAAACTGATTTGCTGATAGGAATCTGTTCATAGCTTTCCATATCCATAAAATAATAAAGCTCGCCGTCATTATAAAGGTATTGCATTGGTTTGCGTTCAACGTATGCAGTAGGATACTTATCATTTGGATTAAATGTACGTTCAACAACAGAACCAGCAATAACATTTCTTATTTTTGTACGAACAAAGGCTGCGCCTTTACCTGGTTTTACATGTTGGAATTCAATAATCTGATAGACGTTGCCATCCATTTCAAATGTAACGCCATTTCTAAAATCACCTGCAGAAATCATTGGTAATAAAACCCCCAATAAATTTAAACTAACCAAATATTATTATAAATTCAGTTTAGTAATTAATATCGTTAATATTCTATAATATATCGGTTTATTTTTCAACCCCTATTTATAAATACATTTCCTATTTTATGTTAATTTTATTAAACTTTTTTCCGATTTAGTAAGATTTCTAATACCATCTTTACATATAAGGGCCATATCTTCAATTCTAACGCCAAATTTCCCTTCAAGATATATCCCCGGCTCGACGGTTATTATTACTCCAGGCTGTAATATATCCTTACTAAATGGCGATAAATTTGGATTTTCATGAATTTCCAAACCTACGCTATGGCCTGTTCCATGTCCGAATTTCTCTCCATACCCAGCATTCTTTATTACATCCCTTGCCGCCGCATCTGCTGCACTGCATTTTATACCTGAATTTAATTTTGCAAGCGCTGTTCTTTGAGCTAACAATACCGTATCATATACATACATCTGTTCAACTGATATATCACCCATAGCTATGGTTCTCGTCATATCCGAACAATAACCATCCACTTTAGCGCCAAAATCCATTGTTATAAAATCACCTTTTTGTATAAGCCTGTCTCCTGGTACGCCGTGCGGCTTAGAACTATTTTCACCTGATACGACTATTGTATCAAAAGCGACTCCATCAGCGCCATTAGCTCTCATAAAAAATTCCAATTCAAGAGCAATTTCCTTTTCACTTTTCCCTATTTTTATAAATTCCAGTATGTGTTCAAATGCTTTATCAGTTATAGCTTGTGCAGCTATAATTTTATTTATCTCATATTCTGTTTTTATCATACGCATTGAACTGATTTTATCATCCAATGCTCCATCAGCTAAAATTTCAGTATCCTGAAGTAATTTTGTCCATCTTTGGGCTGAACGTACCGTCATATGGTCAGCTTCAATATGCACTGACTTTATATTATGTTTTTTTATAATCTTATTAATATCATCAGCAATTGTTCTGCTATGTTCCAAAACTGTACAGGAATCAATTTTAGACTTTGCAGCTTCAATATACCGTGAATCCGTTAAAAAATATCCACCCTGTTTTGTTATGAAAACAGTTCCTGATGAAGAATTAAACCCAGTAAAATATCTGCGGTTATATTCCGACATTATTAATGCTGAACTGTCTTCTTGCAAATAATCTGCAATTTTTTCTATTCTATTTATATAATCATTCATTATTATCACCAATTTCTAAAGCAAGACATTTTTTCACAGCATCAACTGCTAAAAAATAACTTTGCTTGCCAAATCCTACTATTGTGCCTTTACATACGGCTGAAATTACAGATTTATGCCTAAATTCCTCCCGTGTATATATATTGGACATATGAACCTCAATAAACGGGGTTCTTACTGAAGATATTGCGTCTCTTATAGCATAGCTGTAATGGGTATACGCTCCGGCATTAATAATAACAGCTAGATATTTCCCATTTGCAGCATGTATTGCGCTTATTATATCCCCTTCAGTATTTGATTGATAAAAATCAGTATCTATTCCTATAGATAAAGCATATTTTTTTATTTCATTATTGATACTTTCTAATGTATCATTGCCATAAATCTGCGGCTCACGTAAACCTAACATATTAAGGTTAGGTCCGTTTATTATTAAAACTTTATTATTTATTTGCAATTGTATCACCGCTTATCTGCATATAATATTGTTTCATTGCAAGAGCATCCTGTGATTGAGTACCGGCTGATTCGCATATAAAGGTAGGGTAAGCTCCTCTTGCAAATGTTTCATCTAAAACCGGCTTTATATCCGGGCCAAATATTTCATCTTCAAATGTAAGGTGTTTTACTTCTCCGCCCTTACTGTATTCTATCTTAGAAAAATGCGAATGTATTTTCAGCATACGTTCATGGCCTAATGCGTTTTCTATTTCATCAAACACAGCCTTTATCTGTTCTCTTGTTGAACATTCTCCATGCGTCCTTGCATTGAGATGGCCAAAATCTATACATGGCAAAAATCTTTCATCCATTGAGCAAAATCGTAATACTTCTTGTAAATTTCCCAATTGGTTTACTTTTCCCATTGTTTCAAAGCATATAGTAATATGTCCTAAATTCTGTTCATCCAGTTCTTTTATTAGTAATTCAATTGTATTACAGGCAAGATTTGCCGCTTCTTCCCTTGTCATTTTAGCAAGGCCTCCCGGATGCACTACAACTCTGTTTCCACCCATCCAATCGACCGCTCTTGCTGAATCTATTACATATTTAATTGAATTAAGGCGTTTTTGTTCATCAACTGACGCTAAAGAAGTATAATATGGCGCATGTAAAGATATCTTTATACCATATTTTTTTGCTTCCTCGCCTAATTGCTCAGCCGTCGCCTGCCCTACGTTAACTCCTCGGCCGCATTGGTATTCATATGCGTCTAAACCTTTATCATGCAAAAATTTCATTGCTTGTATTGTTCTTTTATATCCTGCGTCATAAAATTCTTCAGAATTTCCTGCCGGTCCAAATATAGGCTTCATATACTTCCCCCATGCTTTTTAAAATATGCTTTTCTTATAGGTTTTTCCATAGCGCGTTTAAACTGAAAAAATTTTGATTCTTTTATTTCCGGTATTTGTAATAATATAGTTTTCATGCCTGCTAGATTACCAGCTAATATATCAGTATATACCTGATCGCCTGCAAGCGCTGCCTGTTTTATATTAATACCCATAGCCGCCGCAGCTTTTTTTGCTTTAAACGGTAATGGTTTTAAACCGTCGGCTGCAAATTTTAACCCTAACATATCGGCAAACGGCTTTACTCTTTGCGGATTATTATTGGATAATATCATCAGTTTAATTCCATTATTCTGCATAATATCAATCCATTCCCGTACGCCGTTATATGGAACCTGCCTGCCATGTTCTGCTAATGTACTATCCACATCCAGTAATACACCTTTTATATCCATATTTTTTAATATATCCAATGATAAGTCTGTTATTTTATTTATAATAAGATCCGGTAAAAAAATAGGCAATATTACCCCTACCTTTCATAACCGGATAATTTAAAAATATTCCGGCTTATTTTGAGGAATGCTGGGATAAAAGTTTTTGCTTCATATCCCAAAGAGGCTGAGATAAATCTACATAATATTCATGAGGATTTTCAAACCTTGTAACTTCATCCCAAAGAGTATCCACCTGTTTAAGGCAATATTCTCTTATTACATGCAAATTAGGTGTTTCATAGCAAACATTACCCTTATTAAATATTTGTACTTGTAAAGGATGAGCTATAAAATTAGTAACTAATTTACGTTTCCATGTATATTTAGGATCAAATATTTCATAAGGTTTGCTATCGTCTATAACTTCGTCAGCTAATGTAATAACATCAGCGATAGCTTTACCGGTTTCACGGTCAAATAATCTCCACGGTTTTTTATATCCCGGATTTGTGATTTTAGTAACATTTTCACTTAGTTTTATTTTAGGTATAAGATTACCATCCTTTTCAATTGCCGCAAGTTTATATACCATACCTAAAACAGGCGCTGATGATGCTGTTATAAGCCGTTCACCCACTCCAAATGTGTCTATTTTAGCGCCCTGTATCAGCATATCACGTATAATAAATTCATCCAAAGAATTGGAAGCTACTATTCTGCAATCAGGGAATCCCGCTTCATCTAACATTTTACGCGCCTTTTTTGATAAATATGTTATATCGCCGCTGTCTATACGAACTCCAGACGGACGGTAACCCCGAGGCAACACTTCTTCATTGAATGCTTTTATAGCATTTGGTATACCTTGTTTTAATGTATTATAAGTATCAACCAATAATGTACAATCCTGCGGATATTGCCTAGCATAGGCCTTAAACGCTGCTAGTTCATCATCAAACATTTGTATCCAGCTGTGAGCCATTGTACCTAAAGCAGGTATTTCATAATCCCTGTCGCTGATTGTACATGCTGTACCAATACATCCCGCAATATATGCTGCTCTTGCTCCATATACAGCTCCATCAAACCCCTGAGCACGCCTTGAACCAAATTCCATAACAGCCCTGCCTTGAGCCGCTCTGCATATCCTATTGGTTTTAGTCGCAATAAGACTTTGATGATTCAGGCATATTAATGCCATAGTTTCAATAAACTGCGCCTCTATTACCGGGCCGCGCACAGTTAAAATAGGCTCATATGGAAAAATAGGCGTACCTTCCGGAATCGCCCATACATCACATGTAAACTTAAAATTCTTTAAATATTGTAAAAATTCTTCTTCAAATATACCCTTTGAACGGAGATAGTCTATATCTTCATTTGTAAAATGCAAATTTTTCAAATAATCAATTAATTGTTCGACTCCCGCCATTATTACAAAGCCGCCGTCATCCGGTACTCTGCGGAAGAATACGTCAAAATAAGCTGTTATATCTTTAAATCCATTTGCATAATAACCATTAGCCATTGTTATTTCATAAAAATCAGTTAGCATAGTTAAATTACGTTTATCAAATAAGTTCACAAGCTTATCCCCCTTTAAAGCCTACAAATCAATTTATTTTATATTATATCCGATACTACTTCAATACCATTGCCCTGCATACTTAAAAAGCTTGTCATATTCATAATATCAGCTGGATGAATATCAGAATCATACGTATCAACCATCTCAACCGGTACAATAACCCTGCATCTTTTATTACAGTTATTATACATTGCTTTTATGCCTACTGCTAGTTGGTTTATACATATATCAGTACAATCGCCGACAATTATATAAGTATTGATATGTTCGTTATCTGTAAGCCATTTGGCAAAATCATATTGGAATAAACCGTTTGTACAGTTTTTATTAAATAATGTATATTTAATATTATCTTTTATTTCATCAACTATTTCCGCTTCCCATGTACCGTTCATACAATGTGCCGGATAACTGTCCAATTCAGGAGCTCCTTTTGTATGGCAATCTGCAAACGCTAAAACTTCAACTGACGATTCATTACATCGTTTTGCTAATTTTACTATTGGATTTATTAACCTTTTTATTCTAGGACTATATAAAGCTCCGCCTTTTGCAAATCCATTAACCATATCAACTATTATTAAAGCTGTTGAATTGGGCTGAAGTTCAAGGAAAAACAACTCATCCAATCTCATAATTTTATTATACATATCAGATAAAGCTTTTTCTGAATCTGTTATAAACTGAGTTTTTTCCGGCAAAATCATTTTATTTTCTCCTTTTTTACCTTTAAAAAATATATTAAATAATTATACCATAAACATAGGATTAATCAATTAATCAAATGTTACAATAAACTTTTAATAATTAAAATTTTTCATACTATTATTATCATTGTACTGTTCATTTATATATTATTTATGATTAAGCCTATATCTCATAATAACTAATAATAAATATAATCAATCATAAAAAGTTATTCGGTTGCTCTACGTTAAGAGGGGGGCGCCTGCGTGCCACCATATTTCATATGGTGGCTAAATGCAAAATAATTTGCTATATTTAAAACATTATTTTTAAAATAATACTAGCCTTCCTTTATAACTCAGTCTTAATATTTAAGAAATTATTTTGCACCAAAGCGCATCATAAAGATGCGCTGCGCAGGCGCCCCCTCTATTATCACAGGTACTTTTCTGTTTTAATTTTTTATTAAGATTGATTTTTACATTAATGTAACTATATAAAACATAATATAAAAAGCGGCAGATTTATATAAAAACCTGCCGCTGCTTATAATTAAATATATTATTCTATCATTAATAATATTTCTGCTATTAAATCATTGCCTATTTCATCAATCATATCAAAATCCATAGAGTTTATATAATATCTTTCCAATAAATCATGAGTTTGTTTAGCCTGCGTCATCATATTTGCAGCTTCTGTTAACATTTCTCTTATTACTCTGCGATTAAATGAAATCCTTTGTTTATGCAGTTTTAATCTATCCATATCGGTAAATCTTTGAATATGAATACGTCTATCCGGTATAGATACAGGAAAATGCCATCTGTTTGTTGTAATAAATCCTATACCTTTTTCAGGTATTAATATGTGTTCCATATTTTCTGGTATAAGCGGACATATACAGGTAATAATATCATTTCCAGATGCTATTGCATATTCTCTTATTGCCTGCATTAATAAATCAGATACAGCGCCATATTCATCTTCAATTGAATATATTTTAGGACATAATTCTTCAATAGTATCAGCAAAAAACATAGGTCCGCGCGGTGTTAATGCGCTTAACATTCTCATACTTTCGCTACCGGGTTTACCTGTAACGTCTCCTAATTCTCTTTTACATAACCGTGAAGCAAATCTTGCCAATTTACCTACATCAACGCATTCGAGTGCATACCGGTATGTATCTTCCTGCATATTCGCTGCAGCAGAAATATATTTTCTTGCTCTTGCATGTAAAATAGAACATTGATTTGATAAAGCTATAACTTCTGTCCTTACCTTTCTCATAGCTTCCCTATTCCAGCATTCTCCTAAAGGCACTATATTCTCACATACACCTGGGTATTTAGGTTCAAGCGCATGCGGCGAAGTTGCATCTAAAATACATATTTTATGGTGTGGTAAAACAACTCCATCTAATGAATCCGGATCTGAGGAGCAATGTATATATTCTACATCGCATTTTTCTGATAATATTTTCCCAGCTCTTTTCATTAAGGATGATTTACCTGTACCAGGACCGCCTTTTATTAAAAAAGCATTCCATCCATCAGCTGCATTATAAATTTTATCAAACAGGGAATAAAAACCTTTTCCTGAGTTTGAACCTGTAAAGAACCTTACGCTTTGTATATTGTTATCCATAAATTACCTCCGTAAATCGTCTTAAAAAGCCGTTTTGATATATACTATTCAAAATACCTTTTTATGGTGCTCATTTAAAATACGGAGAATTAAATTTATAATATCAATATTGTATATATAAATAATTAATTTTCAAATGACTCAATTTCTGTGTTTTCACATATTTCTGAAATTTTATCGCGTAATTTCCTAAAATCTTCAAATGCATCCGGTTTATTACCAGGACTGCGTAATAAAGCTGCCGGATGAAATGTTCCCATCATTAATACACCATTTTTCTCAAAAAACTGGCCATGCTCTTTTGTAACTTTAAAATCAGGTTTCATAAGTTTCATAGCTGATATTCTTCCCAAAAATACTATTATTTTTGGACGTATTAATGATACTTGGTTTCTAAGCCATTCAATACATGCTTCCTGTTCAGCTGGTAATGGATCACGGTTTTGCGGCGGACGGCATTTTACAATATTTGCAATATATATATTATCTCTTGAAAGTCCTACTCCAGCTAACATTTTATCTAATAACTGGCCAGCTCTTCCTACAAATGGTTTCCCTGTTTCATCTTCGGTTTGTCCAGGACCTTCACCTATAAACATAACCTCTGCATTAGGATTGCCATCCCCAAAAACAACATTTATCCTGGTCTTTGCCAGATCACATTTTTCACATTTTTTACATTCATCTTGAAGATCATTCCAATTATTATACATTATTACTTTTCCTCCAAATATTGCTGTTATCTATTTTGATAAATATTTTTTAAATTATATCATAATATTATTTTAACGTATAATATTTATAATACAACTATTTATTTTGTATTATCTCACAAAAATATTCCTTTTAATTGTTTAAAGTGCTATATAGCATATAATTATGGTAATTCAATTGACAAACTCTATTAAATATTATAAAATAAATAAAAATACTGCTGATTATATAGTAGTATGTGTTGATTTTGTTCACTAAGTTGGGAAGTGATAGTTTTGCAGGAAATAAACTATAATTCCGCTATAAATACCGAAGATGTTTCCATAAATCTAACATCCAAAAGGCACCGGTACCGTACTCGTTATAAAACTAAATATGCGCTTTATAATATAACTAAACGCACTTTTGACCTTATTTTTTCTCTTGTTTTCTTTATTCTGCTCTCTCCTATTATGCTAATTACAGCAATTGCTGTTAAAATAGATTCAAAAGGTCCTGCTTTTTATAAACAAGAACGCCTTGGTCTTAATGGAGAATCATTTGTAATGTATAAGTTCCGGTCCATGTCTATTGATGCTGAACGTGATGGAGCCTGTTGGGCTACTAAAGACGACCCGCGCATTACTAGAGTGGGAAAAATAATACGTAAAATAAGATTGGACGAGCTTCCTCAGTTAATAAATATTTTAAAAGGCGATATGTCGTTTGTAGGTCCCCGTCCTGAACGCGAAATTTTCTATGACGAATTTGAAAAATATATTCCTGGTTTTCGTAATAGATTACAAGTATTGCCTGGATTAACAGGTTGGGCTCAAGTAAATGGTGGATATGACCTTGGGCCTAAAGAAAAATTAGAATATGATATGCAATACATACAAAACAGAAGTTTGATATTAGACATAAAATGCATCTTTAAAACATTTAAAGTAGTTTTTACTCATGAGGGTGCAAGATAAATATTACTTATACTTAATACATATTACATAACATAAATATACTAAAAAATTTTTACATAATTTATTATACGGCTGTAATATCATAATTACAGCCGTATTTTATGATATTATAAAATACTTTTTAGGGAGCGGTATTATTTGAATGTACTTTTTGCACATGATCACAAATTTAGTGTAGATGAAAATGGAAAAGTATACAGCTATTTGATGGATCATAATATGTGGGACAGGTATCTGCCATTTTTTGATAGTATTACAATTGTAGCACGTAGAATTAATATCTCATCAAAAAATCCAAAACAAATGAAAGGTATGAAATCAGCTCAGGCTGATAGGGTAAACTTCTCGCTTTTAGGTGAAACTATAAATAACGACGGCAGTATAAATAAAAAACCGGATCAATTCCAAAAATATAAAGCTATAAAGAATTTAGTTAGTAAATCGGATTGCGTCATTGCCAGATTGCCTAGTATAATTGGATATATGGCATGCCGTGAGGCTATAAAACAGCATAAAAAATATGCAGTTGAAGTGGTAGCATGCGCATGGGATTCCAATTGGTATCACGGTGGAAAAATAAATAAAATTATGGCATTACCAAGTTTTTTTGTTATGAAGCATTATGTTAAACATGCCAATTTTGCTATATATGTAACCGACCATTTTTTGCAGCATCGTTATCCATGTAATGGAAAAAAAGGTATTGCCTCTAATGTAAGTATTGATGCGGTAGAACATGAAGTTCTAGATAAACGGATAGATCATATTAAATCTTTAAAACATAGTGATAAAATTATCTTTGGTATAGTAGGGCCTTTACATGTAAATTTTAAAGGCCATAAAACTGCTATTTTAGCTTTATCTAAAGCAAAAAACAATATTCCTCCATTTGAATTAAGATGTATTGGCGCTGGTGATCCTAAAAGATGGCAGCAGCTTGCAAATAATGTAGGGATTGGTGAAAATATTTTTTTTGACGGTTTATTAAAATCCGGTAAACCTGTCGCCGATTGGATGGATAATATAGATATATTATTAATACCAAGCCTTCAGGAAGGTTTGCCTAGAGCATTAATTGAAGCTATGAGCCGTGGGATACCTTGCTTAGGCGCTATAACCGGAGGTATACCTCAGCTTTTAAATAATAAATATCTTCATAAAAAAAATGATTATAATAAATTATGCCAAGATATAATAAATTTAGTAAATAATAAAAATGAAATGATAAAATGCGCTAAAGATAATTATACTAATGCACAGCGATATATAAAACCTATACTAGATAAAAACCGTTCGGATTTTTGGAAACAGTTTTCTGATAATATTAAATCATGATTATAATTTATTTTGTCAAAAGTAATTTAATTAATATAATCTAAATTAAGAAACTAAAAGCTGAAAGGTATCGTTGATAGGGGGCGCCTACGCAGCGCATCTAAAGATGCGCTTGATGCAAAATAATATTTAATAATAAACCTAAATAAAAAAATAAAATCAGGATTTTTTATAAGCAGTATATTTTATATGACAAATTATTTTGCATTTTCTCAATCATATTTCATATGATTGAACGTAGGCGCCCCCCTTCTTTAGGTAACGTAACGGTTGTATTTCTTGGTGATTATTATAATAACATGTTTTAACTTGCGTTTTTAGAATACAGTGTAATTCAGATTATAATTTTTTCCGAAATTATTAGTTTTTTGAGAACAATAACTACGTCTTATTGACAATATCAATAAACATAATGTAGAATAATTAAGTTGACATATTTTTAAAATATTTTATAATTTATATTTTATAATTCATAATTTATT
>JABLTR010089142.1_pt1 | contig 34605 bp, 27 predicted proteins | sample 7160071 | NCBI WGS metagenome assembly JABLTR01 (sample SAMN14651230, study PRJNA627086) | human gut metagenome | isolation source: feces | host: Homo sapiens | reverse complement strand
TTATCTTTTCTGCTCTTCGCTTGCTCCCCTCCGACAGCTCTGTTATATTATCAAATTTACTCCCGCTTGTCAATCTTTTTACCTATCTTTTTCTTCCCTTTTTTTGATTATTTTTTTGTCATCGCTGAAAGCATTGAAAACATCATATGTAACACCCTTTCTGTCGATCAAAATACTTGTCCCGAGATCACATTCTGTGATCATTAACGGAATATTTTCCTCTTTTACCATCTCACATGAAGGCTGCACAACCTCCACTCCTATCTCCTCATAAGCTTTAACGCTCTGCATATTATATGCATTAAGACCGCTTCCGCCGAAAATCTTTATACCTTCATCTCTAAATTCTTTGATCCACCCGATATTATTGAGCATTATTCCTCTGTCGCATACCCTTTTTACTATATTATTGAAGTTTTCTTCAATGTAACTGTCGAGTTTTCCTTTGCTTACATTAAATACATAAGGAATATCATCTGTGTTTTCTTCCGAATCCTTTTCCATATAAATCTCAATCGGTATATATTTGAAAGCTTTTTTGTCCGGCGCATGACTTACAGAAAAATATTCTTGAATATCTTTTTCATCCGCTTCGTTATCTCTTCTACTATATATACCTTCTTTCATCGCCGCTTCCTCAAGCTTGTCCCCGCCAATACTTTTCCTGTCCTTTCTGACGGCTTCACGTCTCATTTCCATGATCGCACCCGCTCCTCTTCTTCTCATATCATTTATTTCCGACGCAGGTATAAACGGCATTCCCTCTGTTTGAACATCGATCCTGCCCGGTGAAAAAGGTGTGGAGCCGAGCTTTGACAGCTGTGCCTTTATTTTGTTTTCATCAGTTGCCTTATCTGTTGCTCTGCCTGTTATACCACTGCCTTCTACTCTTACAGATATGTCTCCCTCTCTATCGACGATCTCAAGTTCAGGGACCGACCCTATACTCGCTTTGAAAACCATATCTATCGCGCTTTTTCTGCGTTCTCCTCTTGAATACGTCTCTTCCGCTGCTTTAAGCAGCTCTTTATCCGTAACTTTATATATCTTGTCTCCCCTTCTCACTTTTTCTTTTATATCGCCTATCCTGACGATCCCGCCGGAAAGCTCTTTTATATATGTAACTACATTGCCGGCAACATTGCTTCCTCTTATCTCAACGCCGTCGCCCATCGAAAGCTTTCCCTCAAGCTTGACATCGATAAGCTTTCTGCTCAAAGCAGAGGATCCGCCTTTTCTCATTTCATTTTCCTGTCCTGCTGTTACCGTTCCTATAAAGACGCCTCTGTTTTTCGGACTTTCACCTGAAAGGATATTCTCTTTCGGATTTCCTCTAAGGTATTTCTGCGTAAATCCTCCGCGGTTGAATATCTGCAAAAGCTTGTTCATATCTTCATCTGACACGTCTGCTCTCCCCGTCTGCGCATACATGTCCATATATTTTCTGTAGATACTTGTAACAACGGCAACGTATTGCGGAGATTTTAATCTTCCTTCTATTTTAAAAGAATCCACACCTGCCTCGCATAGCTCTCCGATGCTTCCTATATAACATATATCTTTCGGACTGAGAAAGTAGCCTTTCTCTCCCCTGTCGTTCTCATACGGGAGTCTGCAAGGCTGCGCGCACAGTCCCCTGTTGCCGCTCCTGCCGTTTGCTCCTCCCAACATCCTGCTCATCTGACACTGTCCGGAATAGCACATACAAAGCGCACCGTGCACGAACACTTCCACCTCACACGAAGTTTTTCCGCTGTGACACTCATCAGACACTTCTCTTATTTCTTCAAGGGAAAGCTCTCTTGCCGGCACGACCCGCGAAAATCCCAGTTCTTTCGCAGTTTCCACTCCCTGTCTGTTGTACAAGGTCCCCTGCGTCGAAAGATGCAGAGGAAAATCAGGGAAATATCTGCGCACCAGCCGGCTAAGTCCTATATCCTGAACTATAAGCGCATCCGCCCCTGCCGAATACAGGAAATCCACGTATGAAAACGCTCTGTACAGTTCATCATCTCTTATAAGAGTATTGAGAGTGACATATATCTTTACATTGCGTTCATGGGCATAATCTATGGCCCTGAGCATATCATCATCTGTAAAGTTTTCTGCTTTTATCCTGGCATTGAAAAACGGTCCGCCCATGTATACGGCATCGGCACCGTTCTGGACAGCCGCTTCAAGCTGCTGTATTCCTCCTGCCGGCGATAAAAGCTCAGGTATTTTTCTCGCAATCATCAATTTACACGCTTTCAATTATACTTCACTTGAGGTACGGTTTCTCATAGTATATAATAAAATCAAATCGGAGGAAAGAGTATGGAAAAACTAAAAGAAATAATGAAAGACAACGCATTCATCAGAAGAAGCGTATTTATTCTGTTCAATGCCGTACTTCTTTATATACTGTACGTTGTTATAAGCAACATAGATGCCGTATCGTCAGCTTTAGTCAGCGGATTTTTCACGCTTGTGGGCGCTTTCCAGCCGCTGATAATCGGTCTCATCCTTGCGTATCTGCTTAACCCTCTCGTATCTTTCATCGACAATAAACTGATGATGAGACTGGGTAATATGCCGCAGGATCCGATAAAAGCTGAAAAAAAGCGAAACAGAGGCCACCTTATAAGCGTCCTGATCACATATATACTCGTGATCGCCGCCGTCATAGCGATAATATATGGTTTTCTTGTAATGATAGTGGGCCATGTTGTAATAACTGACATATCTTCTCTTGCCGACAACGTGATCGCCGCCGTAACAAACTACGAGCAGTCCATCAAAAGCTGGATATCCAACAACATCGGCAGCAATATAGTATCGGATAAATTCACCGATTTTACAGGTTATCTGATGACCTGGCTCAGCGATAATGTAAGCGCCACCTCTGTCATCACGTTCTTTACCGGAATAGGAGGAAATGTTGTCGATGTAGTGGTCGGTATAATCATAAGTATATATCTTATGAAGGACAAGAATTTCTTCCTGGGGCTGTGGAGAAAATTCCTCCACCTCACTCTCCCTCAAAAAGGAAATGCCGTACTTACGGAAACTCTTGGAGAAATAAACATCGTCCTTTCTAAATTCATAAGAGGAGCACTGCTCGATTCCCTGTTCGTGGCTATCCTCGCATCCATAGGTCTCTCTGTGCTCGGTCTTGAGGCCGCAGTCTTCATCGGTGTATTCGCCGGCATTGCGAACATCATACCTTACTTTGGACCGGTCCTGGGAATGATACCCGCCTTCCTAATGGGTATATATACAGGAGGTTTCTGGCACGGAGCCATTGCCGTTATCATCCTTCTTGTGGTCCAGCAGATAGATTCCAACATAATCTATCCTAAGGTAGTCGGCACTTCAACAGGGCTTCATCCTCTCATGGTGCTTCTTGCCGTAAGCGTATTCGGCTACTTCGGAGGCATCCTCGGAATGCTCCTTGCTGTTCCTACCGCCGGTATCATACAGATCTTCGTCGTAAAATGGGCCAACAGCAGAGAAATAAAAATGAAAAAACAAAAAGAGAAAAACACCGCCGCGATATCACACGACGGTGCTGAAACTTCAGATACTGAAAATATCCAGGATAGTGCCGAAACCGAACAATCGGCCGGCAGCTCCAAAAATTAATTATTATCTTTCCACGCCTTTTCTACGGCAGCGGCAACAGTATCAGCTGCGCCAGGATGGAAAGCACTCGGTATTATATAATCCGCGGAAAGTTCGTCTTCGCCTATTATTCCGGCAAGGGCGTAGGCTGCCGCGGTTTTCATTTCTTCAGTTATTCTCTTTGCTCTCGCAGCGAGGGCCCCCTTGAACAGTCCCGGGAATATGAGCACGTTGTTTATCTGATTAGGATAATCGGATCTTCCCGTTCCCACTACCGCTGCTCCAGCTTTAAGGGCTGCATCAGGAAGTATCTCCGGCTCCGGATTTGCCATGGCGAATATTACCGCATCTTTGTTCATGCTCTTCACCATATCTTCCGTAAGCACTTTCGCCGCCGAAACTCCTATGAACAAATCTCTGCCCTTAACTGCATCTGACAGACTCCCCGATATCTGCTCTTCGTTTGTGATCGCCGCAAGTCTTTTCTTAGCTTCGTTGAGATCACCTCTGCCTCTCGTCAGTATGCCTTTGCTGTCACAGGCTATGATATCTTTTATACCAAGATTTATAAGCATCCTCGCAATGGCCGTACCTGCGGCTCCGGCTCCGTTTATCACTGCTCTCATCGAAGACAGCTCTCTCTTCGTAAGCTTTGCAGCGTTTATAACTGCGGCTGACACCACTACAGCAGTACCGTGCTGATCATCGTGGAACACAGGTATATCCACCTGTGCCTGAAGCTTTTCTTCTATCTCAAAGCATCTCGGTGCGGAGATATCCTCCAGGTTTATTCCTCCAAGTGTAGGCGCTATATTTTTTACTATATTCACTATTTCATCTACATCCTGAGTTTCAAGACATATAGGGAAGGCATCTATGCCTGCGAACTCTTTGAACAGAAGAGACTTCCCATCCATTACCGGAATGGACGCGAGCCCTCCTATATTGCCGAGTCCAAGCACAGCGGAACCATCCGATACGACAGCTACTGTGTTTGATTTGTTTGTATATTTATATACGTCCTCAGGATTTTCCTTTATCTTTCTGCACGGCTCAGCAACGCCGGGCGTATAAGCGGTCGACAGGTCGTCTTTGGTTTCCACCTTCACTTTGCTTGCAACCGCCATCTTGCCTTTATGCTCTTCGTGCATTTTCAGCGATTCTTTGTAGTAATCCATATTCTCAACCTTTCATCTCGATCTATTTTTTCCACGAACTTTTGAGTCCCACTATTTTATTGAACACCTTTTCATCATCGGTGGTCAGTTTCTCGTCGGCTATATAATATCCCTTTCTGAAAAACTGGAATCTTTCCCCCGGTTTTGCATCCATTACGGACGGCTCCGCATATCCGAAGCTTTCTTTGAGAGAATCAGGATTCAATTTCTGTTCGCCGTTCTCGTCATCTACCATCAGATAATCGTAGTTTCGTATTTTTATTTTCACTGCCGTCTTAGCATCCACCCAGTGTATCGTGCCCTTTACTTTCCTTCCTTCAAATCCGCTTCCGCTTTTAGTCTCAGGATCGTAGGTGCACAGAAGCTCTTTCACTGAGCCATCTTCGTTTTTCACCACTTCATTGCACGTTATGAAGTAAGCGCCTTTGAAGCGCACTTCGTTGCCGGGGAACAGTCTGAAATATTTTTTCACAGGCACTTCCATGAAATCATCGCCGTCAACGTAAAGCTCACGGCTGAAAGGAACTTTTCTCGACCCAAGCTCTGGATTTTCCCTGTTGTTTTCGATATCCATCTCTTCCGACAAATCCTCAGGATAATTGGTTATCACAACTTTAATAGGATTTTCGACAACGTTCCTGCTCTCTACTTTGCTCTTCAGGTCTTCTCTCACGCAGTGCTCAAGAACGCCTACGTCCACAGTACTGTTGGCCTTCGATACTCCTATCCTTTCGCAGAAATCTCTGACCGCTTCAGGAGTATAGCCTCTTCTTCTTATCCCTGCTATGGTCGGCATCCTCGGATCGTCCCATCCGTCCACACTGCCGTCTTCCACCATCGACTTTAGATATCTCTTGCTCATAACAGTATTCGTGAGATTAAGTCTCGCGAACTCTATCTGGCGAGGAGGCTTTTCCCATTTTCCCACTTCTTTGATCACCCAGTCGTACAGAGGTCTGTGGTCTTCAAACTCGAGGGTACATATGGAATGGGTTATTCCCTCTATTGCGTCTTCAATAGGATGAGCGAAATCGTACATAGGATATATGCACCACTTATCTCCCGTATTATGATGAGGTGCATGGGCGATCCTGTATATAACAGGGTCTCTCATATTTATATTAGGAGAAGCCATATCTATTTTGGCTCTCAAAACCTTTTCTCCGTCAGCGTAACGTCCCTCTTTCATTTCTTCAAAGAGTTTCAGGTTTTCTTCAACGCTTCTGTTCCTGTAAGGGCTTTCCTTTCCCGGCTCTTTCAAAGTGCCGCGGTATTCCCTTATCTGTTCAGCATTCAGGTCGCATACAAAAGCTTTTCCTTTTTTTATGAGATCTACGGCACATTCATACATCTCATCGAAGTAATCGGAGGCCCACAGCCTTTTATCCCACTGAAATCCCAGCCATCTAACATCTTCTTCTATTGATGCCACGTATTCCATGTCTTCTTTAACAGGATTTGTGTCATCGTATCTTAAATTGCATTTGCCGCCGTATTTTTCAGCAGTTGTAAAATTAAGACATATAGATTTAGCGTGCCCTATATGAAGATATCCGTTAGGCTCCGGAGGAAAACGTGTGTGTATCTTATCTGCACACTTTCCCTCTTCCAGATCTTTATCTATCATATTGTGTATAAAATTATTAACATCCGCCATAATGTTTTCTCCTTCCGATCATCAGCGCTCAACTATCATAGCCGTGCCCTGTCCTCCGCCTATGCACAGCGTTGCAAGGCCCGTGGATGCATCTCTTTTCTGCATCTCGTATATCAATGAAATAAGTATCCTGCATCCGGAGGCTCCGATAGGATGTCCCAGAGCTATCGCTCCTCCGTTTACATTGAGTTTATCCATATTGAAGCCCAGTTCTTTTCCTACAGCTACCGATTGAGCTGCAAAGGCTTCGTTGGCTTCTATCAGTTCTATGTCTTCCATAGATAATCCGGCTTTCTCAAGAGCTTTACGCGTAGAAGGAACCGGGCCTATACCCATTATCTTAGGCTCTACACCTGCAGAAGCGTATGACTTGATACTGCACAGAGGAGTTATCCCAAGCTCATTCGCCTTTTCCTCCGACATGACTACAACTGCTGCTCCCGAATCGTTAAGTCCTGAAGAATTCGCTGCGGTAACCATGCCGCCTTCCTTGAATGCCGGTCTGAGGCCGCTGATGCTTTCCACCGTAACTCCCTCTTTAGGGTATTCATCTGTATCGAAGATCTTTACTTCACCTTTTCGCTGAGGAACCTGTACCGGAACTATTTCATCTTTGAATCTTCCCGATCTCACCGCCTTAACGGCCTTTTGCTGTGAGGCTGCCGCAAATTCATCCAGTTCTCGTCTCGTAAGCCCCCATTGATCGCAAACGTTTTCGGCGGTTATACCCATGTGTATGCCGTTGAACGCATCTGTCAGTCCATCGTTTATCATCATATCTATCAGCCTGCTTTCGCCCATCCTGGCGCCCCATCTTGCAGCAGGCACTGCATATCCTGCCATAGACATGCTCTCTGCACCGCCGGCTACGATGATATCTGCATCTTCAGCTTTTATCATCTGAGCTGCAAGTGAAACGGCTCTCAGTCCTGAGCCGCAGACTTTATTGAGAGTAAACGCCGGAACCTCCTTAGGGATGCCTGCATCCATTGCCATCTGTCTCGCAACGTTCTGTCCGAGTCCTCCCTGCAGAACATTGCCCATAACCACTTCATCTACAGATGCCGGATCAACTCCGGCTCTCTTCAAAGCTTCTCTTATGCAGACAGCACCTAATTCTCTTGCCGGTACGTTTTTAAGCGTTCCTCCGAATGAGCCGATCGGCGTTCTTGCCGCTCCTGCTATAACCACCTTACGCATTACACTTCTCCTTTTCCTATATACTTTTTGACAAGTTTCACAGGCTTGTACGAAAGTTTTGCCTTACGCAGATTCGCTATTCCCATATCTTCTTCACGGTTCAGATACTTTGCGCTTCCGGCTATATTCCTGCAAAATTCGTTGAGCATCGCCTGATAAAGTCCTCTGTACGCTGTATTTGCTTTTTCTACATGCTCTGTCACAGTATCCTTTCCGAGCCTGCCCCCTACAGCAAGGGCTTCTATCCTGCCTTCTATACGTATGACTCCTGCTTTGTAGCATCCTGCCTTCTCAAGGTTTTTGAAAACATCCCTCATGGCTTCTTCTTCCATCCTGAGCGTCTTCATTTCATTTTCCGGAACATCTTTTCTGGCATTGAATTCTTCTATGAACTCCATCGCTTCATCCGCCATGTCGGAAGTCATCTCCTGATATTCGTAATCGTATGTCTTCTTGAAATAATTGAGATGATTTTTTTTGCTGTGATACGCTCTGCCTTTGAAATCCACCAGATCCTGCGTGCAGTAAACGTAATCGTAATTATCTCTGTCATCTTCAAATACAAATTCAGGACATGCTTTTTTAATTTCCTCCATGACGTTTTCCGGTACGAGCCGCAGGCTGAACGGCTCCCCGCTTTTTTCATATATCTCTTTACATCTATATATTGTCTCTCTTAAAGATTCTTTTTCGTATGTGCCCGTCTTTGTCAGCGGCGGGAACATGAATGAACTCTCTCCTCCGTTGTCATTGAGGTATCCCACTCCTGTTATACACATATAATCTCCCACTATATCCCAGCTGAATTTATTTATATTTCTCCACATGTAAAGCGAGGAGAACGATAATCCCGATGTCCCATATTCATAGCCATCGAGATATTCATCGAGTTTCTCCCTGCTCTCCAAGGTTATCTCATTATCAAATATATACATTATCTGTCACTTCCAGTTATTTTACTATTTTTGAAATTTCCTTAAATCCCTCTGCCTTCGAATCCATGAGCATCTCATAGAGAATAGCTTCGTAAGTCGTTACAACAGCTCCAGCATCTCTCATTCTCATGATACCGAAAGACATATCATTTTTATTTCTCGACGATACGCAGTCCGCAGCAAGATACACGCGGTATCCTTCATTCATCAGCTGAAGAACTGTCTGCATTACGCATATATGCGCTTCTATACCGCATACGACTACATTTTTCTTTCCTGATTTTTTTATTTTTTCAGCGAATTCCCCATTGTTCATGCATCCGAAGCTCGTTTTTTCTATGTGCTCAAAATCTCCTAAAGCTTCGGCTATCTGCTCAACAGTTTCTCCTATACCTTTAGTATACTGCTGTGTTACAAGCACCGGAACGCCCAAAGCTTTCATTCCTTTGAGCAGCCGCGCCGATCTTTCTGCAAGTTCTTCTTTGTCCTGCATCACAGGCATCAGTCTCTCCTGAAAGTCTATGGCAACTAATATGGTATCGTCTCTCGTTATGAAATCCATTACTCTATCCCCCATTCTTTTATTCTGTTCACAAGTTCGTAATCCGTTAAATCTCTTTTAAGCGGTGTGATCGTCGCATACCCTTCCTGCATTGCTATCACATCTATTGTGTCCGGAAGGCCTTCGTATATCACCGGCTCTCCCGTATATCTGTATTGCGTCTTTCCGTCTCCGCAGTCTTCAGGAGAAAATATCTCCCTGTACTCTCTGTTGCCAAGGGTCGTGTGTTTAACACCTTTGACTTCATCTGCCGGCACATCGGGAACATTGATGTTGAGTACAGTATCCGGTGAAATCTTTCCTCTGACCTTTTCAAGGGTTTTCAGAGCCAGATCACACGCATATTCAAAGTTTTTCGGTTCATGACTGTTCACGGACACTGCCACAGCAGGCACTCCGCATATATTTCCTTCTATAGCCGCGGAAACCGTTCCCGAATAGAGCGTATCTGTACCCAGATTACCACCGTGATTTATTCCGGAAAAAACCATGTCGGTCTTTATCCCTTTATCCCTCAATATTTTTATTCCAAGCTTTACACAGTCTGCCGGAGTCCCGGACATCTGTGCGGCAAATACTGCACCTTCAAACTTTACTTCCTCTGCCGTTACCGGTTTTGCCACGGTTATTCCATGGCCGCTGGCGCTTCGCTGCGAATCAGGTGCGAACACATATATATCCGCCGCCTGAGAAAGAGCCTCTGCAAGTTCATGTATACCTCTTGCATCAATACCGTCATCATTAGCTACAAGTATATTCATGTTTCACCTCTTTATTAAAAGTTCGCATACAGATATAGTATATCATAAAGGTACATAATACCGCAATATTGCAATGACGCCGTTTGATAACATTTTGCGGCATATTTTTCTTTTGCGGTGTAATGGCGGCGAACGGACTGCACAGGTGGGGCTGCACGGGTGCAGGGCGGATGAAGCGGATAAGATAGTTTAGCTAATGAGGCGCTCAGGATGCGGTACGGAACTGGATAGGCGGAGCGATTATATGGATTTTTGCGGACAACTATCGTGAAATCCGAAAAATCCGTGACTTGCGATATTTCATCGAAAAAATCCTTAGCAGCACAGCACTGTAAAAAATCCTGTAAAAATTAAATTGCCCATAAAAAAGATTCCCGCACTGTACACGGGATCTTCTCTTATATATTCTCTTAAACAGCAAAAGGAGATTTCCGTCAAGAAATCTCCTTTGATCCACATTATTTATTCCTATTACAAATCATTGCCTGCGATCATCTCTTTATAAATAGCTACTGGCCGCGCTTGTCATTGGAAAGCTTCAGGCTTCCTGAGGCATAAGATTCTCTCCACCTTGCAGATGCCCTCTCTATTCTCTTTGACCCGAGCACAGAGGGATCAAATCCGGCATCTTTGAAAATCTGAGTAGGTTTCTTCCCTTCTATATATTCTTCCATGAATCTCTGTTTGAACTCATCGGAATACACGACACGGTCCTCTGTTACGTCTGCAACAAATCTATTTTTGCGAAGTTTTTCTATCTCCCATTGTCTAAGCTTTCCTCTGCCCATATGCTAACGCCATCCTTATCTTCCGGAATGCAGTTTCCTTACGCAGGCGATCGCTCCGCCTGCTGCCGCAGCCATGATCACCGCCATCAAAGCTATATTGGCATTATCTCCTGTAAGCGGATTGCTTCCTCCTCCATTGCCGTTGCCTCCGGCAGCTTCACCGCCTCCAGGCTGCTGAGGATCATCAGGATCCTGTGCCGACACTGTGTATGATACAGCAGGCTTTGCAAAATATTCTGCTTCGCCTTCACTGCCGTCTGTGGACACCGGATAGAGCACAGCCTGATTGTTTGTATAGAGTCCGTCGGAGCCGCCGATTCCGTCAGCATCATATTCTCCGTAAGTTCCCGCCTCGGTCTTAGGATTCATGAGTTTTACTGTATAGGTAAGCTGCACCGGCGCAAAGTTGGAAACAGGAACATTTATATCCCATACGAAACATTCGCCGTAATCCTTGCCGTCCTTAGTGACACCATTCTGATAATAGTGCAGCACGAACGGCGCTTCCGCTCCGTTTTCAGCAATTGCTCCATCATATGTGAATGTATATCTGGCAGTCTCTCCCTCTTCAAGATCGCTTTCAGCTGTCACATCATTGGATGTATATATGTCTTCTCCGACTTTTATCGTAAGTCTGCTGGCATCGTTTACAAAATCAAAATCATAATCGTCTGTATGACCAATTTCATCTACCACACAGCTTCCCGCATCGAGCAGGTAGTAAATATCGTTTTCTATGCTGTCAAAGCTAACGCTTTCTCCGTCAGCAAGATGCTCCATAAAAGATGTTGCCCATGGATGATCAGCATTACCCTCTGCTTTCATAGCATAGCAGTTATATCCCTCTGCTTTGATAGACTGATATTCTTCATAAGTCAGATAAAGCGCCTTATCTACAGACATGGCGTGTTCGCTTCTCTCATCATAAGGTATATACGGATCATTTTCAGCATAAGTTTTATAAGGAACTTCATACGTATCACCATCGGCATTTATCTGATCTCCTATTTCCGTAAGCCACGTTTCCCAGTCTTCAGGAGGATTGGAGCTTCCGTATTTGGTGGCCCAGTTGTCAGGTCCTGCAAACATATTCGTCTTATCACCGTTCTGCAGCAGTATCGCTGTCGGCTCCTCATTGTACATATACGTTATGCCATCGCTTACAAATATTAAATACTTCCTGTCGGGATCTACATCAGTGTCGCCGTCAAGCATCTCTTTACCTGCTATAAGTCCTGCATGCGTATTCGTACCGCTGGATATATTATAGTAAATAGCGTCTTCGATCTTTTCAAGATTTTCAGCAGTAAGTTCAGTAAGCTCCAATACATTATGAGCTTCTTTATTGAAAACAACCACTCCAACATTGACTTTTGCCTGGGTTTTTTCTATCTGCTCCTGCAGTGATTTAAGCATATCCACCGCATCCTGCTGCACATCGGCACTCGTGGATTTATCGAGGACAAACACTACATCGGACTCAAGCTGCTCCTCTGCCGCTGGCAGCGAAAGCGTGATGTCCGACTCATAATCCTCATTTAAATTTGTAGCCGTCTTTGATTTAGAAACTTCCCATACGGTGTCCTGCGGCGTATCCGCTGCAAAAGCCATGGATGGTATCATCGCCGCAGCCATAAGGAATACTGCCGCAAAGGCCGTTATTTTTCTTCTTTTTCTCTTCATTTTCATACTCTCCGTAAAACTTCTCCGATAATTTCTCTTCTCCGTACAACATAATCAAAATTATGTTGTAATCTTCAGCCGAGACTGCGCCAAATCTCTGCTGAAAAACAGAGTATGAAAATAAATATTCGATAAAACAGTCAAACCAATGCGCACAAATAAAGCTCTTTACCGCTTTTGAGTCAAAGGCGGCAGAGAAGCTATTTTTGTGCTGCACGCATGATCTTTCCCTTTAAAGATTCACTAAAAATCGTGAAATCCCCCTTGATTTATTTCTTCCTATGTATTATTCTGATTTTGAAACCTACAGCAGTATCATTATGTTGTGGTCTATATATAATAGTTTATTTATCACATAATTTTGATTATGTGATTTTTTATATTATAAGTCTCATTTTTTCCATCTTTCTTCTGTGTTCTTCGCCTGTTTCCGTCACATATATTCGAGTCGTGTTTATGCTGTTGTGTCCGAGTATGTCCGCAAGCTTCACTATATCTTTTTCCAGACGATAAAAAGTCCTTGCAAACAGATGTCTCAAGTTGTGCGGAAAAACTTTTTGAGGACACACTCCAGCCTCCCGGCAAAGGTCTTTCATTTCACGCCATATGTTGCTCCTGTTCATCACTTTACCGTTCCTGGTTACGAAAACTGCGCCAAAGGCTATCCCCTTTTCTTCACAGTACTTTTTCAAAAGCTTCCTGAGCTTTACAGGAATAAAAATTTCTCTCGTCTTCCTCTTGCACGTCACTGCCGCCCGTCCCAGCCTGACTGCTTCAACTGTGATATACTTCAATTCGCTCACACGTATACCTGTACTGCATATGGTCTGTATTATAAGCTCAAGCCTTTTATCTTTCCTGTTTCTCGCTGTCCTCACGAGTCTGACGTATTCACCTTTTGTAAGCTCCTTTTCTTCCGGACAGAACAGGCGCCTCTGCATTGGAAACTGTTTTATACAGCATTCGTCTCTGCCGGAAAACTTCAGAAAATAATTGATTGCCGCTATCATTGAATTAGCGCTTGATACAGCGTAATCTTTCCTGAGTCTTTCCTTATACTCCAGCAGCACTGATTTATCCTCATCCTTTCCTTTTGCAAAATCCAAAAAACTCCTGACGTCTCTCAGATATTTTTCGATGGTCGCACTGCTTTTCTCATCTTCAGCCATATATCTTTTAAATTCATCAAAATCACATTCAAACAATGGTTTTCTCCTTTCCTCTACAATGATCGCTTATCTACTACTATATCCGAATATCAAAAAAATACCCTGAAACTCCGCGTCTAATTAAGCCGCGGCTTTCAGGGCATTTCCTTTCACAGTTCAATATATCCTTTGATCTTCAGAGATTCAGTCTCCCAGCACCTCTCCTATGAAATCATTTATCACAAGAGTTGCTCTCTCATCGTAGGATGTCTCCGATTTATTTATAAGTATCAAATTTTTGCCTTTGAAATTGTCGATAAGTCCTGCCGCAGGATATACCACAAGAGATGTTCCTCCGACGATAAGAGTATCTGCTTCACTTATCATTTTTACCGCATGTCTGAGGATATGTTCCTCAAGAGTCTCCTCATAAAGCACTACGTCCGGTTTTACAACAGCTCCGCATCTTTCACATTTAGGCACTCCGTTTTTACAGTTTTTATCATCGAGAATATAATCGAGACTGTATCTCTCGCCACACTCAACACATCTGTTGCGGTGTATAGTGCCGTGAAGTTCACACACGTTCACGCTTCCCGCCATCTGATGAAGCCCGTCTATATTCTGCGTTACAACACCTTTAAGCTTACCTTCCTTCTCCAGCTTTGCAAGAGCTATATGCGCCTTATTAGGCTTTGCGTCCGGATAAACCATGTTCTTTTTATAATAGTCGAAAAAAATTTCTGTATGTTTTTCAAAGAACGGCCTGGAAATAATAAGTTCCGGAGGATATCCGTATTCATTCATCGCCTGGTACAAACCTGTCTCGGATCTGAAATCAGGTATATTGCTCTCAGTCGATACTCCTGCCCCTCCAAAAAACACCGTACTATTGCTCTTGTCAATAATTTCTCTCACTCTCTCATCCATTTTCTGCACCTCCCGAAAATGTTACTATAATAACAGTATATATTTTTTCGCTGCTATCTTCAAGATTTTACAATGTATTTCACCATTATCGTAATCATACAGTATTCATTTCAGTGAGGTTTTTTCTGTATCTTTGAGGTATGAACCTACTCTGACACTTTCTGTTTGTCCGTTCCTTTATGGCAATGTTATCGAAATAATGCTTCCAAAGTCTGCGGTACATCTTTTCGTCCTCCGACTCGTCAGGAATATCCTTCCCATCAAAGGGCGTTATATACCATTTTCCTTCAAAGGCAACTACAGCTTTTTTTCTACCTGTATCGTGTATGATAAAGGGGTCATTTCTGAATCTCTCGCTGAAATGATCGGCTACCAGCTCCAGGACATCATTGTCCGGCGCTATCTCGCTGTACATCACTCCACGCTCCATAACAGAAAATCTCACGAACTGCATCATGCGTTCCTGCTCCACCTTTATTTTTTTCTCTATGGATTCCACTGCCGCCACAACACTGCTGCCGTGAAATTTTGATACAGACGATCCTTTTTTGAAGCCAAAGACCACGTAGTCCAGTATCTTATTTTCCTTCTGAGGATCATTTGAAAGATATACTTTATATATTCTCACCAGATCGAAATATGAAATCTTATTCTTGACAGCTTCATAAACCCTGCCTGCTTTTTCTTCATCCGTCTCCACATACATATACCCGCCAAGCATACACGACTGATAACTTTCCGCCGGGAATATCCCCGATGCTTTTTCTGTATAATAATGATGATATATGCACGTCAATATTCCTTCAAATGTCCCGTCATAAAGATAATCCATCATCGATTTCCCCTCACATTTTCTTTCCTGCTGCTGTCTATATCTTGCCCGTCTGTGAAAGTTTCTCCATTCGCTCTCCCTCAGAGAGTTTCTTCCAGTTTTTATCGAACATGGAGATCTGAAGTCCGTCCTCCATCTGTAAAATAAGGCTTTTTATAACATCCGGATCAAATTTTTTGCTTCCGTAATACTTCCCTGCACAAGTAATAAAATACTTCGCTCTCTTGAGCACTACGCCCATCTTCTTCAGATCATCGAATTTCACACTGCACACTTTACGCTGCCCGGCTATCCTTCTTGCAGACACATAGCCTACTCCCGGTATCCTCATGAGAGTTTCCAAAGAAGCTTTGTTTACCTCTACAGGGAATTTATCCAGGTTCTTCAGCGCCCACATAACTTTAGGATCAAGGTCGGCATCAAGATTATTTTCTCCTCCTTCAAACAACTCCGATACGGAAAATCCGTAAAATCTAAGAAGCCAGTCAGCCTGATATATCCTGTGCTCCCTGGCAAGAGGAGGCTCAGCCCAGGCAGGCGGAAGCAAAGGCGATCTCACCGCCGGAACATACGCCGAATAATATACACGCTTCATTTTAAAGGTCCTGTACAGATTTTCACCTGTAGTGAGTATGCTTTTATCAGACTCCTCCCCAAGACCTATTATCATCTGAGTGGTCTGTCCGGCAGGCGCAAACATTTCCTTATTTCCGGCTCTGCCGTAATGCATGCTGTATTTCATCAACCCCCTGCAGTTCTTTCTCTCTTCAGGCTCTACTCCGCTTATCCGATTTTGTACAGTATTCAGCTCCTGATTTTTGAACATTGTCCCAGGCCCTTTCAACCCATTTCTTTCGATCAGGGTATTCGTTATCTGGCGCATAGGAGTAAATATTGCCTTTGGATCTTTTTGCGATGCATAGATCTTAAGACTTTCCGATGTAGGCATCTCTATATTCACGCTGAGTCGATCCGCTTCAAGTCCTATGCCTTCCAAAAGCTCCCGCGACACTCCGGGGATTATCTTCGCATGTATATAGCCCGAAAATCCGTATTTTTTCCTAAGCAGGCGAAGCGTTTCGAGTATCCTTTCCGCTGTATAATCCGGGGATACTTCAACCGCCGAGCTCAAAAACAATCCTTCTATATAATTTCTCCTGTAAAATTCGATGGTCAGCCGCGCCAGCTCCTCAGGCTCGAAGGAAGCTCTCGGAAAATCTCTGCTCCTTCTGTTCACACAGTATTCGCAGTCATAGATACATCTGTTGGTAAACAGTATCTTCAAAAGAGATATGCATCTTCCGTCAGCTCCCCAGGAATGACATATCCCGGCAGTATGAGCATTTCCTATCATGCCCTTATTTTTTCTCGATGATCCGCTGCTTGAGCAAGATACATCGTATTTTGCACTGTCCGCGAGTATCTTCAGTTTTCTCATCATATCGTCCATCATAACGCATCCCCCGCTTCCCATCCTTATTCTATCACACCGCAAACATATGTTCAATATCAATCGAACTTACGTTTGTTTTTTATATACTTGACAGTACCCCCCCCATAATATAATCTTAATGATTTTTTAAAGCTTTCACGGCTTTATATTTAATAAAGATTTTCCCATAATGAAACACGACGATAACACACAGAGATAAACAGAGGCAATAAGGAGGAGGCAACATGAAAAACATCCTTGAATACCTTGAAAACACTGCAAAAAAGTATCCTGATAAGATCGGTTTCACCGACAGCAAAAGAAAAGTATCCTTTGCATCATTGACAGAAAATGCAAAAAGAATAGCAGTTTCACTTAAAAACATTGAAAAAAACAGTCCTGTGATCATTGCAACAGAACGCAGCGTCAAATGCATAGAAGCAATGTTTGCAGCTGTTTACGCAGGCTGCTTCTATACCATAGCTGATATAAATTCTCCAAAAAGCAGACTTGAGATCATATCCAAGCAGCTTTCCCCAAAGGCTGTAATAACCGACTCAAAAGCAGAAGAACACATCAGCGGTATCTTCCAAAATGCTGAGATCATCAGATACGATGATGCTGTGACAAATGATATTGATGAAAATTTCATAACCCAAAGACGTAAAAGCATGGTTGATACTGACACTTTATATGTACTCTTTACAAGCGGCTCGTCAGGAATCCCTAAAGGAGCTGTTCTTTCACACAGAAGCGTCATCAATTATATACAATGGGCAACGACAGAGTTTTCATTCAATGAAAAAAATTCTTTCGGTGCACAGACGCCTCTTCATTTTTCAATGTCAGTAACCGATCTTTTTTCTACCGTGAAATGCGGCGGCACATACAACATCATACCTAAGGAATATTTTTCATTTCCAGTGAAACTGATCGAATACATCAACGACAGAAAAATCAACACTCTTTACTGGGTTCCTTCCGCACTTGGCATAGCTTTCAACTGGAATCTATTCGAATACATCGCTCCGCAATACATCCAGACCGTACTTTTTGCAGGAGAAGTGATGCCATCAAAATACCTTAACTACTGGAAAAAATATCTGCCGCACTGCACTTTCGCCAATCTTTTCGGCCCGACAGAGACCACAGACATATGCACATTCTATGTGGTAGACAGAGATTTTTCCGACGATGAAGCAATACCTATCGGAAGATCATGCGACAACTGCGATGTAATGCTTATAAAAGATGACGGCACCCCTGCCCTTCCAGGTGAAGAAGGAGAAATGATGGTCAGAGGATCGTTTCTCGCAGACGGGTACTATAACGATGACAAAAAAACCGTATCCGCATTTATTCAAAATCCATTGAACGATAAATACCCTGAAAAAGTTTATCGTACAGGCGATATAGCAAGGCTGAATGAAAAAGGGGAATTCATATATATAAACCGCAGAGATTTTCAAATCAAAAGAATGGGCTACCGTATCGAACTCGGAGAAATCGAAACGGCAGCCAATTCCCTCTGTGGCGTTATATCCGCCGCTGCTGTATATGAGCAGAAAAAAGAAAAGATAATCCTGATATATGAAGGACGCGAAAAAGATGAAAGCAAGATTAAATCAGCCGCATGCAAAAAACTGCCGGAATATATGTATCCCGACAAGGTGATAAGAGTGGATTTCATGCCTCTTAACTCCAACGGAAAAATAGATCGCTCTATGCTGGGGCGTGTATCCTGGATATAACGCAAACAATAAAATCAAAATTCAAAATCAAAAAATAAAGTGAGGTAACAAAATGAAAGAACTTATGGATATACTTAACAAGATAAAACCAGGCGCTGTCTTTGAAGGAAGAGATGATATTTTCGATTCGGGACTTCTTTCTTCCATGGACATAGTCATGCTCGCTTCCGAAATAAGTGATGAATTCGATGTAGACATAAAAGTCACCGATATCATCCCTGAAAATTTCAATTCTCTCAATGGTATGATGAAAATGATAGAAAGACTTCAGGACGAAGATATATAGACGTTTCTTCCGCATAACTTACAAGGAGACAAATCGACATGAACTATCCAACCATAACATTCCTTGTCTTCACCATGTTCACGGGAATCATATATTTTATCGTGCCGAAAAAATTACAGTGGACAGTGCTTTTAGCAGCATCTGCCGCCTTTTTTACACTGGCGTGCGGCTCCAGGATCATATTCCTGCTGGCTGCATGCGCCATAATATACATAGCAGCTTTAATGCTTCAGCATTTTGATGATTCATTTGCCGCAGTCAAAAAAAACATTGAGAAAAGCAAAAGAAAAGCTCTAAAGAAAAAAGTCAGGCGCAGAAAAAAAGCTGTTCTCACTATTGCTGTAATATGTGTGCTTTCGATGCTTCTGGGCATAAAATATTTTAATTTTTTCGGCTCATTGATAAATGATATTACAGGACTTTTCGGTCAGCATCAAACTATTCCTTTCATGAAAATGTTAATGCCGTTAGGTATTTCATATTACACTCTTATGGGAATAGGATATATGACCGATGTTTTCAGGGGTACGGTAAAAGCTGAAAAAAATCCATTTATGCTCCTGCTGTATCTCTGTTATTTCCCGCACATAACAGAAGGGCCTTTCGATAATTACAAAAAACTGTGCTCACAGTTCAGAGAGCCTCATTACATAAACTATGAAATGATCAAAAACGGCGGTATACGCTTCACATGGGGACTCTTCAAAAAATTCGTAATCGCGGACAGAGCAGGTCTCATAGTAAATACCATATTCGCAGACCACGGATCATTTGGCGGCAGTGCACTTGCTTTTGCCGTTATACTTTATACCATTCAGCTATACGCCGAATTTTCAGGATGTATGGATATGGTATGCGGTGTGTCAAATATGTTCGGCATACGCATCTCAGAAAATTTCAAAAGGCCCTTTTTCTCAGTATCAATCACGGATTTCTGGCAAAGATGGCATATAACTTTAGGACAATGGCTGAAAAACTATGTTTTTTATCCCGTAAGTCTCTCAGAACACTTCAAACGTATCAACGAATCTGTAAGAAAAAAGGGATGGAACGAACATATAACAGTTTTTCTGCCCGGAGCATATGCACTGTTTTTCGTATGGTTCATAAACGGTATGTGGCATGGAGCAAGCTGGAAATTCATATTTTACGGTCTATATTACTATATACTGATGATGGGAGGAAGAATTGCAGCTCCGCTGTCCGATAGAGTAATAACATCACTGAACATAAACCGCAGCTCACGGCCGTATCACATATTTTCAATACTCAGGACATGTATTGCAGTATGCTTCGGTATGCTTATATTCCGCGCAGAAAGTCTTACGAAAGCATGGGACATATTCACTTCGATACTGACAAAGCAGAAAATTTCCGAACTCTTTGACGGTTCTATCCTGAATGGAAGCACACATCTGCGTGATATCGTTATCCTTGCTGCCGCAGTTTTTCTTCTTCTTGCCGTATCCTTTGTGCAGGAAAAAGGCATATCGATAAAAGCTATGCTGGGCAAACAAAAACTCCCGGTAAGATGGCTGCTTTATCTGTGTCTGCTGTTTTCTGTAATAATCTTAGGCGCCTACGGAGGTGCATATGACAATATGTCGCTTATATACGGAGAATTTTAATTTGATCCAAGAGGTGAACATATATGCAAAAACCATATGATAAACTAAAAAAAATATTAAGAGCAACTGTTTTCACAGTCATCTTTGCTCTCATCTTCGCTTTTCTCTCCCAGGGATTCATACCCTCAGGAAGTGAAAACGAAGACGGTATGGAATCACGCATTTCCAAAGCATACAGAGGAGAGCCAAAAGGTACGATCGACGTTATGTTCATAGGAAACAGCGACATATACAGAGGTGTCTCTCCCGTGGACCTGTACCATTCCACCGGCATCACCTCTGCAATAGCAGGAGAGCCGGGGAAAAAATTCAGCAAAGTAAACAAAGATATAAAAGATATCCTAAAATACCAGAAGCCAAAAATCATAGCCCTGGAAACCGACTGTATGTTTTCAGAAAAGAATCCTGTTCTGAGTAAAGCTTCCGCAGCAATCTCGCATATGGATAGCAGCACTCATAAAGCAGATATGTCACCACACGGAAGAAGGATACAAAACAGATCAACAGACAATTCCGCGACTTTTTCCTTTGCTGATAAGATAAACTCCCTATTTTCCAAATGCTCAGATATGTTCAATAAAATACAACATTACGCAAAGCATGGAGACAACGCTCTGATAGCTGCTGTGAACTACAAATATCCGCTCATCAAATATCATGACAATTACTGCAATCTCAAGCTTTCAAACTTCTTTGACCCACTGAGAAAATATACGTTTTTCAACAAAGGAATGGCATATTCCGATAAGGTCAAGGCGTATGAAGGAGGAAAAAGTTATATGAAAAAAGATCGCGAGATCCCGACAGCAATAGATACGCAAACGGAACGTCAATTTAAAGTGATAGCCGATACCTGTAAACAGAACGATATACGTCTCGTTCTTATGACCGTTCCTTCTGCAAACACATGGAGCAGCGGAAAACATAAAGCAATACAGGATCTGGCCGACAAATATGATCTGACTTATTACGATTACAACACTGATTTTCCAAAAGGATTCAACTGGAAAACCGATTCTACCGACGGCGGCAATCATCTTAACTATTCCGGCGCGAAAAAGGTAACTGACGATATAGCAAACAAGCTGACAAGCGAAATAGGAATGACTCCTTCTAAAATATCGGCAAAAGACAAAGAACGATGGAACAGCGACTACAATAACTTTCACAATAAAATAGCAAGTCAAAGTCAAAAAAGCAAATAATGTAAAAATGCCTCGATCCCTACCTGAAAAAGATCGAGGCATCTTTTAATACTAAATATCAGAGTTTGCGATAAACTATCTTTCCGTCTGTCATCGTCAGTACAGGTTCAACATTCCGTATATCTTCCGCAGGGATTTTCATAATATCCTCCGAAAGCATTATTATATCCGCCAGTTTTCCTTCCTCGATACTTCCTCGTGATTTTTCATCAAAACACGCATAAGCACCATTGTAAGTATACATCTTTACTGCTTCCAGAAGAGATATTTTCTGACACTCACCTACCGCCTCACCTGTAAATCCGTCCTTTCTCGTCAAAGCTCCGTAAAGACCATTCATCGGATTTTCAGGGACTACGGGTGCATCGGAACCTATCGCCGTAACGATCCCTTTATCCAAAAACCTCCTGAGAGGGAACATATAATCAACTCTCTCTCCGTAAAATCTGTTGTAGTCCTTTCCGTTTCTTTCTATGAAGCCCGGATTTGCAACAGGTATCATCTCAAGCCGCTTCAACCTTTCTATCAGCTCTTCATCCACTATCCCGCAGTGTTCTATACGATGTCTTGCACCTTCCCTTGGATGGGCTCTCTGAGCTTTTTCAATAGCATTCAAGATCATTTCGACGGCTTTATCTCCTACGGCATGAGCAGTCATCTGGAATCCCGCATTATGCACTTTTTCAACCACTTCATCTATTTCATCCTGTTCCCATACAAGTATCCCTTTGAGATCCTTATCGTGAGAATACGGCTGTCTTGTGGCAGAAGACGGTCCGCTGCTGCTGCCATCTATCATTATTTTTACCGCTCTTGCACCAAAAGAATTGCTTTCGCCAAAGGTCTCATATCCCCCGCTAAGAAAATCATCTATCGCTTTTTTGTTGCCTTCTTTTCCCGCAAGATCAAATATCATGCACCTTATCCTGGTGTTTATCTCTCCCGAGTCCGCCATCTTTCTCATGACAGGCCATGCATCAACACCATCGCCTCCGGCATCACATACCGATGTTATGCCATATCTTGCCATATCTTCATCAGCAAGACGTATACCTTCCTTAAGTTCTTCCTCTGTAAACTTCACAAAGCTTCCCATATACATATGAGCATTCTCTTTCAACAATCCGGTAAGTTTACCGTTTTCGCTCACTACTTCTCCTTCTCCGTATTCCAGAGGGTCCGATATACCACCGATCTTAAGCGCAGCTGAATTGTATACACCCATATGGGCGCAGCACCTGATACATCTTACCGGATTATCCGGCGCTGCTTCGTCAAGTTCTTCAATAGAAGGATGTCTTTTTTCGTCCAGCTTGTTATGATCATATCCGGAAAGAACTATCCATTCTCCCGGCTTTTTACGCGCCGCAGCTTTTCTTATCATCTCCGTTATCCCCTTGACGGATCTGACATTTTCATAGTTTATATCTATTATCGGTCCCTTTTTAAGCCCAAGCGAGCAGAAATGTATATGACTGTCTGTGAATCCCGGCATTATTGTACGGCCTTCGGCATCTATTATCTCTGTATCTTTGCCGGCCAGTTCACGCGCACCGTTTTCCTCCCCGCAGTAAACTATAACATTGTCCTTTACCGCTACAGCCTGTGCGGTTTCATTGCTTTCATTCGCCGTGATGACATTTCCGTTCAAAAATATCACATCAGCATGATCCTTTATCTTCAAAACGACAGCCTCCTTTTCCGATCACGATATTTCTCTCAAAGACATCGCAGCTATATCTTCAGCACACGGGAGTCCTCCTTTTCCTCTGGCACATGACACTGCGCTGGCGATCGCCTGCTCAACAGCTTTTACCGTCATGACTTCAAGCACCAAAAGCTCTGCTTCGACTTTGCCCGCCGCAACGGTGAATATAGTATCTCCATCGCTCATGGTATGGACGGGACGTATCATCCGCGCAAGGCCATCGTGAGCCAGCGATGATATCTTCGCAGCCTGCGCTTTGCTTATCTTTGCATTGGTCAGCACAGTTCCTATAGTCGTATTTCCTCCGTCGTTTTGGATACCTGCTTCTTCCGTATCCGCATAATTTCTTATTATTATGTCTTCAATATCAACGAAATCCCTCTTATCTTCACTAAGTGAGCCTGCAAGTATTCTTCCGCTGTAGGGATCAACTATATTTCCTACCGCATTAACGGCAACTACAGCTCCCACATAAAGATCCCCTGCTTTTATGCAGCATGAACCAAGCCCTCCTTTTACAGCTCTCTCCATGCCTGCCAGCTTTCCTACGCTTGCACCCATACCTGCGCCTGTATTACCATCCTTCCAAGGCAGCTTATTCTCTGCATTTAAACACGCTCTGTATCCCATCTCAGCATCCGGCCGGCTTTTGGAATCTCCCAGCGCGAGATCGAATATGATCGCCTCAGCTACAGCCGGGATCCTTATCCCGCGCACTTCCGCGCCCATATCACGCTCTTCCAGATATTTTTCTACTCCTGAGGCCGCTTCCATCCCGTAATAACTGCCTCCGGACAAAAGTATGGCGTCGCAGCACTGAGGATCGTTCATAGGAGACATAAGGTCGGTATTTCTCGTTCCCGGAAGACCTCCCCGCACATCCATGCCTGATACGAAGTTATCGTTCTTGTTGCATATTATCACCGTACAACCGGTCAGCCCTTTCTCATCATGAGCATGACCTATGGAAAAATCATCTATTTCCGATATATCTATTCTTTTTATCGCTTCATTGCCTGAAATTTGAAAGTCTTTCATGTCCTTTTCCCTTCGCTTATCTAAGCTTCTTTATACAAGTTATCCATTATCTTCTTATCGTAGAATATCTCAAGAGTCTCTTTCTTCGCAGGTTTTGTGAACAGACTTACGATAATAAATATAGGGATATTGAAGAAGAATCCCCAGATACCTGCATGTATGCCCAGAGGATTTGCCCAGACGAAGTTGCAGAGACATACAACGATTATTCCTGCTATAAGACCGGCCATGGCTCCTGCTTTAGTGCCTCTCGGCCACATAAACAGACCTATTATCATAGGTGCAAGCTGACTTACAAAGCCGTATGCTACGAGATATAAGTAAACAAGGTTGGAAGGATTGATTATCGCAAGAGGTAAAACTATGAGGAACATTATTGGTATAAGAAGCATTCTCTGCGTCTTTCCTTCTTTCTCAGGAGTATTATTTTTCCTTAGAGGAGCGATAACATCATGGGACAACGTAAGCGCCGTCGTATGAAAATGCATTTCACTGGATGACTGCGCCGCAGCTAATACTCCTGCTCCGAGAAGTCCCGACAGCCACCAAGGCAATTCTTCAAGAGCAAAGTTTATAGCGATCTTATCCATTTCACCGGTATATTCAGGATAAGCATATATGCATACGAATCCAACAATTATCATCGGCACCATTACCAGATAATAAACAGGTACGAATAAAACAGTCTTTCTTACTTCTTTAACAGATTTTCCGCCTGATGCCGAAGTCCAGTAAGACGGCCAGAATGCAAACACGCTTATGAGTATCGACGTGGACCAGAATACAGGAGACATGGTGTCGCCCATGCCAGGAAGCGTCAGATAATCGGAGCTTACCTCTCTTACGTTCATGAACACTTCTTCAAGATTCAGTCCTCCTGTGGTCTTGTATATGAGTACTCCGCCCACTCCAAAGGACAGCACAAACATGAGTATTCCCTGAAATACGTTGGTCCAGCCTATCGCTTTAAGTCCGCTTGTAAAGATATATGAGAATATTGCAACTGTGATTATCAGCTCACCTATCTCTACAGGGATGTGCCCTCCGCTCATGATGTTTAAAATATATCCGCATCCGATGATCTGCACCATGGCGAGATATACGAGGGAAAAGGCTCCTACGAATCCGGCAGCGACTCTTACCCACTTGCTTTCATATCTCACTCCTATGCCTTCCGCCTGAGTTATCATTTTATGATGCTGAGATAATCTGGCTACTCTCGGATTGAACAGATAAGCGGTAAATGCCATGAGGGTAAGATATACTACAACGTAAAACGCCGGAACGCCGTAAGCCCAGCCCCATCCCGGCGAGCCCATGAAGGTATACGCGCTGACGTTGCCCGCTCCTATGAGAAATATCATTACAAATACGCCAAGAGTGTTTCCTGTAACAGACCAGTTTTCAACTTTGTTCATATCCATTTTTCCCTTGGCGCGAATACCCATTATTACCGTTATCACGGTATATGTAATGGTAATCGCAAAAGGTAATATCCAATTAGCCATCAGTGCACCTCCCATTTATATGCTAAGATAAGTATCAACGTAACGATCGGGATTATCATTATCGACCAGAACATCAGCACCGGCATTCCCAGTATCAGTGTAGGAACATTCAAAACGTTCACAAAGGGTACGATCACACTTAAAATAACCAGTATCATTAAAATAAAAATAATAACTTCTTTCGGCTTTCTCGGTCTTGCCATGACCGTAGCCTTCATTTTCAGCTCTTTATTTTCGGTCTTTTCAACGGATTTAACTTCTTCATTCATGTTTTTACCTCCTTAAAAATTTTTTCGCCTATATAAATAGCAATTACCGTGCCAATTCAAAAAATATTGAAATTTCCCCGTTTTTGTATTTTTTTGAGTTATCTGATATTTTAATCGGCACTTTCCTGTTGCTTTTTATCCACGCACTCTTTAGATATTGTCTTTTTACTGGTTTTCAAGCCGTGGAATATTGTCCAGATCGTGGATGCTTTTCCACGCCAGTCTCTTATCTGCTTTGAAAACACATCAAAGACCGTATTTTTTTATTTTCTTTGAAACAGTCGAATGGTCTATTTTCAATACTTCCGCTGCTTTTCTGGCACTCCCGTATTTTTTAATGCATGAAGCCAGTATCTCCTTTTCGTATTCTTCCATAGCAAGTTTCAATCCCATGCTCTCCACATCTGCCATATTCCCCTTTACACCATCGATGGTATCGATCCCCAGCATTTCAATATCTTTCAGAGTTATTTCATTGTCTTTTGCAAACAATACAAGTCGTTCTACGAGATTTTCCAGTTCTCTTATATTGCCGTAGAAAGGCATATTGACCATGCACGCAACAGCTTCCTTGGATATTTTTCGGTTCAGCCTGTATTTCCTGTTATACCTGTCTACAAAATAATTTGCTAAGATAGGAATATCTTCTTTACGCTGTCTTAAAGGCGGGACGGTGATGGATACAACGTTGAGCCTGTAATAAAGATCTCTCCTGAACTTCCCCTCCTCCACCATTTTTTTAAGATCCTGATTGGTTGCTGCTATGAATCTTATATCTATCTTGATCGGCTCATTCCTGCCGATCTTCTGTATTTCTTTTTCCTGCAGCACTCTCAGCATTTTTGCCTGAAGATCGAGGGGCATATCCCCTACTTCATCAAGCAGCACCGTACCATGGTCGGCATGTTCCAACAGTCCTTTCTTTCCTTTCGCACTGCCTCCTGTAAAACTGCCTGCTTCATAGCCGAACATCTCTGATTCCATCAGGGATTCAGGGATTGCGCTGCAATTGATCTTAACCAGCTTTTCATCCTTTCTGCCGCTCTGCTCATGTATCATCTTCGCGATAAGTTCTTTGCCGGTCCCTGACTCACCGAGAAGCAGCACCGTCGCATCTGAGTCTTTTATCTGGAATATCTTTTCCACGATGCTTTTCACTGAATAACTGTGGTATATGAACTTATCTTCATTTTCTTCCAGCATATCTTTTACAGCGATCTTAAGCTCCTCGCTTACAGCACGAGTTTCTTTCCTCATCATATTGCGCATTTCTATGAGTTTTTCAATATCAACTATGCTCGATATAACATATTTTATATCGCCCTTTTCATCTCTCCAGGGTACTCCTTTCGTTATAAACTGCTTGCTTGTGGGGATCATATTCTGCTCAAATATCACTTCTTTCCCGTCCTTTAAAACCATCGCCGTCGAAGATAAACCCTCTTTCTCCATGCGTTCCAGATCGTAGGCGGTAAAGGACTCCAGCATATCGTTCGTATATCCTGATATATCTTCGTGCATCTTGTTGTGATGTACAAAATGTCCCTCTTGATCGTAGATACAAACCCCTGCAAGGGAAGTTTCAAATGCAGTTTCTATAACGGAACAATACTCTTCTTCAGAGTCAAATCCGTTGAACGAGCTGCCTCTGACGCTCTTTTCTTTCCCGTCTTTGTTTTCAGTCTTTGGTCGTTTTTTTGTCATATTCCATCTCCTTTCTTTTAAAATCATCTACCTGTATGTCATGTCCGCTGCCGCCTGAAAATATATATTTACTAATGTAAGCCTGCTTTTATACAAATACAATGCAATAATTATGCCGAAAACAGAAATAAAATAACGATGCACACAAAAAAACACCTCGATCTCCATATGAATATGGAAATCAAGGTGTTTGCTGCGAGTCTACAGGCTACCGCAGCGGCGTTCCTTTGCCCTGTCTATATGTATTTCCATAGCCAGCGCTCCGGTTTTCACATCTTTGTCTTTAAATGCCTTGAATATAGCTCTATGTTCTTCAAGCACAGTAGAAAGATAATTATCGTCGTATACCGATTCCTGCCCTTTATACTTGAGAAATGTCTGATACGATGACAACATCTTTTTTAGCATCCTGTTGTGGGACGCATCATATATTACCTGATGAAATCCCGTGTTTATGGTGAGCATTTTGTCTATATCATTTCTGAGCGTATAGAATTCCATAAACTCAAAAGTCTCTTCAAGCCGGTCCATTTCTTCTTCGTCTATTCTCTCTATCGCCCATTTAGTTGCCTGAATCTCATAAATCTTACGAAGTTCAAACATATCCTCATAGTCCTGACGGCTCATGCCTATGACAAAAGCGCCTCTGTTGAGGATATTCTCTACAAGCCCATCGGTTTCAAGCTGTCTGAGAGCTTCCCTTACCGGTGTCCTGCTCACCTTGTATTCCCTGCACAGTTCCTGCTCAACAAGTTTCTGTCCCGGTTTGAGCTTCCCGGTCAGTATATCCTTTTGGATCTTGCCGAGCACTCCAGTGGAAATGGGAGCGTTGGTGTTCGGGTCATCAGAATGCTTGTACAGTACCATAACCTGCTCCTTTTACCTGATATCGTCCGATATATGTCTTTGATCTATTTAAGATGTTCTATAACAAACTTCGTAAAGTCATCTGTCGAATTGCCCTGGCTGTTTGAAGTCATGTTAAGGCCGTCCAGTGCCTCGTCAAGGGCTTTATCAAGGGCTGCCGCCTGATCTGCATATCCTATATGTCTAAGCATCATGGCAGCTGCTCTCGTTATGCTGGACGGATTTGCATACTGTCCTCTGCCTTCTGTGATCATCCTCGGAGCAGATCCGTGGATAGCTTCAAACATAGCATATCTTCCGCCCTGGTTGATGCTTCCTGCTGTACCCACACCGCCCTGCATCTGAGCGGCTTCGTCTGTAATTATATCTCCGTAAAGGTTAGGCAGGATGAATACATTGAACTTGCTGTTTGCCGGCTCTTTTATAAGGTTTGCCGCAGTGATGTCAACGTAGTAATCATCAACTTCGATCTCAGGATAATCTTTCGCTACTTCATAGCACAGCGAGAGGAATTTACCGTCAGTTTTTTTCATGATATTAGCTTTAGTAACTATGGTAACTCTCTGATTACCGTTTGCTTTTGCAAATTCAAATGCCGCTCTTGCAAGACGAGTCGTTCCTATGGTCGTAGTCACTTTGAAATCCATGGAAATATCGTCGTTAATATCCACGCCCTGGCTTCCAAGTGCATACTCGCCTTCAGTGTTTTCTCTAAAGAATGTCCAGTTGATATTCTTTTCAGGTATCGATACAGGTCTTACGTTGGCGAAAAGATCCAGTTCCTTTCTGAGTTTTACATTTGCGCTTTCCAGATTAGGCATATTATCGCCTTTTCCAGGAGTCATCGTAGGTCCTTTGAGCAGTACATGACATTCCTTGACTGCCGCAAGCACATCTGCCGGTACTGTTTCCATCTTTTCAACACGGTTTTCTATAGTCAGTCCTTCTATGTCGCGAAGCTCGATCTTTCCTGCCGCAATCTCATCGGCGAGAAGATGTTCGAGGATCTTTTTGCATGACTGAGTGATGATAGGGCCTATGCCGTCTCCGTCTATGATACCTACTATGATCTTATCGAGGCTCTTATAATCAGTCGACTGAGGAGCGTTTTTCATTCTCTCCACTCTCTCAAGCTGTTCTTTTACTATAGTTTCAAATGCTTTCAAGTACTCCATTTCAATTCACCTAACCTTTCATGTAATTTATCTTTCCGCCTTTAAGTATCAGCGCGATCTCAAGTTCTGAGAAATTAGTCTTTGTTTTATAGGTCTTACCTGTCGTCGTGTTTTTCACTTCCACGCTGCCGGATTTTACCTGTTCAGGCGCATTTTCGATCACGAGAGTATCTCCTATGCTGAAATCGTCGTAATCCGCAGGATCTTCGAATACGAGAGGCATGATGCCGCTGTTTATCAGGTTTGATCTGTGTATCCTCGCAAATGATTTCGCCATTACGAATTTCACTCCGAGATAAAGCGGTGCGAGCGCCGCGTGCTCACGGCTGCTTCCCTGTCCGTAGTTTTCGCCGCCTACGATGGCGCATTTGCCTGCTTCCTTACATCTTGCCGAGAATCCGCTGTCGATTTTTTCGAAGCAGTAATTTGCAAGATGAGGTATATTGGATCTGTACGGCAGAAGTCTTGAATCTGAAGGCATAATGTCGTCAGTCGTGATGTTGTCTCCGGCATGGAGAACGACTTTTGCTTCAACTGTTTCAGGCAGAGCTGTATTTCTCGGGAACGGCTTGATATTCGGTCCCATTGCAACTTCAGTGTTTTTCTTATCGTATCCCTTTGGATAAACTATGAAATTATCGTTAGGGGTGAAATCAGTTGCCTGTATATCAGGAAGTTCCTCTCCCGAAGCCATACCGTCGGTGAGAACGCCTTTTACTGCCGATATCGCTGCTGTTTCAGGGCTTACCAGGTAAACATCTGCGTCCAGGGTGCCGCTCCTTCCTTTAAAGTTTCTGTTGAATGTTCTGAGGGAAACTGCTCCTGATTTAGGCGACTGTCCCATTCCTATGCATGGTCCGCAGGCATTTTCTATGATCCTTGCTCCTGAATTTATGATGTCTGCAAGCGCTCCGTTCTGCGCCATCTTAGCGAGGATCTTGCTTGATCCCGGCGATATAACGAGGCTTACGTCAGGATGAACTTTCTTGCCTTTGAGGATCGCTGCGACTTTCATCAGGTCTGTGTAGGATGAGTTGGTGCAGCTTCCGATCGCAACCTGATCCACCTTTATTCCTCCTATGTGTTCAACGCTGTCAACGTTGTCAGGGCTGTGAGGCATTGCAGCCAGCGGAGTCAGGGCGTCGAGATCTACGATCAGCTCTTCATCGTATACGGCGTCTTCGTCTGCGCTCATTGGCGTGTAATCTTCTTCTCTGCCTTCCTGTCTCAGATATTCCCTGGTGTTTTCATCGCTTGGGAATACGGAAGTGGTCGCACCGAGCTCTGCTCCCATATTGGTTATAGTTGCTCTGTCAGTAACGGAAAGGCTCTTAACTCCTTCGCCTGTGTATTCAATTATCTTCCCTACGCCGCCTTTTACTGTAAGCTGCTTGAGTACATAGAGGATTATATCTTTAGCGGATACCCATGGTCTGAGAGCACCTTTGAGCTCTACCTTCACTACTTTCGGCGCTATAAGGCTGTAAGTGCCCTTTGCCATTGCAACCGCAACGTCAAGTCCGCCTGCTCCTATAGCGATCATGCCGAGGCCGCCGCCTGTAGGTGTATGGCTGTCGGAGCCGAGAAGAGTTTTTCCGGGTTTTCCGTAATTTTCAAGATGAAGCTGATGGCAGATACCATTGCCTGGCTTCGAAAAGAGCACTCCGTGTCTTTTCGCTACGCTCTTTATGAATTCGTGGTCGTCTGCATTTTCGAATCCTGTCTGAAGCGTGTTGTGGTCTATGTATGCAACTGAAAGCTCAGTTTTTACTCTGTCCACTTCCATGGCTTCAAGCTGCAGGTAAACCATCGTTCCTGTCGAGTCCTGTGTCAGTGTCTGGTCTATCTTTATCGTTATTTCCTCGCCGGGTTTCAGCTCACCCTCGATAAGATGATTTTCCAGGATCTTGTAAGCAAGTGTTTTTCCCATTGTTGTTATACCTCCTCATTTTTTTCTGTGTTTTATGGTTGATTGCGGCCTGTTACGGTCCGTTGTATCTGATTTAAATCCATCGCCGTCGATCTTGGCTGCTTTTGGCCCTTGCGGACTTGTGAGTTTGCGGGCTTGCAGGTTTGCAGGTTTGCGAGCGGCTGCGCCCGATTATGGGGTGACTGCGGAGCGATTGAGCTCAATTGCGGGTTTGCAAACTGACGAACTGGCAGGCTGGCGACCGATTGTATTTCGGTATTTCTGTATACGATTATACGATTTTCAAAGACTCACGTCAACAAATAATACTTATTTATAAATGCAAAATATATTATTTCATATATACCTTTGTTTATGGAATTAGTGCGCCGCGATTTTCAGTTTTCACCACATCGAACGCATAATTCATCTCATAAAAGTCTATACCTGTTTTGAGCGTGTGCCTTTTCATCTAAAAGGGTTGAAAACGGCCTGAAATCTATTTCCGCGCCTTAGGGCGGAAAGTTTAATACATTCATAAAGGTGATTTTAAGATATTGAAAATTTTCAGATCTAAACTACCAAAGACTTTCAGAAATTTAGAAACAGAGGAGCTTGTCCGGGTTGAGTTTTGTGCAAGATGGATACCGGAGTCAGATAAGGGAAGAGCTTGTTTGGATTGAGCTGGAAGTTAGATCTCGGGAGAGATTGACTGACGCTTGATGGATTAAATTTGTATTGGAATTGGGACTGAAAGTCCTATCTTTTGATATCGAATCATCTATCTTTGTTCAGATATATTAATTGTACAAGTGCACGAGCTTTTTCAATACCTTTTCAATATACCGGTATAGGGGTATTTTTTGATTTTTTTATCAAATCAGGCAAAAAAAGGTGTTTTTTCATAAAATTATACGTTATGTAAACCAAAATTTTCATATAATAATTTATTTACAACATGTATTGCATTGTTTCACTCTTTTTCAGCAAATATATTATAATAGTATATATTTTATGCGCAAACAAATATTTAACATAATTTTCTGACTAAATAAAGTCTGAAAATATCGCTTAAAATATATGTTTTTGATAAAAATACGGTTTACATAATATTTAGTGCTCTTTTAAAGCTTGACTATACCTATTTACATTATTTTAAAACGCTGACATTGAAAATATCTTTCAAAAAATAAAACAGCGGATGATCATCAACAGTCTTCTGTCTCAATCTATCCGCTGTTTCTATTTATTTTAGTATCGCTATGATGTCGATATGCATTTCATCATTTTGCGTTCCGTACTTAGTTGTTATGTCTTCTTCTGCCATAAACCAATGTTCCTGCCGCCGCTGCTGCTGCGATTCCCATGATCGCGAACATAAGTCCGAGATTAGTATCATCCCCTGTCTGCGGAGTTGCATCAGTTTTGTCTCCTGACGGAGTGTCCGTTCCCGGTGTAGTGGAAGGATCAGTAGAGTCTGTACCAGCTATAGAATAACTTCCATCTGCATTCTCTACAAGTCCTGCTTTATCAGCACCATTAATCACTGCTTCTTCTGTATCATTTTCATCTTGATATATAACTGACTGATCTCCTCTTATACCTTCTGCTACTACTTTAGATCCATCTAAGAAATTAACTTCTGCATCTCCATTAGTAGTATCTACGTTGATTCCGCCCCAGCTCTTTTCACCTAATATTACTTTGAACTGACCAGCGATATCTACCGTTGATCCGTTTACTATAAGACCTGCACCACCAACAGTCTTAGTATTATCAAGAGTGATATTATTCAATGTAACATTTTCCGACTTATACACATGAAGAGCACTCTTGTTGTCTTCAGTAGTTTCTATTTTGAGATCATTAAGAGTTACGTCACTCTTTTTAATAGTTACAGCATTCTCTTCGATTCCAACAGGACCTGTGATAGTGTATCCATTGCCGTTTACAGTCATTTCTTCGTTAAGATACAGCGGAGCTGACAGATTTACATTCTTATCAAGATCTATCTCTGTTATATCTTTGTTACCTTCTGTCTTCTTAGCTACAAATTCAGCAAGATTTGAATCAGCTACGTATGCAGTCTGCGGCTGATTATTTCCACCGTCTTTGTTTGTTTTTACAACAGTATATCCAGGGCATGTCACGTCAGCATTATTCTCTGCACAAACTACCGACTGAGTACCTGTAGTTCCATTGGTTGTAACTCCACTGAATGTCGCCTCTGAGCCATCTACATTAACTCCATACCATGAGTTTGCTCCAAGCTCTAAGTTAAGACCTGTAAAATCAGCTGTGGAGCCGTTGTTTACGAGTATTGGTGCTCCTGTGCTTCCGCCATGAACAACTGTAAGGTTTTCAGCTGTAAGAGTCGATCCATATACATGTATCACAGATTTACCATCAGTATTGGCGATCTTTATATTATTTAAATCAACTTCTGCACCATCAACTATAGTCATGCTGTTTACACCCGGGGTATTGAAAGTAATGCTTCCGCCAGTTATAGTAATATTATCATCAATATTAACTGCAGTATTACATGGAATATCCCCACTCACTGTAATTACATCACCATCTGTGGCCTTATTTATTGCTTCTAATAATCCCGCCTCATCTGTTACCGGGGGTTCCGCCGCGCTTACACTCATAGGAACTGCCATGACTAAAGCCATCATGAGCGACATTACGCAGCAGATAAAAATCTTTCTTTTGCTTTTCATCATTCTCTCCTTTTCACACCATCATAGATTTACTAAAATAGACTTTATATTTAAAGTATACTTATTATGTCATACCCACCCCCGGCATGTCAAGGCGTCTTATGGGAACTTTATCTGCGGGT
>JABLTR010013871.1_pt1 | contig 34694 bp, 40 predicted proteins | sample 7160071 | NCBI WGS metagenome assembly JABLTR01 (sample SAMN14651230, study PRJNA627086) | human gut metagenome | isolation source: feces | host: Homo sapiens | reverse complement strand
GGGGGGCCGTGCCCAAGCCACCGCCGACGGCCTGCGCATCTGGGGCGTGCCCCAGCTCCAGGGGGGCGTGGCCCAGGGCAAGAACGACCACCGGGTGGTCATGGCCCTGGCGGCGGCGGGGCTGCGGTGCGCCGGCACCCTGGCCGTCACCGATGCCCAGAGCATCCGCAAGTCCTACCCCGGCTTTTTCCGGGACTTTACCACGTTAGGAGGGAGCGCCCATGTCCTCGACCTGGGGTGAGAAGATACGCATTTCCATTTTTGGCGGCAGCCATACCCGCGCCATCGGCGTGAATATAGAGGGCCTGCCTGCCGGGGAGCCCATCTGCTGGGAGCAGGTGCTGGGGCAGATGGCCCGCCGTGCCCCCGGCCAGGACCCCACCGCCACCACCCGCAAGGAGGCCGACACCCCCCAGGTGCTCTGCGGCCTGCTGGATGGCGTCACCACCGGCGCGCCCCTGTGCGCCATCATCGAGAACACCAACCAGCGCTCCAAGGATTACAGCAGCCTGCGGGTGCTGCCCCGGCCCGGCCACGCCGACTACACCGCCTATGTGAAGTACGGCAATCACCACGACGTCCGGGGCGGCGGGCACTTCTCCGGCAGGCTCACAGCGCCGCTGGTGTTCGCCGGGGCCATCGCCCGGCAGCTGCTCCAGCGCCGGGGGATTCTGGTGGCCTCCCACGTGGCCTCCATCGGCGAGGCCCAGGACCAGCCCTTTGACCCGGTCTCCATCCCGCCCCAGCTGCTGGAGCGCCTTGCAGGGGAGTACTTCCCCGTCATCGACGCCGCCGCCAAGGAGCGCATGCGCCAGGTGGTGGAGGCCGCCCGCCTGGACTGCGACAGCGTGGGCGGCGTGGTGGAATGCGCCGTCACCGGCCTGCCTGTGGGGGCGGGGGAGCCCATGTTCGGCGGGGCGGAGAACCGCATCGCCTCCCTGTGCTTTGGCATCCCCGCCATGAAGGGCATCGAGTTCGGCGCGGGGTTTGACGCCGCCCGCCGCCGGGGCAGCCAGAACAACGACCCCTTTTACTACGACGCCCAGGGCCAGGTGAAAACCCGCACCAACCACGCCGGGGGCATTTTGGGGGGCATCACCAATGGCATGCCCTTGGTGTTCCGGGCGGCCTTTAAGCCCACGCCCTCCATCGCCCAGGAGCAGGACACCGTCAACCTGGAGACAGGTCAAAACGCCACGCTGTCCATCCACGGCCGCCACGACCCCTGCATTGTGCCCCGGGCCGCCGCCGCCGTAGAGGCCGCCGCCTGTGTGGCCGTGCTGGAGCTGCTGGCGGAAAGCGGGCTGTTGTAATGTGTGGGGAACAAAACAGAAAGTGCGAAGAAAGGAACGATTGCCTGTGGAAGCAAAGGAATACGAGGCCCGGCTCTCAAAGCTCCGGGAAGAGATAGACGCCATCGACGGGGAGCTGCTGCCTCTGTTCCTGCGGCGCATGGGCTGCTCCGCCCAGGTGGCCCAGCTCAAGGGGGAGGCGGGCATGCCCGTGTTCAGCCCCCAGCGGGAGCAGGCCATTTTGGACAAAGTGCGGGCCCGGGGGGGAGAGGACGGCGACGCCGCGGCGGCGCTGTACAGCTCCATTATGGCCATCAGCCGGGCCAAGCAGCATTTGCTGCTCCACGGCGGGGCGTCCCTCCGCCAGCTGGAGGCCACCGCCGCCCGCGCACTGCCCCTGGAGGGCGCCCGGGTGGTGTGCCAGGGCGTGCCCGGCGCCTTTTCCCACAAGGCGGCGCTGGAATTTTTCGGGGACATCTCCCCGGCTTTTGTGCCCACCTGGAAAGAGGCCTTTGAGGAGGTGGCCGCCGGCAAGGCGGATTATGCCGTGCTGCCGGTGGAAAACTCCGCCGCCGGGTCTGTCACCGGGGTGTACGACCTCATCCTCCGGTACCGGTTTTACATTGTGGGCGCCGTGGACGTGAAGGTGGAGCACTGCCTGGCCGCCGGGAAAGCCACCGGCGCCCCCACTGCCGCCGTGTCCCACCCCCAGGCCCTGTCCCAGTGCAGCGAGTACCTGGAGGCCCACGGCCTGCGGCCCATCCAGTGGTCCAACACCGCCGCCGCGGCCCGTTACGTGGCCCAGGAGGCCCCCGCCGGGGTGGCCGCCATCTGCTCCCAAGAGGCCGCCCGGGAGTATGGCCTCACCATCTTGGAGGAGGGCATCCAGAACGAGGCGGAGAACACCACCCGGTTCATCCTCATCTCCCGGGAGGCCATCCTGCCCCAGGACGCCGGAAAAATCAGCCTGTGCTTTGCGCTGCCCCACGTGACGGGCTCCCTGTCCGGCGTGCTCCAGCGCTTCGCCATGGCCGGGCTGAACTTGACCAAAATCGAGTCCCGCCCCCTGCCAGGCCGCAACTTCGAGTACGACTTCTACCTGGATTTCACCGGTAACCTCCACCAGCCCGCCACCTTGGAGCTCATCTGCGCCCTGCAAGAGGAGCTGCCCCGGTTCTCCTTTTTGGGCAACTACAGCGAGCGGTGATATAATTTTAGAAAGGAAGGATTTTCATGGCCGCCATTATCTTAGAGCCCGTTTCCACCCAAAGCCAGATAGACACCTTGTGCGCCATCGCCAAGACCGTCTGGCATGAGACATACGACGATTTGCTGCCCCCCGGCCAGCCGGACTACATGATTGAGAAGTTCCAGTCCGACCACGCGGTGAAGGAGCAGATGGCCCGGGAAAACTACCGCTATGTCCTGGCCAAGCTGGGGGAGGCGTACGTGGGCTTTGTGGGCTACGCCCCCCGCTACCAGGGCCAAGAGGAGATGTACCTGAGCAAGGCCTACATTTTGCCCCAGGGCCGCGGCCAGGGGGTGGTGGGTGCCCTGTTCCGCCTGGTGGAGGAGGAGACGAAAAAAGAGGGCCTTTCCCGCGTCCGCCTGACTGTGAACAAGGGCAACGCCCACGCCAAGGCCGTCTACGAGCACTACGGTTACCGCACGGTGGAGGCGGTCCAGTCGGACATTGGCGGCGGCTACGTCATGGATGACTATGTCATGGTGAAAGAGCTATGAGGCCGGGGGAGAGCCTGGAATCCCTGTCCCGGGAGCAGCTGCTGGAGCTCCTCTCCATCTACTCCAAAAACTGGCAGGCTATGGACGGGGTGTGGTTCCAATCGGTAGAGGGAAAATACGGCATGGAAGAGGCCATGTACCATGATGTGGAAGCCTGGAAGCGCTTCACCGTCACCGAGGCGCGCCGTATCAAAAAGTTTCTAAACCTGCCGGAATACCCCGGTTTAGAGGGCCTGGAGCAGGCTTTGCAGTTCCGGTTTTACGCAAACCTCAGCCATTACCAGCTCATCCGCCAGGGGGACACTTTGCTGTACCGTGTGCTGGAGTGCCGTGTCCAGCAGGCCCGCACACGGAAAAACCTGGGGCTGCACCCCTGTAAGCCCGCCGGGTTGGCAGAGTACGCCGGCTTTGCGAAGACCATCGATGGGCGCATCACCTGCCAGTGCCTCAGCTGCTGTCCAGAGGTCACCGATCCTGGGTGTGCCTGCGCCTGGCTTTTCCGTCTGAAGGGGGAAAACAGCCCTGCCGCCACTGGTGAATTTGCCGGGCTTTCTGGAAAACATGGTGAGAACTTCCGTCAAAACGACGGATAAAATTTGATTTTCGTTGTTTTGCACAAATTTATTCTTGGGGAACCTTCCTGGAATCTCTCCAGAAACAGCACACTTCCTTGGGCATGCCGCCGGAATTTTTCCCGGTGGGCAGGCCCATTTTTTGCGGCGGATTTGACAATCCACTCCTTGAATGGTATCATGGGGCGCCTGTGGGACAGGCAGGCATAAACGCCGGGCACGTCCCATAGATATAACCCTGTAAAAACCATCTCACAAGGAGAATCCACTATGAAGCGTATCGCAGCATTGACCCTTTCCGCCGCTTTGCTCGTTTTGGGCGCGGTGGGCCTTTCCATGCCCGCCTCTGCCGCGGGCCTGTCCCAGCACGTTCAGGTGACGGGCTACGACCCCAACGTGGACTACACCGCCGCTATCCAGCGCACTTTGGAGGACGGCAGCGCCTACGCCATGCAGGTGGGCGCCATCTACGAGCAGCAGCGCAACCTGAAAATCCAGGACTTGGGCCTGGAGCTGGAGCAGACCGACTACTTCCAGCGGTACACCACCGCCGCGGAAATCCTCCAGGCCATGGAGGAGGCCCAGCGCCAGGAGGAGGAGCCCGCCTACACCGAGGAGGATTTGGACTTGCTCTCCCGGGTCATCTACGCCGAGGTGGGCTGCACCTGGATTCCCGACTGGGTGCAGCGCATGGTGGGCAGCGTGGTGCTCAACCGGGTGAACAGTCCCTACTACCCCGATACCATCTACGACGTGATTTACCAGCCCGGCCAGTACGCCCCCACCTGGGACGGCTCCATCCACAAGACTCCTGACGCCCGCACCATTGAAAACGCCCGCTACCTGCTGGAAAACGGCAGCATCTGCCCGGAGAACGTGGTGGGGCAGAACTCCATCGTCACCGGCAGCGGGGTGTACACCTCCTACCAGGACCCCATTTTGGGCACCACGGTGTACTTCTGCTATCTGTAAAAAAAGCAAAAGGAAAGGCCGCTGCACAGCCGCAGCGGCCTCTTTCTATGTTCTGGTTAGTACACGCCCCAGAAAGCCAGCGTGGGGCACACCCGGGCATCCTGGATGGTCACCCGCAGGCCGTCGCCCTCCAGGCCCTCCAAGGGGATGAGCTTCTTGTAGCCCACCACCGTGCCCTGGTAGGCCTCTTTCCACTGGCCGCCCTGCCGCACTTCCAGGGTGAAGCGCTCCACCCGCTGGCTGCGGAGGACGTTCTCCTTCAGCGCCACCCAGCGGAACACCTGGGGCTTTTCCCAAGCTGCTTCCAGCACGCAGTGGGTGACGCCCTCCTCTGTCTGGAACCAGTGGTCGTAGCTGTCCTGGCGGAGGTTTTCCACGCCGTGGCCCTCCTGGGCGCTGGAGGCGGAAAGGGCCGCCTTTTCCAGCAGGTTCTCCCGGAAGGCCTCCCGCAAGGCGTCGCCCAGCTCCTCCAGGCGGCGCACGTCATTTTCGTGGAACAGCCCCTCCGCCGTGGGCGGGATGTTCAGCAAAAAGGTGCCGTTGCCCCCCACCGAGCGGACGTACACGTCCAGCAGCGTGTCCAGGGACTTTACCTGATTATCCTCCTCCGGGTGATAGAACCACCCCGGCCGGATGGAGGTGTTCACCTCCGCGGGGTACCAGATGAGCTCCTGCTCCTCCCGCAGCGCCTCCCGGCTGCCCAAGTCCTTGTCCGAGGCGGAGATTTTCCGCTGGCGGAAGCTTTCGTCGTCCGCCTGCTGGCTTAGGCTGGCGATTTTCTCCGTGTCCCGTGTGCGGGCGGGCACCACGCTCCACTCGCTGGGACGGGTGTCCCCGGCCTCGTTGCCGCACCAGCGGATGTCCGGCCCGCACACGTTGATGCAGGCCCCCGGCTGGAGCATGCGAATCAGCGCGTAATAGCGCTCCCAGTCGTAGTACTGCTTCTTGCCGTTGGGGCCCTCGCCGCAGGCCCCGTCGAACCACACGGCGAAGATGTCCCCATACCCGGTGAGCAGCTCCTCCAGCTGGGCGCAGAAGTAGTCGTCATAGGCCTTGCCCTGGCCGTAGAGGGAGTTGTTCCTGTCCCAGGGGGAGAGGTACACCCCAAAGCGCAGCCCTTCCTCCCGGCAGGCCTGGGCGGTTTCCCTTACAATGTCGCCCTTGCCGCCTTGATAGGGGCTGTGGGCCACCGAGTGCTCCGTGTACCGGCTGGGCCACAGGCAGAAGCCGTCGTGGTGCTTGCAGGTGAGGATAAGCCCCCGCATCCCCGCGGACTTCACCGCCCGGGCCCACTGGCGGGTGTCCAGCTTCTCCGGGTTGAAAATCGCCGGGTCCTCGGTGCCGTCGCCCCACTCCCGGCCGGTAAAGGTGTTCACCGTAAAGTGGACGAAAGCGTAAAATTCCAGCTGCTGATAGGCAAACTGCCGGGGGCTGGGCACCACCTGCACCAGCCGCCGGTCCAATTCCGTGTAGTTCATAGTCCAAACAACCTTTTCTCCCCCTAGGCGGGGTTACTTGGCACTATCATAGCAAAATCTGCCGGAAAAGGGAAGGACCATTTTCCGGCCCCGCCATACAAATCCCAGGCAGCTTTTATGGCCCTTCCCTGGGAAAGGTGCTTGCACCGCCGGCACCGGGCAAAATCTCGTAAGAGCGGCAGCAAAAAAGCCTCCCTTGCCGGGAGGCCTTTCCACACTCTTTTTACTTGTCGATGTACTCCCGCACAAAGAAGTCCGCGCCGATTTTCTCGCACACCCGCTTGCAGGCGTCGATCTCCTCCTTGGGCATGGTGCTCACCACCGTCATGCGCACATGGGGCACGTTGAACACAGCGGTGGAGGTGAACTTCAAAATGGCCGGGAAAGCCTGCAGCCCATACTGGCTGTGGCAGATGGCCTCGTAGCCCTCGGCGGTGCTGGCGTTCAGGCTGACAGATACGGCGTCCACTTTGCCGTCCAGCTCCAGGGCGGCGTTGCGGCCGGTGATAAGGTCCGCCAGGCCGTTGGTGTTGATGCGGATAAAGTGGGAGCCGTTCTCCTTGATTTTGTCGCACAGCCACATCATGTCGTCCCAACGGCAGGCGGGCTCGCCGTAGCCGCAGAACACCAGCTCGTGGAAGCGGTTCAAATCGTAGCGGCAGAGCTCCTCCCAAATCTCCTCCTTGGTGGGCTCGCCGTTCTGGTACCACAGGTTGTCCGCGTACAGGCTGCCGGCGCTGTTGTTGCGCAGGCAGAAGTCGCAGCTGTTGCAGCACTGGTTGGTCATGTTGATGTACAGGTTCTGCTCGTATTCATAGGTGATGGCAGCGCCATACTTGTTCTGTTCCATTGTGTCCAATTCCTTTCCCAAAATCTCCGCGGCTTAGCCCAAGCCAAACAGCCGCGCGGCGTTTTCCGCGGTGATGTCCAGCACCGCCTGGGCCTCCAGGCCCCGCAGCTCCCCAATCTTCTCCGCCACCAGGGGGATGAGGGAGGAGTCGTTCCGCTTGCCCCGGTGGGGGACAGGGGCCATATACGGGGCGTCCGTCTCCAGCAGCAGCCGGTCCAGGGGAATGTTCTGGGCCACCTCCACAGCGTGGCGGGCGTTTTTAAAGGTGACTACGCCCCCCAGCCCGATGTACATGCCCAGGCCCAGAATTTCCCGGGCCGTCTCCCAGCTGCCGGAAAAGCAGTGCACCACGCCCCGGGACCGGTACTTCCGCAGGAACTCCACCGTGTCGCCGTGGGCCTCCCTGTCGTGGACCACCACCGGCAGAGCCAGCTTCTGGGCCAGCTCCAGCTGGGCGGCAAAGACCTCTTGCTGGCGCTCCTTGGGGCAGGCGTCCAGCCAGTGGTAGTCCAGGCCGATTTCGCCCACCGCCACCATTTTCGGCTCCTGCAAATACCGCCGCACCTGAGAGAGCCAGTCCTCCGGCAGCTCCCGGGCCTCCTCGGGGTGTACCCCCGCGGCGCCGCAGATGTAGTCATACCGCCGGGTCAGCTCCAAGGTGGTTTGGCAGCTTTGCAAATCGGCGGCCATGTTCACAATGCCCACCACTCCCTGTTCCGGCAGTACCCAGCCCAGCAGCTGTTCCCGGTCGCTGTCGAATTGCTCGCTGTCATAGTGGGCGTGGGAGTCAAATATGTTTCGCAAAAAATCACCTCGGAAAAACCGCAAAGCGGCGTAAAAGTTTTTAGTCAAGTTTTTTTCAAAAAACTTGCGGTTGGTAAGGCGGAGCCTTACGGCCTTAACCGGCACAGCCGGGAGAAGAGTGCCAGGGCCGTTGTCATACCGGGTCCAGCCCGCAAACAAGGGCCCGGCCGGTTCTCAGAAAGCGGACGGCACAGAGCCGGAACAGCGGCCATAGATACGTTGGCAGCTTGGATACCGCACCTCTTAACCTCGCAGCGCTCCGCCCCGTGACCCGCCAGCTTTCTTCCTCGAAAATCCGGGAAGAGACCTGCACCCGTCTCCGGCGCGGTCGCGTTCTAACGGCTTGCACAGGCGCGGCGTTCAGCCGCCGCCCATTGGCGCGAATTGTCCCGCGCGGCCACGCGCCGCGAATTGAGAACCCAGGCACTGGGCCGCGCACGTGCGCTAACGGTTTGATGAGCACGAGCGAAGCGAGCGTCTCGCCTGTCGGCTCGGTCGGTCCTGAACGGTCCCCACTGGGGACCAGGACCCCAAGGCGCGAATTGTCCCGCGCGGCCACGCGCCGCAACTTGACAGAAATGCAACCCCCGCCGCGCACGTGCGCTAACGGTTCGATGAGCACGAGCGAAGCGAGCTGCCCCAGGCGCGAATTGACAGCGGAGGCACTCCGCTTAGCACAGCTTGGCTCCGGCGGGGATGGCGTCGTCCACCATAATCAGGTTCAGCTTCTCCTCGCCCTTCTCCGTGTGCACGGCGCTGAGCAGCATTCCCTGGCTCTCCAAGCCCATCATCTTCCGGGGCGGCAGGTTCACAATGGCCACCAAAGTCTTGCCCAGCAAATCCTCCGGCTCGTACCACTGGTGGATGCCCGAGAGAATCTGCCGGTCGGTGCCGGTGCCGTCGTCCAGCGTAAAGCGCAGCAGCTTCTGGCTCTTTTTCACAGCCTCGCAGGCCTTCACCTTCACCGCGCGGAAATCGCACTGGCAGAAAGTGTCAAAGTCCACCTTTTCCTCCAGCTGGGGCTCCACCTCTATGGCGGGCAGCTGGGCCTTGGCGGCCGCCTCCTCCCGGGCGGTGACTTTCTCCATCACCTCGTCCACGTCCAGCCGGGCAAAGAGGATTTCCGGCTTGTCCGTCACCCTGCTGCCGCTGGGGTACAGGCCGGTCTTGTCCAGGTCGTCCCAATCCCGGGGCTGGGTGTTCAGCTGGGCGAAAATCTTCTCCGACGTCTCGGGCATAAAGGCCCCCAGCAGGCTGGCGCCCAAGGCCACGCAGTCCACCAGGTTGTAGAGCACCTGGGCCAGCCGGGGCTTCTTCTCCTCGTCCTTGGCCAGCGCCCAGGGCATGGTCTCGTCAATGTATTTGTTGCACCGCTTGAACAGCGCGAAAATCTCCGTGATGGCGTCGGCCACCCGCAGGCTCTCCATCTTCTGGGCCACCTTGTCCCGGCAGGCGGCGGCCACAGCCAGCAGGTCGTCGTCCACAGGCTCCTTGACGCCGGTGTTCTCCACCACGCCGCCAAAGTACTTGTTGCTCATGGAAATGGTGCGGTTCACCAAGTTCCCCAGCACGTTGGCCAGGTCGGAGTTGTTCCGCTCGCACACCAGCTCCCAGGTGAGGTTGCCGTCGTTGTCGTAGGGCATCTCGTGCAGCAGGAAGTACCGCACCGCGTCCACGCCGAACATGTCCACCAAATCGTCGGCGTAGATGATGTTGCCCTTGGATTTGCTCATCTTGCCGCCGTTCATCAGCAGCCAGGGGTGGCCGAACACCTGCTTGGGCAAAGGCAAATCCAGGGCCATCAGGAAGATGGGCCAGTAGATGGTGTGGAACCGGATGATGTCCTTGCCGATCAAATGCAAATCGGCGGGCCACAGCGTATGGAACTGCTCCTCGCAGTCCCCGCCGCAGTGGTAGCCAATGCCGGTGATGTAGTTGGTCAGCGCGTCCAGCCACACGTACACCACGTGCTTGGGGTCAAACTCCACGGGGATGCCCCAGGTAAAGCTGGTGCGGGATACGCACAAATCCTGCAGGCCCGGCAGCAGGAAGTTGTTCATCATCTCGTTTTTCCGGGCTACAGGCTGGATGAACTCCGGATGCTCGTTGATATACTCAATCAGCCGGGGGGCGTACTTGCTCATCTTAAAGAAGTAGGCCTCCTCCTTGGCGGGGTGGACCTCCCGACCGCAGTCGGGGCACTTGCCGTCCACCAGCTGGCTCTCGGTCCAGAAGCTCTCGCAGGGGGTGCAGTACAGGCCCTCATAGGCGCCCTTGTAGATGTCGCCCTTGTCGTAGAGGTACTTGAAAATCTTCTGCACCTCTTTTTCGTGGTACTCGTCGGTGGTGCGGATGAAGTGGTCGTAGGAGACGTTCATCAAGTCAAACTGCTCCTTGATGATGGCGGCCACCTTGTCCACAAACTCCTTGGGGGTGACGCCTTCGGCCGCGGCCTTCAGCTCGTTCTTCTCGCCGTGCTCGTCGGTGCCGGTCTGGAAGAACACATCGTAGCCCTCTTTGCGCTTAAAGCGGGCAATGGCGTCCGCCAGCACAATTTCGTACACGTTGCCAATGTGCGGCTTGCCAGAGGTGTAGGCAATGGCCGTGGTGAGATAGTACTTGCCTTTGTTTGTCATGAGTTATACCCTCCTGCCCAGTGGCTGGGCGCAAATCTATAAAATAAAATTTGGATAGGCTGGCTAAAGAACTTTTCCGCTCGCTTCGCCGGGCTTCCCTTAGTTTTAGTTGCGGCCTTTATTGCAGCAACAGCACGGTGAACACCGTCGCCACCATCAACACGGCCAGCACCGCCGCCGTGATGCGCACAAACAGCATCCGCCGTTTATGGTTATAGCCTTTCATTGTGATGCGCCATCCTTTCCGGCTCAATTCATCCAAAAGCCGATAATTACTAAATAGTGTACCATTTTCCCCGTGGTTTGTAAACAGCTTTGTCCTCCAAATGGCAAAAAACAGGGCCGCCGGGGAACCGGCGGCCGCAGCGCGTTATTATAATGGATTTCAGTTGGCAAAGGGCAGCACGCGCATACCCGGCAGCGCCAGTGGCTTATAGACTTGCTGAGACCCGGCGGCATGCCAAATCCGGCCAATGGCCCACAGCTGCCCGGCGGCGTCCACAAACAGCGGTGTGCCCTCCACTTGGAGCGTGCCCCCGAAAAAGTCCACCTCGCCGCCGTCCAAGGCGTAGTTGGCAGGGGAGAGGGTGGCGGCCCGGTACCCAGCGGCTTCTTCCTGGGACATGGGGCCTATCTGTCCTTCCCACAGCGCCAGGTACTTGTCAAAAGCCCCTTCCAGGGCGGCGGCTATTTCCTGGCTGTAGCTGTCCACACGGTAGCCCGCCTTGGCAAGCAGCTGGGCGCTTTCCACCAGTTGGCCGGTGGAGAGGTCCACATTCCACACGGCGAAGCTGTAGTCCTCGTTCCACTTGTCGTAAGTCACCAGAGAGAGTATCCGGAAATCCCCAAAGCCCTGGAACACGCTGTAATAGTATCCCACGTCCGAGTAGATGGGCTGATACCCGCCGTTTACCAAAGCCGCGGAGTTGTTTACCGCGTAGGTGTACCGGTTTACAATGGCCCGGTTGATTTCCACCGTGTCCACGCCCTCCGCCTGGATTTGAGGGATGCGGAATTGGTATTCCTGCTCCCCGGCGGTGTACGTCCAGGTGATGGTGGTGATGCTGGCGGGCGCTTCCATCGTTTCCCTCTGGGGCGCTTGGGCAGAGAAGTTGTCCAGCACAGCCGCTGCCTGGGCACGGGTGAGCGTCCCGCCGGGCAGCAGCATGCCGTCGCTCCCCTGAAGGATTTGGTTGGTGATAGCCCACTCCATGGCGTTCCGGGCGTAAAGGGCCGTGTCCTCACCGTCTGGGAAGCGTCCCAGTTGCCCGGAAGCGCTTTCCATTTCCACATCGAGGGCGCTCATGTACTGGTAGAGAAGCACCACCGCGTCCTGGCGGGTTAAGGGAGCCAGGGGGGAGAAGGTGTCCAGGGTGGGGGAATCAAAGGTGAAATCCCCCTGGCCCGTGCCGCTGGCAATGCCCCAGCTGGCCGCCCACTGGATGGGCGCGGCATACCAGGCGCCTTCCTCCACATCCTGGAAGCGGCTGCCGGGATACTGCGCGGGGTCGATGCCCTCCCAGTTGGCCAGGGCCGTGACGAACATCCCCCGGGTCATAGGGGCGTCCGGCTCAAAGGTGGTGGTGCTGGTGCCGGAGAGCACCCCCGACCCTGCCGCCCACTGCACATGGGGGTAGAACCAGTCGCTCTCCTCTACGTCTGTAAAGGGGTTTTCCCACGCCAGGGAGCGCGCCCCAGCTGGCCAGGCGCCCAAAGCGCAGCCCAGAAGCAGCGCCAAGGCAAGGGCCAGGCATACCAGTTTGTTCCGTGCATTCTTTTTCATCATCCATACCTCCTTTGTCTAGGGGCCGTCGGCGGGCCTTTTGCCCCTTCCTTTCACCTATAAGAATACCAGAAACCGTCCGCTGGTTGCGGAAAATCTCAAAAAATCTTCACCAAAGATTCCCGCCGGGAATTGGAAGGTTTTCTAAAGGACTTGGGATTTGCTCGCAGCCCGCTGGGATAGGCCTTTTTGAAAGGACAGAGGTCAGCCCCGGCGCGGCGAGTGTCACAAACTGCCTGGTGCAACCCTGCGCACGAGGGCGGCCCGCCCAACCGATGAACATGAGCGGCAGAGAGCTATCCTTGGCGCGGATTGCGCGCCCCCGGCCGGGAAAGGCGTGGCCTTTGGCCACTGTTTCCCTGGCTTTTCTTCCTGCGCTGCGCGCCCAATAAGGGCAAGGCCGAAACTTTTTTGAAAAAAAGTTTCATCAAAAACTTTTATGCTCGCTTCGCTCGGGGAACTGTTTGACATTCCTCTTCCACTGTACTACACTTGTTCCAACAACTTCCCATTGAAATCTTTTACGAAAAAGGTGATTCCCATGAATTATAAAGAAATGTCCTGCCTAGCCATCCACGACATCTCCGGCGTGGGCAAGTGCTCCCTGACCGTGGCCCTGCCGGTGCTCTCCTGCTGCGGCGTGGAGACCAGCGTGCTGCCCACGGCGGTGCTCTCCACCCACACCGGCGGCTTTACCGGCTTTACCTACCGGGACCTCACCGGCGACATCCTCCCCATGGCCCGCCACTGGAAAAGCCTGGGCTGCCGGTTCCAGGCGCTGTACACGGGCTTTTTGGGTAGCGAGGCGCAAATCGGCCTGGTGGAGGAGATGTTCGATTGGTTCGGCGGGGAGGACACCCTCATTTTGGTGGACCCTGTCATGGGCGACGGCGGCAAGCTCTACCAGACCTACACGCCCCAGATGGCTGACGGCATGGCCCGCCTGTGCCGCCGGGCGGACATTGTGGTGCCCAACATGACCGAGGCCTGCCACCTGTTGGGCCGCCCCTACAATCCCGGCCCCTACACCCAAAGGGAGATTGCGGAAATCCTCCAGGGCCTGTGCGCCATGGGGCCCAAGATGGCGGTGCTCACCGGCGTGTGGCTGCAGGAGGGCGCCCTGGGCACCGCCTGCTACGACAGCCAGGTGGGGGAGGCAAAGCTGTTCCTCACCGACCGCATCGAGGGCTTTTACCACGGCACCGGGGACTTGTTCGCCTCGGCGCTGCTGGGCGGCCTCTTAAACGGTGCCCCCCTGGAGGAGGCCTGCGCCCTGGCCACGGAGTTCACCTGGCGCACCATTGAGACCACCTTTGAAAAGAGCCCGGACCACCGCTTCGGCCCCAAGTTCGAGTGCCATTTGCCCTGGCTGGGGGAGAAGATGGAGGAGCTGCGCAAAAACCATCCCTGAGCCGAGCGAAGTGAGCGTAAAAGTTTTTTGATGAAACTTTTTTTCAAAAAAGTTTCGACCTTGCCCTTGACCTTATAGGCGCGCAGCGCAGGAAAGAAACTAGGGAAACAGTGGCCAAAGGCCACGCCTTTCCCGGCCGGGGTCGCGCAATCCGCACTAAGAACAGCCCGCTGCCGCTCATACTCATTGAGAGCCCAGCATACGTCCGCGGGAAGTGTCGCCCAGGCCATTTACACCTGCGTGGCATGGAAGCACGTGGGCAGCGTGGGCTGCTTGCCAAACGCCCTCCCTGAGAAAGTTTGGCGTCATACCAGAGGAAGGCACTCCCTCCGGCACAGTGCCCTTCCCCCAAAAGAAAGCCGCGCCCGTTCTCCTTTGTGTAAAAACACTTGCAAATCCGCGTCGTTTCCTGTACAATATACCAAGGCGCTTTCGCGATTTACCAACACAAAGCCAAAGCGCCCGAAACCACCGGGGTTTCCCCGGGAAGGAAGGTCGGAACACCAATGGAACCCAGGTTTTTCCAAAAAGACATAGAAACCATGAAGCGGGCGGATATTGAAGCCCTGCAGCTGCGGCGCCTGAAGTGGATGGTGGACTACTGCTACAACAACGTCCCTTTCTACCACGAGCGCCTGGGCCAGGCCGGCGTCACCAGCGGGGATAAGATTAAAACCCTGTCGGACATCCAGTACATCCCCTTCACCGCCAAGGACGACATCCGGGATAACTACCCCTTCGGCATGCTGGCCGTGCCCATGAAGGACATCGTGCGCATCCACGCCTCCTCCGGCACCACAGGCAAGCCCACAGTGGGCGCCTATACCAGAGAGGACATTGAAAACTGGTCCGATTTCGTGGCCCGCATCGTCACCGCCAGCGGCGTCACCAGCGACGACATCATCCAAATCTCCTTTGGCTACGGCCTGTTCACCGGCGCCCTGGGCCTGCACTTTGGCTTGGAGAAGGTGGGCGCCACCGTCATCCCCGCCTCCTCGGGCAACTCCGAAAAGCAGCTGATGATGCTGCGGGACTTCGGCGTCACCGGCCTGGTGGCCACCCCCAGCTATGCCCTGTACCTGGGCGAGCTGGTCCGGGAAAGCCCCTACCCCAAAGAGGCCTACGCCAGCTTGAAGTACGGCATTTTGGGCAGCGAGGGCTGCACCGAGGAGATGCGCCAGCGCATTGAGGAGAACCTGGGCGTCACCGTCACGGATAACTACGGCATGACCGAGCTCACCGGCCCCGGTGTCTCCGGCGAGTGCCACCTGCGCTGCGGCCTCCACTTCGCCGAGGACGCCTTCCTGCCGGAAATCATCGACCAGGACACCTTGGAGCAAAAGCCCGCCGGGGAGGTGGGCGAGCTGGTGGTGACAACACTCACCCGCAAGGGCATGCCGGTGCTGCGCTACCGCACCAAGGACATCACCCGCCTGCATTACGAGCCCTGCGCCTGCGGCCGCACCCATGTGCGCATGGATAAAGTTATGGGCCGCACCGACGATATGCTCATCATCAAGGGCGTCAACGTGTTCCCCAGCCAGATTGAAAGCGTGCTGGTGGGCATGGAAAACGTGGGCCCCCACTACCAGCTGGTGGTGCGCAAGCGCAATTACCTGGATACGCTGGAAGTGAAAGTGGAGCTGGTGGACGCCAGCCTGCTGGAGAGCTTTGGAGAGCTGCAAGCCCTGCAGAAGAAGATCCACGACCGCCTAAAGAGCGTGCTGGGCCTGGAGACGAAGGTGACGCTGGTGTCCCCCAAGAGCCTGGAGCGCTTCCAGGGCAAGGCCAAGCGCGTGCTGGATTTGCGCAACCAGCCGGAAGAATAAAAGCAGAGCCAAACCGCGAAGCGGCTTAAAAGTTTCGTCCACCTTTTCAAAGGTGGCAGGGTGTGGGACAGCGTCCCACGACCTTGAACCGGCACAGCCGGGGAAAGAAAACCAGGGGCAAGGCCGCACGGCGCGCAGCGCATAGGGCGCAGGCCCGGCCGGCCAGCAGCCCAGCCGCAAGCCATAGTACGATGGAGCATAAGCTGTGTGTCCCTGGGAGGAGGTGCTGCGAGAGATCCGCTCCCGGGGCTACCGCCCGTTGGGCGTATGCGCCCCGTACGCTGCACTTTTCCACTGGCTGCGCCGCATAAGGTCAAGGTCGTGGAGCGCTGCTCCACACCACGCAAACTTTTGAAAAAGTTTGATCAAAACTTTTCATCCGCTTCGCGGTTGTATCCCCCATATTTATAGTATCTAGTTGAGAGGAAGATTTTCATGAAACAGCTCTACCTGGGCAACGAGGCCGTTGCCCGCGGCCTCTATGAGGCCGGTGTGCGGGTGGTGTCCGCCTACCCCGGCACTCCCAGCACCGAAATCACCGAGGCCGCCGTCAAATACCCCGAAATCTACTGCGAGTGGGCCCCCAACGAGAAGGTGGCCACCGAGACCGCCTGCGGCGCCTCCATCGGCGGGGCACGCTCCTTCTGCGCCATGAAGCACGTGGGCCTCAACGTGGCCGCCGACCCCCTGTTCACCATGAGCTACATCGGCGTGAACGGAGGCATGGTGCTGGCCGTGGCCGATGACCCCGGCATGCACTCCTCCCAGAACGAGCAGGATTCCCGCAACTACGCCCGGGCCGCCAAGGTCCCCATGGTGGAGCCCGCCGACAGCAAGGAATGTCGTGACTTCACCAAGCTGGCCTACGAGCTTTCCGAGGAGTTCGACACCCCCGTCATCCTGCGGCTGACCACCCGCATCGCCCATTCCCGCTCCATTGTGGAGGACGGGGAGCGGAAAGAGTTGCCCTTGAAGGAGTATAAGAAGGACCCCAGCAAAAACGTGATGCTCCCCGCCTTTGCCCGGCCCAAGCACGAGAAGGTGGAGGCCCGCACCCGCACCCTCACCGCCTACGCCGAGACCACCTCCTTAAACAGGATAGAGGACAACGGCGCGAAAATTGGCGTCATCGCCGCGGGCGCGCCCTACCAGTATGTGAAGGAGGCCATGGGCGACACCGTCAACTACTTAAAGCTGGGCCTGGTGTGGCCCCTGCCGGAGCAGCTCATTCGGGACTTTGCCGCCAAGTGCGAGAAGGTCTACGTGGTGGAGGAGCTGGATGACTTCATCGAGACCCACTGCAAGGCCCTGGGCATCCCCGTCATTGGCAAGGAGCTGTTCCCCCGCTGCGGGGAGTTCTCCCAGAAGCTGGTGAAAAAGCTCCTCACCGGCGAGGAAGCGCCCTCCCTCTCTTTGGACGCGGACATCCCCGTGCGGCCTCCCGTCATGTGCTGCGGCTGTCCCCACCGGGGCGTGTTCTATGCCTTAAAGCGGGCGGGCGTCTACGTCAGCGGCGACATCGGCTGCTACACCTTGGGCGCCAGCGCCCCCTTAAACGCCATGGACGCCTCCATCTGCATGGGCGCGTCTGTGTCGGCCCTCCACGGCTACAACAAGGCCCGCGGCCCCGAGGCGGAGAAGAAAAGCGTGGCCGTCATTGGCGATTCCACCTTTGCCCACTCCGGCATCACCAGCCTCATTGACATTGCCTACAACCGCTCCAACTCCGTGGTTATCGTGCTGGACAACTCCATCACCGGCATGACCGGCCACCAGCAGAACCCCACCACCGGCTTCAACATCAAGGGCGAGCCCGCCGCTGCCGTGGATTTGGAAGCCCTGTGCCATGCCATTGGCATCCGCCGTGTCACCGTGGTGGACCCCTACGACTTGCAGCAGGTGATGGCCGCGCTCAAAGAGGAGCTGGCCGCCGAGGAGCCCTCGGTGATTATCAGCCGCCGCCCCTGCGCGCTGCTGAAATACGTCAAGCACAACCCGCCCCTTTCTGTGGACCAGGACAAGTGCATCGGCTGCAAGGCCTGCCTGGGCATTGGCTGCCCGGCCATCAGCTACCGGGATGGCAAGGCCGTCATCGACAGCACCCAGTGCGTGGGCTGCGGCGTGTGCAAAGGCCTGTGCCCCAAACAGGCAATCGGCTAAAAACGCCGAAGGCGCGTGAAAGTTTTTCACGGGCGCAGTTTGCCAGTGGCAAACGTCCTGCGCTGACCGAACTGGCAAGTGAGAAGGGGTGAAACCCCAAGGTCTTACCCGGCGCAGCCGGTGGAAGAAAACCAGCGAACGGGCGCACGCTGCGCAGCAGACAGCCCCGGAAGCGGATGGTTTGCAGAAGGCCCTCTCATTGGCACAGAAAATGGCCGGATGTCCCCTGTTGCCCGGGGCCGGACTTGTGCAGGTCATTATGCGCTTCGCGCCATACGGCAGGCGGCCCTTCGCTCTTTTTGCAAAGCTGCGCTTTGCTGGATAAGGCCGCGGTTTTCTTGAAAGAAACCCGCCTAAAGAACTTTTACGCCGCTTCGCGGTCCCTCTTTTTCAAACTACCAATTTTACACCAAGGTGATACTTATGAACAAAAGCGTTATGATTGTCGGCGTGGGCGGGCAGGGCACCTTGCTTGCCAGCCGTATTTTGGGCGATGCCATGATGGACCAGGGCTTCGATGTAAAAGTCAGCGAGGTCCACGGCATGAGCCAGCGGGGTGGCTCTGTGGTCACCTATGTCCGCTATGGGGACAAGGTCTATTCCCCCGTTATCGAAACCGGCGAGGCCGATGTGGTCCTAGCCTTCGAGCAGCTGGAGGCCGCCCGGTTCCTGCCCTATTTGAAGGTGGGCGGCACCGTGGTCACCAGCACCCAGAAAATCGACCCCATGCCTGTGGTCACCGGCGACAAGGCCTATCCCCAGGGCATCCTGGAGGAGATGGAGGGGAAGGGCGTCAACGTCCTGGCGGTGGACGCCATGTCCCTGGCGGAGGAGGCCGGCTCCCAAAAGGCCGTGAACGTGGTGCTTATCGGCGCCATGGCCCGCCGCCTGGGCGGGGACAAGGAGCTGTGGCTCTCCGCTGTGGAGCGCTGCGTGCCTCCCAAATTTTTGGAGATGAACAAAAAGGCTTTCGAGCTAGGCTGGAACGCCTAAGCTTTTAGAAGCATGCTCCGGGGAAACCCGGCAAACCCACCACAGAGAAAGGATCGACGACCCATGCCAAACTATTTCGAGCCGGAAATCGAATGCGCCTCCCGGGAGACGCTGCGCCAAATCCAGTCCCAGCGGCTGGTGAAGATGGTCAAGCACTGCTACGAGCACGTGCCCTTCTACAAGAAAAAATTTGACGAGATAGGCCTGCGTCCCGAGGACATCCGGTCCATCGACGACCTGCAAAAGCTCCCCTTTACCACCAAGCAGGATTTGCGGGATACCTATCCCTTCGGGCTTATCGCCGTGCCCCGGGACGACCTGGCCCGGGTCCACGCCTCCTCCGGCACCACAGGCAAGCAGACCGTGGTGGCCTACACCCAAAACGACCTGGACATCTGGGCCCGCAGCGCCGCCCGTTCCATTGTGGGCTGCGGCGGCACCCACGAGGACTTCGTCCACGTCAGCTATGGCTACGGCCTGTTCACCGGCGGCCTGGGCCTCCACGACGGCGCCGAGAAGCTGGGCGCCACGGTGATTCCCGTGTCCTCCGGCAACACAAACCGCCAGGTGCAGATTCTCCAGGACTACGGCTCGGACATTTTGTGCTGCACCCCCAGCTACGCCATGTACATCGGCGAGACGGTGCGGGACAAGGGCATCGACCCGGAGAGCCTGCGGGTGCGCATCGGCATCTTTGGCGCCGAGCCCTGGACCGAGGAAATGCGCCGGGAGATTGAAAAGGCCCTGGCCATCAAGGCCTACGATATTTACGGCCTGTCGGAAATCGCCGGCCCGGGCGTGGCCTGCGAGTGCACCGAGCAAAAGGGCATGCACGTCCAGGAGGACTTCTTCTTCCCGGAGATTATCGACCCCGCCACCGGCGAGCAGCTGCCCGATGGGGAGGAGGGCGAGCTGGTGTTCACCTGCATCGGCAAAGAGGCGTTGCCCCTCATCCGCTACCGCACCCGGGACATCTGCTCCCTCACCCACGAGAAGTGCGCCTGCGGCCGCACCACCGTTCGCATGAACAAGCCCAAGGGCCGCACCGACGACATGCTCATCATCCGGGGCATCAACGTGTTCCCCAGCCAGATTGAAAGCGTGCTGCTGGATTTGGGCATGGATCCCAACTACCGCATGATTGTGGACAGGAAGAACAACCTGGATACCCTGGAGGTCCAGGTGGAGATGAACGAGAGCCTGTTCTCCGATACTGTCCGCAACCTGGAGAAGGTGGAGCGCACCATCGCCGATGCCCTCCATTCCACCTTGAACATCGCCGCCAAAATCACCTTGCTGGAGCCCAAGTCCATCCAGCGCAGCGAGGGCAAGGCCAAGCGCGTCATCGATAAGCGCAGCCTGTAAGGCGGCCGGTTTGACGGAATCCCCTTTCTCCTGTATACTGTTTGGGAAAGCTTTGAAACCACGCCGCCCCGCGGGTTGCGCTGTGGGAGAGAGGGGAACCCGATGGAAAAAGACTATCTCATCCGCAGGCGGCCCATTGCCGCCCTGTTGATTTTCGCACTGCCCATGATGCTGGGCAACTTCTTCCAGCAGCTGTACACCATGGCCGATTCCGCCATTGTGGGCCGCCTGGTGGGGGAGGAGGCCCTGGCGGCGGTGGGCGCCTCCTATTCGCTGACCAACGTGTTTATCTCCATCGCCATCGGCGGGGGAGTGGGCGCTTCGGTCATCACAGGCCAGACCTTTGGCCGCCGGGATTTTTCCCGGATGAAGCGCTCGGTGTCCACGGCGCTGCTGTCCTTTTTGGCCATCAGCGTTGTGCTGGGCGGGGTGGGCCTGGCCTTGAGCCGGCAGATTATGGTGCTCCTCCGCACCCCGGCGAACATCCTGGATGACGCCACCACCTACCTGAACATCTACTTTTTGGGCTTGCCCTTCCTGTTCATGTACAACGTGCTGTCCTCCATGTTCAACGCCCTGGGGCGCTCCCGCATCCCCCTGTATTTGCTGATTTTCTCCTCGGTGCTCAACGTGGCCCTGGACATCTATATGGTGGGCCCCCTGGGCATGGGGGTGGCCGGGGCGGCCTGGGCCACGCTGCTGGCCCAGGGCATCTCGGCGGTGCTGTCCTTCTGCATCTTCCTCAAGGAGCTGAAAACCTATCCCGGCAAGCTGGAGGGCCGCCTTTTTGACTGGGAAGAGCTGAAAAACATGGCCCGCGTGGCCTTGCCCTCCATTTTGCAGCAGTCCACCGTGTCCATTGGCATGATGCTGGTGCAGTCCGTGGTGAACAGCTTTGGCTCCCAGATGCTGGCGGGCTACTCGGCGGCCATGCGCATTGAAAGCGTGTGCATCGTCCCCATGAGCGCCATGGGCAACGCCATCTCCTCCTACACCGCCCAGAACATCGGCGCCGGCAGGCAGGACCGCGTCCGGGCCGGCTACCGGGTGAGCTACGGCATGGTGTTCGCCTTGGCGGCAACTATCTGCCTGGTGGTGCAGCTGTTGGCGGGGCAGCTTATCTCCCTGTTCCTGGAGGACGGCTCCACCGTGGCCTTTGAGACCGGCATGGCCTGCACCCGGTTTATGGCTTGGTTCTACGCGCTTATCGGCCTTAAGATGATTTCCGATGGCGTCCTGCGGGGCGCGGGGGACATGACCATGTTCACCGTGGCCAACCTGGTAAACCTGGGCCTGCGGGTGGTGTTGGCGGTGACCCTGGCCCCCCGGTTCGGCATCCAGTTTGTGTGGATGGCCGTGCCCATGGGCTGGCTGGTCAACTACCTCATCTCCTTCTTCCAGTACCGCACGGGCAAGTGGGCCAAGCTCCACAAAGCCTCCAGCCAGTAAGGGACGCCGCGGGCCGGAATTTCTCACTCGACAAACCCCCGGCCCTTTGCTATAATAAACATAAGAAAACCGCCCCGTTGGGGCCTATCATACCGGAGAGGACGTGACTGTATGCAAATCCAGCAGCTTTCTGTATTTATCGAGAACAAGCCCGGCCGCATGGCCGAGGTCACCGAGGTGCTGGCAGAGGCCAACATCGACATCCGTGCCATTTCCGTGGCCGATACCCGGGACTTTGGCATTTTGCGTGTCATCGTGGACAAGCCCAAGGAGGCCGTGGAGGCCCTGAAAGCCCACGGCATGACCGTTACCCTCACCAAGGTTATCGCGGTGGGCATCGACGATAAGCCCGGCGCTTTCTCCAAGGCGGTGCGCCTGCTCTCCAACGAGGGCTTCGACGTGGAGTATATGTACGCCTTCATCAGCCGGGATAAGGGCAAGGCCTACGTCATCATCCGCCTGGATAACGGCCAGAAGGCCGCCGAGGCCCTGCACGCCAACGGCTTTGAAATCCTGTCCCCCGAAGCCATCTACGGCATGTAAGCCGCCAAAACTTAAAGCCGCACAACACAAAAGGAGAGGGCTTTTCCGCGCCCTCTCCTTTTTGCGTCACCCTTTCGCCCCTGGCGCATATCCTGTAGCGAGGGGACAAGGCCAAGGCGCCTGTCCCCAGCAAGAAAAGGAAGGGGTAATCGATTTTGGCAGATGAAATGACGGGCATGGCCTGCGGCCTGTATGAGGGCCTAAGCCCCCTGCCCAAAGACCCGGTGCCCGGCATGGCCTATGTGCCCTATCAGCAGTGGGACGCCCAGCTCCACTCCATCGACAGGGCCTTGGATGCCGGCACGCTGTTTCCCGTTTTAGATAAGCCCTTTACCGGCAGAAGGGGGGAGCCCCGTTGAGCGAAGAACAGATGATGCGCAAGCGCTATTACGCCGCCCGCTTTGCCTGCTGGGAGCTCCACCTGTTTTTGGACACCCATCCCAACAACAAAGAGGCCGCCCGCCGCCTGGAGGAGTACCAGGCCCGGGCCCAGCGCCTGGGCAAAGAGTACGAGGAGAAGTTCGGCCCCCTGGGGGAGACCACCCAGGACACCAGCCGCTGGGCCTGGATTAGCGACCCCTGGCCCTGGGAAAAGGAGGGGAATTAAATGTTTGTCTACGAGAAGCGTTTGCAGTATCCCATCCGCATCAAGAACACCAACCCCCGCCTGGCGAAAATCATCATCAGCCAGTACGGCGGCCCCCACGGGGAGATTGGCGCCTCCCTGCGGTACCTCAGCCAGCGCTACGCCATGCCCATCCCAGAGCTGAAAGCCATTCTCACCGATATAGGTACAGAAGAACTCTCCCACCTGGAGATGGTGGGCACCATCGTCTACCAGCTCACCCGGAACATGACCCCGGAGCAAATCAAGGCCGCGGGCTTTGACGACTACTTCGTGGACCACACCGCCGGCGTGTACCCGGTAGCCGCCTCTGGGGCGCCTTTCAACGCAGCTACTTTCTCTGTAACAGGGGACACCATCGCCGACCTCCACGAGGATATGAGCGCAGATGGTGCGTTCGCCTAAGAACAACATTTCAAAAAAACGTGATAGGACAAGCTGTTACAACCACCATTTTTCCCACTTTTGAGCGGCGTTTTCTTCCTGGATGAGAGGAGAAGCGCCGCTCCTTTTTATGCCCGCAACACAAAAGGAGGTCCCCCATGAAGTGCCAGCTCAAGTACCGCTGGGTCAAGCTGCCAAGAGCTTGTCTGCCCCAGGGCAAGGGGGTACTGGGCCAGTGGGCACGATTGGCCGCACGTGCAGCCTACCGGAAAGGTGTGGGCCTCTACTGCGGATTTGAAAATCCCGTGGAGCCCGGCATGTGGGCCGGGGGCGTGGTAGGCCTCAAAAGCATTTTAGGGACAAGGAGCCGTAAAGCAGCCCTGGAGGCCTTGGAACAGCTCCAGGTGCTGGGCTACCTCAGCTACTCCCTGGACAGCACCACGAAAAAGCTGGAGTACACCCTGCTGGACTGGGTATGCACTTGCACGGGGGAAGCCAGCGTGGGGGAGAGCGTCTACGCTCTAAACAACAGCGGCTTCCTCTGCCTGCCCCGGAGCATCCCGGACCGGCTGGCAAAACAGCATTATCTCTTTGAAGAAGCGGACGCCCTGCTGGATTTGTGGTGCCACACCGTCTGGCAGGAGCCCAAAAACATCTTTTCGCACTTGGCGCCCACGGTGCAGTTTGGCTCCCTGGGCGCCGTTTTGACGTTGGAAACATTGGGCCGCCGCTGGGGCTGGGAAAAGACCAAGGTATGGAGGTTTTTCAAAAAACATGAGGATGCCTTCCCTCTGTACCGTCTGCCCGGCGCCTATGGATGCCTGGTGTTCAACGCCCAGTATCCCACGGAGAGCTCCACCCAGGGCATGGGGATTTCCCTGCCCTCCCAGGAGGAACTTCTGCGCACAATCGAAGCACTGCGTTTTTGCGCGGGTAATGCGCGCATCGCCGGGAGCGACAACCTGCGGCTCAACAAGATGGTCCTTTGGTACAGCGGAAGACTGCTGCGCCGCCGGCCCGAAAACAGCCGCGTTGCACTTTCCGCCCCCTTATTACGCGCGTATGGTTCTCCGTGTTGGAATTGTAAGAATTGTAAGGTAGACTGCCAGGAAAAAAGAATACACCAAGAGCCGGTTTTCTCCTTTTGTGAGATCCCGGCTCTTTTTGATTTGGAAAGGAAGGTATCCCATGAAAAACAAGAAAAACTCCCAGAACTCTATGACCCAATCCCAGGCTTTGCTTGCTTTGCTGACTGCCCAGGGCCTGTTGGAGGACGACTCCATTCAGGATGAAGCCCGCCGTAAGGCCCAGCAGGAACGGCTGCAAAAGCTCTATCACAACACCCAGGTGCTGCTTTCTCACTACCGGGACATCGCCTGGGCGCTGGAGTGCTTCCCAGAAGCAGTGGCCCAGGAGTTGGAGGAGCCTTTTGGTAAGCTGGACACTTTGCTGGACCGGATGGACGCGGAAGCCGGCATGGGCAACCGGAAGCTGGAATCCCGGGTGGAAAGTCTGCGAAAGTCACGGCTGCTGCTGGACCGGATCAACGAAGCGCTGACCGTGCTGAAAAAGAAGCCCGGCAACGGCCCCCGGCTGTATGAGCTGATTTACCTCACCTACATTGTCCCGGAGAAGCTGAGCCACACCGACCTGCTGTTCCGGCTGGACTTGTCCTCCCGGCAGTATTACCGCCTGCGGGAGGAGGCTATTTCCATCCTCTCCATCCGGCTGTGGTCAGTGCCGGAGGAGGAGCTGGGGAAACTCGTAGGGCTGGTGGAGGCTTTGGGGATGTGAAGAAGTGTGAAATGGTGGGTATATGGGAAAACGCAGGGTGAGATTCACACAATTTCTTTCTACAAAAATGAAGTCATTATTTTCGGAAGAAATTTTGATTTTGGCCTGAAAAATGCAGCGATTTGCTTTTACGGGAGACTCTTTCCGGTCATTCACCAGCATAATAGTAATTGACCATAGGGAGCGTAGCCGCCCACATACTTGCCCTGCTTCATCATCTGGATTTTTGCCGTTGTCGTTTTGACCGAGAGATCCTTGCTGTACGCCGCATAGATGATGCTGCGCCCCGCTCCAGGATCTGCTCTAAATAAGATTCTTCCATTTCGGTGGACTGGGCCATAGCGGTAAGTATCTCCCGGTCGTAATACCCGTACCCCAGAGCATCCGCCAGACGCTTACCTACCTCTCGTCCGCCGCTGCCGAACTCTCTGCTGATTGTAATAATGTTCATTAGGTTCCTCCTTTGCTGCAAAAAAATAGAGCTGGATAAGAGAAGCAGGAATTCCACCTGCCATCTTATCCAGCTCGCAACTTCATACGTGTTGCTCACCCTCCGATGAACGACTTATTTATACCATGGTTTCAGTTCCTTGTCAACACCATGGTTTTTTCAAATACCGGTTTGCGTTGAGGTGGTATCAACTAACCACCTACTGGGAAATTTTCCGGCTGTTCTCCGGAAGGTTACCCTAGAGGAGTGTTCAGGCTGTCTGAAAAAGGCTGGGTATAGTGCTGATCGATGGCAGCCATGCCGGCCTGTGCATCCCGGTTGAGTAAGGATTGGTAAATGGTTTCGTGGCAGTCTACCAGTGTTTGCCATTGGGCATCAGTGGCGGCGGTCAAAACATTTTCAATGGCTGCCTCGCAGAGACTGGAGACGGCTTTTTGCAGGACCGCAAAAAGCCGGTTTGCGCTGCACTGGATGAGCGCTTCGTGAAAAGCGGAATCCAGTGTGACCCGCTTGTGGCCGGTGGCTTGTCGCATGCTTTCCACCAGTTTGCCTAGGGGTTCCAGAGTCTGACGCCATTGGGCCTGGGCTGCGGCTGTGGTGCAATCTGCCGTTTGGATAGCCAAGAGTAAGGATTGCATTTCCAGTCCTCGACGAAGCTGCTGTACCTCATCGAAGTTGCTCTGTTTTAAAAACAGCAGCATGGAAAAAACACTGCTGAAACTCTCGCCGATCTGGTTGACCAGAAAGTTTCCCTTGCCATGGACACAGGAGATCAATCCCATGTTTTCTAGGGTGCGCAGCGCCTCCCGGATAGAGTTGCGTCCCAGTCCCAGAGTTGCCATCATTTCTCGTTCAGAGGGCAGTTTGCCGCCAAATGCCAGTTGTCCGTCTTGCACCAGTTGCTTGATGTACGCTATAACCGTGACGTAGGCTTTTTCCTTTGGGTATTCAGTTTCCACAATCTCACCTGCCCATCGTTATTGGACGATGCCCCGGATCTTTAGGTAGGCTAGAATCACCTCTACGGTACCTTCTACCCCTAAGATCCCGCTGTCCAGGCAGAGGTCGTAGTCAGCTGAGGCTCCCCATTCCTCTCGAGTGTAGTATCTGTGAAAAGCCGCGCGGTCACTGTCTGTTTGCTGGTTTCGTTCCATGGCTTTTTTCAGCGACAGACCGTAGTCCTGCATTGTCCGCTGGGCCCGAATGTTCTCATCAGCGTGGAGAAAAATACTGACTGCCCGCTTTTCTCCCCGGAAGATGTGACCGCCGCAGCGGCCGATCAAAACACAGGAGGTTTTGCTGCACAGCTGCCGGATCCTCCGGAAGGGGATGTGTCCCAGATCTTCTTCTACATTGCTGGTTGCAATGGCGTACAGCAAGTCGTCCACTGGCTGTTCTTCGTAAAAGGACTGGACCTCTTCGTAATCCGGCGTTCCTTTTGCGATCTCCATCAGTTCTTGCCGCCCATAGTAGGGAATCCCAAGCCGTTGAGCCAGACGCATGCCGATTTCCCGTCCGCCGCTGCCGGCCTGTCTGCCAATGGTAATAATAAAGTTCTCCATCATGCGATCCCTCATTTCAATCACATAAATTGCGCAAATACAGAGGCGCTGACCACAGTCAAAAGACCGGCGACTGCAATGGCCAGACTGCTCATTGCTCCCTCAACTGGACCCATCTCCATGGCTTTGGAGGTTCCGATGGCATGTGCCGCGGTACCCAGCGCCAGACCTTTGGCAATGGGTTCTTGAATCCGGAACAGCTTGCAAACGATTTCCCCAATAACGCTGCCCAGCACACCGGTAATAATAATGACCGCAACGGTGATAGTCACAATTCCGCCCAGTTCTTCCGATACCCCCATGCCGATAGCAGTGGTGATGGATTTGGGCAGCAGTGTCACATACTCTTCGTGGGAAAGCTGGAAAAGTTTGCACAAAAGCAGCACGCTGACCATACTTGCCAACACACCGGAGACAATGCCTGCTGCCACGGCCACAAGATTCTTCTTTAAAAGGGAAAGCTGTTCATAGAGCGGAACAGCCAGACAAACTGTGGCTGGCGTTAACAGGTAACTGATATATTGACCGCCCACGTTGTAGCTGTCATACTCGATATGGAAAATGGACAACACCCCAATGACGCACAGAATGCCGATCAGCAGGGGGTTAAAAATTGCCTTTTTAAACTTTTTCCGCAATAAAAGACCAACTTCATAGGCCAATAAACTGATTGCCGCACCAAAAAATAGAGAATTTGTAAACACTTTTACGCCTGCTTTCCTTCCTTTTTCTTTTTCTCAGCCCGGATAATTGCCTGTGTCACGCGACCAGTCACAGCCATGACGATCACGGTGGTGGCAACGGTAATGATACATACCGGCAGCCAAATGGGCTGTAACACGCCCCAGGATTCCAAAAGTCCTGCCCCCGCCGGAATAAACATGACCGGCATAATTTCAATCAGGAAAACAGCGGTCTCTTTGACGTGCTCTACTTTCACGAGACCGGATCGCAGCGCAATCAACATCAACACCAAACCATACACACTGGCCGGAATGGGCAGCGGAATGAGTATATGGAGCAGTTCTCCCAAAAATGTGATGAGTAAAATAATGCTGAACTGTTTGATAAATTTCACAAGCGTTCCTTCTTTCAACTGGTACTACCAGTTGAATTATAAAGTCTTATTTGAAAATGTCAAGAAGGAAAATGGCATTTTCTGAGAAATGATTGCGCATCTTGGTTGGGTCAGGGAAGGTTATGTTTCCTGTCCCAGGCTGGCCAAGGACATAGAAAAAGGGATGAGACAACCTCGTCCCATCCCTTTTAGACTGTCTTATTTTCGCAACACCTTTTCCATGGCCTTGCCCTTGGCCAACTCATCCACCAGCTTGTCCAGGTAACGGATTTCCTGCATCAGCGGGTCTTCAATGGTCTCTACCTTTACTCCGCAGATGGATCCGGTGATCAACTTCCGGTTTGGGTTGGGAGCAGGGGCATTTCGGAAGAAATCTCCGTAGGTGATGCCGCTTTCCACCAAAGGGTTCAACTCTTCCTGACTGTACCCAGTGAGCCAGCAGGTGACCTGATCCACCTCCGACCGGGTACGGCCTTTTTTCTCTGCTTTGGCCACCAGAAGAGGGTATATCTTTTTCAGTTTCATTTGAAAGACTTTTTCATTGGTCATAGTAAGTTTCCTTTCCTATGTGAATCGTGTCCATCAATTCTCCAAATTTTTTCTTGGCCAAATACCAGGTTTCCTGGTCAAAGATCACCAGGGTGACCTCCATGTCGTGCTCCAGCAGAAAGTCCTCGATGGTTTCCACCGCCACCTTCAGTGCCTGGTCCTTGGGGTAGCCGTAGACTCCGGAGGAGATTAGGGGAAAGGCAACGCTCTTGCAGTGATGAGCCACAGCCAGCTCCAGAGAGCTTCGATAGCAGGCGATGAGCAGCTGCCGCTCTCCGTGATTGCCTCCTCGCCAGATGGGCCCCACTGTGTGAATCACATACTTGGCGGGTAGAAGGTAGCCAAGGGTGAGTTTGGCTTGGCCTGTTTCACAACCTCCCAGGGTACGGCACTGGGCTAAAAGTTCCGGACCGGCAGCTCGGTGGATGGCTCCGTCTACGCCACCGCCTCCCAGCAGGCTGTTGTTGGCCGCATTGACAATGGCGTCCACATGTAGCTTTGTGATATCTCCGCGGATAATTTGAAACGGCATAGGATTTCTTCCTTTCGGCGGTCAGTGGGGATGGGCAAGATCGGCGCAAAGAGCTTGGATTTTATCGTAGGCGGTTCCGGAGAGCAAACCCTGACGGTAGTCCTCATACGCCGCACGACACAACTGAGCCAGCTCTGGAGAGTCACCTAGCTGCTGGCCCAATTCTCTGGCCTGGGAGAGATAGAACTGTTCTCTTTCTCTTTGATTCATTGGCACAGTGGTCCACCCCTTTTCGTGTTTCTTTCTAGAGATGATGATACCACAGGCGAACGGGCTGCGCAACAGGTGGGGTAGGGGAGAGAATTGGCCGGGCGAGGTTCCTTTTCTGCACTGTCCGGAAAAGATTTGTGCGTTCGTTGTGTTCAAATAGAAAGTATGATAGACTTAACCCATGATTGTACGATCATCAAATTAGGAGAAAGAAAAGATGGGAGAGATAATTTATAAAAAACAATTTCACAGGGAACCGATAGATGAAACCGAACCGGAGGTTGCAAACTTTACGGATAGCGGCAATGCTCCATCGTTCGATGAAATCATGAAAGAGATTTATAGCAATGTTACTTATCTTGTGTTGCCGGGACGCGAAAAAAAGGCTCGCTATTTTATCCAGAAGGCCATAGAAATCTCAAATGATTATGAGCTTGACATTGAAATAAGGGAACATCTGAGCCACATATCAGTTACATACACCTTCGATTGCTGTGCCGGTATGGGCTTTTTGAAAAGCATCATTGAGATGGCTGATGACATCTCATTTTTTGACCATATCGGCGGCTACGATTTGGTCATGTCCCTCGACTTTTATACAAAGGCAGTATTCAAAAGAGGACGGCTTATTCAGCCCAAATGGTCAGACCTGAGTGAGTGAACGGCACTCAGGTTTTGTTTTTGGTCTAAAGCTCCAAGAACTTGAATTTTTTTTGTAAATACGCAAAAGAACCTGTTGCGGCTTTCGAGTGTTTCCGCTATAATTATGATGTGTTTTTATATCCTCGCTGCATCTCGGAAAACAAGGAGCGTTGACATGAAGATAAGTTATAAGAAACTGTGGGTACTGCTTATGATCGACCACAGCCAAAACGCTCGCGAGGTAGCCGCTTCCACTAAGCGGAAGGAAAAGCTCCAAAAGCAGCTCAAGGAGTGCCGCGACTATGACGAGATGATCGCCCACCTCGCCCTGAGCCGTATCAAGCTGGACTTGGATGACGGCGTGAAGGTCAACTACCGCAAACTCCAGACCGCAGGCGATGGGAAGTTCTATGAGGTGTTGGCAGATTCCAAAAATATTATGGCTAAAGAGAAATAGACCAGAATTCCTATTCTCGTTGTATTTCTATAAACAAATAGGTTACAATCAATGATAGCATCGCTCTAATCAAAACGAAAAGGGGGAATAAATTTTGAGCTTCAAAATCAAAGCGGCTGAACTACAAAACTATGGGAATATCTCTGCATTTAGATGTTCAGAGTTTTCTAACATCAACCTTATCATTGGTGAAAATGCAACAGGCAAAACTTTTCTTTTGAAAGCACTTTATTCAGCTATTCGCTCAATGGAGGACTATAAGCGTGGGGACGATATTCGTTCTATGAATGAAATTCTCGCCGAAAAACTTCGGTGGACGTTTCAGGTTGAAAAGTTGGGAGATCTTGTGTACCGTTCGTCGGACGATCCCCTGTGCTTTAAAGTGGAGACAGATCACGAACAGAACTGTATGGAATATCAGTTTTCTCAGAGTACTACTACAAAGGTTGTTAATGTGACTGCGCCGGAAGCTCAGAAAGAAGGCAACTCTATCTTTATCCCTGCAAAAGAAGTGCTTTCTCTCTTTTCGGTCATTTTGAAATCAAGAGAAGTCGATAAGTCTTTTGGATTTGATGACACTTATTATGATTTGGTAAAAGCTCTTCGGATTTCGCCTTCCAGAGGGAAAAATTATAACGCATTCTCGAAAGCTCGGAAAAGACTGAATGATGTTATCAGCGGGAAAGTCGACTATGACGAGGACAGTGGAAAATGGTATTATAAAAATGATACAAACCAAAAATTTGCCATTGGTGCAACAGCAGAAGGCGTTAAGAAAATCTCTATAATGGATCGACTGCTTGGAAATGGCTATATAAACAAGGAATCCATCTTGTTTATAGACGAATTAGAATCTGCACTGCATCCCAAGGCAATCTGTGATTTTTTAGATATGATTGCTGACATTTCTCACGAGATGGGGATTCAAGTGTTTATTTCCACTCACTCCTATTTTGTGATTAAAAAGCTGTTCTTAATTGCTTTGAAATACCCTAATGAAGTAACTTGTATCTCTCTAACCAAGGACAATGAACCTCAAATCTGTAATCTCAGCGATGGGATGCCAAAAAACTCCATCATTCAGACATCGGTTGATCTCTACCGACAGGAAATTACAGAGGTGTTATGATGGGAGTAATCATTAGAGAGTCTGGAATGAAGTTTGGAGAATATGATGAGAATCAGGTTTTCCGAATTGAAGCAAGTGAGCAGTATACAAAGAGCCTTCGTCAAAATGGAATAAAATCTTGTGAGTTTATTTTACGAAGGGGGAACAATCTCTATTTCATCGAGGCAAAATCTTCATGTCCAAGACAGATCTTAGCAGGTATTCCATCCGATGAGAAAGAGAAGAAGAAAAAAGCGTATGACAAGTATATAAATGAGATCGTTTTGAAAATGCGTCATTCTTTATCTCTGTATGGAAATATACTCTTGAAAAGATATTCGCAAAACAATATTCCTAATGCTATGGTAAATCCAAATCTGTTAGAGAAAGAAATCCACTTAATCTTAGTTATCAATACATCTGGCGCATGGGATCCTGATCCTGAGTTGGGGGAAACATTAAACCAATATCTGAATGATGTATTAAGAATTTGGAGGATTAAAAGGTTATTGGTAATTACAGAAAGAGATGCTAAAGATAAACACTTCATATTGTAGTAATCATCAACACTCTAATATTAAAATTGGTGTCATTGACCCCAAAGATCGTGACACCAATGACACCAAAGTTGAACCCAATGACACCAATGAAGAAGCGATCCTGAGCATCATCCTGAAAAATCCGCAAGCAACACAAGGGGCGATTGCGAAAGAAGTGGAGGCATCTCTTTCCACTGTCAAGCGCATCATGCGCAGCCTTCAAAAGAGCGGTAAGCTGCGGCGTGAAGGAACCAATCGAAACGGCTCGTGGGTAGTCACAGGCCAAAAGGAGTAAGCGGCATGGCAGAAATGAACATCAAACAAATCATAGACCGTCTGAATGCGGAGTTTACCGGCGACACCCGTAAACTCGTCTTTTGGTACGATGACAACGGCGAATTTGTGGAGGATATGCAGAATGTGGAGCTTGAAAATGCCAAGGTCTACTTTTTGCAGGCTGACAACCAGTTTGCCACCAAGCTTTTTCTGGAACGGCAGGACACCACAACAAACTACCTCATCTACGCGCCCTTTCCAAAGCCGGATGTGCGGGACAACCATTTAGAGGACACGCTACTCTAAGCTGTACATTGCCAACTGCGGATGTCTGCCGGAAAACTGGACGCTCGAAAACCTGATGAGCAAGCACGCTTCCAGCCCGTACAACCCCAATATTGCCCATGTGTTCTATCTGGCGGGCTTTATTGAGAGCTGGGGACGTGGCATTGAGAAAATCTGCTCTGCTTGTGAAAAGGACGGCGTACCACAGCCGGAATATACCATCAATCCCGGTGACATTATGATAAAATTCACCGCGCCGGAGGATCGGGTTATCCGGGTGACTGAACGGGTGACTGTAAAGGTGACTGATGAAGTGACTGATAAGGAACAGACAGTTTTGTCCTTGCTGGCGGAAGACCCCGGCTATACCATGCCGCAGCTGGCCGAACGATTGGGTGTCAGCAGGAAAACGGTAGCTGCCCGACTGAAAAAGCTGAAAGAAGCAGGTCTGATTGAGCGTATCGGTTCCGACCGCAAAGGATACTGGAAACTGCACAAATAAAGCAAAACGCCCTCGCGGCAAGCTGACAAGGCTTGCTGTGAGGGCATCGCTGATTATTCCGTGTAAACAAGTTCATGCAAGACGATTTCTTCGGCCCGGCTGTGGATGCTGTTCATCCGACGCATCCACTCCATCTGATCGGCGGCTTTCAGGGCCTCGGTTACGCCTTCCTGGCGCATCATGGCAGTCTCAATGATGTCCAGCCGGTTTTTGCAGGCAGCGTCAATCTCCGCCAAATGGGGAAAGAGTTTTTCCGTGAGCAGCAATGTGCTGTAAATGGCCGGACGATACTCCTTTAGATAGGCGTGTCGCATCCGTCCATATTTGCCGATGTGATATTCCGTTGTGTCTTTTAGGACGAGGTCGGGGATCAGGTAGTCCCCATATTGCGTGTAGGTCAGTTCTATAGTGACCTCCTTTGTGGGAATGTGTGGTTGGCAGGTGCGAGTAGGTGTGAGGGCATCCCTCCTTCATCACAACTGTCTTTTCATTCGCCACAAATGAGCCGCAGTCATGATGTAATTTTCGGTGGTGTAATCCACCCTTTATAAATTATATCATGAAAGAAATTTTTGCGACAAATTCTGAAAATTTCTTTTGTAAGAGAAACTCTTGAATTTTTCTTCCGACTTTTCTATAATAAGAGAAAAATTGTGAGGTGAGCTACTATGATTCAGCGGGAACGATATATGCAGGAAATTCGGGATTTCATGGATAAACCTGTGGTGAAAATTATCACGGGAATGCGCCGCTGCGGAAAGAGTGCGCTTTTGGAGCTGACTCGGGAAGAACTCCGCCGCCGGGGCGTCCAGGAGCAGAACATCATCTCCATGAATTTTGAGTCCCTTCGATATGAAGCATTTAAGGACTACCGAGCACTTTATCAAGAGGTCTGTAAACGGGCAGATTATGCGCAGGGAAAGGTCTATATCCTCTTAGACGAAATCCAAGAGGTGGACTCTTGGGAGCAAGTCATCAACTCCCTTCGAGTAGGCCTTGACTGTGACATCTATGTGACCGGGTCTAACGCAAAGCTTCTGTCTGGAGAACTAGCTACATTGCTGGCGGGCCGCTATGTGGAGATTCGTGTATATCCCCTGGATTTCCGGGAATATTTGGATTTTGCCGCGGAGAATCCAGAGGAGGCCTCCCTGTCCCAGCAGGAGCAATTTGCCAATTTTCTGCGGTTTGGAGGTCTTCCTGGGATTCATCAGATGAAATGGGAAGAAACCCGTGTTATGCAGTATCTTCATGACATTTACAACTCAGTGCTGCTGAAAGATGTGATCGCACGGAATAAGATTCGGGACACCGCGCTGTTGGAAAGTGTGATTGCCTATCTTATGGACAATATTGGGAACACTTTTTCCGCAAAAACCATCACGGATTTTTTGAAAAACCAAGGCCGGAAGCTGAGTGCCGAAACAGTGTACAATTATCTGCGAGCTTTGGAGTGCGCTTTTCTCATTCATAAAGCGGTGCGCTTTGACATCAAAGGGAAACGTATTTTGGAAACGCAGGAGAGGTATTATCTCTCTGACCTTGGTTTGCGCCATGCAGTCATCGGATACCGTGACAACGATATTGCTGGGGTTCTGGAAAACATTGTGTATTTGGAGCTTCTTCGCCGTGGCTGGACGGTTCATATTGGAAAGCAAGATGTGGCAGAAGTGGACTTTGTAGCAAGCCGGGCAGACGAGCGACTTTACATTCAGGTGTGCTATGTAATGTCTACTGAATAATGGAAAAGGCCTTGTATCTCAAGACATAGAAGTCCATAGGTGGTATAATAAGTGCAAGGGAAACAGCAAAAATCAGGC
>JABLTR010030600.1_pt1 | contig 34711 bp, 29 predicted proteins | sample 7160071 | NCBI WGS metagenome assembly JABLTR01 (sample SAMN14651230, study PRJNA627086) | human gut metagenome | isolation source: feces | host: Homo sapiens | reverse complement strand
TATAGGTGTATATATAAGCCACACAATGTTGAGGCCTATCAGAAAAATTAGAGAAACTGCAGAGAGGATAAGTGTAGAGGACCTCAGCCGGAGGATAGAGATAAGCGGGCCTGATGACGACTTGAAAGAACTGTCGGTAACTTTCAATTTGATGATCGACAGGCTGGAACAGTCCTTTGAACAGCAGAGCCGGTTCGTCTCAGATGCCTCCCATGAGCTCAGAACGCCTATATCCGTAATAAAGGGATATGCCAATCTGATAAACAGATGGGGTAAGGATGACCCTGAAATCCTCCAGGAGGCTGTTAATAATATCCTTGAGGAAACTGACCATATGTCAGTAATGATCAAAAACCTTTTGTTTTTGGCAAGAAGCGACCAGCACAGGGCACATATTCAGAAACAGCCCATGTCTTTAAATGATGCAGTTAGAGATATAGCCAAAGACTTGAGCGTCACGGACGAAAAGGTGGATATTATAACTGATATATGTGATGATGAACTGGTGATAAACGGTGACCCTGACCTTATTAAACAGATGTTATGGATATATACTGAAAACGCCGTTAAATACAGTGGAGATGAAAAGATAATAACTTACAGGGTATTTTCCGACGGAGGATATGCATGCGTAAGTGTAAAGGATAATGGCTGTGGTATAAATGATGAGGATCTTCCTCGTATTTTCGACAGGTTTTATCGTGTCGATAAGTCAAGGAATAAAAATATACCAGGAACCGGCCTTGGATTGTCGATAGCCAAATGGATAATTGAGGTGCACAATGCAAGTGTTGAAGTGAACAGTGTTGTAGGACAAGGCACGGAGTTTATAAGTAAGTTTAAAATAGAATAGTTGAACATAGCGAATAATTATAAAAGGTACAGTATTTATTATGCTGTACCTTTTAACATATTAGAGTGGTAAAGAGACTAAATACACAGACAAATTTTACAACAGAAATTTCTCTGAATAAAAACTTAAAAAATTTTTGCTAAAATTTTTTTACTGATATTAAATAATGTATAAAATCTATAGAAGTTTTGTAAAGTTTGCAAAATTATATTGATTTACTTATTTTTAATGATTAAAATTAATACTTAAGTTGAAAAATTTAATTCTTCTTGTGAAAGGGGAGTGCATTTAATGCAGGAACAGAAAATTAAGGAATTTAAAAGAGTTCTTGTTGCCAATCGAGGAGAGATTGCAATAAGAGTTTACAGAGCTCTTAATGAACTGGGAATTCAGTCCATTGGTATATTCTCAAAAGAGGATAAATATTCAGCTTTCAGAACCAAATCTGATGAAAGCTACAGACTTAATCCCAATAAGGGCCCTATAGATGCTTATCTGGATATTGATGAGATCATCAAGATCGCTAAGGAAAGAAATGTTGATGCCATCCATCCGGGATATGGTTTCCTTTCGGAAAATCCTGAATTTGTTGAGGCTTGTGAGAAAAACGGAATAACTTTTATTGGACCTACAGTAGCGACTATGAATGCGATGGGTGATAAAATATCATCAAAACAGATCGCAATAAAATGTGGTGTCCCCATTATCCCCGGTGTTGACCATGCTCTCAAATCACTTGAAGAAGTAATGCAGATAGCAGATAAGATCGGATACCCGGTTATGCTCAAGGCTTCAAACGGCGGCGGTGGACGAGGAATGAGGATCGTTAACAGCGCTGAGGATATGCCTAAAGAATTCGAGGAAGCAAAAAACGAGGCTAAAAAGGCATTTGGTGATGATAAAATATTCATTGAAAAATATCTTAAGAGCCCTAAACATATCGAAGTACAGGTAATGGGAGATAAATACGGAAACGTTATCCATCTCTATGACCGTGACTGTTCAGTACAGAGACGTCATCAGAAAGTTGTAGAATATGCGCCTGCTGATTCCATCAGCCTTGCGACAAGAGAGAAGATATTCGCTGATGCCGTAAAACTTTCAAAGTATGTTGGATACAGCAATGCCGGAACTCTGGAGTTCCTTGTGGATTCAGATGAAAATTACTACTTCATCGAAATGAACCCCCGTATCCAGGTAGAGCATACAGTAACTGAGATGGTAACTGGTGTGGACATCGTTACGACCCAGATACTTGTTGCTGAAGGCTACAGTCTGTTCTCAGAAAAGGTCGGAATCAAGTCACAGGAAGACGTTCACTGTAACGGACATGCTATCCAGCTGAGGGTAACAACAGAAGACCCCACAAACAACTTCCTTCCTGATACAGGAAAGATCACAGTATACCGTTCACCCGCAGGAAACGGTATAAGACTTGATGGTGGTAACGTATTTACTGGTGCTGAAGTAATGCCTTATTATGACAGCCTCCTTGTTAAGATAATCGCCTACGACCGTACATTTGAGGGCACAGTAAGAAAGTGCGTAAGAGCCCTTAAGGAAACAAGGATAAGGGGAGTTAAGACAAACATACCTTTCCTTATCAACGTTGTACAGAGCAAAGTATTCGAGGAAAGACGCTGCACAACAACATTCATCGAAGAAACGCCTGAACTCTTCAACATAGCTAAATCTAAGGACAGAGCTTCAAAGATAGCTGAATTCATCGGTAATAAGATAGTTAATGAATCCAAGGGAGAAAAACCTGACTTTGGTCCCATTGCTCCTCCTAAATATGATGAGAGCATAAAGGTATATGGTGCCAGGGATGAATTCCTTAAACTTGGTGCCGAAGGATTTACAAAGAAGATACTTAATGATAAGAAGCTCTATGTAACAGATACGACTATGCGTGATGCGCATCAGTCCCTTGTAGCCACACGTTTCCGTACAAAAGACCTTGTGACAGCAGCGCCTGCCGCAAACACAATACTTAGAAACGCGTTCTCAGCTGAAGCATGGGGCGGTGCCACATTCGACGTTGCATACAGATTCCTCAAAGAATCACCTTGGGTAAGACTTGAACAGCTCAGAAAGGCAATGCCCAATACTCTTATACAGATGCTTCTTAGAGCTTCCAATGCCGTTGGATACAAAAACTATCCTGATAATGTTGTTGAGAAGTTCATCGAGGTATCAGCTGAAAGAGGAGTAGATGTATTCCGTATATTCGACTCACTCAACTGGATTGAAAATATGAAGATGCCCATCGAGGTAGCTCTTAAAACAGGAAAGATCGTTGAGGGTACTATCTGCTATACAGGCGATATAATGAGCCCTGATGAAAAGAAATATACTATTGACTACTATATCAAGAAAGCTAAAGAGATAGAAAGCCTTGGCTGCCACATCTTTGCCATCAAGGATATGGCTGGACTTCTTAAGCCCTATGCAGCTAAGAAGCTTTTTACAGAACTCAAGAAAGAGCTCAGCATACCTGTACACCTTCATACACATGATACAACAGGTAATGGAGTATCTACAGTCCTTATGGCAGCAGAAGCGGGCGTTGATATCGTTGACCTTGCCATTGAGTCAATGTCATCAATAACAAGCCAGCCTTCAATGAACTCCGTTGTATATGCCCTTAAAGGAACAGAGAGGGACACAGGACTTGATCCTGATGAACTTAATGAGCTCAGCCGTTACTATGAAGATGTAAGAAAGGTATACGGCGGATTTGAAAGCAAGATGCAGACACCCAGCACTGAGATCTATAAATATGAGATACCCGGAGGCCAGTACTCCAACCTTAGATTCCAGGTCAAAGAAATGGGTTCAGCTGATGATTTCGATGAAATAAAGGAACTTTACAAACAGTCCAATGAACTTTTTGGAAATATCGTTAAGGTTACACCTTCATCAAAGGTTATCGGTGACTTTGCTATATTTATGCAGAAAAACGGACTTACAAAGGATAATATCTTTGAAAAGGGAAAAGACCTTTCATATCCTGAATCTGCCGTTGAATACTTCAAAGGCCTTGTTGGAAGACCTGACGGAGGATTCCCTGAAAAACTTTCAAAAATAGTCCTTAAGGATCAGAAACCCATCAACGGAAGGGCTGGAGAACTTCTTGAGCCCGCTGACTTTGAGAAGATGGGCAATGAGCTTATGGAGAAGTTCAACTTTGATAATGTAAACATAAGGAACATCCTCAGCTATGCCCTTTATCCTAAAGTATATGATGACTACTGCACACATCTGCAGCATTATAACGACGTATCCAGACTTGACAGCCACGTTTACTTCTACGGCCTTAAAAAGGGCGAGGAGACCGTGCTCCGTATAGGCGAAGGAAAGGCCATCACCATCAAGTATATCGATATGACCGACCCCAACGAGGAAGGCTACAGGATACTCACCTTTGAAATAAACGGTATAATGCGTGAGGTGACTATACTCGACAAGAGCCTTGAGGTAAAGAGCGACAGAAAGCTCAAAGCCGAGAAGAACAACCCCGCCCATCTTGGTTCGCCAATCCCCGGAACGGTAAGCAAGATATTCGTAAAAGAGGGCGACAGGATCGAAAAGAACACCGTTATTATGACGGTAGAGGCCATGAAGATGGAGACGTCCGTTCTCTCGAAGATTTCAGGCTTTGTGGATAAGATCTATGTCGTTGAGGGAAGCTCAGTCAACCAGGATGAACTCCTTGTTTCCTTCAAAGTCGACGATAACCAGAAGGATTGAGAAAAACAAAACTGATAACAGACATTTTTGTAAGCCCGCGAAAGCGGGCTTTTTGTCGTTGTATAATAGGTGAATAAAGTTATATATGGGTTGCTTATTGACATAATTATACATTAATGTTATTATTAATACATAATCTTATACTATTTAATGTTGTCGTTATATTTTTATAAGGGGATGACTTGCAATGAAAAAGAGAGTCTTCTTAGTTTCCATAATAATTTCGCTGACTATGTCAATACCTGCATATGCAGGCACGGCACATTATTACATTGCGGCAATATATAACAAAATACTTACCGATTATTTGGTTCAGGGAATGACAATACAAAATTCCATAAAAAGAGTAATAATGAGTTCTGGACTTAAAGAAGAATTGATTGAAAAAAATATTATAACTTCTAACCCGGAAGATGTCGGATATGTTTTGGATACATATACTCAGATAAATGATTGCGAGATTGAGTATGTAAATGGTGACGATTCACAGATAACCGCGTACATTACAGAAAATGTGGATCCTAATTTTGATGAAAGTCTATTTGAAAAAAAGGAAATAAAAACTATCCCAGGAGACAACAGCGATATGATAGTAACATATCGATACAAATTAGGCGATGTTGTTTCGGATTTTGGATATAACATAAATATTACGGATTTTAAAGCGATAAGCTACAAAAAAACAGGAGTAAGTTTATATGATTATAATGAACCTTTGTTATATTCTGTTGAAGAGATAAAAAAAGATAAGCTTGAAAGGTTTAACGCAAAGAAAGCAAATAGTACAGAAGACATTGTAGAGCAGGACATTAGTGTAAAATTTGATTCAAAAGACAAAAAGTATGTATATTACATTGATACTGTATATGAAACTGAAGATGGAGGGATTTACAGCGTTAGAATAGAATGCTGATTTTAGCGGAACATTATACAGAGAATAAATAATATCTTAAAGATATATAAATAATTTGTTGATCTTTAGCCCGCGAAAGCGGGCTTTTTGCCTGTCCAAATTTCTCCCGCGCTTTTGGGAACTTTGTTTTTCGGTCTACAGGTTGAAATAAAACAGCCTATTAAGTATAATATTCCTATAATATTTTTATGTATTTTTTATTATGAAGGGAAATTTTATGATATCTTATATAAAAGGCGAAATCGTATACAACGACGCCGAAGGCGTTATCATCGAAAACAACGGCATAGGCTACAGGGTCATTGTTCCGGCTTTTTCGGCGCAGAAGCTCTGCTCCCAGAGGGGCGAGGTCATCGTCCATACATATATGAGCGTAAGGGAGGACGGGATAACTCTTTTTGGGTTCGCCAGCCCTGAGGAAAGGGAACTTTACGAAAAGCTCATATCCGTGTCGGGCATAGGCCCCAAGGCGGCGGTGAGCATACTGGGATGCCTTACGCCCCAGCAGCTCATAACAGCCATAGTTTCCGGGGATTCGGCGGCAATAGCCAGGGCACCCGGAATTGGAAAGAAAACAGCTCAAAGGGTCATACTTGACCTGAAGGACAAAATAGGAAATGAAGAAATCGCTGAGGTGTTCGAGGGCTCAGAAGCCATGGAAATTTCTCAGACAGCTGCCGCTGATGATGACAGAAGTGAAGCTGTTGAGGCGCTCATTGCGCTTGGATATTCCAGAAGTGAGGCCGTCAGGGCAGTCAGCAGAATTTATAATGAAGGTATGGACGTTCAGAAGATACTTTCTGCTGCTTTGCGTGAATTGAGCAGATTGTGATCGGGGAGTATTGAAAATGGATAAAAGAATTATTACAACAGCTGCCGGTGAATATGACAGCGATATAGAGCTGAGCCTGAGACCTGACACCCTTGACACCTACATAGGCCAGGATAAGGTGAAAAATAATCTCAGGGTATTTATCGAGGCGGCAAAAAAGAGGGGAGAACCCCTGGACCATGTCCTTTTATATGGACCTCCTGGACTGGGAAAAACTACCCTTTCAAATATAATAGCAAATGAAATGGGAGCAGGCTTTAAAACTACCTCAGGCCCTGCCATAGAAAGGCCTGGAGACATGGCTGCCATATTAAACGGTCTAAACGAGGGTGACATCCTTTTTGTTGATGAGATACACAGGCTCAACAGGATAATAGAGGAGATACTTTATCCGGCAATGGAGGACTTCTCCATAGATATAGTTATTGGAAAGGGAGCGGGAGCAAGGAGCGTAAGGCTCGAACTTCCTAAATTTACATTAATAGGTGCCACAACTAGGATAGGCCTTCTTACTGCGCCATTAAGAGACAGATTTGGTGTGGTAAACCATCTGGAACCATATACTACAGCTGATCTTTCTAAGATAGTAATCCGTTCAGCCGGAGTACTTAATACGGAAATAGACGCAGGCGGAGCGGCTGAGATAGCCAGACGTTCAAGGGGTACTCCAAGGATCGCTAACAGGCTCCTTAAGAGGGTCAGGGACTTTGCCCAGGTAAAATATGACGGCATAATAACTAGTGAAGTGGCTGCCGATGCCCTTGACCAGCTTGACGTGGATAAAATGGGACTTGACGTAACGGATAGGAAAATACTCCTTACGATAATAGATAAATTCGGCGGCGGCCCCGTTGGTCTGGACACCATTGCGGCTGCGGTAAATGAGGAATCCGAGACCATAGAGGACGTTATAGAGCCCTATCTCATACAGCTGGGCTACATTAAACGTACACCTAGAGGAAGGGTCGTAACTGAAGGCGGATACAGCCATTTTGGACTTAAAAGGCCCGTAGATAAGGAATCATCACAGCAGATACAGCTGGATCTTTAAGATAATAGTCCTGTTTTGAAAGCCATCATGCGATTTTTGATGACATAGACTCTTATTAATATTTATAAATTAAAGCGGTATCGATTTTTGATGGTCAAATTGTAGATTTGGAAAACAGAAACTATAACAGCTTTAAAAAGAAAACAGCCATGCAGTTTTTCGCATGGCTGTTGGTTTATAGGAAGTATAGAAAGCTGAGTAATATAATGGCGTTCTGTTATCTTTCGGCTCTTTCGATGCAGGCATTTGCACCATTTAATATTATTTCGCCTGTCATCTGTGAGTCATAGGACAGTTCTATGTTGTCAGTGGATTGATTTGACATTATTTGAGCCTTTATTTCGTCTGCAGTGGTTTGTGCAAGCGGATAAAACAGCTCAAAAGTGTCTGAAGTGGGGACAAAAGCCATATCTGTGATCTCGTTATCGCTGAAAGTAAGAGTAATGGCAGCTGTCTCATCACCTATGGATATGTTGCTGGTGTATGTACCTGATTTATATTTTGCGTCAGAGCTTTTTGGAACTATCATTATTATCAGAGCTATGATTATTGCGGCTCCGATAATGGCAAAGATGGCTGTTTTGATCAGCTCCTTAAGTTTTATGACCATAAATCTGGTTTTGCTCATAATTTTTTCCTCCGAAGGCATTTTTAATATATATTTATTTAAAACCTTATAATAATATTACTGGACTGGTGGTTTTTAATATGGGTTTGAGATTTGTAATAGGAAGAAGCAGGAGCGGAAAAACGTCCTTCTGCTTAAACGAGATAAAAGAAAAACAAAGCATTGGCAAAAGGCTCATTTATATAGTCCCTGAACAGTATTCACTCCAGGCTGAAAAGGAACTTGTTGCCGTGACCGGAGGTATGGTATCTGCGGCGGTTTTAAGTTTCAGACGTCTGGCGGAAAATATTTTTTCTGAACAGGGTGGGGCCAGCGGAAATTTACTTGATGATACGGGAAAACTGATGATACTCCGACACATTCTTAATAAAAATAAGGATAAACTCAGATATTTTGGCATCGTATGTTCAAGACAGGGTTTCATAAGCCGGCTGGGTGAGACGTTGAGCGTTTTCTCCACCCAGGGTATTTATCCTGAAGATATCGAGGACTACTCTAAAGCCTTTCCTAAGGACAGTGCCATGGCGCTTAAGCTGGGGGATACAGCGCTGGTTTATTCGGAATACAGGGATTTTATTAAATCCAGATATGTGTCATCAGATGATATGCTGACTGTAGCAGCAGAGAAAATGACAGGGGCTAAATATATCGATGGTGCCGAAGTGTGGCTTGATGGATTTTATGGATTTACCCATCAGGAATACGAAATGATCAGCAGACTTTTAACAGCCTGCAAAAATGTTACGGTGACTCTTAATATGGACCCGTCCTGCGCCTTCAGGGAAAAGATGAATATGGAAAACATATTTTTTGAACCCTGGGACACCATGATGAGATTAAAAAAGCTGAGTGCCGACAGAAACGTGGCCGTAGAAAAAAGCATCCTACTTAAAGACACATATTATGCCTCTAAGGGTATGGAGCGGCTTGAAAGGGAATACAGTGCCTGGAATGTCAACAGTTCAGCTGACAGCAGCGGTATAAACCTTCTGACAGCTTCCACTGTTACAGATGAGATAAATATGTGTGCTTCAAAGATAATAAGCCTAGTCAGGGATAAAGGCTTAAGATACAGGGACATTGCTGTAACCGCAAGGAACCTTCAGGATTATGAAGAACATATAAGGCTCATATTCTCCCACTATGGGATACCATTTTTTATGGATACCAAAAGGACGGTTATGGGACAGGCCTGCACAGAACTCATATCATCCATAGCGGATATGACAGCCAGTGATCTTTCCTATGAATCAGTATTCAGGTGCCTTAAAACTGAGCTCACACCTCTTTTAAGGGAAGAAAGGGACATATTGGAAAACTATGTTGTAAGGTATGGAATAAAGGGAAAGGAATGGCTCAAGGAAAGATGGCAGCTGGGATTTGAAAATGAGGAGACCAGTGAAAAGGAAGATGCGATAAACGAAATAAAAAACAAAGCCATCGGACCATTTATAGATTTTTATAAAACCTTTAGAAAGGGAAAACATAGTGTTAAAGAAATAACAGTAGGCCTTTATGAGACTGTTCAAAATATGGACGTGATAGATAAGCTGTCGGAAAAATCACAAAACGCCGAAGAAAACGGAGACCTGGACAAAGCCCAGGAATATATAAGATGTTTTGAGCTCATAGGAGAGCTTCTGGAAAATATGACAAAGCTTCTGGGCGATGACGAAGTAAATATTAAGGAGTATTCTGAAATACTGGAAGCTGGCCTTGGCGGCCTTAAAATGGGTATAATCCCCGCTGGCATAGATTCTGTGGTAGCAGGAGATATTGAAAGAACGAGGCTGCCGGATATAAAGGCTTTATTTGTTGTTGGTGTAAATGAGGGTGTAATACCTTCCAGCAGTTTTGACAGCAATAGTCTTTTTAATGAAAGGGAAATAGAGAACCTTGAGAATATGGGTGCCGATCTTCCACATTCCGGAGCAAGGCTCGCCTTTGAGGAGCAGTACCTTATTTATCTTGGCATAACAAGGCCTTCAGAGATGTTATATCTATGCAGGAATAAAAACGACTTTGATGGAAGGGAGACAAGGCCTTCATCCATCATAGGAAGGATAGAAAAAATATTTCCTGAGATAGAAAGTGAAGAATTTGACGAGCTGTCAATAAAATCAGTGGACAGGCCCATACCTGTGCTTCACAGGCTGGGTAACGGATTGGCTGAAAACAGAGTTTTATGGCAGGAGACAGCAAAATGGATGGCTGAGGCAAAAGAATATAAGGACAGGGCTGATATGATCGAAAATGGCTCCAAGATACAAAATGTTGAAGGCACCCTCAGCAGAAAAAATCTTAACACGCTCTATGGCTCTAAACCATATACCAGTGTATCAAGGCTGGAAACATTTGCAAAATGTCCATTCAGCTACTTTGCCCAGTATTCATTATGTGCTAAACCTAGGAAACTATATGAGATAAGGACGCCTGACATAGGTTCCATCTTCCATAAGGTATTGGAAAAACTCATATGGAAGATGAGGGAAGAAGGGCTGACATGGCAGACCTTAGATAAGGAAAAGGCCAGAGAGATGACTGAGACTATAATAGATGAGATGGTGCCTGAGCCGGAAAATAAAATACTTCTAAGTACGGCGGCCTATACTTACCTTGTTAAAAGGATAAAGAGGATAACAGGCAGAGCTGTTTTTGCCCTTAAGAAGCATATGAGTTCTGGAAAGTTTGAAACATTCGGAAGCGAGATAACCTTTGGAAGCGGTGAACTGCCTCCCATAGCTGTGGCGATGCCAGGAGGAATGGACATACTTTTAAGGGGAAAAATAGACAGGGTGGACATATACAGGAAAGACGGCTTAGGATATGTAAAAATAATAGATTATAAATCAGGCAGACAGGATTTTAATCTTTCCGATATATACTATGGCCTTCAGCTACAGCTGCTTTTATATATGGATGCCTTTATAAAGACAGGAAAAGTTCTGATAAAAGATGAGCCGGGCATAGGCGGTGTATTTTATTTCAGGATAATGGACCCAGTCGTAAATGATTATGAGCTTAAAGGTGCTGACCCTGAACAGCTGTTATATAAGAAATTCTGTATGTCGGGACTTGCCTGCAGTGATCCGGAAGTACTGGAGGCTTTAGATGCTGATCTTCTTCCCGGCGTACGTTCAGAGGTAATAGGTGTATATAAGAAGAAAGACGGCACAATAACAGGTTCAGCCGTTAATAAAGATTTTTATGAGTCGCTTATGGAATATACCGTCTCAAAAGCAGGAGAGATAGGCCAGAAGATAGTTGACGGCGATGTGAGCATAAGTCCTGTTGTCAATGGCAAAAACATTCCATGTGACTACTGTGATTACAGATCCATCTGCTGTTTTGACGAAAAAAGTGGAAATAAACAAAGGAAACTGAAAAAGCTTTCAGCGGATGAAGTATGGGACAGGGTCTTGTCGGGCAAAGACGACCGGTCAGATATCGAAATATAAAGTGATTGTTAAAATTGTATAATAATTAACACATTCCTTGTTTGTTTGTTACAAAACTAACACTCGGATATTGTGTGCAATAACAACTAAAAATGTTTGATATAAGATATATTTTTTGTATGTGCTGGTATTTTTGCTTAATACAGCATAAAAAATAGAACATATTTGATGATAAATATGTGAAAATACACTATGGCATACTTGGCCCTATAATGGTATACTAACATCATCAAAAACAAACACTTGCTGTTTAGTATTTGAGTTTGGGGGCGGTAAATATGAAAAATATTTCAAATATATTGTTACTTATAATCTCTCTTTTTTTTATTGTGACGGCTATAGCCATCATACCCATGGCAGCGACAATTCAGAGCCTCGCTTTTCTGATTATGCTGCTTGTCATTGTAGGTCTGTTTGGCGTAATAAGATTCATTGCACATAGGACAGCAATGAGATAACTGTCACAAACGACAATCAAAGGTCTGTGTTATTGCACAGACCTTTTTTGTTTATCATTTTTATGAAAATGTTTAAATTATCAAAGGGTATTATTAACAAAAATGCTGGTAGTACCAATTAATGCCTTTAGTTATAAGTGTATTAAAAAATAAACAATCTTTAAAGTTTTATGTACTTAGAATAAAATATTGGACTTATTGCCTCATAAAATATGTGCATTTTTGGTGAAATATGCAAAGCTTTCTTTGTATACATCGTATAAATAGATTTGACATTTGCACATTTATTACATATAATTTGATGTATAGGTTTATAGCCTTTTATACATAATATTGGAATTTAAATTGTATTTTTGAGGCTGTAAAATATTATTGCCACTGTAATAATACTTATAATATGATATTATTCAGCTAATGCTGATAATATATAAAGTCTATGCAAAAGAGGTGAGGAAAGAATGGCGTTAGACATTATAAAAGATATTGTTGAGGCTGAAGCCAAGGCAGATGAGATGATCAAAAACGCTGAGGCTGATGCGGCGTCACTCAAATCGGAAGCTGAAAAAAAAGGCGAGGCTATCATTGCTGATGCTCTGCAGAAATCCAAGGCTGCGCTAAATGCGGTTGCGGCTCAGGCTGTTGAGGAGAGCAGGGATAAGGCTGATGAGATCGCACGGCAGGCTGAACTTGATTGCAGAAAGATTAAAGAATCGGCGGCCGCTAAAAAAGAACAGGCCGTTAATGCTGTAATTGGAAAGGTTGTGGGAACTAATGGCAATAGTTGAGATGAGTAAACTTTCTGTTATTTGTCTGAACAGCCAGAAGAAAAGATTTATTAAAGAATTAATGGATTTGGGTGTCGTTGAGATAAACAAACCAGAAGGAAATTCTTCAGAAAATCCTATCCCTGAAGGCACATTTATAGCAAATAACAGCGCCGAGGTATCTCATCTTGATGCACAGATCGCCGTTTACGGCACGACTCTTGATACCCTTAATAATTATTATGAGGGAAAAAGTCCGCTGATCAAGACCAGAAAAGAAGTTCTGGCAGATGATTTTATTAAGGAAGTTCAACAGAATGAAGGTTATGTTGAAAAAATGGCAGCTGATACATCAGCAGCAGCAAAGAAAATAACCGAAGACAGAAATGAGATAAATAGACTGTCCATTCTGGTAAAGGGACTTGAGCCATGGAAGGAACTCGATCTTCCCCTTGAAAAAACAGGTACAAGATCTTCAGTTGTATTTATGGGTACTGTCCCGGCAAAAACAAATATGGACATACTTCTTAACAGCGTTCTTGAAGATGCACCGTCAGCGGTCATACAGAAAGTAAGTTCTGATAAGCTTCAGACCTACCTCTGTATCATCTGTCTTAAGGAAGAGAAACCAAAGGTTTTGGAATCTCTCAGGCAGTTTAGCTTTTCAGTCGTATCCCTTGGAGAAAATGTCGGTACTGCCGCCCAGGCTGCAGAAGACTATACAAAAAAGATAGAACTTCTCCAGAAGGATATTGAAATCAACGAGGAAAAGCTCAAAGAACTGGCCCAAGAAAGAGAAAAGGTGGAATATGTATACGACGACCTGCTTATCAAACGTGACAGAGCAAAGGCAGTCGGAGACATGATTAACACCAAAAAGGTATTTTGTTTTGACGGCTGGCTTCCTACCCAGGAGGCTGACAGAGTCAGCAAGTTCCTTGACAAATACGGCTGCTATTATGAAATAAGCGAGCCAGTAAAGAACGAGGACACACCTATCCTCTTAAAGAACAACAAATTTGCGACACCGTTTGAGGCAGTTACAGAAATGTACAGTCTGCCTTTAGCGACAGAAGTAGACCCTACTGCGATAATGGCGCCGTTTTACTTTATATTCTTCGGACTTATGCTTTCAGACGCGGCCTACGGAATCATCCTTGCCGCAGCATGTTTTGCCATTTCTAAGAAGTTCAAACTTGAAGGAACTATGCAGAAAATGATAAAACTGCTTTTCTGGGGAGGCATTTCTACATTTATATGGGGTGCCTTATTCGGAGGATGGTTCGGAGACGCAGTGTCAGTATTCACTAAAACATTCCTCGGAAGAGAAATAGCCATAAATCCCATATGGTTCGACCCTCTTGAGGAGCCAATGACACTTCTTGTATTCTCGATAATTTTAGGCGGCATACACCTGTTTACAGGTATGGCTATCCAGGCATATATGCTCATTAAAGCTGGTAAACCCTGGGACGCACTTTTTGATATCGGATTCTGGTACATGCTCATCATAGGACTTGTGCTTTTCGGTGTCGGCGGTTCAGTGGCTGCCATACTGGCAACAGTAGGAAAATGGCTGGCCATTGTAGGTGCTGTAGGCATACTTGTCACAGGAGGAAGAAATAAAAAAGGATTTGGAAAGATCACAGGCGGTCTTGGAAGCCTCTATGGCATAACAAGCTACCTCTCAGATGCTCTTTCATACTCCAGACTTCTTGCCCTGGGACTTGCAACCGGTGTTGTAGCTAAGGTTATCAACATACTCGGTTCCCTTGCCGGAAGCGGTATAGTCGGACTCATTGTATTTATTGCAGTTTTTCTTTTTGGTACGGTGTTCAACATCGCAATCAATGCTCTTGGAGCTTATGTACATTCATGCCGTCTTCAGTATGTAGAATTCTTTGGTAAATTCTATACTGGCGGTGGAAAAGGATTTGCTCCCTTTGATAGAAAAACAAAATTCGTTAAGATAATTGATGCAGCTAATATAAATGAAAAATAAACAATAAAATGTTTATTAACATTACTGGCACGATAAAAATAATTTATATGCACTATACGAAGATGTTTATATGTCTACCTATATAGAGGATACAATATGAAAAAAGCATTATTCTTATTTATCATCAATATCTTATTTATTTCTTCGACTGTCATCGCTTATGCCGGCGAAAAAGTTTATAGATCGGATATAGCAGTGCTTATTGATGATATGCCTGTTGAATCGGTGGTCATTAAAGATGAAGTATATATAGATATTGAAAATTTTAAGAATTTTGGATTTCAAGTGTCAGGTGAAGGAGATTCATATAGATTAATCCCAAATGCTGCTGAGAATTATTTTAAATTTCTTCCTGCCGAAAAAATCACTGTCCTTAAGGACAGTATAAACATTGAAGAAATCGGAGAAGCAGAACTGTTAGATATTATTGTCACTGACAAGAAAAACAGACAATATGCTTTATATGAATTCAATGAAGATTATCTTATAAAGCTTCGAGCATTGGAAGGAAAATATGGAAGCCTTAAATGGGATGCTTGGAATCGGAGAGTATATTTTGATATAACAGAGGGCACATTCGATAATTATTTTACAAGCCAGGCTGGAAGCAGTTTTTCAGAGGATGAGAGACTGGGACTGGCCAATAAAAATTCTGATATAGAATATTTATCGTTCCGTGGACAAGTAAAAAATTTTATTCCAAACGGAGTAGGAATTGTTGAGGCTGACTATAAAAATAGTGATACAGTTATTTTAAAGGGAAAATTTCCTGAAGGTGTTGCTGAAGGCAGATTTATATCCTATAAAACAAATGGAAATGAAGTTATAGGAAAAAGCTACTTTGGTGTAAATGAATCAATGCTTAATGGATCGTATCTTTATATTGACTATAATGAAAATACAAGATTCGAAGGAAACTATGAGCTTGGGACACCAGTAGGCAAACAACGTAAGGGAATTATCAATAATGAGTATTTATTTGGCTATGAAATTATTGATGATGAATTTTGTGGTTTAAAACTATATGATAAACCTTTTGAAAAATTGATCTCATTCTGCGAAATAGATGAGAATGAGCAAAAATAATTACAATACTTATTACAAATAAGGAGGATTAACAATATGGATGGTTTATTAAGCGGTGAAGTATTAGCTTGTTTTGGTGCTGCGATCGCTGCAGGTCTTGCAGGTATCGGAAGTGCTGTTGGTGTAGGTATTGCTGGTCAGGCAGCAGCGGGAGTCGTTTCAGAAGACCCCAACAAATTCAGTAAAGTGCTCGTGCTCCAGGCTCTTCCCGGAACACAGGGTATTTATGGACTTCTTATTGCTTTCATTATAATGGTTAAGATCGGTCTTCTTGGCGGAGACGGTATGGTAGACCTCACAGTAGCTCAGGGCGCATCAATTTTTGCAGCAGCTCTTCCCATGGGTATCGTTGGTCTTATTTCAGCTATTTCACAGGGCAAAGCAGCAGCTTCAGGCGTTATGCTCGTAGGAAAGAAACCCAACGAACTTTCAAAGGGTATGCTTTTTGCAGCTATGGTTGAGACATACGCAGTTCTTGCACTTCTTGTTTCATTCCTTATGCTCAACAGCATCCAGTTATAATAAAGTTAAGAGAAGGAGGATACTCCTATGAATGATGGCAAAATTATTATTGATAAAATAATAGCCGATGCTGATGAGACAGTTAAAAAGATAATGGCTGATGCAAAGGAACAGGCAGACGCCATAATAAAGGAAGCAGAAGACAAGGCAGATAAAGAAAAGGCAAGAAGCGACAAGGCTGTTAACGAGGAGAAGGAAAAACTCTGCGCAAAACAGATCTCTGGCGCTGAGATGCAGGCAAAGAAAGCTGTGCTTGCCCAGAAACAGCAGATACTTGAAGAAGTAATAGAAGAAGCTGAAAAACGTCTTATAAGCCTTCCTGATGCCCAGTATACTGAGGTAATAGGAAAGATGCTTGATAATATTGATAAAAGCCTTGGAACAGAAGTTATCGTTGCTGAAAAAGACAGGAAGAGGCTTGCAGATGTTATCAGGGAAAAGGGCTTTGTCCTCTCTGACAGAACAGAGGAGATAAACGGCGGACTTATCATCAGAAACGGAGATATTGAATATAATTATTCTTTTGGTTCTATAATTTCCATTGAAAAAGAGGAAATTCAGCAGATCGCAGCAAAAATTCTTTTTGAGTAAGGAGGGGTATATATGTCAAAACATAAGATTTACCCTTTCGCAGTTGCGGTAGTGCGTTCCAAGGAAAATAATCTGGTCACAAAGGATAAGCTGATGCAGATGGCTGAAGCTCCCACGGCTGAGGATGCCCTCAGGATATTATCAGAGAGCGGATATGGCACACTTGCTCCAGGGGAGATACATGATTTTGAAAAACTTCTCTCGGCTCAGCTTTCAGATGCATATAAGTCTTTGGCAGGACTTATTCCCGATGACAAACTTGTAGATATTTTCCTCTACAAGAACGACTATCATAACATAAAAGTACTTATAAAACAGACCATATCAGGCATTGACGGCAGTGCATATCTCATTGACGGAGGAACGGTTTCCCTTGACAGACTGAAGGCAGCCTTTGAGGAAAGAAAGTTTACTGACCTTCCTGAAATAGATATAAAAGCAGTCAACGATGCCATGGATGAGTATGCAAAAACGAAGGATGGAAGATATATCGACCTCATACTTGACAGAGCATGTTTTGCCACTATGGCCACAGCCGCCAAGAAAACAAAAAATGACTATGTCATAGGATATGTGGAAAGACTTGCAGATGTTACAAATATTAAAACATTCGCAAGGATAAAGAGACGCGGCAAAAACTATAAAATATATGAAGACGCGTTTGTGGACGGCGGTTCAATAGAACTTGATGCTTTTAAGGATGCCTTTGAGAGCGACAATCCGGAGGCGGTGCTTTCAGGCAGAGGATACGATCAGGTATGCGAAGGTTTTATGAGTGAAAGCTTTACGGAATTTGAGAAAAACTGCGATGATTTCATAATGTCTTATGTTAAAGACGCAAGGTATAAATCTCTTACACCAGAACCCATTGTAGGTTATATAATCGGAAAAGAGACTGAGATAAAATGCGTCAGGATCATAATGACCTGCAAACTTAACAATATTGATACAGAAACTATTAAAGAAAGGGTGAGGGAGTCTTATGTCTAAGGTTGGAATAATAGGCGACAAGGACAGCGTAATGGGATTCCTTGCTCTTGGTATTGACACATTCACCGCATATGAGCCTGATGAGATCAAAAAAACGATACACAGGCTGGTAGAGGAGGATTATGCCATTATATATATAACCGAACAGGCAAGCCTGCTGGTAAAGGACTTTATCGCAAGATATAAGGACAACCCGCTTCCGGCGATAATAGTTATCCCTGGAATCGGAGGCAGCATGGGACTTGGCATGAATGAAATCAGAGAATCCAGCAAACGAGCGATCGGAGTGGATATTCTGTTTAATGACTGAGAGTGAGGTTGAATACAAAAATGAAGACAGGTACAGTAGTAAAAGTATCAGGTCCCCTCGTAATTGCGGAGGGAATGAGAGATGCTAATATGTTTGACGTTGTACGTGTTTCAGAAAAGCACCTTATCGGTGAGATAATCGAGATGCACGGAGACAGAGCGTCAATTCAGGTATATGAAGAAACAAGTGGTCTTGGCCCCGGTGAACAGGTAGTATCAACGGGAATGCCCATGAGCGTTGAGCTTGGCCCTGGCCTTATATCAACTATCTATGATGGTATCCAGAGACCCCTTGAGAGCTTATATAAAGCAAGTGGAACAAACATCCAGAGAGGTGTCGAAGTACCTTCCCTTGACAGGGAGAAAAAATGGGATTTCGTACCCCATAAGGCTGTAGGTGACAAGGTAGTTGCTGGAGACATCTTCGGTGTCGTTCAGGAAACACCTGTTGTTGAATGCCGTATTATGGTTCCCTGGGGCGTCAGCGGAACTATAAAGGAAATAAAAGAAGGCAGCTTTACCATTGAGGAAACAGTTGCTGTAGTAACAGATGAAAAAGGAAACGATGTTCCCTTAACAATGATGCAGAGATGGCCGGTTCGTAAGGAAAGACCTTACAAAGAAAAAAGGACACCTGATACCCTTCTTGTAACAGGACAGCGTGTTATCGATACATTCTTCCCCATTACAAAGGGTGGTGTAGCTGCTATTCCCGGACCTTTCGGAAGCGGTAAAACAGTTACACAGCATCAGCTGGCAAAATGGTCAGACGCTGACATCGTCGTATATATCGGCTGCGGCGAGCGTGGAAACGAAATGACCGACGTTCTTAATGAGTTCCCTGAACTTAAGGACCCCAGAACAGGGGAATCACTTATGCAGAGAACAGTCCTTATCGCAAACACATCAGATATGCCCGTTGCTGCCCGTGAGGCATCAATTTATACAGGTATAACAATAGCTGAGTATTTCAGAGATATGGGATACAGCGTAGCCCTTATGGCTGACTCAACATCAAGATGGGCAGAAGCCCTTCGAGAGATGAGCGGACGTCTTGAGGAGATGCCCGGTGAGGAAGGTTATCCTGCATATCTGGGAAGCCGTCTTGAACAGTTATATGAAAGAGCCGGACGTGTTTACTGTCTCGGAAGCGACACAAGAGAGGGTACACTTACAGCCATCGGAGCCGTTTCACCTCCCGGTGGTGATACATCAGAGCCCGTATCACAGGCTACACTCCGTATCGTAAAGGTATTCTGGGGACTTGATGCATCTCTGGCATATAAACGTCATTTCCCTGCCATCAACTGGCTGACAAGTTATTCACTTTATCAGGATAAGGTAGATGCATGGGCTGACAAACACGTTAATGAGAACTTCTCAAAACAGAGGACAGAAGCCATGAAGCTTCTCCAGACTGAGGCTGAACTTCAGGAAATAGTACAGCTGGTCGGTGTTGATTCACTTTCAGCTCCAGACAGACTTATCCTTGAAGTATCACGCTCCATCCGTGAGGACTTCCTGCATCAGAACTCTTTCCATGATGTAGATACATTCACATCACTGCTTAAACAGTACAGGCTCCTTGAGCTCATACTTCATTTCTATCATAAAGCAGGAAAGGCTATCGAGCAGAATGTAAGCATCCATAAACTTATACAGATACCGGCACTTGAAAAGGTAGGCCGTGCTAAATATATAAGAGAAAGATATGTAACAAAGGAATATGATGAGATACTCGCTGAGATCGACTCAGAGATCGACGAACTCATAAAAGAGGGGGCTGAGGAATTATGATAAAAGAATACAGATCCATTCAGGAAGTTGCCGGCCCTCTTATGCTTGTCACTGGAGTTGAAGGCGTTAAATACGATGAACTTGGAGAAATAGAGCTCTCAAACGGAGAAACAAGAAGATGCAAAGTTCTTGAAGTTAACGGAGACTCTGCTCTTGTTCAGCTTTTCGAAAGCTCAACAGGTATCAACCTTGCTGAAAGTAAAGTAAGATTTTTAGGAAAGTCACTGGATTTCGGTGTTTCACCTGACATACTTGGACGAGTATTCAATGGTATGGGCAAACCCATCGACGGCGGCCCGGAGATAATACCTGAAAAGAGGATGGATATAAATGGCGCACCCATTAACCCTGCTGCCAGAGAATATCCTTCAGAGTTCATTCAGACTGGTGTATCAGCCATCGATGGACTTAACACACTGGTAAGAGGACAGAAACTTCCTATTTTCTCAGGATCAGGTCTTCCTCATTCACAGCTGGCTGTACAGATAGCCAGACAGGCTAAGGTTAGAGGTACAGATTCAAAATTCGCGGTTGTATTCGCAGCTGTAGGTATCACATTCGAGGATGCTGAGTTCTTCATCGAGGACTTCAAAAAGACAGGTGCCATCGACCGTTCAGTCGTATTCGTAAACCTTGCCAATGACCCTGCCGTTGAGCGTATATCAACACCTCGTATGGCACTTACGGCAGCTGAATATCTTGCATTTGAACAGGGAATGCATGTCCTTGTAATCATAACTGATATTACAAACTATGCTGAGGCTCTCCGTGAGATATCAGCGGCTAAGAAAGAGGTTCCTGGACGTAGAGGTTATCCCGGATATCTTTATACTGACCTTGCTACAATGTACGAAAGAGCCGGAAAGATCAAAGGCAAAGAAGGATCTATCACAATGATACCTATCCTTACAATGCCCGAGGATGATAAGACACATCCCATCCCTGACCTTACAGGATATATCACAGAGGGACAGATCATACTTTCAAGGGATCTTTACAAAAAAGGCATACAGCCTCCTATAAACGTACTTCCCTCACTTTCACGTCTGAAGGATAAAGGTATAGGAAAGGGCAAGACCCGTGAAGACCATGCGGATACAATGAATCAGCTCTTTGCTGCTTATTCAAGAGGTAAGGACGCAAAAGAGCTCATGGCTATCCTTGGTGAGTCAGCACTTTCAGATATTGATAAACTTTATGCTAAATTTGCTGATGAATTTGAGAAGGAATATGTATCCCAGGGATTCAGGACAGACCGTTCTATTGAGGAAACTCTTGATATCGGATGGAAACTTCTCAGACTTCTTCCTAAGAGTGAGCTTAAACGTATAGGCGATGAATATCTTGACAAGTATTATTCAGAAAATGAATGATATATCGCTTTTGAAGGGAGTGATAGAGATTGGCAAGATTGAATGTTAATCCTACGCGTATGGAGCTTGCTAGACTTAAAAAACTTCTTGCTACCGCAACGAGAGGACATAAACTTCTCAAAGATAAACTGGATGAGCTTATGAAGCAGTTCCTTGATATCGTAAGGGAAAATAAGACTCTACGTGAAGAAGCAGAAGCCGCACTGGGCGAGGCATATAAGAGCTTTATAATAGCCAGAGCTGTTATGAATGAGGAATATATGGGTGAATCTCTTATGATGCCCGGAAATTCCGTAGAAGTTTCAGTCAGCGAGAGAAATATAATGAGTGTGCTCGTTCCGCAGTTCAAGTTTAATACGGCTGAAAATGAAAAAGCAGATGTTTGTCCCTATGGATACGCATTTACATCAGCAGAACTTGATGGAGCTGTAGAATCATTTTCAAAGGCTATGGAACCACTGCTCAGACTTGCGGAAAGTGAAAAGAGCGCTCAGCTCCTTGCGCAGGAAATAGAAAAAACAAGAAGACGTGTAAACGCCCTTGAAAACGTAATGATCCCCAACTATGAGGAGACTATAAAATATATAAAGATGAAACTCGAGGAAAATGAAAGAGCCGGCACAACGAGAATGATGAAAGTCAAAGATATGATCGCTGCAAAGGCCCTCGAGGAAAGAAGAATACGCGATGAGATGCAGCTTAAAAAAGCTGCCAAAGAAATGGCGTGATCTTAAATATTGGTATAAAAAGGCTGTCTGTAATAGACAGCCTTTTTAATTTAGTTTATTCCATTATACAAACTTATGATAAGGCCCCAGGTAACGGGTCCAGCAACACCTGATACAGGTATACCATACATTCGCTGTATAGCTGATACAGCTTCCTTTGTTTTTTCGTCAAAAGTACCGGTCACGGTAACTGATGGTATTGATGGATAGAACTGTGATATCCTTTCAAGAAAAGTCTGAAGACGCCTTACGTCATCATTAGATACTCCTTCGGAAAGTACATATCCGGGATAAACAATTTCTGCCTCACTCTTATATTCATCCGGGATCGAATTTATAGAAGTTTTATAGGCTGAAGAAAGAGCTTTCCATGTATCCCTTCCGACTATTCCATCAGGAGAAAGTCCAAACATTTCCTGGAATGCTATGACAGCTGCCTTTGTTTTTGGTCCAAATATGCCGTCTACAGCCAGCATGGGTATCTGGGGATAGAAATACGATACTATATTTAAATAATACTGAAGAGTTTTTATATAGTCTCCTGTCATGCCCTCTTTAAGCAGTGAAGGATATATTGGTTCAACTTCTTCAAAAGTAAGATTTTCTGCGGTGAGTTCAGCAAGACGTTTTACGCCGTTAAATACATTTTTGATCCTGTACCAGGTGGCCTTACCGACAACACCATCCTGGGCAAGGTTAAATATATTCTGGAAACGTCTGACAGCGGCTTCTGTCTGGGTGCCGAAAATGCCATTAGGATCGTTGATTTTAGGAATAGAAGGATAGGCGTCGGCTATACGGTTCAGCTGCTGCTGTATCGTCTTTACCTCATTTCCGCTGCTTCCAAGTCTTAAGGGGAAGCCAGGATAGGATTCTATATTTGGCTGGATAGGCGCATTTTCAACAATAGCTATGTCATCTCCATAGTAGTATTGGAGTATTTCTATGGGTGTATATCCATCTTCCGCAAGAGAAACCGTACCCCACTGAGACAAACCGCTGCACTTGCTGGTGGTTCCGTTGCAGTAAGAGGTAAACAGGGGAGAAATACTTCCTTCCCGGACTACATAATCATTGAATATTTCATCAACGATCCTGGATATATTCTCAAATACATCACGGTCTTTTACAAAATACTGGTCATACTGTGTTGTGTTGGTTATATCAAAATCATAGCCCCTGCTTCTGTACCATTCGGTATACACACGGTTAAGGGCATAGGTTATTTGGGCGTAAATATTTGCGCGTATGGCGCTTTCCGGCCAGGTAGGATAAATTTCGCTGGAAGCGACATTTTTAATATAATCTGAAAATGAAACTGTCACATTTTCGGCCGGCTGGTCAGGAAGACCAAGGTGAACAGTTATCGTTTCAGGTACATATGGCAGACCTTGTACTGACATGGTGATCCTCCTTAAAGATTATTATATCCTCTCTCATATACAGGTTCATTGTTTTTTATGTTGTATGCTCCGACATCAGGCTTTAAATCAACAGCCTGAACAGAAGTTATGCTTTCAAATACTGGTACATCGTAAAAGACAGCATCGAGATAACCATCCTTTGACACTCTAATATCATAGGATGCATATGGAGCAAAATTTCCAGGTACCATAGACAGAGCCTTTTCCGGCACAGGAAGCGCTACTGACTCGGTTTTTCCGTCAATATCTGTTTTAAGTGTCTTTCCGATGTATACATCTTCGCCGATGTTTTTACTTATTACGATTTCCGCATTTTCAAGGGGTATGACTCCTGAGGTCACCTGGAATTTTAGATAACCTTCCTTTGGATTTTTCGTTATATAGTCGTTAAGAAGCCTGGTAAAATTAACTTCATCAGCCTGAGCTGATTTTAACACTTTATTTTCGTAATCGATCGGTTTCATATAAACCCTCCTGCAGCAGATCATTTTATATTATTCCGAAAAAATAAAAATGTTACAATTTAGAAAATAATAGGAGATATTTTAATTTAAGTTAAGATTTTTTTAATTAAATTATTTATACAAAGTGATATACTTGTAAGTGTTTGATAAGTTTAATAAGTTGACTAAGTTTGCTTTATTTAATAGGAGGAATATCATATGAAAAATTTTACTATTAATGTTATAGCCTTAGGAATCATATCTATAATATCCGTTTCCCAGCTGGCATATGGAGCGGAACTGCCTGCTGAAGATACAGAAAAAGCCGTTGTTAACGGTGTTGAGCTTAAAAATAATATTTATGAAACTGATAATAACGTAAAAATGTACCCTGTAAGGGAAGTAAGTGAACTGCTTGGATATACTGTAGAATGGAATGGAGAAGATAGATCATGCACCATAACCGATGAAAACAGCAGCCTGTCCTTTGTCATAGGAGAGGATAAGTATTCCTTTGGAAGCGGCTCATCTTCACTTGGAACAGCGCCTGAACTTAAGGACGGTGTGACATATGTTCCTTCTGAGTTTTTAAAAGGATTCCTTGATCTTAATATCACAGATGAAAATTCAGAAACTATAAATATCACTTCAGAGCCTGAGATCACACTGGAGGCAGATAAGACTATTACTGTCAATGCCGGTGATTTATTTGCCGTAAGACTTGAGGAAAACGCAAGTACAGGATATACCTGGACAGTTGAGAAGGACGAAAATATAAAACTGCTTGATTCATACAGCACAACTGTCACACAGACAGGATCAGATACTAATTTATCAGAGAGTTCTGTAGCTGTAGGCACACCTTCCATGAAAACATGGGTATATAAATGCGACGTTCCCGGAGAATACACCTTAAAGTATACATATTCAAGAAGTTTTGAAGAAAATGGAGAAACAAAAACTGCTGAATTTAAGGTAGTTGTTGCAGATAATAGTTCATCAGCTGAGGTAAAAGAGGTCACAGTCAATTCTGGAGAGAACTTCACAATAAGCCTGGAAGAAAATACAAGTACAGGTTATGCCTGGACAGTCGAAAAAGATGATAAAATCGAACTTGTAGAAACGGCTGATACTCAGGAAGAAAATACTGATGGTAAAGTAGGAGTACCTTCAACAAAAACCTGGACATTCAAATGTGATGAAGTGGGAGAATACAATATCAAGTTTACATATGAAAGAAGCTTTGAACCTGGTAATCCTGCTCAGATAATCGAATATAAAGTTATAGTGAAATAAATCTTATTTTGAGGTAGGTATATCATGCTTCTATTAAAATATAGTTGAACGTATACGGCAGAGTTTAGGCTCTGCCGTATTTTTATATAAAAACCACTCTTTTATATAAGAGCGGTTTTAAAATTTATACTTCTATGATCTTTGAGCAATATACACAGATATTTATTTTTGATTTCATCAAGGCATCAAAATCTCAGCTGCTTTTTGTATTTGTTCCTGGGTAGGAGTCCAGTAAAATGTTATTTCAACTATACGATTTTCCCAGCATACAAGATAGTGGTCCAGGATGCTGCCGCTCCAATGAAGCTGATATGCTTCCTGAGCATCCCATACTTCTGGGTCGATCGGTTCAAAGTGGTCAATGAATAGGGTATCGCCGTTTATTTCATCCTGTCTTGAATTTATTAGCTTATTTTTAATGAAGTCATAAAGATATGACATCTTTACATCGGTTATTTCATAGTTTATTGAATAATCGGCGTAATTTTCAGAGACAATGTTTTCCTCCCTGTATTCGCCATAGGACACAAGGAAGGTCTCCTGCAGGTGTGATTCCTTAGACCAATCAGAGTCAGTATCGACCAGTTCTTCAACTTCAAGGGGGAGAGGGTCGTCATATACATCAAAAACATATCCATTTTGTTCATAGCTTCCAACGGGGACCTTTTCTTCAGCTAAAGGAAGCCATCCACCCAGGGAAGCAGCTAATAAACAGGCAGTTCCGGCAAAAACAAATACCGTCAAAATTATAGAACTTGCTATGATATTTGAACGGCGTGAGAATCCTTTTTTCTTAAGCCAAGCCGTAAGTTTATAAGCAAGTAAAAAGGCCACAGCCATAAAAGCCGCAAAAATGATTATTGCTGCAGTGTTTGAACTGCTTCCAAAGTATGTTAAAAAGAGAAGCAGTGCAGCCAGAATTACAACTGTCCAGTTTACCCATCTGTTTTGACCGACTGGAAAAAATATATCATTTTCAGCAGCAATTTTTGCCCGTTTGTGCCACCTAAAATATGAGCATATCTGAAATACGGCTCCAAAAAGAAACAGCAGCCAAAGGGGTATAAAAAATATGCGGCTTGTGTCAGAAAGATATTGGGAAGGATCGCGTAACAGCTGTGATACCTGTAAAAACAGGCTCCAGAGTATCAGCAAAATAAAGATCAGCTGTCCTGTAAGCATCTTTTTCATCATAGTACGGTGTATGTTTTCCACATGGGGAACGGGGTCAGTCTCTATGGGAACGGCATCATCCCTGTCGGTACAAAAGATCTGCATGGCGTCCCAGCGGAGAACAAGACGCCATCCGTCCTGAGAACAGAAATCCTCCTTATCCAGCTGTTTTTCGCTGGGCTTGGGATCTAGTTCAGAGGCTCCGGGAAAATAGGTAACAGCAAATCTAAGTTTTTTAGGCTCGATTTTTTCATAAGTCCAGAAGAAACTGCCAGCTTTGTATATCATCCAGCCTTCAGAAGCCATCTGCTCAAGTTTATTCTCAATAGTTTTATTATCGTAAAAAGAAAAATTTGCAATACTTCGCTTAAATGTTCTCATAATTCTTCTTCCTTTCCAAGCAGTTTCTCATAGTCTGCAGCCTGGGAGCGTATACGCATGTATTCACGCTTAAGCATTTCTTGTCCTTTTTCAGTTATCAGGTAGCTGCGGCGCCGTCCTTCTGTCTTTGTTTCCATTATCATTCCTTCTTCTGAAAACTGTTCCAGAAGATCGTATAAAGTTCCAGAACCTATGCTTACTCGGCCGTTTGTAAGGGTTCTGACCATTTCCAAAATATCAACTCCGCGGCATTCTTTATTCAGACAAAGCAGTATATAAAACATCTGTTCAGTGAGGGTCTTGAATCGTTCCCTGGGCATATCCACACCTCTTTTCTCGATTATCGAGTTTATCTATTTTTATTATAACTCGAATATCGAGAAAGTCAACAGGCGATAAAAATTTTGCTTACTTCAAGCGGCGCAGCAGTAAGTTCAAACCAAAATGATAAATGATAAAGTAGAGTGATACAGGGCGTAAAATTGGATGCAGGGTCAGTTTATATTTGAGTGTATAGGTGATTTTAAGCGGAAAAAAGCATCTGTCCATAGAACAGATGCCAGTATATTTAAAACTATATTTTTTCAAAATAAAATTCAAAACATTATTAAGCACATTCGTCTGTGGCTCCAGCTGAGTTTCCCCATATAAAGCCTTCGAGTTTTCTGCCAAATAATCTATCTGCCCACTTAACTGATCTTCCAACAAGTATTGCGTGGATGACAGTACCTTCTCTTATTCCATATAACGTACCAAAGTAGATAAATGAAAGGATAACCGATATGGTAACTATGGTTATATCGCATACGTTTTTAGCCGTGGGAAAGGGAATATTGAATCTCTGGGCAACGGCCTGGGCAAGTCCTTCAGCAGGAAGAGCCATTACCTTTGGAGCAAGATATACCTTAACGGCAGCACCAAGAAGTACAGCACTTACAAGCGTATAAATTATCTGAAGCAGATATGTATCACAGGGAGGGAGCACAGCATTGACAAGGGCAACAGCTGAGTTCACGAAAACTCCGTATATTATAGAAAGCAGTACCTGCACAAAATTAATGACCTTAAAATTTTTGCCAAGGAGAAACCACTGTATAAAAACAAAACAGGCAAAAACTATAGCTGTAATAAGCCCCAGATTGGCGTCAAGAATAAGGCTGATCTCATTAGGCAGAGATGAGTTAGGTGAAATACCCAGGGGAGTCATTTTAGAAATGGCAATGGCTACCGCTGTAAAATATACACCGATAAGGTAAACTACTATACGCTTGATGAACTGTGAATTAATGCTTTTCATTTATCATACTCCTTTTTTTAGAATTATGTTCTATATTATACAATAAGAATTTATGGCAAACAAGTATTTTTATTGTTGGTTTTGGCGTATTGTGGTAAAATTATTAAATAAATAAAAAATAAAGGAAGAATAAAATGAAAACAGAACGAAAATATACATCAGTCACAGTTACGGATAAAGCGGTCAGAGCGTTAAAGGCTGGACACCCCTGGGTGTTTTCCGATGAGATACTTGCCATAGAGGGCGGATATGAAAACGGAGATATAGTTGACGTATTATCTACAAAAAACAGATATATGGGATCCGGATTTATAAATGATAATTCAAAAATAAGGGTCAGGGTTATCTCCAATAATGCCAACGATAAGTTTGATGAGGCTTTTTGGGAAAGAAGGGTAAAATATGCCCTTGAATATAGAAAAACTGTAATGGGAAAAGATTTTAACTGCTGCAGGCTCATATTCGGAGAGGCTGACAGATTTCCTGGACTTACAGTGGACAGGTTTGGAAATGTCCTTGTGACCCAGTGTCTCAGCCTTGGCATAGACAATATAAAACATATGCTCTTTCCTATTATTGTCAGGGCCCTTAGGGATATGGGTGAAAAAATAGATGTTTTATATGAGAGAAACGATGTAAAGATCCGTGAAAAAGAAGGAATGGAAGAGTATAAAGCATTCTTTGAGGGCGACGGCCTTTTAACAGATACCGACGGAAAGACCATAATTGAGGAAAACGGTATCAAATATAACGTGGATTATATAAATGGCCAGAAAACAGGATTTTTCCTTGACCAGAAATATAACAGACTTGCGGCAGCTAAAATAGCTCCCGGAAAAAAGGTCCTTGACTGTTTTACTCATACTGGAGCCTTTGCCCTTAACTGTGCAGCTGCTGGGGCTGAAATGGTGGCAGCGGTGGATGTGTCAAAGGATGCAGTCGATATGACGAGAAAAAATGCTGAACTTAATGGATTTAAAAATATGGACTTTGTATGCGCCGATGTTTTTGATCTGCTTACTGAAATAGCTGAGAGCGGTAAAAAGCCCTATGACTATATAATCCTTGATCCTCCTGCATTTACAAAGAGTTCAGCAACGGTCAAAAATGCGGAGAGGGGATATAAGGAAATAAATATGAAGGCCATGAAGATACTGCCAAGGGGCGGATATCTCTCAACATGTTCTTGTTCACATTTTATGAAGGATGAGCTTTTCAGGAAGATGCTCTGGTCAGCGGCAGCTGATGCCGGGGTCGAACTTAGACAGATAGAGGCTAGACAGCAGGCACCGGACCACCCCATACTTTGGAATGTTCCTGAAACGGATTATCTTAAGTTTTATATTTTCCAGATAGTGTGATATGGAAAATTAATCTAATAATTTATAATTCTGTCAAAAAAATATTTTTGTTGGTTTTTGATAGATTTTGTTTAAACTCATTATTTAATTTGTTTAATGGGCATATTGGATTAAATTGAGTTGGATGTTAAAATAAAAAAGTAAAGAGGCCTTCCGTAACTGACGGAATTATGGGGTTTACCATAGGGGAGCGGAAGGAATAAGGTTTTTGTCGACCGTCTGGGCAGTTTTTATCAATACACAAGGGATAGGACTGTCCTTTTTTATTTGCGTTATACGCAAATCACTTTCCATTTTACAATTTATATCCGGAGGTATTTTTTATGAAAAAGGTAGCTATTATTATGGGCAGCGATAGTGATCTTCCTGTAGTAGCAAAAGCGTTTGACAAGCTTGACGAATATGGCGTGCCTTATGAAGTGCACGTTTATTCAGCGCACAGAACGCCTGAGGAAGCAAAAGCATTTTCTGAAAGTGCAGCTGATAACGGATTTGGAGTTATAATTGCGGCAGCCGGTATGGCGGCGCACCTTGCGGGAGCAGTCGCAGCAAATACGACACTCCCTGTTATTGGAATACCCGTAAAAAATGATACATTAAGCGGCATGGACGCTCTTCTTTCAACGGTTCAGATGCCATCAGGCATACCTGTAGCAACTGTAGCCATAAATGGAGCTGCCAATGCCGCTTTGCTTTCTGTACAGATCCTTGCTTTAACTGAAAAGGATCTTGCTGATAAGCTTAAGGCTGACAGAGCAGCAAATAGAGAAAAGATTCTTGCGAAAAATGCAGATGTAACAGCTAAATACAGTAAAAACTAATTTTTAAAAAGAATAAAAGGAGAAAATAAAAATGGAAAAAAAGGAACAGTTATACGAAGGCAAGGCAAAGAAAGTTTACGCTACTGAAAATCCGGATTTATATATCGTCTCATATAAAGATGACGCTACAGCATTCAATGGAGAGAAAAAGGGCACTATCGTAGGCAAGGGCTCCATCAACAACAGAATGACAAATATGCTTATGCAGGTCCTTGAGAAAAAAGGTGTGCCGACACACTTTGTAGAAGAACTTAACGACAGAGAAACAGTAGTTAAAAAAGTAAGCATCGTACCCCTTGAGGTAATTATCAGAAATATTTCAGCAGGCTCTTTTGCTAAACGTTTCGGCGTTGAGGAAGGAATCGTTTTTGATGAGCCTACAATTGAATTTTCATATAAAAATGATGAACTTGGCGATCCTCTTATGAACGCTTATCATGCAATAGCTCTTAAGCTTGCCACAAGAGAAGAAATCGAGACAATAAAGAAAATGGCATTTACAGTTAATGACACCCTTAAGGCATATTTCTTAGGACTCAACATTAAACTTGTAGACTTCAAGATCGAGTTTGGAAGACTTGCTGATGGAACTATAGTTCTTGCTGATGAAATTTCACCTGACACATGCAGACTTTGGGATAAGGATACCAATGAAAAACTGGATAAGGATCGTTTCAGAAGAGACTTGGGCGGTACTGAGGAGGCTTACCAGGAAGTTATGCGCCGTTTAATGGGGGAATAATCAGATGAGTTCATTAAGAGAAGAATGTGGTGTATTTGGAATTTTCGCAAATGAGACATGCGACCTTGCACCAATGACATATTACGGACTGTTTGCCCTTCAGCATAGGGGACAGGAAAGCTGTGGTATCGTAATAAATGATGACGGACTGTTCAGTTCACATAAGGATATCGGCCTTGTAAACGATGTATTTACAAAGCCGGTCATTGAAAAACTTGGCCAGGGAAATATGGCCGTTGGACATGTAAGATATGGCACAACAGGAAGCAATGACAGAGCCAATGCTCAGCCCATAGTCGTAAACCATATCAAAGGCAGAATGGCCCTTGCACACAACGGAAATCTTGTAAATTCAATGGAACTTAGAGAAGAACTTGAGATGAACGGTTCCATTTTCCATACGACCAGCGACACAGAGGTAATTTCATACATAATCATAAGAGAAAGAATAAACTGTTCATCAATTGAAGAGGCGGTAAACAGGGCTATGTACAAGATAAAGGGTGCTTATTCTCTTGTTATCATGTCACCCTCAAAGCTTATCGCTGCAAGAGATGAAAGAGGTTTCAGACCCCTCTGTTATGGTATTACAGATGACGGCAAATATGTGGTAGCCAGCGAAAGCTGCGCCCTTGACGCCGTAGGAGCTACACTCATAAGGGACCTTAAACCCGGCGAGATAGTTGTATTTGATAAAGACGGAGTACGCACCATAGAAGACCACTGCGGAAAGGCTGAACCTTCCATGTGTGTATTTGAATATATTTATTTCGCACGTCCTGACTCAGTCATCGATGGACATTCGGTTCATAACGCAAGGCTCAGAGCGGGCACATTCCTTGCCCTTGAGCATCCAGTACAGGCAGATATAGTAATCGGCGTACCTGATTCAGGAATAGATGCGGCCATAGGATATTCAAGGCAGTCAGGAATACCCTATGGAATAGGCTTTATAAAGAATAAATATATCGGCAGAACATTCATAGCTGCCGGCCAGAAATCAAGAGAAGATAAAGTAAAAATAAAACTCAATCCCGTTTCTGAAACAGTAAAGGGAAAGAGAGTAGTACTTATCGATGATTCCATCGTAAGGGGAACAACCAGTAAAAGGATAGTTCAGCTTTTAAGAAACGCTGGAGCAAAGGAAGTACATATGAGAGTTTCAGCTCCTCCTTTTACAAATCCCTGCTACTATGGAACGGACATAGATTCAAGGGAAAACCTTATCGCAAATCATCATACAGTTGAAGAAATAGCGGAGATCATAGGTGTTGACAGTCTTGGTTACCTTAACACTGAATATGTGAGCCTTCTTGCGGGCGGAAGCCACTGCGGCGGATTCTGTGCAGCCTGCTTTGACGGCAAGTATCCCACAGAAGTGCCCAAGACAGCGTCTAAGAGCAGATTTGAACAGAAAATAACAGAGGGAAAGAAGGCGAGAGAAAATGAAGAGCATGAGTGAGAGCTATAAGGCAGCTGGTGTTGACATCACAGCCGGCTACAAGGCTGTAGAACTTATGAAACAGCATATAGCAAGAACTATCACAGCAGGTGCGGCATCTGATATCGGTGGATTTGGCGGACTTTTTGAGCTGGACATAACAGGAATGGAAAGACCTGTTCTTGTAAGTGGCACAGACGGTGTTGGAACTAAACTTAAGCTTGCATTTATTATGGACAAGCATGATACCATCGGCATCGACTGTGTTGCCATGTGCGTCAATGACATCATCTGCTGCGGAGCAAAGCCTTTATTCTTCCTTGACTACATTGCCTGCGGAAAAAACGTACCTGAAAAGATCGCTGAGATCGTTAAGGGCGTAGCTGAAGGCTGTGTGCAGTCAGGGGCAGCACTTATTGGCGGAGAAACAGCTGAAATGCCAGGTTTTTATGGCATAGATGAATATGACCTGGCTGGATTTTCAGTTGGTGTAGTTGATAAGAAAAAGGTATTTGACAATAGCACAGTAACAGAGGGCGATGTTATAATCGGGCTTCCTTCCAGTGGAGTTCACTCAAACGGATTTTCTCTGGTCAGAAAGGTTTTTGATATAGAGAACAAAGATATTAAAGCTCCTGTTGATGAGCTTGGGGGAAAATCCCTCGGTGAGGTCCTCCTCACACCCACAAAGATATATGTTAAGCCTGTGCTTGCCCTTTCAGAGCAGGTAACGATAAAGGCTGTTTCCCACATAACTGGCGGCGGATTCTATGAGAACATACCCAGAAGCATACCTAAGGGATACAGCGCTAAGATTGATAAGTCAGCCCTTAAGATACTTCCCATATTTGACCTAATAGCTAAGACGGGAAATATCCCTGAAAGAGATATGTTCAATACATTCAATATGGGTGTTGGCATGAGCATTATCGTAAACAGCGCCGACAGGGATAAAGCCCTTGAAATACTTAAGGCTAATGGCGAAGATGCTTATGTTATCGGCGAAGTTGTTAAGAGTGATGAAGGTGTTATAATCGCTTAACGGAGGCAGAAAATGGATAAAAAAACTAAAATAGCTGTCTTTGTCTCCGGAGGAGGAACGAACCTTCAGGCACTTATAAATGCAGAACAGACTGGGATAATAAAAAGCGGAAAGATTGAACTTGTCATTTCTGATAATCCAGATGCCTATGCCATTGAAAGAGCAAAAAATAACGGCATCAAAACTGCCGTTGTAGTAAAGCAGAAGGGCTGTCAGAAAGAGTTTGAGCAGGAGATATCAAATATCCTTGAGGAAAACAAAATCGAAATGATAATCCTTGCGGGATTTATGTGCATATTAAGTGCTGATTTCACATCAAAATGGCCGGAAAGGATAATCAATATCCATCCTTCGCTTATACCATCATTCTGCGGCAAGGGCTGTTATGGGCTTCATGTGCATGAAAAGGCTTTGGCCTATGGGGGATAAGTCCCCGGCGCAACAGTTCATTTTGTTAATGAGATACCTGATGGCGGCAGGATAATAAGTCAGAAGGCTGTTTATATTGAAGATGGAGACACGCCTGAAATATTACAGAAAAGGGTAATGGAACAGGCAGAATGGATACTGCTTCCCGCTGCGGCTGAAAAAGTTGCCGGGGAAATAGCTGAAAAAGGAGAAAGCTATGGACATTTATAAGATAAATAATATTGGCGAACTTATAAAAGACAATGAATATGTTGGCAGAGGAATAGTCATCGGAAAGACTTCCGATGGTACAAAGGCTGCCGTAGCTTATTTTATAATGGGAAGAAGCGAAAACAGCAGGAACCGTATATTTAAGGAAGAGGACGAAGATATAACAATATATCCCTTTGATGAATCTAAAGTCGAGGACCCCAGCCTTATAATATACCATCCCATAAGAGTGATCGATAATAAACTCATCGTTACAAACGGCGACCAGACCGACACGATTTATGATTATGTCAAAGAGGGAAAAACATTTAAAGAAGCCCTTGAAACAAGGCAGTTTGAGCCCGATGCTCCAAACTATACACCAAGGATAAGCGGTATGCTGACCTTTGATGGAGGAGACTTTAAATATTCCATGAGCATACTCAAGTCCATGGACGCTGATGGAACTGAATGTGCCAGATATACATTTGATTATAAACCTATGAAAGGCCTTGGCCATTTTATCCATACCTATGAATGTAACGGTAACCCCATTCCCACATT
>JABLTR010033112.1_pt1 | contig 34749 bp, 24 predicted proteins | sample 7160071 | NCBI WGS metagenome assembly JABLTR01 (sample SAMN14651230, study PRJNA627086) | human gut metagenome | isolation source: feces | host: Homo sapiens | reverse complement strand
CCCTCCCGGCCGCAACAGTATGTAAAATGCGAATTACTCTTTACTTTCCGCTCTCATGCGAAGCCGGACAATCAGCAGGACGCCTGCGCCGATAACCAGCACGCCGCCCAGCACAAAGAAGATGGTCGTGCCGATGCCGCCGGTTTCGGGAAGGGTGGTTCCCTGGTTGTTAGCGACAGTAACATTCACAATACCGGTGGCGGTATCGCCATCTTCGGCTGCACCTTGGTCAACAGAGATTGTCAGGGCAGTAAGTGCGGTGTTGGCAGCGCCGTTCCAGTTTTGGCCGTTGGCGGTATTGGCAGCGATATCAATCCTCACATCGTTTTCCAGAAGATTGTACCCAACAGGAGCCTTGATCTCCAAAAGATAAAGCGTGCCGTCGTCCAGACCGGATACGCCAAAGGTGCCATCCGCAGTGGAAGTTATGATAACATTCGTAGCAGCATCTAATTCTTCCCATGCTTCATAGGGGATTTCGTCGTAGTTCGCGTGAGTATACCCCTCTGGCAGATTGACCCATCCAACCAGTTTGCCGTTTTCGATATGGGCGACCTGGGTATGCCCGCCGTTGAACAGCACGAACTCAGCGCCCTCCAGCTTGGTGCCCACATCCTCACCGTCCACCTTGGTACCGTCCAGCTGATAGGTGAAGACGATGACGGTGTCCTCAGGAGTGCGGCCCAGTCCATCCCCGTTGGGGTTGTTGGAGAATTCCAGGTACACAGCGTTGGGATTACCGTCCAAGCCGATTTCAGCATTGGTATTGAGTGTGGCATCATAAGTGACGATGACGTAATGACGGTTTCCTTCGTCTATGTAAGGGGCGGTTTTCAAATCATCGAAAGCAATGGAGAAAGTTCCTCCGCCATTCTCACCGACATTTTGAATATTGAGGGTATAATCCTCACCCGGAGTCAACGGTATATAATCGTGCACTTCATCGTCTTTATCAACCGCGATATATACCTTGATGGTATCGGCCTGCAAGGTCAGGCCGTTGGACAGGGTATCCGTGAAGATATATTCATAAGTGTCATAAGCAGACATATCGGGGATGGCGCCGATGAGCTTAAAGGGCACGGAGTCGCCGATATCCCAATCGGCTATATCGTTGTAGGTATAGCCGTATCCGTCATCCAGATGATAGTCCTCTTCCGAAACTTTTTTCTCCACGGTGGGGATATCGCTGTCCTTGGGATCCATGGCGACGTTGCCCAGCACCTGAACGATATATTCGGTAGCGCTATTGGCGTCGCCCTCCAAGCTGCCGTCCTGATCTTTCACCAGGTAATAACCGGCGTCGAGGTTCCCAATTACATAATTTCCCTCCACGGGTTCAGTAGCGGTTCCTGCAACAGCCGCAAGATGCTCCGCAACAATTTCCGCAAAGGCTGCTGCGTCAGTGGCGGTAGCGTTTTCCACGCCGAGGGCCTCGGCCACGTCAGCAGCGGTTTCGCACGCGCCGTACTTTTCCGCATCGGCTTCTTTCAGCGCCGCCAACAGCGCAGCACCGTTCACGCCATTGCCCCAGGTGATATTCGAGAGGATAGGGCCGGAGGTTGCTCCGTCGGTAGGATCATCGCTGGACACATCGCCGGCGAAAATCTGATAGGCTTCATAAGTGTGGCCGGCCTTGTCGTTCTGGATAATGATGGAATACTCGCCGGCGGCCAGAACCGGGACGGACAGTATCGCTGCCATTGCCAGTGACAGCAGTGACAGCAGAATTGCTGCCAATTTCTTCATTTTTTCCATTTCCTTGTTTCTCCTTTTATTTTGTAAGAAAGTATGCAGTTTATTCAAGAAATTATTGAGGAGTAAGCATCACAAAAGCAGTCCCCCTTTCGGCGTCTGTGCCGCAAATATATATACCACGCCGGACGCTACGATAAAGAAGAGTCCCGCGGCTATAAAGAAAGTTGGTCCGATCCCGCCGGTCTCCGGCAGGACATAGCTGGAGTATCTGGTGTTGGTGACGGTAACATTACCCCCGGCCACGCCGACAGCTTCATTTCCGTCCTCCGGGTAAGTATAGGTAGTCTCCCAGCCTTCCACAGGTTCCTCCACTACGGTATAGGTGACGGTCTGGCCGTCAATCTCCTTTGGCAGCCCTTCCCAACCGTAATACCAGTTGTTATCTGCGCTGAGGACGACAGGGTTGGTGACCCCTTCCACTTTGTACTGGGTCGCCACGCCGTTCACGTGCTGGTACAGAGTAACGGTAACACCATCTGTGAGGTTCTCCGTCAGCACGCTGCCGTCATGCTCCTGCCACCGCTTGGTGACGGAGATGGATGTGGTGGTAGGTTTGTTGCCGATGTACTCGGTGGCGTTCTCACCAAATCCGATGAACACCACACTGTCCGGATCCACGCTGGACTGTTCCCAGATATCGCTCATAGTGGCAATGGTACTCCTCCTGGTGGCGTTCTGCTCCATCCATACATAGTAGCGCGGGGTGGTGTCCAGCTGATAGCCCGGCAGGGCCTCATACTCCGTCAGGCGATAGAGGGTGTTGTAGTGGGTGCTTTCGCCGTCTTCGTCGTCCAGAAAGTTCAGGATAATGGCCCCCGTCACGCCGTCGCCGCCGGTGACAAAATAGTCGTCTCTGCCTGCCGCCGTAATGGATGTCTGCCTCCATGCATATCCTCCATCCGCCTGCTCAAACCGGGCCAGCTCGAAGAGCACACCGTTCAGCAGGTTGGCTTGGTTGTCGCCGCCGTATTTGAAAATGGTCAGGGTGGCCTTGTTGGCGGTGGCCTGGGAGTGCTCCTCATCAATGGTGATGCTGGAACCGGAACTGGTACCTGTCTGGCCGTTTAGGCTGGCATGGTTGTAGACATTTACACTGCCGGCGGCGGAACCCCGGTTCACCTCGTACTCGTAGATTACCACGCAGGCCACCTGATCCGGCAGGGTAAAAGTGATGGTGTAGGCATCCGGTTCATAATTCACTTCATAACGAGAGATTTCCATAGGGGCGCCCGTGAAATAACCGTCCACGTTGCCGGGATCATAGTAATACACCCCCACAGTCTCGGGCCGGAACTGGGCACTCACCCCCTCCGGGACTGTTAACACATCCTTTAGCAGGAGTTGGCCGTTTTTCGGATCCAAGTCCAGCCCCTGCGGGTTGACAATGATGCCGTAGCGCAGGCGGTTGGTGATATTGCCATTTTCGTCCTCCACCTGCAGACCGCTCTTTTGCAGTACCGACTCGGTACGGGTGACGGCGGTGCTGGTGAAGTCTTCCAAGCCATCCCACTCTACGGTGTTTTCATAGTTTTTGCTGGCGCCTCCCGTCAGTTCCGGATCGTCCGCCACCGACACGGTATAGTAGATACCCAGGGGGACGCCTACCAAATCGTCGTTGCCGCCCCGGCTGACGGTGAAGGTCACCTGGGTGCGCCCGTCGGGAAGGGGCTCTTCCGTATGGCGGATCACCATCGGATTCTGGGCCTCGCCGACCCATAGGCTGCTCTGGTCGTCACCCATGATATGCTCCGCCAAATACACGCTATTTTTCACGATGGCCATCCCGGCTGGCAGAGTATCCACAATGGTCTCCGTGTTATCCGAAATGCCGGACAGCAGAATTCGGTAGTAGATCCGGTCATGAGTCTGACCGGTGTTGATGTGAACCGGTTCGCTGGTATAGGAGCTGGTGTCAGCGGTGCCATCGCCGTTTTCCACCGGTCCGGTGTCGCTGACCTGTTTGGACATGGTATCCTGGAGGGAGGCGCCCGCCCAGGCCATAGCGCTGTCACCCTGGATCTTGCCGATGTTGGCCGCCCGCACCATGCCGCTGAGGCTGCCTAGCTTATCGGTGTCCACATGGGTCCGGTAGGCAATGTCAATGGGTGCAAAACTTTCTCCTTGCAACTTCATACCCGTCTCTGCGCTGTTATGAAATACGATTAGAAATGCACCAAGAGGCTCATTGGAATCGACTACGCCGGTTGCATACTGTCCCGCAAGCAGGGGATCGCTGCCCTTGACGCGTTTCCACAGATCTGCTGTGTCATTTAGAAGATTCCAAAGGTTTGTGCCTTTGTACAGGTTCTCATAGAACCAATAATTTATCGTCCCATAGGCATCCTCCAGTGCGTCGTTCAACTCTTTCCGGGTGATCACATAGATGGTGTAATCCTGGCTGTAGTTCAAAGGTGTATTCCCGCAGGACACGGACAGGGACTGCTCCAGCGTGCTGACTGTGGTGTAGTGACTGCCCAGCGTGACGCTTCCGTCATATCGGGCCACATCCGCCAGAATATCCATGTAGGTCAGGTTGTCGGCGTTGGTTATGGTGCTGGGATATTGAATCTGGGAGTGCCAAGTCAGAGGGTCCATGCCGTTGGGCGCGTCGCCCACCAGCGTTTTGATTACGTTGTATTCGCCGGGTGTACCCACATCCACGATGGCTCCCGCCTCGTAGTCATTGCTGTGCGCCGTATTTTCCACCCGGATCTGCGCTCCCTCCGGCGCATCCGCCGGCAGTTCCGTTTCATAGGTGATGGTACAGTAATCGCCCTGTCCCACAAGCTCCGTCCGGATGGTATACGGGAAATTCAACTGGACATCCGGGTATTTGTCCACGCTGCCATCCGGATGGAGCACTTCGATATAGGCGGTGATAGAATCCAAATTTACCGGATGCCTGACGCCCTGCGCATCATACCAAGCCAGTTCATCATTCAACTGGATGGGCTGGCCGTCGTAGTTATACAGGGCGATGGCCCAGGTGATCTTCCGGGTGTTTTCGTCATACTCTCCCTTTTTGTCCACTCTGGCCGGAGAGACAGTCACTCTGGCCGAGACCTGGGACTCTTTGCTCTCATCCTTGGCCGTCACGGTGTTCTGGATGATCAGCTCCCCGTTGTCTGCGGCGGTGCCCAAATCCGGAACGGCGGCGTAGTTCATTTCATAGCGTTCCCCAGGGCCTAACGCAGGCAGGTCGGGCAAGGTAAAAGAGGCAGGGGTATTTCCCTGGGCTGGTGTGACCTGCGGAGTTACATCAAGCTGCATCGACTGCGATCCATCGGCGCTATACCGCTTGACCGTGAAAGGATAAGACCCCAGCCCTGGGCGCGAGAAATCCATGTCATAGTCGATGTTGGCCGTCTGGAATACATCGCGGATATCAACAGGCCCGTCTGTCCCCTCCGTGGTGGAAACCGTGATGGTATAGCCAGCCGATGGCTTGGACGCTGCTCTCGTACCAGCCCGTCTTTTTCACTGACAGGTCGGTGATTTCCTCCTTGGGCACTACCGTGATGACGCCGCCGTCAAAGCCGAAATCGATTTCCTCTCCCTCTTCACTGCCCATGGCGGTGATGGTACCCTGAAAGCCTATCGTACCAGTGAAAGTCTCGCCGCCCTGAGCAAAGTCCGTATTGAACTCAATGGTAATAAGGCCATCCTCGCTGATAGTGTATGTACCCACCTGGGTTTCTCCGTTCATTACGGCTCCGGTGGATGCTTCGCTCAAGCCGATTCCCGCAGGAAGCTGGTAGTGGATAGTCGGTGAATTCTCATGCACCACTCCCGGAGGAATGGTGTAGGTAAGGTTCACACGGACGCTGTCGCCGCTGGAAACGGTGGCATCAGCGACGGGTACCCACTGATCGCCCTGAAGCACCTCCACAGTGAGGGTTGTAATATGCTCTGTAAAGTCTATGCTGCCCGTCGGTTCTTCTGCTTGTGGTGCAGCCATGAGATTTGACACCATGCTGGAGAAGGCGGTGAACAAATTCTCCTGTGGCGGCTCATAGCCAGGCTTGTATGCGGTAGCCCAGCTGATTGGTTCCTCCGTCTGATCCGGAGACTTTTCCATGGTAATGGCCGGCAGTATCATGGCGGCCGTCGTCACGATGACCGCTAGGACTGCCAGCAGAGCCGTTATCTTGTGCCAGAGTTTGCGCTGCTTGCGCTCCCAAATATATTCTGAATTTTTCTTTGTTTCATCGTTAGGTTTCACGGAAAGCCTCCTTTCCGGATATTTATGTGATCGTCCCCAATTCATTCAGCGGCCAGATTCGGAAGAATAGCTTGCCAACGATCTGTTCCTCCGATACACAGCCCACAGCGCTATTTCTTGAATCGCTTGAGACACTGCGGCGATCTCCCATAACGAAGTACCGTCCATCCGGCACCTGGTAGGGAAGCTCGATATCGCATTCGCCCATCGTCTTTTCATCCAGATACGGTTCGTCAAGAGGTTCGCCGTCAATGCTCACATTGCCCTGCCCGTCGATATCCACCCATTCGCCGGGCAGACCGATCACGCGCTTTACCAGAATTTTGTTGTTGTAATAAAAGGCGATGACATCCCCACGTTCATAGGAGCCGTTCCGAACTGCGGTGACAATGTCCCCATCGATTAGGGTCGGCGTCATGGAAGAACCGTAAATCCGCAGGATGGGAAGCAGCAGGTTGGACACCAGCACGGCGGCGGCTGTCACAACAAGCAGTATAGACACGGTGCTGCGCAGCATCCGCCTATACCGTCTTCGGTATATTTCCCGTTTTAGCTCCGTCTCCAGCTGCTGGATAGTGGGAGGGGAGGTGTTTGTTTTTCGTTTCATGCCGACACCCCATTTAATCCTGGGGAATAGGGACGCTGATATCCAGTAATTTTTTCAGCTCCTGATGGTTTTCGTAAAATGACTGCAGGCGCGTGGAAACCTCGGTCCAGTAGGCTTCCGACCGCTTTTTGGTGTCCGCCTCCATCGCTACACACTTTTCCCGGCAGACTGTTTCCATTTCCTTGCATTTCGCTATCGTTTCCCGGAGCCGCCTGTCAGCTTCGGCCCGACTGTCCGCATCCCGCTGGGCGCAGATGGATGCCTGCCGGTCGTTTAGGCTGCGGATATTATCTATATACTGCTGGCTGGCGGCCTGGGCAGCTTCAAATATCCCGTTGATTTGAAGAGCTGCAACCGCAATCGAACCCGCTTCATTAATCGCGATTTCTCGGTTGTGCAAGGATTTTCTGGCCTCATCCAGTTCATTTTTGAGGCTCTCTACTTCTTTTTCATGCTCGAATTTCAGAAATTCCATCTTTTTTCCCTGCTCGATCAGCATTTCCAGCAATTCTTTTCTGCCCAATCCGCGCAGTTCCTGTTTCGTCATATGTTGACCGCCTCTCTCTTGCCCCTCTCATGGGGAATAGCCATTCACTGGCTGTCTTCCAATTATTCTCCTACTGTTCCAGCAGCATTTGATCGGTTTGCCGGCGCAATGTAAGCAAAATCCGAAATTCTTCAGCTGACAGATCCAACCCGGCCTCCCGAAACAACTGCAGGGCCTTTTCCATATAGACCTTTTCTTCCAGGCAAGGATAGGAAAGCGCCAGCTGCTCCATGCCGCACTGCAGGGTTTGGTTGGTGTCCAGCAGATGATTAAATTTGGCAGCTTCTTCGAAGCCAAGTGACTTCGCCCGCTTTTTACGAAAAACCATCTTCATTACAAATCTCCACCTCTTTTCCTGCTTTCTCCATGATAAAAGAAAAACGCAGAAAAAGTTCATCTCTTGCGTGAGATGTCGCTTTTTCTGCGTGAAATGTAGTTTTCCTTGGAATATTACAGCACAAACGCTTCAAAATGCATATCGCATATACGCTTCTTTGAGCTTTGGGTAAATATTGCGCGAAACGGGAACGCGCTGTCCGCCGGCCATTATGAGTTCTGTGGGCGTCAGGCCGTTTACATAGTCCAGATTGACAATATAGGCTCTGTGCGGGATAAAAAAGCAGGAGTATTCCTGCAGCTGTTCATACAGCGACGACAAGGTGACGGAAGTTTCTACCGCCGTCCCGTCGGAAAGGATACAGACACGGCTGTGATTGAAGCTTTCCACCATGACGATCTCCCGGATATGCATCCGGCGGATCCCTTCCTTGGTTTTCAGCAGGATGGCGGGATTTTCTTTCGGAGCAAGATTCTGAATGCAGTTCAGCATTTCCTGCTCAAAATCTATTTTCTGCACCGGCTTTATCAAATAGCCGGAAGCTTTTACGCCGAAAGCTTCTACCGCATATTCCCGCGATGTGGTCAAAAACAGGAGCTCCGCCGTTTCTCCGCGTTCCCGCACCTTCTGGGCAACGTCTATGCCGTTCAGGTGGGGCATGATGATATCCAGAAGGTATACATCATATCCGCCGCCCTCACGGATCGCCTGTAGGAGGTCAAAGGGGGAAGAAAACGCATCTGCTTTCAGCGGAAATTCCGGATGCCTTTCCCCAAACCAGTTGGCATATGCCTGCAGCGTCTGTATGTCTTCACTCCTGTCGTCGCAAATTCCGATTCGTATCAAGGGTTTCACCTCACCATTTTACAGGGAATTCAGCCGATACAGGACGGCTGCAGCAAAATCGTCTGCAATATATCTGTTGGTATGACGAATTCCGGCCGCCCCATGCTGCCCGGAGCCACCTCGTATTCATCAAACACAATCACCAGTTGATCATCATCGTTTATATAGAAATTTTGATCGGCATGGATTTCTTTGAAACACTCGTCTTCCGACCAGATGCCCCCGGGAATGAAATAGTCCGCCTCACCGCTTTCCACCTGCTCGGTCATCTGCCGCAGGATATCCTGGCTGATGATGCCGATATAGTCGCTGTCCGGCTGGAACAGGTTTTCGAGATCCAGTAGATTGCCCGTCTGCTTGTCCAGCGTTATGTAACGGCTATACTGACTGGAACCGCCGACGTTGATGGTGGTTTCAAAGCAGACGGTAAACAGCCGGTCATCGTTGCGGAAAATTTGATAATCCGTGTCCATGGCGACATAACCGTCATATTTCCGGGCGACATACCACAGAAATTTTTCCCGCATTTTTGCGATGTAGCGTTCAATCTGCTGGTTCGTATCCTCTATCCCGTCTGTGATATCCGAAGGTGGCACAGGAGCATTGGGTTCAGATGGTCCTGTTGACGGGCCCGGCTGCGACGGTTCAAGCGGCCGTGTTGTCTGTGATTCCGTCTGCGATTCTGTCTGTGATTCCTCGGACGAATTTTCCGAAGATGTTGTTGACGCGCTGGAAGAGGTGGATGGGGTAGTCGAACTGCTGGTTCCCTGAGAAGACGTGTAGGATGACGAAGTAGTTGTAGAATGGCTTGCCGTGCTGTCCGTCCCGTCCGGCAGGGGGACCTCCGGCGGTTTTTCATAAGCTCCCTCATCTATCTCCATTATGGGATAAACGGCGTTAAAGGAAGTATCTCCCCACGAATAGCCACGAGAGCGCAGATCGACAAACTGCACCAGACTTCCCAGTACGGGAATATCTACCAAACTTTGCGCCATAACTGGCATGCTGTTGATGGCAAGGAAAAATACCAGCAGGGAAAGAAGCGTTGAAGAAGTCACGACTTTGGGGATATTCCGCACCTTCTTCCGGGGAACAATCACAGGGGAAGAAGTGGTCGGCTTGTGACCGGCAAACAAGACGGCTTTGAACTGAAATTCGCCTTCTGTGCAGGAGCAGGCAAACACCCCGGTATACTTGTGGGTGATGGCGTCGATGCTTTTCAGACCGATACCATGACCCTCCCGTTCCGGAACAATGGGAAAACCGTCGGCGTCAAACGATACCGGTTCCACACAAGGATTGTACACGGCGGCGGTCAGCTTGCGGTTGTCCACCAGCTCCGTCTGGATCCGTATATAGCGGTTTTCTTCTTTCTCTATTTTTCGGCAGGCGTTTACCGCGTTTTCCACCGCGTTGGCCAGCACCACGCAAACATCCATCTCATCGAACGGAATCTCGCTTGGCAGATGAACGTTTGCCGTCACACGGCAATGTGCTTCTTTAGCCTGCCCGATGCAGGCGGCCAGCACCGCATTCACGGTCGGGTTTTCACAATACCGTTCCTTTTCGGTTTCGGTGAGCCGCCCGTTCAGGCTGCTGATATACTGCACCACGCTTTCGGCGCTGTTTTGTTCGGCCAGCTTCTCCAACACCAGAAGATGATGCCGCATATCGTGGCGGTATATCCGGCCCATTTCCATCTTTTTGCATACATCCTCATACTCGCGGCGCTGGATTTCCATTTGCTGTGTAACCGTTTTTTCGGATTTTTCCAGACGTGAAATGGCCGAGGCGGAGGCCAGCAGCCGGACCAGCACTAGGAATATCGAACAGGCGGTCAAAAGCAGGAGAATCAAAAGTGTTTTGTCGGTTGTGCTACTGCTGACATAGGAAAGCAGGAGCACAATCATCAGAACCGGGAAACTCATCAACATCCAATTGGTCTTATTCTTCAAAACATATACCTGAAACGGCCTGCGCAGAAACCGGAACACGAGGAACAGCACGCTGCACGACAGCAGAAGCAGACAGGCCGTTATGAGCAAATTGCAGCCCCAGCCGGGCAGGTCGGTGAGTCTCCCGAGAGACTGCACGAGGAGTTTCCCCGCCGTCTTCATCAGGAAACACACAATGACGCCGACCGTCCAGCCGGCCATGGTCTGAAAAAATCCCGAACGCGAAAGGATATGTAAGCAAATAATCGACGGAAAGTAGGCGGTGAGCGGCAGCATCGTTAACACCAGCATGGTATCTTGCCCGGACATAAGCAAACCGGCCTGCAGCAGAACAATGCCCAGAACCGTACCCCCACCGATCAGAAGACTGGCTTTCTTGGAAAAGCGAGGTTTCAGCAAACAGCCGCAAATCAATAGATAGGTAAGGAAAATGATGCCTTCCCACAAAAACTTCTCCAAATTTCCCCCGAACAGCATATCACTCTTTCCTTCCTGTATATCTTGGACAAAATGACAACCCTTGTTTATCAAGTGAGTCACAAAACCATTTTTATTTAAAGTCTTACAACATAATAATAATTATATCATAAAAGTATTCGGTTTGGCAAATTCCGAAACCTGCGTTTTTTGTTCAGCTTTATAGAAATATGACTTTTCCTGAGAAGATTGAACGCCTGAAATTCTGACAGCCTTTTTCGGAATAAATAAGGTGTATCAGGGGATAAAAGAGGGGAAAACGCATCGCCTCAACCTCTTTTCAGCAAATGAAAAAAGCACGAAAAACCTTGGTAAATCAAGGCTTTCCGTGCTTTTTTCTGCGGCTTGCACCGCAAGACGTTTGGTGCGAGTGATGGGACTTGGGTGTCGCTCTAAGCAGTTACTTTCAATAACCCTCCCAGCGGCTGATATTATTTTATTGGTCTTCATATTCCAAGAGCAATTTAGTGGGTTCGCACCCACCTGCTCTCCCCGTATAAAACAACACCGCTCGCAAGTAGCGGTGTTGTTTTATATCCGCAGGTAGCAAAAGAGATGCCTGCGAAAAGTTTTGAAATAGACTCGAACCCGCAAAAAGTTGGTAGCGACAGGAGCCCGTTGCGAGGGCGTTTTGGGCCGAGCAGGTGAGCCGGGCGAGACTTTTTGCGGAAGAGGAGGAACAGTGGAGCGGGTGACTGATTTTTTATGGAATAAAAAATCAGAACGAGCGCACCTCGTTCCGGCGAGTGGGGGCAAGCGACAACAAAAAAGATATTTTGTCTTTTCACTGTATGGATATGAACTCGTGTGAATTCTTTGGGTTATTAAAGGCAAAATTAACACCGCGGGTACAGTGGTAAAATAAAAAACCGAGCCCGGAACGTGAATTGCGTTCCGGCTCAGCCTGGAAAGGTGAGACGAAAAAGATACCCACTCAAAATAATAATTTCGGGTTCGGGTCTGAGCTTTCTTCCTGTTTTCTTGCGATTTTCCTTACTTTTCTTCTTCCGGCTTTTCCAATAAAACAAACGCTACAAACGTCTCCTTGCGGGATGGATTTTGATTATCATCAATCTCCACCACATCATGGGTAATATGCGCCACTTTCCGGCCTTGTTCTAACAGGTTGTTAATGTTCAAAAAATATTTATTTTCATTAATATTGCCTTGCTCCGTATAGTCCCGGCTATTACTCAAATAAACCAACTTTTGCATCCATATATCCTCCTTAGATATATTGACGCTTATCAGCGTTTTATTTTGGGTTTACGCTACAAAAAAGATACCCGCTACAGACGCGAGCGAAAAGGTAAAATAAAAAAAGAGCCCGGAACACGAATGGTGTCCAGGCTCAGCCTGGTGCGGATAAGAGGACTTGAACCTCCACCGAGTTGCCCCGACTAGAACCTGAATCTAGCGCGTCTGCCAATTCCGCCATACCCGCATATATTAAATTTGTAACTTACCAGCTTATACATCACGCAAGATAAAGTGAGCAGCCGCGCCCGCGATACTCTTGCGGTGCCCGGCTCTGTCTTCGGCTTAACCGCCTTGACAATTGCCGACCGCTGCGCCTTTGCCGCCTCTATTCTCTGCTATATATAAGCTTACCAAGAAAGGCTTCATTAATGAGCAAATCATATTATATATGATTTTTCCTTTAAAGTCAACAGAATTATAAACCTATTCTTACACTTTTTCCCAATTCAAATGAATATATTAATGCTTCCTTGACATCTCTGCCGCGCAGTTGCTTAATTGCATATGAATACAGATTTAGCTGTGAGCTATATCTCTCAACCAGCTCTTCTTCCCGCTTTACGTTGTCGGTTTTATAATCTATTACGACAATGCCGTCCGGCTCTTCAAAAAAGCAGTCTATAATTCCCTGCACCACTATCAATTCGTCAGACGCGCCATCTCCATATATACTTGATGCCGGCATATCAAGCATAAAGCGCCACTCACGCCATATATTCTCAGCCCCTTGTATCCTGTTATAAAGTTCGCCGTCAAAAAATGCCGCCGCCTTTTTTATGTCTATTGATGCCGCCTGCTCCTTTGTGATATATTCAAGCGACGCTATTCGTTCAATTTCGGCCGCTGTATTTTCAGCTGCTTTCTCAAAATATGCATACTGCATAAATTCATTCAGATCCGTGCCGCGTTCGGCAGGAGTCATTCCGCGTGAGTGCATAAACGCCGGCCGCGATTTAAACATATTTTTCTTATCAGCGCCATGCGTTATTTCCGACGCCGTCAGCTTAACTGGCAGTCCTTTGCTTCCTGCGCCGGTATAAATATATTCTGCACTCTCTTTTATCTTTTCGATAATTTCACTGCTCGCCTCTAACGGTAAAATTTCTTCATCGCTTTCCGGAAGAATTATATTCTCAGCATTGATTAGTTTTACATCAATGCCGCTGTCAGCGACCGCCGCATTCAAATGACTGCCGCACATTTTCCGCAATATATCTCCCGAAGGATGCAGCAAAGCGCACATAAGCACCCAATCACCCATGCCCGACGCCGACAGCACCGTCTGTGCATCTATCGGGTCGTTTGGCGACGACCACTCTGCCTCCAAAGCGGCTGCATGCTTAGATATAGCCGACTCTACATTGTCTTTTGTCATGACAAAAACAAGCTTTTCCTCCGCCCTTGTCATAGCGACATATAATATCCGCATCTCCTCGGCAATAAGCTCTCGCCTTAAGTCAAGAGCTATCGCCTGACGCGGCAGAGTATTATAGCGTATGTCTCTGCCGTTATCCCTGCACATAAGTCCCAGACCTGAGCTTCTGTGCATAATAAGCCCCGCGTTTATGTCCTGCTTATTAAATTTAGATGCACAGCCGGCTATAATGCAGACGGGGAACTGCAGGCCCTTGGACTTATGTATGCTCATAATCTTGACCATGCCGGAAATCTCTGCTGCCGGCTGCGCACAGCTCAAGTCCGGCCTTACTTCTTCCATATTGGTTATATACCTGACAAATCCGCCAAGACCCTGTCCGCCGCTTTTTTCATACTGCTTGGCCATGCCGATAAGCTTTAAGAGATTTGCCTCGCGCTGCGCGCCGTTTTCCATTGCATTCACAAGTGACATATAGCTTGTTCTGTCGAACAGATACACCAAAAACTCATCTGCCGGCATTAAAATAGACATCTTTCGCAAATCATCAATGTCGTTTATAACCGCCGCCGCGGCCGCATTGCCGCCGGCTGCTCGAAACAGTGCATCGTAAAGGCTGCCGCTGCGGCTTTCTGAGCGCATCAGCGCCGCCTGTTCGGCCGTAAATCCGTATATCGGCGACATGAGCACCGACAGCAGCGGAATATCGCGCAGAGGATTGTCTATAACCTTGAGCAGAGAAATAATGGTCATAATCTCCGCCGACTCAAAAAATCCGCCGCTTAAGTCGCACCACACAGGTATGCCCGCCGCTTTCAGCTCATTGTAATATATACCGGCCTTTGAGGAGGGCGAGCGCAGCAGTATTGTAAAATCGCCGTATTCGGCGCGCCGCAGCGTGCCGTCAGCGCCCTTTAAAAACGGCGGAGCCGACATTTTTTCCTTTATATAGCTTGCTATATACCGCGCCTCAAGCGCTTCGCTTTTCTCCTTTATACCAGATTTTTCTATTATATGTATCTCCGCATCGCTTTGCCCGTTTTCGGGAAAAGCTGCGGACGGTATAAGCCTGTCGTCGGAGGTGTAATCCATTTCTCCGGACTCTTTTGTCATAAGCCGGCTGAAAAAGAAATTTACCGCTTCGCAGACGCCGCTGCGGCTGCGGAAGTTTTCGTCCAGCACTATATATCTGCATCCCGCCTGGTCATTGGCCTTATAATCAGTGCGCTTTTTTAGAAAAATGTCCGGCTCCGATTGGCGGAAGCGGTATATACTCTGCTTGACGTCGCCTACCATGAACAGCCGCTTGCCCCCGCCGGACAGTGTATATACAAGCGTATCCTGCAGGTCGTTTACATCCTGATATTCGTCAATGAGCACCTCGTCGTATCTTTTAGCTTCCTCATTGGCAATGTCCGTAAGCATTATATCGCCGTTTTCCCTTTTGACAAGCAGTGAAAGAGCCAAATGCTCTATATCTGAAAAGTCTAAACCGCCGCTCTCCCGCTTATATTCGCTTAATATTGTATTATATCTTTTCGTTACCTCAAACAGCTTATTTATTACCGGAGCCAGCCTTCGCACATCCTCTGCCGTCGTTTCAATATCGCAGGATATAAGCTCTTTTACCTCTTTTACTATCTCATCTGCGTCATTTTTGGCAGATTTTATGCTCTCGGCAAATGCTTTGTCCTCATGGCCTCTTACCTGCCCTGTCTGCGGAAATTTAAACTCAGAAAGCGAGGCATAAAGTCCGTTCCAATCGTCCTGCTGCGCCATATCTGCCATATGGCCTATTTCCCGCATAGCAGACGTGAAAGCAGACAAATACGCCTTTTGCAGCTTTTCGTCTCCTTCCATTTTAGCTATGGCGTGGTGCAGCATGGCATGAGCTGCGGCCAGTCTTTGGCCGGCCGTGCTGAGTACGGTGTGCGCCCATGGCGTATCTGTTAAGTCAGCGGCGCTGTACATGCCCTTTACTTTTTCCACCCACTCATCGCCAAAGGCAAGCGATGATAAAAAGTCGCTTAAAGAAAATATAATTTTAAAAATTTGCTCAGGATTATCCGCCGCCAAAAATCTCAGCAGCTTTATAAAATCACTGTCTCCAGCGGCAAAATACTCCTCTATGCAGTCGTTTACCGCGCGGCGGCGCAGCGCCTCACGCCTGTCGTCGTCAATAATGCGCATGTTCGGTGAGATGCCGAGAATATGAAAATATCTTTTAACAAAATCCTGACAATATGAGTCTATTGTGCATATTTTCGCCTTTGGCAGCAGCGTACGCTGCCGGCGCAGCAGCCGGTTGTCCGGCTCACTCTTCAAAGCGCTGCGGAGAGCGGAGGATATCCTCTCTTTCATCTCTGAAGCAGCTGCCTTTGTAAAGGTAACTATAAGCAGCCTGTCTGCCGGAACAGGATTTTTATCATCTGTCAAAAGGCGCAGCACACGCTGCGTCAGCACCGCCGTTTTGCCGCTGCCGGCCGCCGCCGACACCAGTACCGGCGCTTCTGCATACACTGCGTCGCGCTGATTGTCAGTAAGGGTAATCGCCACTGTTTAGCACCTCCTCCATTGCCTTTTTAGCGTCGTCATCAGACATATTGCCTGCTTCTTTTATTTCTGTTTCCGCTCCTATGCGGCATACGCTCCTGTAATCGCAGTAAGCACAGGCGGGTGAGTCACTGCCGTCTCTGGGAGATATCTCTACATCTCCGTTATAAATGTGCTCGCCCATATCTCTAAGCCGGCCGAATACGTAACTCTCTAAAAGCTTGAACTCCTCTGTATTTGCTACCGACGAGCGCTTTGAAAGGCCGCCGTCCTTTTTAGCCTGCGCCGGAATAAACCGGCCGGACATATCGCTCTCCATGGCTTTTAAAACGTCTAAATCGTCAGAAAGCAGGCCGTTCATTTTAAGCTGCTTTTCATATTCTCTTTCTATTTCCTCGCTGCTATCGTTTCTTCCGCCACTCATAACCGTCCGCCTTACCGGCATGTAAAGTATGCCCGCCGGAGATACATTTTCGCCTAAAACCTCCCCGCCGTTTTTGCACAGCGTAAACAGATATACAAGCATCTGCATATTAAGTCCATACAAAACGTCGCTCAGCTTAAAGCTTTTCTTCCCGGTTTTATAATCAACAATTCTTATATATGTTCTCCCGTCGGCTTTAAAAATATCGGCGCGGTCGACTATCCCCGTTACCGATATCTGCCTGCCCTCGTCAAGCGCTATCTCTAGCGGCGGAATATCGCCGGCGTCGTAGCCTATTTTAAGCTCGCAGGCAAGTGGGCTGAACTTACTCTGGCTTAATTCCTTCCCTATGCGCAGCAGTACATGCGAAAGCAGCGTGCTTATATTATCGAGCATATAGCTAAGGGACGCCGGCAGATTTTCGGCGCCGACCGCCGTTTTTATATATTCGTCTATAATCTGCCGCGACTTTGACTTTATTTCCGACAGCTCCATATCCGCAAGGGATGCGCCGTACTCTTCTATCATTTTCTCCAGCGCAAAGTGTATTATTGTACCCCTATGCATAGCGTCTATTTTGGCCTTTCGAAGCGGCTTTGCGTTTAAGCCGTATTTGCAGAAGTATGAAAATCTGCATTTATTATATGTCTCCACCTTTGATGAAGAGAGCGACATATGCCTGCCAAAAAGCTTCTGCGCCGCCTCACTGCTTATTTTATCCGACTGGCGCGACACCGCCGCCTCAAGCTTTAAATATCTTTCAGTATCAAATTGGCGCAGATATTCCTTAAGCGACTGCGACAAGCATGTATGCTCGTTGTATTTTTCCGCCGCCATGCGCAAAGCGTCATCTTCAGACTGCGGAAATTCATTTTCCGCCCTGCCCAAGCAGCTTTCAAAAATATCTTTCACATACTCCAAATACTCCGAGCCCTTGACCGCCTCCGACGACAAATCGCTCAGGCGGTATGTGATATATACCTTCTCGCTCGCCTGACATATAATGCTGTAAAACAGCAGCTTTTCTTCAAAGTCATCCTCCGGTGCAGATATATCAAGCCCCAGCGCCGACATATTTATCCTGTCGTCGTCGGTAAGTATGCCGCCGGCGGAAATTTTCGGATATACCCCGTCGTTGGCGCCGGCTATGAAAACAACTTTGGCGTTGTCTATCCTGACGCGTTCCGCCTCCGACACCGTTACTTCGTCTATATGCTGCGGAATTTCGCCCAGCTCTGTATTGTCCGCCATAACCTCAAATATTTTCAGCATAAGCGCCGGAGTAAAGCTTTTATCGCAAAACAGCTCGGCTATTCGGCTTAAAATATCCATAAGAGCGTCCCAGCTCCTTGAATAAATCTCTGCCGTATCATCGTCGCACAGCTCGCCCAGCCGTTTGTCCGCACCAGTATTTATCAAAAACTTATAAAGGGCCGTACAAATGTCTTCTGCGCTCCCGCTGCTGTAAGATAATATAAATTTGTTTAAATCATCAACAATTCCTTTTCGCAGCCCGTTCAGATGCTCAAGCTCGCTGCTAAAGTCACTGCCGTCATTGTCAAACCCGCGTGGACTGCCTGTCCACTCCTCAAGCCATTTAGAGCCTGATATGCCCCAAATCAGAGTATACTGCTCAAGCGTGCTTATGTCGCTTATGCTGTACTCTGTAAGGCCGGATTTCAAATATGCGAATATGTCGTCGCTGTTATATTTATGCACAGCCACCCTTAAAAGAGATTTCACCGCCATAAAAAGCGGCAGCGACGACGCCTTAATGTTTTTGTCGCAGAAATAAGGTATTTTACAGCGCTTCATGGCAGAGGACAATATATTTAAATAATCGTCAAGGCCGCGGATAATTACCGCTATCTCACCGTATTTATAGCCCTCTTCCCTGACAAGGCGCCGTATTTCCTGCGCTATATAATCCGTCTCACGATAAATGTTTTCCGCCGCCCTTATTTTGACATCGCCGTTATATTTATTTTCGGACGCTGTGTCTTCGCCGCAAGATGCAAAATCTTTACATTCATTTTCACTGCCGCTCACTTCATCTATCACATATGCGCCGTTTTCGCCGATATGCGAAAATAAATTCAGCTGTGCACTCTGCGTGTTGTCAAAGCGCACGTCGCCTAAACCCGATTTTACCCCACTCTTTTTCTCTTCATCCAAACTTAAGTCTACATTCATCGCAAACAGATTTCTTTCAAGCACCGCCATATCTTTCGATGTAAAGCGGTGTACATCCGTCAGCTTAAGGGGTGAAGCTACTGCCACACCGTTTTCTTTTGCGCAGCGCATAAGCCGGCTGATAGGCTTGCCAATGCAGTGAAAAATGCTGTCCTCACTTGGATTAATCGAGTCAGTACAAAATGTTATGTAAACATCATTGGCCTGCTTTATCATTTCCTCCACTATTTTATACTGCTGGCCGGTAAAGTGCTGAAAGGAATCTATAATAATGTCATAGTCTTTAAAATATTGCGTGTCGATTACTCTATTATAGAGTTTATCAAGACAGTCCTCACTGTCAAGATATGAGCGTGAGAGATAGGCATTATATGTGTCAAAAATTATATTAAGCTCGTTAAGCTTGTTTTTCAGCATATTATTTTCAATATTATTATATGCATTATGTAAATTTGACTCAGATATCGATGCCTGTTTAAACTCGGATAAGAGATGAAGCAGTTCAGGTATAAACTCAGGTAAATCCGCCTGCTTTTTAAAAAGGCTCAGGCTGTCTTTTACATCTTCCAGAGCAAGACCCATCAGCGCCGCACGGCCGCTATCGTCCAAAAGCCTGCCGCTTATTCCGCCGCAGTTTCGATGCACAATATTCACAAGGCGCGTAAAGCTCAGCACCTCTACACGCTCGGAAGAGGCGACGTCCATCTGCTCGATAAGCGCCCGCTCGGTCTCAAACGAATACTGCTCCGGCACTATTAGCATCACCCTATTTTTACCAGATACCGCTCTTTCTACGGCTATGCGGCGGGCAGTATATGTCTTGCCGCTGCCCGCACGTCCAATTATAAATTTAAGCATTTTATACCTGCCGTTTTCTTACAAATTTCAGTTTATCCGACAATAAGTTACACCTTATATATAATTATATAATATACTCTGATGTCCCTTTTAACAAGCATAAATAATAGTTTTCTAAACACTGCCGCCAGTAAAAATTTAGAAAAAATCCCGCAGCATACTTGCTTAACCACCACAAACCGCGCTCTAAACCATTAAGTTCAGCCAGCGCTGCGGTAAATCCGGTGTAGTTAAGCATTTACGCCGCGGGTATATTTTATATTATGACTTTCTATCTATTATTTGCCCGAAACCAATGCATATGTGTCTCTCGCTATGCTAAGCTCCTCATTGGTCGGTATTACATAGACCTTAACCTTTGAGCCGGGCTTGCTGAGCTCTGCGACCTTGCCACGCAGGCCAGCGTTTTTCTCAAAGTTAAAGTCAACGCCGAGATAAGTCAGTCCCTTGCATACCGCCGCCCTGTGGACGTCGACGTTCTCGCCTATGCCGCCGGTAAACACTATCGCGTCAACGCCGTTCATTGCCGCGGCGTATGAGCCTATCAGCTTAATTATCTGATAATCGAGCATTTTTATAGCGAGCTTGGCGCGCTCGTTGCCCTCAGCCGCTTTCTGCTGCAAATCCCTGTCGTCGTTAGATATACCGGATATGCCGAGATAGCCAGACTTTTTATTAAGCAGCTCAGACATTTCCTTATAGCTTATGCCCTCTTTTTCGCCGAGGAATGTTACAACCGACGGGTCAAGCGAGCCGCTTCTCGTGCCCATTATAAGTCCGTCGAGCGGAGTAAAGCCCATAGATGTGTCTATACACTTACCGCCCTCAACCGCAGAGATTGACGAGCCGTTTCCCAAGTGGCAGGTGATGAGCTTGAGCTCGGATATATCCCTGCCCATTACCTCAGCGCATTTGGCGCTGACATATTTATGCGATGTGCCGTGAAAGCCGTAACGGCGTATGGCGTACTTTTCATAATATTCATACGGTATAGCATACATATATGCGTGCTGCGGCATAGTGCTGTGGAAAGCGTTGTCAAACACCACTACCTGCGGCAAATCTTTGCCCAGACACTCTATACATGCACGTATGCCCTGTACGCTGCCTATATTGTGAAGCGGTGCGAGCTCGCTCAGTTCGAGTATTTTCTCTATTACATCCTCATTTACAAGCTCAGGCTTGTTAAATATCGCGCCACCCTGTACTATTCTATGCCCGACTGCGCCTATCTCTGACATCGATTTTAAAACGGCCGCTTCACTCTTTACCAAAGCATACTCAACATACTTAAACGCTTCAGTATGATTTTTCATCTCTGCTTCTTCAACATACTCTCTTCCGTCAAAAGCCGTGTGCTTTATCTTGCCGTCGATACCTATGCGCTCGCACATACCCTTGGCAATTACCGACTCGTCGTCGATGTTTATTAGCTGATATTTAAGCGAAGAGCTGCCAGCGTTGATAACAAGGATTTTCATATATTCTTTTCACTCCACTATCATTTCTTTTTGTGCTGTTGTTATAATTTGTCCTTTGTGTTAGAATTTATTTATAACGTCACATATTATATAATATAATACAAAAACTTCAATTTCAACCATTTTTAACGGTTTTGAGGTGTTATTTTTGAAAATCTGCGGTATTATAGCCGAGTACAATCCATTTCATAACGGACATCTATATCTCATACACAGGCTGAGAGACATGGGATACTCGCATATAGTCGCCGTCATGAGCGGCAATTTCGTTCAGCGCGGAGAAACGGCGATTATGTCTAAATGGCCGCGCACCGAATGCGCTCTTAAAAGCGGTGTAGATTTAGTCATTGAACTACCGCTGACATGGGCCATGTCCGCCGCTCAAAATTTTGCGCTTGGAGGCGTATCGCTGCTAAACTCGCTTGGCTGTGTAGATACGCTTGCTTTCGGCTGTGAAATTGACGATATATCTGAACTTAGCCGCGCTGTGAATGTTAAAAGCAGCGCCGCTTTTAAAACTGCTTTTGCAGATGAAATAGACAAGGGTAAGAGCTATGCCGCAGCTGCTTCAGCTGCATTAGACAAAAGCGGCGAAAGCATAAATCCCGATATTTTTAGGCTGCCAAACTGTATTCTGGCACAGGAATATATATCGGCATTAAACCGGCTAAACAGCAAAATAACGCCCATAGCAATAAAACGCCATATATCAGCGCACGACGAAATGCATAAATCTGCCCCAGATAACACCGATATTGTAAGCGCCGCTTATATAAGAGAGCTTATTAAATCCGGCAGCGATTTTAGACAGTATGTGCCTAAATTTACCGCCGATATTATTGACCGTGAATTGGCTTTAAAATCGGCGCCGGCAGATATTTCGCGCCTTGAGCGGGCTATACTCGCGTTTTTGCGCAAGTGCGAACCTGACGATTTTACACATCTGCCGGATGTAAACGAAGGACTGCAAAACAGAATATATACGGCGGCTAAAAACTCACAAAGCTATGGCGAGCTTATAGACAAAATAAAAACAAAGCGTTATACCCATGCGCGCCTGCGCCGGACTATCCTTTCGGCATTTTTAGATATTGATGTTTCTCTTTTTAACGCCGAACCGCCGTATATTCGCATTTTAGGCTTTAATGAACGAGGAAAAGAGATACTGCGTCTTGCAAGGGAAAGCGCTGTGCCCATAATAATGAAAGCCGCCGACATAAATCATTTAAGTGAAAGTTGTCGCCGGCTATTTGAGGCCGAGAACCGCGCCGACGATATTTACGCGCTCAGTCTGCCGGTAATAGGCGGCTGCGGCTCTAATATGACAAATGGAGTTATTCACTAAAAATTCAATATTCATTGACTATATAATTCAAACTATATTATGCTTTCCTATGCCCGACAGAAAATAATAATGATATAATATATTTATTGTAATTAATTTGGGTGAAATCGAAGATTATTTTTCTGTTTATAAAGCTTTCATTATAGAATGAAAGCTTTTTTATTTGACTTTATTAAAGCTTGCCAATAGGCTGGCTCCTCATTTAATCACAAAATCTTAATTTATACATATTCTGTATTGGACACGCCGAAACGGCCGTGTGAAGCTTAATCTGAAAGGAGCTAAAATGTCAGATTTGAACATTATGAATACAGACGATATCCTTAAAAAATATGGCTTTGAAATGTATGCATCAAAGCCCGAAAAATTAAATGCGGGCATGGGTATGTCGCGTACGCCTGACTTTATGCCTAAAAACCCGGTATTAGCAATGGCATATGTACCAATGCAGCAGCAGGGTGAGATGTATGAGCCCGAAGCTGGTCTTAAAGCCGGAACTATATTCCCTGACCTTGATAAACCATTTTATGGAAGGTGGAATGACTAAAATGAATGAAAGGGAAACCCTTTTAAGGAGAATAGACAGCGTGCAGTTTGCCGCTCATGAGTTGTCACTTTTCCTCAATACACATCCCGGCGATACTGAATCGCTTGAAAAAATGCGCAAATATCAGGATATATATATGCAGCTCAAATCCGAGTTTGAATCCAAATACGGCCCGCTTACAATAAATAGTGCCAGCCAGGATAAAACTTGGGAGTGGACCCAGAATCCATGGCCGTGGGAAAAGGAGGGCAACTAATAAATGTTTAACTACGAAAAAAGGCTTCAATATCCTGTAAAAATTAAAAATCCTAATCCGGCAATGGCAAAGGTAATCATCACACAATATGGGGGACCTTTTTGAAATTTGCAATGAATTAACAATGTTTATTCTGAGATGATTTTTACGCTTGACAAATTCCTCTTCAGCTTTAATTCAAGTTTACATAATACTTACAATTTGCTATATCAGCCTTTATCGAGAAGTTTTTACTTATAGATTCAACACAAAAGCCGGCCAGTCGAATTTTGCGACCTGTCCGGCTATAATATTTAAAATTATTGATTATACTTTTATTATATAATCCTCTTTTCGCGGTTTAGCCTCGGGCACATCTCCATCTGCATATCCTAAAATACAGTTGCCTACACCTATATATTGTTTTCCATCTATTCCCCAATCTTTAAGCAAAGACTGGCCGGCATCTGAAGCAAATACCTCTCTGGCTCTATGAATCCAGCAAGAGCCGATGCCAAGCGAATGCGCCGCTATCATAATATTTCCTATAACAAGGCTACCGTCTTCAACAGCAGTCGATACGCTCTTATCGGCTAGCACTATTATAAGAGTCGGAGCTCCATAAAATGGGTCAGAGTCAGTACCCATAACCGCCGCGTTAAGCTTGGACAGCTGCTTTATTATATCTGAATCCTGCACCGCTATTATTTTCGGAGATTGCTTTCCTCGGCCAGTCGCAGCATATGTCCCCGCCTCCAATATCTGCGAAAGCTCCGCATCCGATATCTGCTCAGACTTATATTTTCTAATGCTTCTCCTAGTTTCAAGACATTTTATTACCTCGTTCATTTTTGACCACCTTAATTATATTTTTAAAGGTTTCATCTGCTCCATATATAACAATTTATTTGATGCTTAATAAAAATTAAATAATAAAATAGTAAATCGTTTTAATGTTAAAAAGGCGGTTTAATACCGCCCTTAAAAATTACTCTTTATGATTTTTATCCTTTATAAGCCTGTTTAATTCGTCCATAAATGTATTGATATCTCTAAACTGACGGTATACGGATGCAAATCGTACATATGCCACTTCGTCCAACGCCCTGAGCCTGTCCATAACCATTTCGCCTATGCGTGCAGATGAAACCTCTCTGTCCAGCGAGCTTTGCAGTGCCGATTCTATATCGTTTACTATTTTTTCGCGGTCCTCAGCCGGTATCGGCCTCTTATAGCAGGCCCTGTCTATGCCCGCCAATATCTTGTTCCTGTCAAATGTCTGGCGGTTTTTGTCCCTCTTGACGACTATTATCGGCAAAGTTTCTATCATCTCATATGTAGTGAACCTTTTATTGCACCTTAAGCATTCTCTGCGGCGGCGAATTTTCTCCCCTTCATCAGTCGGACGTGAATCTATTACCTTGCTTTCCTCATAAGAGCAAAACGGACATTTCATATGTTTGCACTCCTGTCAAATATCTTGCGCCAATTAAATATCCTTATTTCTTTTTAATATACCACAACAATTTACATTATACAACATTTTTATCAAAAAAGCTTGCATTCGCCGCATTAATATCAAGCTCTGCAAAATGGGCAGATGTATAGACTGTCTTCATATATTAAACTCTTAATAAAATTATACCGACTAATCATTTTGGATATTTATAAATTTATTTTCTTTAATCTTGCGCCGCATTTGTATTTTTATTCACGCATAAATCATTGGCGATAAATTTTTCTACTTCTGCTAAAAGTCCGTCATACCTTATCGATTTTTCCATCAGTCTTTCTCTAAGCTCTTCTATTTTGTCTCTCTTAGAAGTTATGTCTTTTACCTTTGATGTATATGTTACTCCCGACTGACGCTGAATTATCTTTAAGCCATATACCTTAACTTCTTCGCATTCGATATTAATTAATGTCTCTTCTATGTCATACACCAAAGAAATACCTGATTGTAATGAGTCGTCATTGTTTCTCACACCCTTGCCCTCCTTGTGTGTATTATAATCACCAACGGTTTTTGCTATCTAATTTTATATTATAATTCCGTCGCAGTCAATAGTATTATCTTTCTTTTTTAAGAGATTTGTATTTCTTTTTTTTATATAGCTATATTTCGTTGTCACTTTTTGACAAATTACGGCAAAATTTATATGCAGTTTTTATTTCAGACAATTCTTCATATGAATTTTTATACACTTCGATGATTATATCGCCCGAATACCCTATTTTATTTAATTTGTTAAAAAGACGCGCAAAATCAAAATTTCCTCTGCCTGGAAGCATGCAGGTATTATCTGCTCCTGAATCTAAATCATTTTTGCCGCTGCCTGTCTTGCTGTCACTTAAATGAACATGCACTAAGTTATCGCCCATGGCGTCTATTACTATATACGGATCTTGCCCGCTTCGCAGTGACTGTTTTATATCAAATACAAATTTGGCGTTTATTTCATTTTTCATTTTTAAAATAAACTGAGGCGATGAGCTTCTGAATTTATTTACGTTTTCCTGAGCCGTTATAACGCCTTCACGCTCACTGTTTTCCATAAGGTGTGCAAATCTTTCCAAATATTCCTCGTCGCTTATTGCTCCTATCCTATCGCCATGTATTACCACTATTTTCGCTCCTAAAAAATTTGCTGCTTCATTATACCTTTTATAATACTCCGCCATGTCATAAAATCTTGCTTTATACTGCGAAAAAAGCATAAAAGACTCCATGCCGGATGTAAAGGGGTGTATTGAGGTTATTTTTATATTGTTTTCTTCAGCCAAACTTTTAATCCTATTTATATATGGCGGCTCAAGCTCTGAAAATGTATTAAAAAATATTTCCGCTGTTTTTACTCCAAAATCAGCTATATGTTCAAGCGCCTTATATGTATCCATCGGATAAAAGCTTGCTGTGGAAATTCCTATTTCCATTTCATACCTCCGCAAGAAAATTTTTGCCATTGCCCCAAACTATATGCAATGGTAATATATATTCAGACAGTTTTATTATATTATAATACATATTAGAGGTACAAATATGAAAATCTCTGCAAAAGTTAAGAATTTTTACTACGGCATGAGCGGCTTTTCAATCGGACTGCTTGCTCTTGCTTTAGAATTGTCTATAATAGGATATCTGGCTTCAATTTTTATGAATATTTTTTCATATGCCTTTTCTTCTCCCGATTTAATTATTAATATTGCTCTTAAAATAGGCAACGCGTCGTTTATAATTGCGTGGGGAGGTATAATTTTAAGCCTTCTTTCAGACGTTATAATAAAATACGATTTTTCTGATAATAAGCAGCCGTAATTTACCTCTGCTTTAACCCACCGACTTATTATAATAGCAGAAGCCCGATTATTTCAGTGAATAAAGTCAGTATATAATCTATTTTTATATACATTCCTGTCATAAAAGATAAAATATGTTGTTATAATTTAATTTTTACCGTATTTTTTTAAATTTAAATACTTACATTGATTAAACATTAAAATCAGCCGTTTAGTAAAACTAAACGGCTTTAAATTTATAAAATATAATTTTTTATTTTCTTATTTTTTACCGGCTTTTAAAGCGTCTGCCGCTACGCCATAAAATATGGGCTGACCGCCATTCCTGCCTGGACCGGGTATCCCGCGCTTTTGCCAAAATTATAATCGAAAATAAATATACAGCATTACATGATTGACTATCATGCACCGGCGCCATAATTAATAAGCTTTTGTACGCCGAAAGATTTTAAAATTTATTATTCGTATTTCTATGCTGTATATTAAATCATTTTACTTTTGCCGGCATAACCCAGCATACCGCACGGCAGCATATAGTTCTATGCTTTTTTCAGCTCTCTCAGCTTTTTGATGCTCGGCAGGCACCGAAATACGTACAAAAAGCCCATATATGCCAGCGTCGCGACGGCAGCGCCTACAAACAGGATTATTAAAACAGGCATATTTAAAAAATTGCTTATTGCATCTACTCCGAATTTTGCTATCAGGCAGGATATTATTATGCCTATACATGGCTTTATAAATATTCTGCTCCATTTAAGCTTTACGCCCGTTACTTTTATCATTCTTACCATATTGAGTATGGATGTAAAGCAGTTGCTTACTATCATTACAAACAGAAAGCCCTTTATTCCGGTAAAGGGAAGCAGCAGCAGTATCAGCGCAATTCTTATGCAGGAATCGATAACGCTGTATTTAAGGGTGCTTACCTGCTGGCCAAGCCCTTTTAGTATTCCGTCGACAATGCTTTCTATGTACATAAACGGTATCAGCGGAGAGAGCACCTTTATGTAAAAGCCCACCTCGCTGCTGCTGTATATTATCTGGCCAAGCTCATCGGCAAAAACGGTAAACAGTCCGCTTATCAGTATTGATATTGTTAGGCACAAATGCATTGACTGATTTATAATACGCTCAAGCCGTTTATGCTGCTTTAAGGATTTGGACTCGGTAATCTCCGGCATAAGCAGGGTTGAAAAGGCGCTTAGAAGAGATGATGGAAAAAATATAAGCGGCAGCGCCATGCCTTTAATCGCGCCAAACTGTGACAGCGACTCCTCACGCGAGGAGTTGTATTTTGTCAGGTTATTAGGCACAATTATATTCTCTACCGTGCGCAGCGATGAGTTAAGTATAGCTCCGCCGGATATCGGCAACGCTATGCCGAAAAAGCGCGAAAGTATCTTTCCGCCTCCCGCGCCGTCGCCGCAGGACGCAGACATTTTCCGCTTATCCGCCATATACCCTATCCACAAATAGAGGCACGACAGGCATTCTGATATTGTATCGCCTATCATTATGGCGGCGCAGGCAGCGGCGATACCGTACTGCGAAAACTTCATGAGCAACACAAGCACGATGCCCACTCTTATAATCTGCTCAAAAATCTGTGAGCCTGAAGAGACCGATACGCGCCGACGCGCCGTAAAATAGCCCTTAAAGCAGGCGGCGGCCGACATAAACGGCAAGCTGGGAGATAATATCTTCAGCGAAAGCGACGCCCTTTCATCCTGTATCCAGTAAAGACTTATTACATCTGAGAGCAAATATAAAAGCGCTCCTGATACAAGGCCCACTATGACGCTTATTGCTGTTATTTTCCTCATAAGGGCGTTTACGGTTTTTTTACTTCCGGTATTCATCTCCTCTACAACCATGCGCGTTACCGCTATTGTAAAGCCGGATGTAGCAATAGTTATAAGCAGAAAGTAAACCGATGTTATAAGCTGATATAGACCCATGCCCTCGCTGCCTACGACGTTTGAAATATAAACGCGGAAAACCATCCCTATTCCGCGAAGCAGTAATGTTGTTATCGTAATTATGGCGGCATTCTTTATAAATGTAAATTTCTTCAATCCAACACATCCCTTATATACAATAAGAAGACAGGCAATGCCCTTATACTATTTATATTTATGGGACGCGGGAAAATGCCGGAATTTATTATTAAATTCAAACTTATATTGTAATTTGCTATATGCCCAAATCTATTTTGCCATATTCAGATTAAATTTCTGATTATTCCTATGTTTGCGTGTTGGATATAATATAAAGAATATAGCAGGTTCGGCGGTTATATGATAAAATTTATTATAGATTATTAGCTCAGGGTGGCAAAAATGGAAAATTGGTTTACAACTGAAAAAATTGACGAAAACACATATGTTATAAGCGAATACAAGCATTGGGAAGAAACCCATGTGTATCTGCTCATAAGTAAAAGTGAGGGCTTGCTTATTGACAGCGGCATGGGAATAGGCAACATTTTAAATGAGGTTCGTAAAATAACCGATTTGAATATATCTGTAGTTGCCACACATGCTCATTGGGATCACATCGGCGGGCACGGACTGTTTGATAGCTTTTTTGTACACATGTCCGAAGAAAAATGGCTCAACGGCGCTTTCCCACTTCCTCTTAATTATATAAAATCATTAGTAGTTGAAAAGCCAAATGATATTCCCGCCGAGTTTGACATATCTCATTATGAAATATTTCATGGTACTCCTGCAAGAATTTTGGATGACGGAGACATTATAAATATTGGGAACAGAAAATTGGAAGTAATACATACCCCGGGACATTCGCCAGGACATATGTGTTTTTATGAAAGAGAGCGAGGATATCTTTTTACCGGAGACTTAATTTATAAAGGGAAAATGATTGCTTTTTTCCCTACATCAGACCCTATTCAATATAAAAATTCCGTAGATAAAATAGCGTTAATTCCCGCTGAAAGAATATTTCCCGCACATCACAGCCTTGATATAAACACTAACATTATAAAAAAGGTGCAACAGGCCTTTAAAAAAATAGAAAAGAGCGGCTTTCTTATGCATTGCGGAAAAACTTTTGATTTTGACGGCTTTCAGATTCAGCTTTAAATTACACTTTCTACAATTTAACGTTTTCATATAAAAATATATTATAAGTCCTATCACATATTTTAAAAAAAGCGTATACACATTTATTAAAGTTTATAATTATAAAAACTGCAAAATTTAAAATCTATTTTATGCTTAACAAATATTGCTATATTTAAAAAATAACTTTTTTAAAATAAATTCAATGATTATTAGAAAAAATTAAAACTACCAGAAAACTGGTAGTTTATATATACGTCCTTATAAATTTTACCTATTAAATATTTAAAATAAAATTAATTGCAGCTACAAAATCGCATATGTATTTACAAATAATCAGGTTAAGCTCTTACATTTCAAAGATGAATAAAAACTTAGGTCTGACGCACAATGCCTTTGCTTAAAAAATATGCTTTCTTAACTTTGACAATATCAAGTGTCGAATGACGGCAGTATAAACGGTTATTTAATACTAAATAACCGTTTATACTTTTTTGAATTTATTTCTTTATAACCTCTTTAAGGCTCAAATAGCCGCCGGCCGCAGAATAAATAGAATAGGCATCAATATCGCTGCCATAGGTTACGCCGGTATTGCCGTAAAACAGCGGTATGACGTATCCACTTTCAATAAGATATTTTTCAGCAGACGCTATGAGCGACATCTTGTCCTGAGATTGTGCAAGCTGATTTTCGTCAATTATTGCATCGAAGCCGCTGTCCGATACAGATTTATATCTGCCAGAAGTGCCAAACTCCGTTATGATGCTGCCGGCCGTGCCGTCATAGGCTGTCAGCGGTATTATTGCTATCTGATAATTTGACGATGCTACCGCGTTTATAGCTTCATCGCTGGTTACTCCTTTTATATCTATATAACACCCAAGATTTTTCTGCCATGTCTGTACCAGCGCCTTTACGGCATCGCTTACGCCCGCTTCGTCAGGATAAATAAGCGTCGTCTGCGGCAGCTTCTTCCCGTTCATTTTTGACACTGCCGTATTATATATATTTTTCGCCTCTTCAGCATTATACGACCAACTGCTGCTTACAGTGACGACATCGCCGTACCGTTGGTCGTCTACCGTCAAGTCAGGCGCTATAATACCATTTGCGACGGAAAAGCATGACGGCAAATTAGAAAAGGTTTCGTCCCTGTTAAGCGACATATTTAATGCTTTCGCAACTTCGCTGTTCCCTATACCGCCGGACCCGTTTTTATTTATAAATACCGCGTAGCATGTATTAAGCGATGTGCTTTCCTTTATCTCTGTATCAGCGCCTAACAGCGTATCCGTCCCGGATACCTCTCCCATATCCAGTTGACCGTTGTTTATGAGATTTAAAACATTATCATCCGCTTCTTTGTAGGTGACAGTTACTCCTGCGTTTACGACATCTTCTCTAAAATGCTTGTTTACAGACAGTGTTACGCCATTTTCATCCCACAGCCTAGCATAGTATGTGCCGTTTGAGATTATATCGTCTACATTTAATCCATAGCGTCCGCCCGTCTTTTCAAAAAAATCCGGATTGCACGGCATGGCCACCGGCAGTGAGAGAACATGCTCAATTCCTGTATAATTATATTCAAGCGTAATTTCTACTGTTTTTTCGTCCAGAGCTCTTACGCCGAGACTATTATAATCAAGTTCGCCCGAATGCACCGCCTGTGCATTTTTTATACAATACAACTTATAAGCATATGGCGCTTTTGTCGCCGGAGTAAGCGCCCGCTGAAGGCCAAATACAAAGTCGCTTGCCTGTACTGTGTCGCCATTAGACCAGTATATATCGTCTCTAAGTGTAAAGGTATAGCAAAGTCCATCGTCCGATATGCTTACATTCGACGCTGCACCAAGCGTTACTTCACCTTTTGATGATGTATACAGTCCTTCAAACATGCCTTCGGCTACCATAAGCTCTATTTTATTTGAAGCAAGCTGAGGGTCAAGCGTAGCAACGGCGTCCGACGTCATATAATAAAGCCGTTTGGGGCTGTCTGAGTCGCAGGATGAGAGCGCCAATACTATAACTATTAAACATATTAATAACGATAATGCTTTCTTCATGATTAACGATTCCTCTGTTATATTATCCTTACCATTACATTTTATCATACTATTAAAAATGCATACTTTCTAACTCTAAAGATAAAAGTAATCACGCAAGTATTTGCACTTTACGTGTTTTTTGCTTTATTTAAATGCTTTTACTAATTATATAAAGATTTATAGCTTTATAATTTTAAGTTGATTTTTGCTTTTTTAATATTTAAATGATAAAATTATTTACTTTATTTTTCTATCATTTATTGCTTTAAAATTTTTAATCCTGACATTTATAACGCTAACATTATAACATAATATGATTAATTATACCATTTTTCTTGTTATATCTTTTTAATGTTATAAATTTTCCTATATCCTATTAAATTATATAACATGATAAATGTGAATTTCTTGGCTATTTATACTTATAAATGCCAGTCACTGAGTTATAATGCCTTGAGTTGAGACAGTAAACCCGTATCACTTTCATAGTAATATTCTATATGTTTTAGCATATGCGCATTTATCTCGCATTTTGCATTGGGATTACTATTTAATGCTAATTTCGGATATAAAAAACATGAATAAAAGCACGTTTATTGTTCTTGAATAACTAGTTATATTTTTTAACCTCAATCATGCAAAGTTTTGCTGCTGTAACAGTACTCATTTTTGTAGCATCATCGGCTTTCTGTGTGCACAGCCAAACTTCCTTAAATATTAAAGGTTATGGCTTATTTCCGAAAGTAAATTTTATAGTTGAAGTCATTAGGTGCGTTTATCCCACTCAGCCTTTCCGGCGGAATATTTGTGAAATTTTCGTTCAAATAACTGTTCACATAATCGTTAAGCACTCCGACATCAATCTTCTGGACTATAACAACATCGCTTTTATTTAGCTGCTGCTTCAGATTTTGACTGAACCAATTATCTTCTGCCGAAAAATTATAAGGGTCCTGAAAAAACACCGGCCCCTGTGGCAGATGATCGGTAAAGCAATAAAAAACATTGCCGTTGAATCCAAAATATTGATAACGCTCCTCTCCCAATGTATCTAATATTTCATCGACATAGTCAGCATGCCGCTGCATTGTAATCAGATTATTATCCACTTTCTGCTTATTATAACTATGCTCCGGCAGCAATGCGGAGGCAGAAGCTGAAATAATGGCAACAGTTGCAAAGAAACATATCGCGCCTGCTTTATATTCTTTGATATCGACTTTTTCAAGCATGTTAAAATCTGTTATGAACGCACAAAGCAGAGCAAAATAAGTCGGAACTGCAAAAACAAAATGATGGTTATAATATTGTCCGCCCATTCCGACAGCAAAAATCGTAAGATAAAAGATTGGAAAAAGCTTTATTATATGATATATACGCCCGGCAATCCCCGCTGCTGAAGTATCCTCTCGCTTATACTGCCGGTATATAGTTAAAACAACTACGCTGACAGTAAGGAAAATTATAATTGCTTGAATGCCTGCGGAAAAATTGCCTAGATTGTTTAGTATAATTCTAAAATTAAAGCCGCGGACAATTGGCGAACCATATCGAGATACGTGATTCCCGAGCATATTAGGCAGATGATACTTAATATAAGGAACAAACGTACCTGTTGCAAGCATGAGCAAAATTCCCATAGCGCCGCCAGATATAATGGGAAGTATCAGCTTCTTTATTAAATCTTTTTTAGAATTTATAAAGAGTAAAGCGCAAGCGATGCAAACCAGCAAAAACGGCTCTTTCATCATGACGCTGAACATCAAAAACAAAGATGAAATCCAAATGAGCGGAGATTTATAAGAAGTTTTTTCGCCGTCTATAAGTGATATGAGCAGTATGTATATTATCGCTGCCGCTGCACCGAAACTTTCAACCTGCGCTGCTCCGCTGCGTTTCTGGACATATAACATCAGTATTATGCCAAAAAGAATTGCAGAAAAAATTGAAAGGATATAAGGAGAATTTTTATGTCTGTTTTTTCTGTTTTGCAATATTACAAAAACAGCAGGGGCAAGTCCTATTATTATCAGGCTTATAAAGCAGAAAATATTTGTAACAAAGCCGTCGCCGGTAATTGCAAAAGATAGCGCGGATAACAAAAAAATACCGGGCGGTTTGGTTTCGTAGAAATCCTGATATGGCTTAAATCCGTTTAAAATTCCTTTTCCAACCGTCCAGTACATAGGCGCATCAGCTGTATATGATAATGTCAATTCTTCCGCCATACGGGAAAATATTTGCATAAAAATATTATAAAATAAAACTGCAATTGGAATAGCAATTGCAATAATTATAATTGTTTTTATTATTTTATTTTTCTTAGCTAAAGAAGAAGCGCCCATAATATATCGCCCCTTTTGTTCCGAGCAAAACAATTGTTTTTATCATATCATTTTATTATATTTATTTCAAGCATTAGAGCTGCTGATGCTCTATTAAAAATAAGTACACTTATTTTTATAGGTCTGCGTTATATCATTAAAATATAAAATAAGACCTAAAAGGTGCTAAGCAAAAATTGTTGGTGATTATAATTAATTGTATTACATTAAACAGCACCTTTTAAGTCAACAATAAGTATATCATAAATTTACAAAAATGTAAAATATATTCACCAACAGTTTGAACCATTAATAAGCATTCTAAATCTACTATTTAACTTTGATTTCTTTCTTTCAAAAAATTTTATATACAAATGGTGAGGATTTCTGATTATTATATCTGATATATGCATTGTGTTTGTGGGAATGTGTGATATTATAAACCAAACTAATCATTTTCTCTTCATTTTTCAATATGCAGTTTATTTTAAAAATTAAAACAAATATTATATTTTTATATTGCATTTTAAAAACTATCAATTCATATGAGAAAAAATAACACAAACGTCTTGACATTAATATTTTGTATTGCTATAATACTATAGCAATATATTTGCACCATTAGCTCAGTTGGTAGAGCACCTGACTCTTAATCAGGGTGTCTAGGGTTCGAGTCCCTAATGGTGTACCACTTTGGGGAGCTGGTCACGTTACTGTGGCCGGCTTTTTTGATTTGCCCAAAATCCGCTAAGCCTGCGCTTTTAGAGGTTTTGCTAAAATATATTTCCTGCTTCATATTTTGATTTGCCTCCATGCGGCTTTTTATCTGAGCTTAACTAAAACCGGTCGATTTTAACGGCGTAACTGTCAAACAACTGTACAAAAAATTACGAAGCCTTTGATTGTATCAGTGAACTCATTGCCGATAAAACACCGCTTAACTGCTCTAAAGCCTCCGGCGTCAGACT
>JABLTR010075068.1_pt1 | contig 34807 bp, 36 predicted proteins | sample 7160071 | NCBI WGS metagenome assembly JABLTR01 (sample SAMN14651230, study PRJNA627086) | human gut metagenome | isolation source: feces | host: Homo sapiens | reverse complement strand
TGGATGTCTTATCGAGCATTTTGGCAACGCAGATGCCGTGCCGCAGCCGCCGGAGCGGTGCTTAAGCCGTCAGGCGGGAATTGTGCGGTGTTGCCATAGGGTTACTTGCTCAGCTCATCGGCCAAAGCGGCGATCTGAGCCTCGGAGGCATCGTTCAGGGCACCCTTGACGGTGACGGTGGTGTCAGCAAAGGTCAGGGCCTTGCTGTTCTCGAGCATCTTGCGCATGACCTTGGCGGCCATCGGTGCCCAAGAACCGTTCTCGATGAAGGCAACGGTGCGGTTCTGGTAGTTGCGCTCGGTCAGGTGGTTGATGAAGTCCTTCATGAAGGGGAAAACATCGGCGTTGTAGGTAGGCGTGGCCAGTACCAGCTTGCTGAAGCGGAACGCCTGCGCCACGGCCTCGGCCATATCGCAGCGCGCCAGATCCATCGAGACAGTCTCAACGCCCTTGGCGCGCAGCGCCTCGGCCAGCTTGGCAGCGGCCTCAGCGGTGTGGCCGTAGATGCTGCTGTAGGCCACCAGCACGCCCTCCGTCTCGGGGCGATAGGCGCTCCATGTGTCGTAGGCGGCCAGCACATCGCCCAGCTGCTCCTTGTGCAGGACGGGGCCGTGCAGGCTGCAGACGGTCTCAATGTCAAGGCCGGCGGCCTTTTTCAGCACAGCCTGCACCTGCACGCCGTACTTGCCCACGATGCCGATGAAGTAGCGGCGGGCCTCGGGCAGCCACGGCTCCTCCACATCGAGCGCACCGAACTTGCCGAAGGCGTCCGCGCTGAACAGCACCTTGTCGGCATCATCGTAGGTCATGATGACCTCGGGCCAGTGGACCATCGGGGCAGTGACAAAATGCAGGGTGTGGCGGCCCAGCGGCAGGGTGTCCCCCTCCTTGACAACGATGCGGCGGTCGGCATAGTCGGTGCCGAAGTAGGCCTTCATCATGTTGAAGGCCTGCGCAGAGGCAACGATCGTGGTCTCCGGGTAGGCCTGCGCAAAGGCGGCCACCGAGCCGGAGTGGTCCGGCTCCATGTGCTGCACGATAAAATAGTCGGGCGCGCGCTCGCCCAGTGCAGCGGCGATCTTGGTGATCCACTCGTCGGTAAAATGGGCGTCCACGCTGTCCATCACGGCGACCTTGTCGTCGCAGATCAGGTACGAGTTGTAGGCCATGCCGTTGGGCACATCGTACTGGCTCTCAAACAGGTCAACAAGGTGGTCGTTGACGCCGACATACAAAATATCTTTGGTGATTTCCATAGCTGCAAACCTCCTGATTAATACGGTTTCCGGTTGTTATCTCAAGCATAGTATAGCATATTTTTAGGAATTTGTCTCGGTCTTTTCAAAAATAATTTGAGAAAATTTTTATTGGGCGGCATTTGTAGGGCGTCGGGGGTGCCGTCCTCTGCAATATGGTTTGTAGGGAGGGGTCTTGACCCCTCCGCAAAACTTGGCGGCAGCCGCTACGCTGCAGCAATAACACCGCACGGAGGGGTCAAGACCCCTCCCTACAGAGCCAGATGAAAGCACGGGTAAAACAAAAAGCTCCCCGCCTTATCGGCGGGGAGCGCAGGGGTGCTTACCTTGGCTTATACGCGGGTCTTTAAGACTTCGTGCTCAGGCACGGGGGCGTCAATGGGGCGCGGGGTACCTTCGACCCACTGGATGGCCTTCTTCGGGCACTTGGAAACGCAGGTGCCGCAGCCGTTGCACTTGGTGTAGTCGATGGCGGCCACATTGTCCTTCAGGAAGATGGCCTCATTCGGGCAGTTGCGCACACAGAGGCCGCAGGCGATGCAGCCGACCTTGCAGGTCTTGTTGACAAGAACGCCCTTGTCCTTGTTGGAGCATTTGACCGCAGGCTGCGGGGCGATGGGCTTCATCTGGATGACATGGCGCGGGCAGACAACGGTGCAGGCTGTGCAGCCGGTGCATTTTTCGCGGTCAACGACCGCCACGCCGTTGATGACATGGATGGCGTCAAACTTGCAGGCGCGGGTGCAGTCACCCAGACCCAGACACCCATAGGCACAGGCGCTGGGACCGCCGGCAATGCCGTTGGCAGCAGCGCAGGTCTGGATGCCCTGATAGTCAAAGCGGGTGCCGCAGTTCTCGCCGCCCGCGCAGATCACGGTGGCGCGCAGGCTGGGGCGGTCATCGGTGGCATTGCCCATGATGGTGTTGATGGCATCGGTGGCCTTATCGCCGCCCGGCGCACACTTGAAGGTGGGGGCGCCGTCCTCAACAATGGCCTTGGCGTAGTCGGCACAGCCGGCGTAGCCGCAGCCGCCGCAGTTGGCACCGGCCAGACACTCTGCAACCTGCGCAATGCGCGGGTCCTCATACACGGCCATGAATTTGGAGGCCAGCACAAGGATCACGCCGCCGGCCAGGCCCAGCACCACCACGACAACGATAGCAAATACGATCGGGTTCATTCTCTTTATTCCCCTTTCTCAGAATATCGCGTTGATGATGTTTTCGACCAGACCACCGAAGCCCATGAAGCTCAGGGAGGTGATGGCGGCGGAAACCAGCGTGATGGGCAGGCCCTTGAAGCTCTCCGGCGGGTTAGAGTTCTCGACACGGGAACGCACGCCGCAGAACAGCAGCATGGCTACGAGGAAGCCGACACCGGCACCGGCGGAGCAGATCAGAGCCTCGGCAAAGGCAAGGCCGAAGCCGTACTCAGCGACAACAGAGGAGTAGTCCTGCACAGCCAGAATGGTGACGCCCAGCACACAGCAGTTGGTGGTGATCAGCGGCAGGTAGACGCCCAGACTCTGGTAGAGGGCCGGGATATACTTGCGCAGCGTGATCTCGATAAGCTGCACAAGGACGGCAATGACGAGGATGAAGATGATGGTCTGCAGATAGCCCAGATCATAGGCATCCAGCAGGAAAATCTGCAGCGGGAAGGTCACGGCCGTGGCAATGACCATGACAACGATAACGGCGGCGCCCATGCCCACGGAGGAATCCAGCTTTTTGGAGACACCCAGAAACGGGCAGATGCCGAGGAACTGCACCAGCACATAGTTGTTGACGAGGATCATGCTGAAGAAGATGGTGGCAAAGGTTGCGATATGAGAAATCATTGTGCGGCACCCTCCTTCTGTTCTTCTTTAGCGGCGTCAATTTTTTCCAGCATGACATCGCCGCAGCTCTTGCGCTCAATGGGCTTGTTCAGCTTGCGCTCCAGCCAGACACAGCCGGCCATCAGGCAGCCGAACACGAAGAAGCCGCCCGGGGCGGAGTTCATGACGGTCATGCGGTCAACGCTCTCGGGGATGATCGTGATGCCCATCCATGTACCGCTGCCGATGATCTCACGGATAGAGGACATGAGCAGCATCGTCAGGATGTAGCCGATGCCCATGCCCAGTCCGTCCAGTGCGGAGTCCGCAACGGTGTTTTTGCAGGCGAACATCTCGGCACGGCCGAGAATGATGCAGTTGACAACGATCAGCGCCAGATAGACGCCCAGCGCCTTATACAGGTCGGGGATGAACGCCTGCAGCACCATCTGCACAACGGTGACGAAGGTGGCGATGATGACGATGTAGCACGGCAGATGCACCTTGGCCGGGATGACCTTGCGCAGTGCCGAGATAACAATGTTGGAGCAGACCAGAACAAAGGTCATGGCCAGACCCATGCCCACGGCGCCGGAAACGGTGGTGGTGACGGCCAGTGCGGAGCAGCAGCCCAGCACCAGACGCAGAACGGGGTTTTCACGGATGATACCGGCCGTAAAAACCTTCCACTTGCTCGGTTTTTCGTTCATCGTTACTGCACCCCCTTGATCTCGTTATTGTAGCAGTCGATGGCTGCATTGATGGCGTTGAACGCGCCGTTGCTGGAGTAGGTCGCACCGGCGATGCTGTCCACGGGGCTGCCGGAGGCAACCTCTCCCCCATTCCAGCCGATAAAGCCGGAGGCAAAGGCGTCATCGGAGACCTTGGAGCCGATGCCGGTGGTCTGGGTGGAGCCGTCGATCGAGATGGCGGAGATCGCACCCTCGGTGTCGAAGGCGACATAGACGGTGACAGCCTTGCCGGAGTAGCCGGACGCAGCGGCCTTGACCGCAACCGCACCGGCGGAGGTCGTGACAGCACCCTCCACACCATCGGTGGTCAGGCCTTCGACCTCGGTCATGTCATCGGTGACGGTGCCCTCGGGCAGGACGGAGACATAGGCGGCCAGCGTCTCGGCGTGGTTGTTCGCCTCGATGATGGGGGCGGTGACATCGTTCAGCACAGCCAGCAGTGCGCTGCAGACCAAACAGATAACGACCAGTACGATAACGGGCAGCACAAGCTCCTTGAAGGCGCTCTGCTTCTCGGTATTCTGATTTTCAGCCATTATTCAGCACCGCCTTTCTTGGCCTTTTTGGGCTTTTTGTAGCCCAGCGGCGTCTGGTGGCCCCAAGCGTTGAACCACGGGGTCATCAGGTTGCCCAGCAGGATGGCGTAGCTCATGCCCTCATTCATCGAGCCGAAGTGGCGGATCAGGAAGGTGATGAGACCGATAAAGACGCCGTAGAACAGCTTGCCCTTGGTGGTGAAGGGGCAGGTCACATAGTCGGTCGCCATAAAGACGGCACCGAACAAAAGACCGCCGGACATGCACTCGACCAGAGCGGTGTAGGGGCTGCCGGTGTTCAGCGCGGTCAGCACAAAGACGGTGGCCACGATGGTGACGGGGACAGTGGCCTCGATGGTGCGGGTGGCAACCAGATAGGCAAAGCCCAGCAGGATCGCCAGCACGCAGACCTCGCCCATCATGCCGCCGTGGAAGCCGAGGAAGATGTCCAGCAGGTTCAGGCTGGTCTTGTCGGCCACGGCCAGCGGCGTGGCGGAGGCCAGCGCATCAACGGCCATGTCGGGGTAGACATAGGCGGTCATGCGGGAGGTAAAGCCGAGGAACAGCACGATACGGCCCACCAGCGCGGGGTTGGCAAAGTTGTAGCCAAGGCCGCCGAAGAGCTGCTTCGTGATGATGATGGCCACAAAGGCACCGACCACGGCGATCCAGAGCGGCATGCCCACGGGCATGTTCAGTGCCAGAATGATGCCGGTGACAACGGCAGACAGGTCCCCCGCCGTGTTCGGCTTTTTCAGCAGCATTTCATATAAGTATTCAAACGCCACACAGGCCAGGGTGGTCACAGCCACCAGTACAAGAGCCTGCACGCCGAAGATCAGCCCGGCAGCCAGCACGGCGGGCAGCAGTGCAATGACAACATTGCCCATCAGCCCGCGGGTGGTGGTTGCTTCGCGGATGTGCGGCGAGGCGGTAACGATCAGACGATCTTCCATCGGTTATTTGCCTCCTTTCCGCAGCTCGGCCATATACCAGCCCTTGGCAAGGCCCATCGTCTGGCTGACGGGGCGCTTGGCCGGGCAGGCGTAGGTGCAGCTGCCGCAGGCTACGCAGAGATCCACGCAGCGTGCCTTCAGCGCATCAAAATCCTTGTTGGCAAAGTCCTGCACAATGACCACGGGTTCCAGACCCATGGGGCAGGCCTCGATGCAGCGGCCGCAGCGGATGCAGGCCGACGGCTCAGGCAGGGTGGCGGCGGCCTTGCTGAACAGCAGCAGGCCGTTGTTCTGCTTCAGGACCGGGAAGTCCGCGCTGGGGGCGGCGCCGCCCATCATGGGGCCGCCGAAGATGATCTTGCCCAGCTCGACACCCTCCTTGACACCGCCGCAGGCCTCGATGACATCGCGGTAGAGCGTGCCGATGGGGACCTCGATGTTCTGAGGCTTGGCGATGGCATCGCCCTCCACGGTGACGCGCTTCGTCACCAGTGGGATGCCGGTCTTGAGGAACTTGCCTAAGGTAGACACGCTCGTCACGTTCATGATGACGCAGCCCACATCGGCGGGCAGGCCCGGCTTGCCGGAGGGGCCGAACTGCGGCACCTCGCGGCCTGTGCAGGTCTCAACCAGCGTTTTCTCAGCACCCTGCGGGTAGCGCATCGGCAGGCCCTTGACCTCAACGCCCTTCATCTCGCGGGTCAGCGAGCAGAGCAGGTCGATGCACTCAGGCTTGTTGCGCTCAATGCCGATGATGCAGTGCGGGATCTCGCAGTACTTCATGACAGCGGCGATGCCGGAGATGATGGTGTCGCTGCACTCAAGCATCTCGCGGCAGTCGGTGGTCAGGTAGGGTTCGCACTCGGCTGCGTTGATGAGCAGCGTGTCGATCGTGTTGGCAGCCAGCTTGACATGCGTCGGGAAGCCGGCACCGCCGACGCCGACCAGACCGCAGGCCTGCACGGCGGCCAGAAGGCTTGCCTTGTCGGTGACAACAGGCGGCACGCAGGCGGGGTCCACCGTCTGTGCGCCATCGGTCTTGATGGCAACGGCCGTTGCCATTGCGCCGTTGACCATGCGCAGCGGGGCAATGTCCTGCACAGTGCCGGACACGCTGGAGTAGACATTGGCGGACACAAAGCCGCCGGCCTTGCCGATCACGGTACCGACCATGACGGTGTCGCCCTTTTTGACGACAGGCTCTGCGGGTGCGCCGATATGCATCGACATGGGAATGACAACATGCTCAGGCACCGGCATCTTGACGGTCGGCAGCCCGGCTGTAGCCTTCACATGCGGCACAGCGGCACCCTTGGCAGAGCGCTTTAGGGATTTGAACAATCTGATTTCCCCCATTTCTCTTTTTGGTATTGCCGCACCATTCTGACTGCCGATACGGCGGGAATCGTGTGGCGATGACCTTTGGTTTTCACCCGGGCAGGCGTTGTCTGCTCCCCTGCCCGGGTGGATAACAATACAGATATATTGTACCATTTTTCAAGGTCAAGTCAAGCAAGCAGGCGGCAGTTTTATACCGAACCCGCAAGAATTGCAACAATTTTCGCAACCGATGCAGAATTGAACTGCTGTATAAAAATTAACAATCTGACAAAGAAAAAAGCCCGGCAGCGAAAGCTGCCGGGCTGGGACTTACAGCTCGATCTCCTGCAGGCGGAGCAGGGCCAGAATATAGATCTTGAGGGCCTCGATGAGCTTCTCAAACGGGGTGCCCTCGTTGGCGCCGTGCATGGGGCCGGCAAAGTCAGGGATGGCAATGTCGGTGTGCTCGGGGCCGAAGCTGACGGCATACGGGAAGTGGCGCGCGTAGGTGCCGCCGCCCATCGTGAAGGGGGTCTTGCCCTCGCCGGTCACATCGTTGTAGGTGTTGATCAGGGTCTGGATGGCCGGGCTGTCGGCATCAATATAGAACGGCACGCGGCTCGTCACATTCTCGATGCGGGCGGCCGCGCCGCAGATCTTCTCCATGGCGGCGGTCATCTTCTCGGGATCTGTGTTGGTGGGATAGCGGCAGTCGAAGCTCTGGCGGATGATGCCGTCCTTCATCTCGATCGTGCCGCCGATGATCGTCAGCGGGTCAAACAGGCCGTCATCAGCGGCAATGCCCAGCGCGCTGCCGTCCGTGGAGGCGTGCAGCGTATGCAGTACCTGCAGGTAGGCCTCCTCCTGCGGGGTGCAGACGCCGCTCTTGAGCAGGCAGTCAACGATCAGGCCGATGGCGTTGACGGTACCCTCGGGCATGGCGGCATGGCCGCTCTTGCCCCAGCCGCGGATGACGGTGGCACCGCCTTCCCCTGCCTCAAAGGTCACGCCCTCACAGGGAACCAGTGCGCCTGCGGCCACCTGCACGGTGCAGGCTGCGCGGTCAGGCACGGCGTTGTGGGCCACGCCGCCCTCAAAGGCGGTGATGATGCCGTTCTCAAAGCGGGGGCTGACGATCTCTCCGTTGAAGCCGCCCTTCTCGCCGTTGCAGACCGGGAACTCGGCATCGGGGGTAAAGCAGAAAGCGGGCATCGGGTAATGCTCGGCGTAGTAGTCTACATCGTGCATGTTGGTCTCCTCGTTGGTGCCCAGCAGGGCGCGCACGGGGTATTTCAGCTCAATGCCGCTGTCCTTGAGGTATTTCAGCGCATACAGGCAGAGGATGCTCGGGCCCTTGTCATCGGCCACGCCGCGGCCCAGCAGCCAGCCGTCCCGCACGCGGACGGTGTAGGGGTCGGCGTCCCAGCCGTTGCCCTCGGGCACGACATCGGTGTGGGTGATGGTGCCAAGGAACTTCTGGCCATCGGCGATGCGGCCGGTCTCGGCCCAGCCGATGTAGCCATCGGCATTGAAGGTGTCAAGGCCCAGCTCCCCGGCGATCTCCAGCGCCTTGTCCAATGCGGCGCGGGGGCCGGCACCGAACGGTGCGCCCGGCTCCGGCGTACCCTCAACGCTGGGTACGGCAACAAGGCGGGTGATGTCGCGCAGGATATTGTCGCGGTTTTGCTCGGCAAAGGCGTCAATGGACGCCCAACGCATATCGTTCATGGATGGAATCCTCCCAGAGTTTTTCTTTCAGTATACCACATTGTCGGAATTTGTAAACGGGAAGTTGCGTAGAAAGCATGGCAGAGGGGCGGCGTCCTCGACGCCCCGGCGGCATGGGGCATGCCGCCCTACGGTTTGTGATGCCGTTTGGCGAGGCGGGGTGCCCTCACCCTGCCATGCAGTCTTGCCGCCCCGCAAACATTCACCGCATCCTTCCCTCCCCGCCCATCAGGGCGGTCATTTCCTCAATGCGCTCCAGCGGGAACGGCGGTGCTGTGTGCCCGCCCCGATGGGCACCACGACCCGCCCGCAGTGCTTGCAGGTAAAGGTGTCGTCACAGCGGTGGTTTTTATAATATCCGTTCTGAAATTGCTTGCGCTTGTTTTCACGGTTCATAGGGTGTGTCCTCCCGAATTTTTACAGTAAACGGTAAAAAATCCGTATGGGAGGAACGCGTAGCATTTGGCAATGGCGCGACCTCCCGGTCAGCGCACAAGCTTCAAAGCACCTGATTTCAAAAAGCAGTTCTCCTTATTATAATAATAGGAATATTTGCAGGGGCAGCCGCAGCGTTTCCGGGTCGATGCCCGTTCGTTTGCTGCGGGGAAAATTTACGCTTCCTCTTCCCTGCCGTTCATCGTCACGATCTCGCAGATGGCGCGGCCGGTCGGGGTGCCGGCTAGGCCGCCGATGCCGGTCTCGCGCAGATCCTGGCTCATCGCGTTGCCGACCTCGGCCATCGCATCAATGACCTCGTCGGCTGGGATATGCCCGACCACACCGGCCAGCGCCATATCGGCGGCGGAGACGGCGTTCATGGCACCGATGACATTGCGCTTGATGCAGGGTATCTCCACAAGGCCCGCCACCGGGTCGCAGACAAGCCCCTCCAGATTTGTGAGCGCCATGGCGAACGCCTCGGCGCACTGCTCGGCCGTGCCGCCCCGGATGTCCACCAGTGCGGCGGCGGCCATTGCGCTGGCAGCGCCGACCTCCGCTTGACAGCCACCCTCGGCACCCGCCAGCGTGGCGCGGGCGGCCACGACCTGCCCGAACCCGGCGGCAATGTAAAGTGCGCGGTGTATGGCGGTCTCATCTGCCAGCCCGCGCCGCCACAGAGGCAGCAGCACAGCGGGCAGAACACCGCAGCTGCCCGCTGTCGGCGCAGCAACGATGCGCTTCATGCAGGCGTTGCACTCAGCGGTTTTCAGCGCCTCGGCCATGACATCCGCAAAATAGCCGTCTGCGTAAAGTATGCCGCGGGCCGCAGCCTCGCTGACCTTGGCTGCATCGCCGCCTGCAAAGCCGCTCATAGAGCGGTCTGTGCTGCAGTAGCCGGCGCTGGTGGCGCACATGACCGACCAGAGCCGGTGCATCTCGGCCTCGCTCTCGGCGCGGGTCAGGCCGCTTTCGGTCAGGTCGCTTTCCAGAATAACCTCATAGAGCGGCTGGCCGGTCTCTTTGCAGAGCTCGACCATATCCCGAACGGAGGAAAATGCCATTTTGCCTGCCCCCTTACAAATTTAATATAGTGACCTTGACGATGCCCGGCAGAATGCGCAGCTCCCCGGCAATCTCATCGGGGATGGGCTCATCACATTCCAGAACCATGACGGCATAGCCCCCGGTGGCGGAGCGGTAGAGCTGCATTGTGGCAATGTTGACGCCGTGCCTGCTCAGGCAGGTGGTGACGGCTGCCACATGGCCGGGCGTGTCCTGATTGTGGACGATCAGCGTATTGTGATCGCCGCCGAAGTTTGTCGTGATACCGTCGATCTGGCAGATGCTGATCCGCCCGCCGCCGATGGACGAGCCTACGACCTCCAATTTGCGGCCCGAAACACCCACCAGCCGCAGCATGGCCGTGTTGGGGTGCGCACCCCGCAGGTTGGCGGTGCTGATCTTAAAGTGCAGACCGGCCTCCTTGGCCAGTGCAAAGCTGTGGGGGATGCGGTCGTCATCGGGCTGCATGCCCAGCAGGCCTGCCACCAGCGCACGATCCGTGCCGTGGCCACGGCCTGTGGCGGCAAAGCTGCCATAGAGCAGGATCTCGACCTCGGCAGGCTGCTCGCCCAGCAGACGGCGCGCCGTGCTGCCAATGCGCACCGCGCCCGCTGTATGGCTGCTGGACGGTCCTGTCATAACAGGACCCAGCACATCAAATAAACGCATTGCAGGCACCTCCGCATAATCGTAATAAAGAAAGTATACCGGATTCCCGCTTGCAATGCAAGTTTTGGCGGGAAATACAAAAGAACCAAAGGATTTTGGGCAGCCTGCACAAAGAACGGAAAGCCGGATTGTCGTAAATGCCGGGGTATACGGGCGCTTAGATAAACCAAAAACCCGCATATCTTACGCAGATACGCGGGTTTTTGTTGGCGGAGTAAGAGAGATTTGAACTGTAATGTTAACTTCCTCTAAGTTCCCGTAAGTTCCTGTAAGTGTCTCCTAGTTCCCGATATATCGCTTGTTTTGGCTGTAAGTGTCTGTAAGGTGCTGTAAATGTTTCTGTGTCCGTCGTCAAAATTGTCGTCAAATGCAGGGCTTATTGTCGTCAAAATTGCCGTCAGAATTTCAGCCCTATAAAATGGCCTTGTATAGCACATAGCTATGCCGTCAGACAGCCCCTCAGATGGACGCCATGCAGTATGCAGAAAAGTATCTGCCGGGGATGCGGGAGGCCATACGGCGCGGCGCTAGCGGCGGCTGAGAGCGTTATTCTGCCGAAAAAAGAAAAAGAGCCTCCCCGGCGGGTTGCTCCTCATAAAGTATTGGTCTGTCAATCAGCTTTCGCGGTGGCAAGCTGGGCGCTCAGGTATCCGGCGCAAAACACATCGGCAATGAAAGTATAGAAGTCAAGCGGATTGGTGGGGCGGCATCCGTAGATGTCGGCAATCTGCTTTGCCCACCGCATATCAGCGGCATTGTTGTACACGTCACGGATGCGGATGTAATCCACCGGGTCGATGTGGTATTTGGGCTTGCCGGGGTCAACCTGATAGATGAAGAAGTAACGCGGGATGTATTCATCGGGGATGCCCAGCACTTTGACAGCTCGATCTTTTGCATCCTGCGGCCACGATGCCACGCCGTCAAGGTATTCATCAAGTGCGGCAGTATCAATGCCTGCCTGTCTGGCAAATGCACTCATACTGCCGCATTTGGCGGTGATGAGCTGTGTCAGATTAGCGTAGTCGAAAATCATGGTGTATACCTCCATCAATCGTCTTCCGGGCATTCCGGCTCTGCGGCCCGCAAGTCCGCCTCAATGCGGGCTTTACTGCCGTATAGCGTAATCTCTTTAGAATCGGGCCATATCCTCAGCGCCGTCAGCAGGTCGCTGTACGCAGTGCTATACTCGGCAAGGATGCGGGCCTCCGTGCGCGTCAGAGTGATTTTGTAGTATGGCTTGAAAAGTGGCGATACGAAGAATCGCAGGAGATGTTGAGAGATGCATCAGAATGGGGCGAGGATGACAGTCATCTGCGATGGGAAAAATCAGCAAAAGAGCGTAAGACTTTTTTTGCTGCGCTGTCATGCCAGTATGACGACATTCGACATAATGCTGAATATGATTTCATGGATGCTGTGCCGGGTGGTGAGCATTTGGCTGGCCCGAATCGTTTTAAATTGCACACCGATGACGGAAAGCCGACCTACCTCAGCGATGATGAGATGCAGCAGGTAGTTGATGCTTTGGCTAATACGCTGGCCTTTGAGTTGTTTAAGATAGAAAGGAAAAGAAATGCCAAAAAGTAAAGCCCGCCGGGGAGCAAACGGTGGAGGAACACTGTATCACCGCGCGGATGGCCGATGGGAGGGCCGCTACACAGTAGGATTTGACCCCGGCACCGGCAAACCTATCCGCAAGTCGATTTATGGAAAGACACAGAAAGAGGTGCGGCAGCGGCTTACCGAAATAACCCGCCAGCTCGACACAAACACCTATGCAGAGCCGGACAAGCGCCCGCTGGGGGCATATCTTGATAGCTGGATGTCTGAGTATGTTGAGCCGGTGCGGGCAAACTATACGATTTCAACCTATCGGGGCATTATTAAAAACCACATCAAGCCAAACCTCGGCGCGGTGCGGCTGTGTGACCTTACGACCGATCAGGTGCAAAAGATGGTGCGCAAACTGGTAAACGCCGGTAAAGCGCCGAAAACGATAAAAAACACCATGACCGTGCTGAACAGTGCGCTTGAACAGGCAGTGAAAGAACAGGTCATTCTGCGCAATCCTGCCAAATACGCAAAGTTGCCATCGGTACAAGCCCCGGAAATCAAAACCTTATCCGTGGAGGAGATTGCCGCTTTTATGGATGCGGCAGAGGGATGCCAGTATTATGCGCCGCTCATGTGCTGCCTATTTCTGGGCTTGCGTGAGGGTGAGGCGCTGGGCCTTGCGTGGGAGCATATCGACTTTGAAAACGGCAAGGCTCTGATCTGCCAGCAGTTGCAAAAAGAGAAAACAGCGCACGGGGCATTCTACATCAAGCACTCCACCAAAACAGGCCAAAGCCGCACACTCGATCTGCCGGACTTTCTGATGGACATCCTGAAAGAAGAACAGCACCGCCAGACGCTTGCCCGAATCGCCGCCGGGCCTGCATGGGGCAATGAATGGGGCCTCTGCTTTACCGATGCGCTGGGCGGCTGTATCAATCCGCATACTCTGTGGGCAAACTTCAAGCGCATTGCAAAGAGTATCGGCCTGCCGGATGCCCGTGTACACGATCTGCGGCACACAAACGCAACGCTTGCGCTGGTGAACGGTGTAGACCTGAAAACTGTGCAGGCAAACCTCGGCCATAGCACAGCGGCATTTACCCTACAGCGATATGTCCACGCCACAGAACAGGCACGGAGAGCGGCGGCAGACCAGATGCAGCAGCTTTATGAAAATCAAATTAGAAAAGCGCAATAAAAAACGCCCTCGGCAGACGCATGAAAAACCATGCGCCGCCGGGGGCGTTCTGTGTGTTCTGGTATGTTGTTTTTGCCGTCAAAAATTCTAATTGTCGTCAAAACTGTCGTCAAAGGCACTTTTTTATAAAGCAAAAACCCGCATATCTTACGCAGATACGCGGGTTTTTGTTGGCGGAGTAAGAGAGATTTGAACTCTCGCGGCGGTTTCCCACCCTACGCCCTTAGCAGGGGCGCCTCTTCGACCTCTTGAGTATTACTCCACAAGTCAAAGTGAGTTTATATATTCACTTGTTATCACAAAATGGCGGAGAGGATGGGATTCGAACCCATGGTCCGCTCGCGCGGATCGCTGGTTTTCAAGACCAGTTCCATAAACCACTCGGACACCTCTCCACAGTGGCTGCCGCCAGAATGCAGGTATTATTATACAAAAAACGGAAGGGGTTGTCAACCCCTTCCTGCAATTTTCTTTTAAAAATTATTTGCGCAAAAATAACGGCACATATTACAGTGCGCAGGGGATGAAGCCGTCCTTACCCAGCACCTGAACCTTTGTGTAGCCAAGCTCTTTCAGCTTGGCGGCGACAGCCTCAAAACCGAAGGTCAGCGCCTTGGTATCGTGGGCGTCGGCGGTAATGACGACATTGCCGCTGAGCACCAGCCACTCCTTCAAAATTGCATCGGACGGGAAGAAATCCTTGCGGAAGCCACGGTACACCGCAGAGGTGTTGACCTCCAGCACGCAGCGGTTGCGGGCGGCGGTCATCAGCGCGGCGTTGGCGGCGGCGGTGTAGCGGGGGTCGTTCTCATCAAAGAACTTGCCGTCACCGTTGATCTTCTTGATCAGGTCGAAGTGGCCCAAGATCGTGGGCTTCTTCTCGGCAACCTTGGCCACATTGGCAAAATAGGCCTCGACCACGGCCAGCGCATCGCCGTCAAAATCATCGTCAATGCAGGCGCGCAGATCCTCCTCGCGCCAGTCGATCTCATAATATTTGCCGGTCTTGGGGCCGCGGACATAGTGGGTGCTGCCGATCCAGTAGTCGTACTGGGTCGGGTCGTCGTCGCTGTACAGGTCCCACTCCAGACCGCACAGAATATCCATTTTGCCCGCGTAGCGCTCCTTGAGCTTGGCAATCTGTGCCTTGTACAGGGCGGTACGGCTCTGGGTCATGCAATATTCAAGGTCGTGGGGGGTGTGGCTGTGGCCGCTGAAGCCCAGCGTCTGCAGACCGGCCTTCCAGGCCGTGACTGCGACCTCCTCGGGAGTGTTTTTGCCATCGCACAGTTTGGAATGAACGTGCACAGAGCTTTTCAGGTATTCGCCTGCCATGGTTACTGCATCCTTTCCTGCTTGACCTTATGGTCGATCACATGTCGTTTTTCCAGCTCTTTGGTGATGTCCTCCACAGAAATGCCCAGCTCGATCATCAGCACCATCACATGGTAGGCAAGGTCGCTGATCTCGTAGATGGTCTCCTCCCTGTCGCGCTTAGAGCCTGCGATAATGACCTCGGTGGATTCCTCACCGACCTTTTTAAGGATCTTTTCCAGCCCCTTGTCGAACAGATAGGTGGTATAGCTGCCCTCCTGCGGGTTGGTCTTGCGGCCCTCGATGAGTGCGTACAAGCCCTGCCATGTGAACTGCTTCAGCTCATCGGAGACATAGACTGGGTTGAAGAAGCAGCTTTCGGCGCCGGTGTGGCAGGCAGGGCCGCTCTTGATGACATCAATGACGAGCGCATCCTTGTCGCAGTCGGCGGTGATGGAAACAACCCGCTGCACATTGCCGGAGGTCTCGCCCTTGCGCCAGATTTCGCGGCGGCTGCGGGACCAGAACACGGTGCGCCCCTCGGCAATCGTCAGGGCAAGCGTTTCGGCGTTCATGTAGGCAAGGGTCAGGACCTCCTTGGTGTAATGGTCCTGCACGATGGCGGGGATCAGGCCGTTGGCATCAAATTTGAGGGTCTTGGAATTTTCGGTGATTTCCATGGTGGACACTCCTAAAGTCATATAGTTTAGTGTACCTCTTTTTATGCGGTTTGGCAAGAGGTAAAGTGTAGGTTTGCTATAGTTACGCAGTAGGGGCCGGGCATGCCCGGCCCGCGGCTTTCCCGCAAGAGGACGCTTTTGGGAATGTTGCGGGCCGCACATGTGCGGCCCTTACCGGGTGGCTGCATGGCGAAGGGGGAATCACACCCGCATTTCTACACCGTTCGCCCGCAAATACCGCTTCAAATCGTTGATTTCCACCTGCTTCGTGTGGAAGATGGACGCGGCCAGCCCGGCATCCACAGCCGGGTGGTTGTGGAACAGCTCCAGAAAGTCCTCCCTTTTGCCGGCACCGCCGGAGGCGATGATGGGCACGGCACAGCGGGCGGCCACGGCATCGAGCAGCTCAAGGTCAAAGCCGTTTTTCACGCCGTCCGTGTCAATGGAGTTTACGACCAGCTCCCCCGCGCCGTTTTTTACGCCCTGTTCAAGCCAGTCAAGGGCATCCATGCCGGTGTTCTCGCGCCCGCCCTTGGCGAACAGCATGAATCTGCCGTCCACCCGCTTGATGTCAGCGGAGAGCACGACACACTGGTTGCCGTATTTTTGGGCTGCAGCGGGGATCAGCCCCGGATTGCGGATGGCACCGGAGTTGACGCTGACCTTGTCGGCACCGCATTTCAGCACCCGGTCAAAATCGTTCAGTGTGTTGATGCCGCCGCCGACGGTCAGCGGAATGAAAATCTGGCTTGCGACCTCGCGCAGAATATCGGTGAAGAGTCCGCGCCCCTCAACACTGGCCGTAATATCGTAAAAAACAAGCTCGTCTGCACCGGAAGCGTTGTAGTACCGCGCCATCTCGACCGGGTCGGCCATATCCTGCAGCCCGGCAAAGTTGACACCCTTGACAACACGCCCGTTTTTTACATCCAGACAAGGAATAATGCGTTTGGTAATCATGCGTTCACTCCCCCTCGTACAGCCGCACAGCCTTGGCCAGATCGATGGCCCCGGTGTAGATGGACTTGCCCAGAATGGCGGCGTGGCAGTGCATGGCTTGCAGCTCGGCCAACTCAGCCATGGCGGCAATGCCGCCGCTGGCGGTGACCTCCAGCCCGGGAATTGTCAAAAGCTCACGATACAGGTCGAGATTTGTTCCCTGCAGTGTGCCGTCCCGGGAAATATCGGTGGCAATGACGGCTTTCACGCCTGCCTCGGCGCAGCGGCGGCAGAATGCCACACCCGGCTCGGGGGTGACCTCTTTCCAGCCGTTGACAGCCACAAGGCCGTCCCGCATATCAACGCCGACCGCGATTTGTGCGCCGTACTTTTGGGCCATTTCCCGGGTAAAAGCGAAATCCTTGACGGCAATCGTGCCGAGGATGCAGCGGTCCACGCCCAGATCAAGATAGCGGTGGATGCGTGCTTCATCCCGGATGCCGCCGCCGACCTCGATCTTCAAGCTGCCGAGCTTGGCGATGGCGGCGATGGTCTGCAGGTTTGCGGTGGTATCGTCCTTAGCGCCGTCCAGATCTACAACATGCAGATATTTCGCACCTGCGTCAATAAATTCCTGCGCCTGCGCCACGGGGTCGGCGTTGTAGACGGTCATTTTTTCGTAATCGCCCTGATAGAGCCGCACGGCCTGACCGCCGCGCAGATCAATGGCGGGGTATAATTTCATGGTATTCCCTCCCCTTTACAGTTCGGCAAAGGCCTTCAGCAGGCGCAGGCCGGTGTCCCCCGACTTTTCGGGGTGGAACTGGGTGCCGTACACCAGCCCCTGCCGCACCGCGCCGGTCACGGGGATGCTGTAGTCACTGGTTGCCAGTGTCGATGCAGCGCAGTTTTTGGCGTAATAGCTGTGTACATAATAGACATACTCGCCGTTTTGAATATACTTGAACAGCGGGTCAGCCTCGCGCCCGGGCACAATGTCCAGAGCGTTCCAGCCAATGTGGGGCACCTTGAGCGCAGGGTCGCGCAGATCATCCGCCAGCGGGCAGACCGCGCCGGGGATAAGCCCAAGGCCGCGGTGCGCGCCGTACTCATAGCTTTCTTCAAACAGAAGCTGCATGCCCAAGCAGATGCCGAGCAGCGGCTTTTTTTGCGTTTCTTCGCGCAAAACGGGCACAAGGCCGGTGGCCTCCAGCTTGGCCATTGCATCGGCAAAGGCCCCGACACCGGGCAGCAGGATATGATCTGCCGCCCGCAGGTCCGCCGCATCGCGGGTCACGCGGACCTCCGCGCCCAGACTTTTGACGCTGGACGAAAGGCTGAACAGATTCCCCACGCCGTAGTCAACGATTGCGATCATAATACTTCCCCCTCTGTATACATTACCCTTCTAAAATCTCATCCAGCGCGGTGAGGAACCGCTGCATCTGGTCGGGGGTGCCGATCGTGATGCGCAGGTAGCCGGAGATGCGCGGGGCATTGAAATGGCGGATCAGGATGCCGCGGTCGCGGAGTTTTTCAAAAATTTCCCGGCAGGGCATCCGGTCGGTTGCGGCAAACAGGAAGTTTGTGGACGAGTCGAACACGGTGAAACCGCGCCTGCGCAGCTCGGCGGTGGTGCGGGTGCGCTCGGCGATGACCTTCGCCGTTACATCGGCGAAATAAGCCTCGTCGGAGATGGCGGCCACACCGGCGGCCTGAGTCATTGAATTGACATTGTAGGGGCTGTAGCTGAATTTGACGCGGTTCATGTCGGCAATCAGCTCCGGCCGCGCGATGCAGAAACCCAGCCGCGCACCCGCGAGATTGTGGGTCTTGGAAAAGGTGTGGGTGATGACAAGGTTGTCATATTTGTCCAAAAGCGGCAGGCAGGACGCGCCGGCCGGCGCGAACTCGACATAGGTTTCGTCGACGATCACAATGTTATCTGGGTTTGTTTTCAGCACTTCCTCAATGGCCGCGACCGGGGCCAGCAGGCTGGTCGGGGCGTTGGGGTTGGCGATGACGATCGTTTCATGCAGACCGCAGTATTTGGTAAGGTCGATGGTCAGATCGTCCTCCAGCGGGAGAATGTGCTGCGGAATATGTAAAAGGTCACACAGCACCGTGTAAAAGCTGTAGGTCACATCGGCAAAGGCCAGCGGTGTGTTCTCATCGCAGAAGGCCCGCAGCGCAAGCAGCAGGTTTTCATCGCTGCCGTTGCCGCAGAGGATGTTCTCCGGTCTGACGCCCCAATGCTTGGCAATGGCGGCGTTCAGGTCGCCGTTGGTCAAATCGGAGTACAGCCGCAGCCCAGGCACCGCCGCCGCCACCGCCGCCGCCACGCCGGGAGCGGGCGGGTATGGGTTTTCGTTGGCGTTGAGCTTGACAATATCAGCGATTTTGAGTTGTTCGCCGGGGGTATATGGCTCCAGCGACGCGAGGGTTTTGGTAAAATAACGGCTCATGGGTGTTTCTCCCCTTCCGGAATATAAAACCGGTCAAGATGCCATTTGGCGGGGTTGTCATCGATGTAGCGCCAGATGGTGTCATAGTCGAGTTGGTCGCGGATGATGTGGTCATAGAATGAATCTTGCCACAGCCCTTTGGAAAATTTCCGTGCGGTTGCATTTTTGATGGCGTGTACAATATGCTGTGCCGTAGGGCGGCCAGTCCTCTGGCCGCCGTTACCTGCCACGGCATGAATGGTCATCAATATGTGCACATGGTTTGGCATAATGACATATTTGTCAATGGTTACAGTTGGGTATACGGTGTGGGCATGTTCGATACAGTCCGCAACGACTTTTCCAAGGGGAGTCAGGGCAATGTGCGGCGGGCAGAGGACTGCCCGCCCTACGACGCGGCTTAAAATTTGCTTTTTATCTTTTGAACAAAAGGTAATGAAATAACTTCCTACCGAGGAATAATCATATTCTTTCAGCCTCGGATGCTTTCGTTTCGGCAAAGCATCCATCACTCAAACCGTATCGTTACACTCTTGGCGTGGGCGTGCAGGCCCTCGTGCTCGGCAAAATCGGCGATGCGGCCCTGCACCTCGCTCAAAGCCTCGCGGGTGTAGTAGATAAAGCTCGACTTCTTGACGAAATCGTCCACGCCCAGAGGGCTGGAAAAACGCGCTGTGCCGCTGGTGGGCAGCGTATGGTTCGGGCCGGCAAAATAGTCGCCCAGTGCCTCGGGTACATTCTTGCCAAGGAAGATGCTGCCGGCATTCTGCACCGAGTTCAGCACGGCAAACGGGTCGTCCACGCAGATCTCCAGATGCTCGGGGGCGATGATATTCACGGCCTCGATGGCCTTGCGCATGTCATCGGTCACGATGATCTTGCCGTTGGTGTCCACGCTTGCGCGGGCGATGGCGGCGCGGGGCAGCTGCGGGATCTGTACCTCCAGCTCGGCCTGCACGGCCTTGGCAAGATCCCAGCTATCGGTGACAAGCACGGGGCTGGCCAGCTTATCGTGCTCGGCCTGGCTCAGAAGGTCGGCGGCCACCCACGCGGGGTTGCAGCTGCCGTCCGCCAGAACAAGAATTTCGGACGGTCCTGCGATCATATCAATGCCGACCTTGCCGAAAACCTTGCGCTTGGCGGTGGCAACATAGATGTTGCCGGGGCCGACGATCTTGTCCACGGCGGGTACACTTTCGGTGCCGTAGGCAAGGGCTGCCACGGCCTGTGCGCCGCCCGTCTTGAAAATCAAATCAATGCCCGCAATGACCGCCGCCGCCAGAATGGCGGGGTTTACCTTGCCGTCCTGCCCTGCGGGGGTCGTCATGACAATCTGCCTGACGCCCGCGACCTTGGCCGGGATGACATCCATCAAAACGGTCGAGGGGTAGGCAGCCGTGCCGCCCGGCACATAGACGCCGGCGCGCTGGATGGGGGTGTACTTCTGCCCCAGCACGATGCCGGGGGTGTCGTTGACAACGAAATTTTTGTGCAGCTGCTGCTCATGGAAGCGGCGGATATTCCCGGCGGCCATCTTCAGGGTCGTGATAAACTCCGGATCAGTCTTTTCCAGCTCGGCAAAGGCTTCATCGATCTCGGCTTGGCTGACGCGGACATCGGTCAATTCGGCGTGGTCAAATTTGGCGGCGTATTCGATCAGGGCGGCATCGCCGCGGGCGCGCACATCGGCGATGATGGCGTCAACGGTGGCCTCCACATCGGCTTCGGCGCGGATGTCGCGGTTGAGGATCTCCTCGGGGCGTACCTCATCAAAATCATACAGACGGATCATCTTGCAAGGGCCTCCTTCATCTTGTTCAGCAGCTCGGTCAGCTGGGCGTATTTGAATTTATAGCTCGCCTTGTTGGCGATGAACCGGGCCGAGATCGGCATAAATTCCTCGATAACGGTCAGGTCGTTCTCTTTCAGGGTCGTGCCGGTCTCCACAATGTCAACGATCACATCGGACAGCCCCAGAATCGGGGCCAGCTCGATCGAGCCGTTCAATTTAATAATGTCAATGTCACGGCCGCGGCGCGCATAGTGGCTGCGGGCGATGTTGACAAACTTTGTGGCCACCCGCAGTGCGCGGCTTTCGTCATCGGCAAAGGTGGCGGGACCGGCCACGCACATACGGCATTTGCCCATGCCGGTATCCAGCAGCTCATAGACATCCGCGCCCGACTCGGTCAGGATGTCCTTGCCCACAATGCCGATGTCCGCTGCGCCGTGCTCGACATAAATGGCAACATCACTCGGCTTGACGAGGAAATACCGCACACAGGCATCGGGGTTTTCCACCACCAGCCTGCGGGTGTCGTTATAATCCTCGGTGGCGCTGTAGCCAGCGCCCGCCAGCAGCTTGTAGGCCTTGTCGCCAAGGCGGCCCTTCGGCAGGGCGATGTTCAGCCAGATTTTTTCGCCGCCCTGCTGCTGCACGGGGGGCAGCGGTGCGGCCAAGCGCTCCAGCTCGTCCAGATAGATGGCGAAGCCGATGGCGTTGGCCCCCGGCGTGAATCGCTGCATCAGGTAATCGTAGCGGCCGCCCTTCAGCACGGCGCGGGGAATGCCCGCCACATAGCCGGTAAAGACAAGGCCGTTGTAATACTCCATCTCATCGGCCATGCTCAGATCCAGCTGGGTGCCGCGTCCGGCCTCGCCCAAGGCGTTCTGCAACGCCTGCAGTTCATCTAGGGCGGCGCGCTGGGCCTCGCACCGGCAGGCGGCGCGCGCGGCGGTCAGCGTAGCGCCCATGGGGCCGTGCAGTGCCAGCAGTCCGGTCAGGGCATCGGCAGCGGACGCATCCAGCCCGGCATCCAGCGCGGCGGTGCGCAGCTCATGGGCGTTTTTGGCACGCAGGAAATCAAGGATTTTGCCTCGTGCTTCGGCGGGCACCGCCAGCGCATCCAGCAGCGCGGTCAGATAGCCCATGTGGCTGATTTCCAGCACGGTGGGAACTTCCAGCGCGGCAAGGCTTTGCAGCGCCAGCCGCACAACGGCGGCCTGTTCATCGGCGTCCACGGCACCCATGCTTTCCAAACCCATCTGGTGGATGGTCTGGAAGGTGTGGCTCTCCCGGCTGGGGCGGCAGACCTCCTCATTATAATAAAAGCGCTTGCACTCCCCTGCGGCGGGCTGCGCCGTCTTGGCGATGGACAGCGTCACATCGGGCTTGATGGCGCGCAGCTTGCCGTCCAGATCGGTGAAGGTGATGACCTGCGAGTCCGGCAGGAAGCGCTGATATTCCTGATACAGCGCGTATTCCTCAAACCGGGAGGCGCGGTACTTGCGGTAGCCGGCCTGCTCATACAGGGCACGCAGACGGAAGGTCGCCTGCTCGGCGGGGGTAAAGCTCTTGAGTTCGATCTCCATAACATTCCTACCTCTCTGATCCGATACAAATTCTATTATACTTTACTGCACTAAAGTTGTAAAGTGCTTTTGTAGTAAAATCGCGGACATTTGTGCGCGGAAATTGCCGCCGCGGCGCGATCCCGCAGCAACAAATACAAAAAGGCGCACCTTTGCCATAAAACAAAGATGCGCCTTGTGCGTTTGGTATATCAGCCCTTGCAGCCCTGCTCCTCCCAGTCACCGGCCACTGCAGGGTCAACGATCTGGGTGGGGTCGATCTTGCCGTCCGCCGTGCGGGGGGCCTCCGTGTGGCCCAGCTCGACCGGGTTCACGTTGGGGGCGTCAAAGTCGGCAGCCTTGGGGGCGGGGGTCTCTTCAACTTCCGCGGGTTCCTCGGGCTGTGCTGTTTCGGCGGGGGCGGCAGGTTCCTCAGGTGCGGCAGCGGGGGCAGGTTCAGCCACAGCAGACGCATCCTCGTCGGCGGGCTCGGCGGACTCGGTCTCAGGCTCGACCTCGTCCTCCGGGCCCACAATATGCTCATACTCCTCGCCGTGCTCACGGTTTTTCAGGACATAAGCGGCAGCGCCCAAGGCAGCGGCACCCACGGCCAGACCGGCCAGTTTTTTCAGTAAAGACATGGTCAAAACCTCTTTTCGAGTGAAATTCATTTGTTTGCGGTTAGTATACCACAGCTTATTTCAAATTACAAGTGCTGTTTCCTACAACTGCGGTGTGAAAATGTGGATGGTTTTCATACAATGTACAACTTGCCGAATGTTGACGCGCGTGGTATGATGGTACACGAATTTTGGGTAAAAGAGGGTTATTGCGTGAAGTATATTTTCCAGTTTGCCCGCATCACGGCGTTCTGTCTGGCGGGCGAGGTACTGGCAGTGGTGCTGCCGCTGCCCATTCCGGCCAGCGTGTACGGCCTGCTGCTGATGGCGGCGGCGCTGAAATTCAGGCTGCTCAAGCTCGATCAGGTGCGGGAGACGGGGCTGTTTTTGACCGGCATCTTCCCGCTGCTGTTCGTCCCGGCGGCGGCCGGCGTCATGGAACTGGGCGGTCAGCTGATTGACTTGCTGCTGCCCGCCGTGCTGGCTATCGTGCCGATCACGGCGCTGGTAATGGCGGTCACGGGAATGGTCGCGCAGAAATGCGCGGGTGGAAAGGAGCACAAAAATGGCTGATTTTTTGCAGCAGTGCGGCAGCTGGGGCGTGCTGGCAACGCTGGCGGCCTACGCGGCGGGCGTCTGGGTCAACCGCAGGACCGGTAAGGCGCTGTTCAATCCCCTGCTGATGGGCAGCATCTTTGTCATCGTGTTTTTAAGCTGCTTCGGCGTGCCCTACGCCGACTACAAATCCAGCGCCCAGCCCGTCAGCTGGCTGCTGATGCCCGCGACGGTCAGCCTTGCCATTCCGCTGTACGAGAAGTGGGAGCTGCTGGAAAAAAATCTGGCCGCGATCTTTGCGTCGATTGCGGCGGGCGTGCTGACGAGCATTGGCAGCGTGCTGGCGATGGCGTGGGTGCTGAAATTGGAGCGCGCCCATGCGGTGAGCTTTCTGCCCAAATCGGTCACGACGGCCATTGGTATGGATGTGGCCGAGACGCTGGGCGGCACGGCGGCGCTGGCGGGCGCGGTCATCATCCTGACCGGCATCGTCGGCAGTCTGCTGGGAGAGACGGTCTGCAAGGTCTGCCACATCACCGACCCGCTGGCGAAGGGGCTGGCGCTGGGCACCTCGGCGCATGCCATCGGCACGAGCAAAGCCCTGCAGATGGGCGAGGTCGAGGGCGCGATGAGCGGACTGGCGATTGCGGTGGCGGGCATCATGACCGCGCTGCTGGCACCGGTGGCGGCGAATTTCTTGCCGTAAGCTGCCTTTTCCGTTCTTTCTTTGCAAAGAAAGAACCAAAGAAATTCCAATCAAAAATACCCGGTATTGGTGTGCACATCTTGGCTTTCCAGACCCATCGACACGCCCAATGCCTCATCGACGCGGCGCATATCGTCGGGTGGGATACACCCGGCGCGTTCCCGCAGACGGCGCTTATCGAGGGTACGGATCTGCTCAGTCAAAATAATGCTGTCCTTCGCCAACCCGCAGCGGTCGGCGCGGACACTGATATGCGTCGGCAGGCGGTTTTTATCCTGACGGCTCGTGATGGCGGCTGCAATGACGGTGGGGCTGTGCCGGTTGCCGATCTCATTCTGTATGATAAGTACCGGCCGTATGCCCCCCTGCTCCGATCCCACGACAGGGCTCAGGTCGGCGTAAAAAACCTCTCCGCGGTGTACTTCCATAGAAAAGACCTCCCTTTGCTTGTTACTGAAAGTATAAGCAGAGGGAGGTCTTTTTAATCATCGGCTGTGATTTTTGCGGCGAGTGCATCGCCTTTTTCACAGAGGGTGCGGAACAGCTTTGTTTTTTCCAGCGGGCGCATGACAAGCGCGGTGCGGGCAGCATCCACCGCCGCACAGCCGAGGAATACAGCCGCCACCGCAAACAGCGTGTAGCCGACCGAGCCGTGGTGCGCCTGCGCCTGCAGGACCCCGTTCCAGAGGAAGCCCCGGAACGCGGGGATCTGGTGCAGAATGTAGACGCCGAGCGTTGTGCCGGACAGGGCGTTGATCCACCGGACAGAGCCTAAGGACAGCCCCTTGAACAGATAAAACAGCGCCAGTGCGGCCAGCAGGTTGGGCAGTGCGCCCAGCGCGGTGCGGTAGTAGGCAATGTACTGAAACGCTTTGCCGTCGGTCAGGCCGCGCATTTCAAGCACTGCGCGCACAGCGGTGTTGACGAGCGGCAGCCCCAGCCCGAGGAGCAGCGCAGCGCAGCGGCGCTGCAGAAGCCGCGTAAGACGGTTGTCCGGATAGCGGCGCAGATAGGCGATGAGCAGATACTCATACAAAAACATCCAGGCGGTATCGCCGGTAAGGCCGTTCTCCGCAAACAGGGTCGGGTAGACGAGCAGCGGCACGGCCAGCACCGCCAGCACGCCGCGATGCGCTGCGCGCGGCAGCCCGTGCAGCAGCCGGTTCAGCAGCGGCACGCAGAGCAGCAGCAGCAGATAATCCGAGATGAACCACAGCTGCCGCGTGGACGCCGGGAACGCCGCCCAGCGCAGTGCGCCGAGGGAGACATCCAGCCCGCCCAGACGGCAGAGCAGCGTCACCGGCACGGTGTAGAGCCAGAGCGACAGCCAGAGCGAGAGGGGGCGGCGGGTCTTGTACTGCTGTTCACACAGGAACCACCCGCCGATGAGGATGAACACGCTGCAGGCGATGCGCGACCCGCAGCCGATCAGACAGAACGCGAAGGAGGACGGCAGCGTGGTATAGTCCGCAATGCCGCCCTGCCCGGTCAGATGGTCGCCGATGATAAGCAGCATGCAGAGGATGCGCAGCAGCTCCAGATTGCTGCTGCGCGCGGTTTTACCGGGCATAGGTCACCTCCGTGAAAGAATAGACAACGCCTATACTTTCTCCAAAATCACAATCGCATTTGCCAGACCGCGCTCATGGGTCAGGCTGAGATGGACGGTCACGCCCTGCTCGGCAGCCCACGCGGCGGCGGGGCCGGTCAGCGCAAAATAGGGTGCACCGCTTTCCCGGCGCAGCACGGCCAGATCGCAGAGGGCAAAGCCGCCCAGCCCGGTGCCGACAGCCTTCAAAAAGGCCTCCTTGGCCGCAAAATTGGCGGCTGCGGTTTCGGCACGGCGCTTTTCGCCAAGGGCGGAGAGCAGGGCTTGCTCCGCCGGTGCAAACACATGGTCGAGAAAGCTCGGCTTTGCAAGGCTTTTCTCGATGCGGTCTGCGTCACACAGGTCTATGCCAACTCCCCATATCATACGGTTGCAGCCTCCAGCAGGGCCTCCCGCTCGTTGGGCAGGCGGCCCTCCATAACGGCGGTAAGCAGTGTTTGCAGTGTTGCGCCGACGCCGGGCCCGGCGGGGATGCCCGCATCCATCAGGTCGGCGCCGTTGACGGCCAGCTGACGCATTGTGTAGCAGCCGGTCTTGGCAAGCTCGTCCATGCGGCAGGCAAAGCGTTCAACCTCGGCGCGGCGGGCCGCGACCTCCGGTGTCGCGGCGTGGGCGTCCAGATCGGCGTATTTCAGCACACAGAGCCGCCGCAGGAAGATCGCCCCGCTGCGGTTCAGCAGCTTGAGGATGCCCGCATCGTCGGCGGGCAGCGGGGCATCATGGACGGCGATCAGCCCCACCGCGCCGTCCGTGAGGTAGGCGGGGGCCTTGAGGCGGCGCAGGATCGTGCGGGCAGCCTGCGCCCCCCGCTGGTTGTGCCCCTTGAAATGCGCCGCGCCATCGGGGCCGACTGTGCGGCACTGCGGCTTGGCAATGTCGTGCAAAAAGGTGGCCCAGCACAGCACCCGCACGCCGCGGGTGTCCTGCCCGCGCAGGTCAAGTGCGGCCACAGCGGCGGCCGAATGCTGCCACACATCGTAGCAGTGCCACCGCCCCGGCTGGGTGCAGCCGATGCAGGGCAGGATCTCCGGCACTACGCCGCCCAGAATCTCGCCGTACTGCGCAAGCGTTTTCCCGGCGCCGGGGGCCAGCAGCAGGCCGTCCAGCTCGGCGTAGAGCCGCTCGGCGCTGACAGTGCGCAGGGTGTCGCGGGCCGACAGCGCGGCGGCAGCGGTAGCGGGCTCCAGCGTAAAGCCGAGCTTTGCGGTGAACCGCAAGGCCCGCAGGATGCGCAGCGCGTCCTCGGCAAAGCGGTCGGCAGGTGCGCCGACACACCGCACGATACCGGCGGCCAGATCACGGCGGCCGCCGTACAGGTCGATGATCCCCTCGCCGGGGGCGTAGGCCATGGCGTTGACGGTGAAGTCCCGCCGCGCAAGGTCGGCGGCAAGGTCGTCCACAAACTGCACGCTGTCGGGGTGGCGGTGGTCGCGGTAGCTGCCGTCCAGCCGGTAGGTCGTGATCTCATACGGCTTGCCGTGCAGGATGACCGCTACTGTGCCGTGCTTTTCGCCGGTCAGGATAAGCCGCTGGTCATGGAAGATCGCCCGCAGCTGGTCGGGTCGGGCGGAGGTGCAGATGTCCCAGTCGCCGGGCAGACGGCCCAGCAGGCTGTCACGCACGCAGCCGCCCACCACATAGGCACTGTGCCCGGCGGCGCGCAGCGTCTGCAGCAGCCGGTAAGCATCACGCGGCAGGCGTATCGTATCGCGGCTCATGCGGTTCTCCCTCCCCTCTCGGCGTTTTTGCGGTTTATGCCTCGGTGTGCGTCCACTCCTGCGTCAGATCCACGATGCAGGCCAGGCTGTCCTCCTCGTCCTTGAGCGAAGCGACCTTGGCAGCGGCCTTTTCGGCGTCCTCCATCCAGGTCAGGATAAAATAGTTCTCAGCAGGCACAGCGTAGTAGACCCACGCGCCGTCGGCACGCAGCATATCGGGCAGATGGTCAAGCTCATCGTCCAGCAGGCCCTGACCCTCCTCGCCGTAGATCATCTCAGGGCCGACCTGCAGAGAGTCGATCACATTGATGCTGGAATTGATGTAGGTGTCGCGGTCAACGGCCTTTTCGCCGGCCTCCCACGCGCTGGCAAAGGCCTTGACCAGCAATTCACGGACCTCGAGCTTATCGTCACCGGGTTTGTACATGATAAATTCCCTCTTTTGTATTGATATATGAAAACAGTATAGCACAATTTTACGAAATATGATATGGTTATTTTACGAAAAGTATTGACCTTCCAGTGGGTGCAGGGTGTAAGGTGAGGGTGAAAGGAGCGTGATGTCATGAACATCAAGCAGGCAGCGGAGCAATCGGGCGTGTCCGCCCGCAATATCCGCTATTATGAGCAGGCCGGGCTGCTGACCCCCGCCCGCAACCCGGAAAATGAGTATCGCATCTATTCGCAGGCGGATGTACGCGCACTGAAGCTGATCCGGATGCTGCGCACACTGGATATGCCGGTCGAGGAGATCGGCACGGTGCTGAACGGCGCCCTGCCGCTGGCCGAGGCTGCCGAGCGCCAGCGCCAACGGCTGGAGGCCGAGCAGCAAAAGCTGGCGGCGGCGGCCGCCTTCTGCACGGAGCTGGCCGCCGGCGACCGTACGGCGGCGGAGCTGGATGTGGACAGCTGCCTTGAGCGGATGGAGGCCCCTGCCCCGGCGGGCGGCTGGTTTACCGGCTGGGTGCAGGACTACCGCAAAATGGCGGCAGCCGAGCATAAGCGGCAGTTTACCTTTACGCCGGACACCGCCATTGCAACCCCGCAGGAGTTTACCGCCGAGCTGTTGGCCTGGGCGGCGAACTGCGGCGAAGAGATCGTCATCACCCACGAGGGCATGACGCCGCGTTTTATGCTGGACGGCATCGAGTACAAGGCCGTGCGGTATTCAAGCCATGTGCGCAATATCCCGATCCTGCGGGTGCGGTGCGAGGTGTGCGATCCATCGGCGCTGGCGGTGGAGGGCGCCCCGAAGCGGCTGCGGGTGCAGAGATTTCTGCACTACGGCCTGCCGGTGCTTGTGTGCCTTGCATTGGCGGTGGTCTGGGTCTGCACCCGGAATATGCCGCTTTGGCCCGACAAGGCGGCTATGCTGCTGGTGCTGGGCGCTCTCGGCATCGGGTACGGCTTGCGCGGGTGGTATCTCTATTACAACGACCGGGATCAATAAAAAACGGGAGGCAGCGCAGGCTGTCTCCCATTTGATTTATCCCAGCAGCAGCTTGTGCAGCTCGTCCACCGTGTCGGCCAGAGCAGCGGCCCCGGCGGCGGTCAGCTCCTCGGCAGAGCCGTAGCCGTAGACGGCCCCGATGCAGGGCAGGCCGTTTTTCTTGGCACCCAGCACATCATGCTCGCGGTCGCCGACCATGACGGCGCGGCTCTTGTCAGTGATGCCTGCCGTTTCCAGTGCGTAGGCAATGACCTCGGCCTTGTCGGTGCGGGTCTCATCGAGCGTGGCGCCGCAGATGAAATTGCAGTACTGCGCCAGACCGAAATGCTCCAGAATACGCCGGGCATACGCCTCCGGCTTGCTGGTGGCGATGATGACAGTTTTCCCGGCGGATTTAATATCGGCCAGCAGGGCCGGGATGCCCGGGTAGACCTCATTCTCAAACAGGCCCTTTGTGGGGAAATACTCCCGGAAGGCGCTGACGGCGCGGTCGGCCCCGGCAGCGTCCAGCCCCATCAGCTCCCGGAAGGAGGCGATAAGCGGCGGGCCGAGAAAGCGGCGCAGCGTCTCCTCACCGGGGATAGGCAGTCCAAGCTTGCGGCAGGCGTAGCGCACGGAGTTCAGGATGCCCGGGGCAGAGTCCGTCAGCGTGCCATCCAGATCAAACAAGATGATTGTATAGTCCTGCATGGGTGTACCTCAGTTGAACTTGAAGATCTTCTGGGCGATGCGGTAGCCGCCGATGCTGATCTTGCTGCCAAGCCAGCCGGGCAGGTTGCAGCCCTCCGCCACCGAGAAGCGGCAGCGGCGGTAGAGGTGGCCATCGTGCGCCTTGAGGTCATCCCACAGCTGGCGGCGCTTGGCCAATGCCTCCTTGCTGCCGTCCAGCGTCAGGAAGATGCTGGAGATCGCCATCATCATCGAGAAATAGTTCAGCATATAGGCGCGCAGCTTGTCCTGCTCCGGCGGCAGGGCATAGACATCGACCGCGTTCATCATAATGCGGGTGACGCGCAGCTGCTGGTCAACACGCTTGATCATGTTGGCTTCGTTGACGCTCTGATCCTCGCGCCCGATGAAGTAGCGGTAGAGGTCAAGGTTCATGTAATAGATGGTTTTGACCTGCGGCAGCGGCTGGTAGACAAAGATATTGTCAACATAGAAGGTGTGCTTGGGCAGCTCCATGCCGCTGCGGCGCAGCACCTCGGTGCGGTAGATGACGCTGTGCATCAGGATGTTTTTGTTCGGCGGGAACTTGCCGATCTCGTTCCAATGGAAGACGCGGCCCTCGGGCAGGATGCCCTTGTAGTCGACGATGTTGCGGGTGTTGTCAGCCACATGCTCATAGACATAGTTGGCCATCATCAAATCAAGCGGCTGTTCATCGCCCAGGTGGGCGCGCAGCTCGGCCAGGACCTTCTGCAGGGCATCGGTGTCCAGCCAGTCATCGGAGTCCACGACCTTGAAGTAGACGCCGGTGGCATTGCGGATGCCCTGATTGACGCCCTCGCCGTGGCCGCCGTTCTCCTGATGGATGACGCGGACGATGGTGGGGTATTTTTCGGCGTAGGCATCAGCGATCTTGCCGGTGTCGTCCTTGGAGCCGTCATCCACAAGGATGATCTCGGCGTCCTCCCCCGCGGTGAGCAGGGTCTCGATGCAATGGTCCATATATGCGGCCGAGTTGTAGCACGGCACGGTAAAGGTGATAAGTTTCATAGGTCGCTCCTTTTGAAAGGCATAATATACTTAGTATAGAATACCGTGTTTTGACGAAAAAAACAAGTAAAAGTTTTTGAAAAAGGCTTCCCCCTGGGGGGGAAGCTGTCTGCGAAGCGGACTGATGAGGGACAGCCACCCACAATAGCCCATTTGTGGGTGGCTGCGGCAAGTGCGCCCCTCATCCGAGCTCGCTTCGCTCGGCCACCTTCCCCCTCTGGGGGAAGGTTTTACATATATTACGATTCACCGTGCCGCATTATTGCAAAAAAATACCCCGGCACGGGGCTTGCGGGCCGTGCCGGAGCTTGGAGGTTAAGCGGCTTTAAAAAAGCTCGTTGCGATTGTAATTGTGGATGCCCGAAGGGATCACATCATTGTAAACATCCTCCGGCAAGCCGTAGGGGCGCTCAGGCTCCAAAAAACCGTACATCCATTTGGCCAAAGTGTGCAGCTTCAACATTGCAACCCCATCTCCTTTCCTAGTGTAGGGCAGTGTATATCGGGAGGCTTTCCGCTTCCCTCTTTCTGTCTTTATTATATGCGAAGGAGCTTGCTTTTGCAAGCTGCAATTTGTACAAAGTTACAAAAGTTATTTGTATATATTCCACTATTTCGGCATAGTGTACATATTCGCGCGGCAACTGTGCGCGCTACGCGGACAATTCCTCCCATGCCTCCTGCATGGTGTCCGCAGAAAAAAGAAACTCGCCGCTCTCGGAAAAGACCTCAATGTGGCCGCCGACATAACGAAACTGCTGGGTCATGGTGTGTACCGCCTTTCTTATCTGGTATGATCTCAGTATACCAGACAGACGGTACGATAATTTGGACTTTAACTGTCGGACAGGGAATTTTGAGGGTGATAAACGGTACTTTCTACGCCCCGCAGCACAAAGATGACCCACCCGCAGAGCAAAAACCAGTAAAAGGAGTACCGCGGGCAGATAAGCCCGGCCACATTCCCCCACTCGGCGGTATAGTCCCACACCTCGGTGTGCAGCAGGCTGCGGCAGACTGCCCCCACCGCCAGCTCCAGCCCGCTGACGCCGGCTGCGCCCAGGGCGGCGGCCCCGGCCAGCGGCAGCGGTGCAGCAGCCAGCTTTTGCAAAAGGCAGAGGCAGGCCCCGCCCGCTGCGAACATCGTCCAGTGGGTAGTGCCCCGCCAGGCCAGCTCGAGCGCAGCATAGGCCCCGCCGCCCAGAAAAAACAATGAAAGCTGCTCCAACATACAAAATCCCCCCGCACAAGCTGTGTGACCACAGTATGTGCAGGGGGCGCGGGCTGTAACCGTTTTGTAAGGATGGTGGGAGTTTTTGGGAAGAAATGCCTTCCCCCTTGGGGGAAGGTGTCTGCGGCCCTGCCCGCAGACGGATGAGGGGCTGCGTTTCCGCGGCGACCCGTAAACGGACGGTATTGGCAAGCCTGCCCCTCATCAGCCGCCTGCGGGCGGCAGCTTCCCCCAAGGGGGAAGCCGGAGATTTTTTACTTCGACAGCTTCTTCAGCAGTGCGCTTCTGGTATCCCAAAGCTTCTGGCTCAGGTCCACATAGTAGCGGTGGGGGTTCTCAAAGCGCTTGACCTCATCCCACAGGGTATTGATCTGTGCCTTGCAGAACTTGCGGATGTCGTCAAGGCTGGGCGAGGTGTAAACGCGCTGGCCGTGATCATAGATGAGAGTGGACAGGCAGCGCGCCGTGCAGTTGACATAGGTGCATTCCTTCCATGTCTCGATCGGGTCAAACAGCGTAATGCCGTGCTGGGTTTCCACCGCCTCATCGGCCATCGTGATAAGGTCAGCCATCGCCTTGCCGTCCTGATCATAGATACGCCAGACCTTTTTCAGGCAGGGGATCGTCATCTTCTCCGCAGATTCGGACAGCTTCATCTTGGGGGTGTAGCTGCCGTCGTCCTCTTTCACGGCGGCCAGCTTGTACACGCCGCCGAACACGGGGTCGCTCTTGGCGGTGATCATATTCTCGCCGATGCCGAAGCTGTCCACGCGGGCACCCTGCAGGATCAGATCGCGGACGATGTACTCATCCAGAGAGTTGGACGCGCAGATCGTACAGTCGGGGTAGCCGGCCTCATCAAGCATCTTGCGGGCCTTCTTGGACAGGTAGGCGATGTCGCCGGAGTCGATGCGGATGCCCTTGGGGCGCTTGCCCATCGGCTTGAGCACCTCGTCAAAGACCTTGATCGCATCGGGTACGCCGTGGCGCAGCACATTGTAGGTGTCCACCAGCAGCACGCAGGCATCGGGGTACAGCTCAGCGTATTTTTTGAAGGCATCATACTCGGTCGGGAACATCTGGACCCAGCTGTGCGCCATCGTGCCGGAGGCCGGGATGCCGAAGTCGCGCGCCGCCATGACGCAGGAGGTGGAGCCGCAGCCGCCGATGTAGGAGGCACGCGCGCCGAAGTAGGCAGCGTCATACCCTTGGGCGCGGCGTGCGCCAAACTCCATGACCGGGCGGCCGGCAGCGGAGCGGACGATGCGGCTGGCCTTGGTGGCAATCAGGCACTGATGGTTGAAGGTCACGAGCAGCAGCGTTTCCAGCAGCTGGCACTCGATGGCAGGGCCCTCGACCGTGACGATCGGCTCCTGCGGGAAGATCGGCATGCCCTCCTCAATGGCCCAGATGTTGCAGTGCAGCTTGAAGTTGGCCAGATAGTTCAGAAACTTTTCATCAAAGGTCTTGGTGGAGCGCAGGTAGGTGATGTCCTCGTCGGTAAATTTCAGATGATCCACCGCATCAATGAACTGCTGCAGACCGGCCATGACGGCGTAGCCGCCGCCATCCGGCACACGGCGGAAGAACATATCAAAGACGGCGATCTTATCGACGTAGCCCTCGTCCAGATAGCCTGCCGACATGGTAAGCTCATAAAAATCGGTCATGGTGGTCAGATTGCGTTTTACATCCAACATGGTAAAAACCTCCATTGATTCGGCTTACATTTCCTTGCTCCAGATACGCAGGATGCGGCCGACGGTAAAAATCAGATAGGCGCCGATGACGAGCATTGTCAGCATAACGACTACCTTGCAATACGTGCTGGAAAAAAACTCCCGCACGCGGGACAGCGTATACAAAAGCTGATTGCGGGAGACATCGCTGCCCGCGATCAGGTCTGTGGTACCGATGATCTCGCCCTGAATGGTCAGTGTCACGGTGCCCACGACATCGCCCTGCTTTATGGGGGCAGGCAGCTGATCCGGCACATGGAATACCTGCTCGGTCAGGGCTGCGCCGCCCTCCCGGGGCAGCAGGGTCATCATGTTATCGACCGGGTAGAGCATGACGGTGTCGGCCTGTGTGGAGTAGGCGACTCGGACCTCGGTGATGGGCTGGGTGGGATCCAGCGCGGGGGCGATGGTGTAGGTCGCAAACACCCAGTCCATCAGGGTACCGGTCTCAAGCAGGGCGGGGCGGCCGCCCTCATCGCTTTCCATCGGCACATTCAGCACAACGCTGATGTAGCTTTCACCGTCCTGACTGTGCCAGCCCGCAAAGTTCTGCCATTCGCCAAGGCTGCCGGTCTTGCCGCCCTTGGTGTAGTCCCGGTGGTAGCTGCTGTTGGTGATGAGCTTGTCAGTGTTCTGCAAAATATAGGTGCCGGGTGTTGTGTAGCGGCTGTTGGTGCCCATGTCGTAGGTAGGGGTGCCGGCAACGGTAGCAAACACATCGTAGGCTGTCAGCGCCCGCAGGATCAGGTAGGCATCCCGCGCGGTGGTGATGTTGTTGGGGTTCAGGCCGCAGGGATCCACAAAGGTCGTGCCGGTGCAGCCTATGGCGGCGGCCTCGTTGTTCATCATCGCAACAAAGTTGTCAATGCTGCCGCCGCCCATATAGTCGGCCACGATGTAGGCAGCCTCGTTGCCGCTGGGCAGCAGCATGGCGTACAGCAGGTTGCGCAGGCTCTGCGTCTCGCCTCGGCGGATGTCAGCGGTCGAGGCGTTGGTGCTTTGCTCCCAGATCAGATCATAGATATAACTCGGCGCAGTCAGGCTGATCGAGTCGAGCTGGTCCTGATAGCTTTCCAGCAGAAGCAGCGTTGTCATCATCTTGGTCAGGCTCGCAGCCGAAAGCGGCACCTCGCTGTTTTTGTCATAGACAACGATGTTCGTGTCGAGGTTGACCACATAGGCAGCCGGGGCCGTAAGTGCCGGGGCTGTGTCAGAGAGGGCAGCACTCTCCCCTTCTGCGGCCGCCGGCAGAGCCAGCACCACAATAAGCACGAAGGAAAAGAGTATCGCGCAGAATTTTTTCATAGGCAAAATTTCCTTTATGGCAATACCGCATAATTCTAAGTGCCGATACGGCGAGCGAGGTGCGGCAGCTGCTAAGCCAAAAGCGCAGATAATACTTTGTGTATTATC
>JABLTR010061509.1_pt1 | contig 34857 bp, 28 predicted proteins | sample 7160071 | NCBI WGS metagenome assembly JABLTR01 (sample SAMN14651230, study PRJNA627086) | human gut metagenome | isolation source: feces | host: Homo sapiens | reverse complement strand
TTTTCGCATGATTCCCGTGTAGTTATTATAGCATATTTTGTCGGAAAATGCAGTGATTTCAATGGATTTTAGGTTGCGGAGTGGACTCTAATTATTATAAATTATGCTGTTTTTATAATCGATAATTGGTGTTTAAGCCATAGCTAAATATAAATTTCTCATAGAAAGTATCAACAACTGCACCTTTAAGGGCAATTTAACCGTTTAACAAAACACAAAAAAACATCTACCGGCTTTAAGAGCGTAGTTTTAAGAAAAAAATAGAGGGACGGCCGTACGCCGTTCCCCATAAAAAGTTTCTTATCTCACCGCCCCATTACCGGTGGATGTTTTTTATGCGGGGAAAGACCTAGCTCCTCACAGATACGTAAAACGCATAATACGGTCTGCCAGCTGCGCTCAGACTGCTGCTTGCCGTCCGTGAACAGGCCGAGTTCACTCATCCTCAGTTGTTCTCTTAATTCGTTCTTTCAATTGCTTCGCAGTACATTTCGCTATGCGGCGGGCAAAATTGCCCGCCGCATCCGCGCAGCGTCCGCGGCACCAGAGACTGACTTCGATATTTCTATTTTCGCTCCTCTATTTTTCATATTTATTTTGTGTGTGACAGAGACTATTTATGTAGTTCATACGCATCAGAATGCCCGCCTTATCGCTTAAGCTTTCCAAAACCATGCGCCTAGCGTGTGGTTTTACTATACAAAAAAATCCGCAGTAATAATACTGCAGATTTTTTATATTAATAGCTTAAAACATTGGCCGAAAACATAATTTAGCTATAATTTTTAATAATATATAATGCTAAACATTATAGGAATCAGGGCAGCTAAGTATCCATAACCGCATTTGCTTTTACGATATATCCGGCAAATTCGCGCTTTACCCTTTCTTCAGCATCGCTTTCCAATACGTTTCTATCAAATTCTACGCCTACGGGTACAAATATGTCAAACAGCATTTTTTGCTGATCTTTATATAGTCTAAAATCAACTATTGTCAAAGATGGATTTATGCTGCCTATTATCTCCTGCACCCGTGCCTTAACATCTAGCGTTTCTACGTCCTTCGTCCCTGTTGGGTCAATATGAATAAGTGCGTGAATGCCAAGCTTTAATTCTATCTCCTGCTCGCACATGTCAACCATTTCATGGCACTCAACAAGCCCCATATCCTGCGGGACTACTGCGTGCAGGCTCGCAAATGCACGTCCCGCTCCATAGCTATGTATTGTCAGTCCGTGTATGTCGAGTATATTGTCATAAGACAGCGCTATCGCCTTAATTTTATCGGTTACATCCCTTGACGGAGGCTGGCCAATCAGTGGGTCCAGCGTCTCCTTAACTGATTTTACGCCCGTTATTATTATCATTACTGCAACGGCAAGACCTATATATGCATCAATATTTATATTAAATGCGTCAAACATTACAGATGATACGAGCACCGCGCCGGTGGCTATGCAATCCGTAAAACTGTCGGCCTTTGCCGCCTTAAGCGCCAAAGAGTTTATTTTTTTGCCGGTATATGCATATACGCAGCCCATTATCAGCTTTAAAACGATTGACAATATAAGGACTACATATATCAGCACTCCTGTATCAAGCATTTCAGGGTGAAATATTTTCTCTACAGATGATTTTATAAGTTCAACGCCGACCAAAATAATTATCATCGACACGGCCAGCGCCGACATATATTCCATTCTTCCGTGGCCAAACGGATGCTCCTTATCAGCCGGACGCGACGCAAGCTTGAAGCCGAACAAAGTTATCACAGAGCTCCCGAAATCAGAGAGATTGTTAAAAGCATCCGCCATAACTGCAATTCCGCCGGATAATATTCCCGCTGCGAGCTTAGCGATAAAGAGCACAAAATTTATTATCATGCCGAAAATTCCGGCTTTTATTCCATATGCCGAGCGTGTACCGTTTATATCTTTATTATTGTTGGCGGATTTCGTTTTATCAAGCATATTTTCACCTTAGTTTAATTGGAATATGGTAAAGGTTTGTCTGTAGTTATCATAAAATACTCTGAATTTGATAGGCAATGTTCACCGACGTTCACATATAACATATGCACAGCTGCCGCTAAGCATGGAAATAATTTTGCCTGCGGGCAGAGCTATGTTTTTCTGCACGCACCGCTTAACCGCAGCCACAGCCGCTTCTGCTTCGCAGGTGTATATCATTTTCACTCATCAATTGCCCTTGCTTGACATGCTGTGCTAATCTCCTATATAAAAGCCTTTAAATATAATCCGCCGGTAAAGTTATATCCGGCTGGCTGTGCTATTACAATTGCTTTGCCGGCAGGTCGTTGCAGTCAGCTGTATCTATTTGCGTTATCTGCTTTGACATAGTAAAAGTATACATTATTTACATTAAGCGCAAAGAATTATAAAGCACATCAAAAAAAGAGAAGCGCATGATATGTTAAAAAATATTACAGCTTGCCCTTTTTACCGCCCAGCTTAATATCGCCGGAAAGTATGTTTGTGTCAAATGTGAAAGACAAATTAGACTTTCTGCGCGCCCTTGCAAAGGCCAAATCCACAAGTTCGTCAAGCAACTGAGTGTATGTAAGGCCGCTTTTTTCCCACAAATAAAATGAAAGTGAGCCGGGAATAGTATTTACCTCATTAAGATAAATTTTGTTTTCATCCGCTGTATCAATTAAAAAATCAATACGAACAACGCCGCTGCCGCCTATAGCTTTAAAGGCCGCTTTGGCCACAGAGGCTATTTCCATCGATTTTTCTTCAGGCAAGTCTGCCGGAATAACACGCGACATAGACTCCATTCCCTTAGAGCCGCCCGTTTTTCCGCTTTTGCCGGACGACATATACTTATCCTCATAAGAAAGTATTTTGTCGCTCATAATCGGCTCTTCACACACCGACGCTCTGCACGACTGCGCGTCGCCCAGCACCGAGCAGTTAATTTCCCTTAAATGCTCTATCGCCGGCTCTACAAGTATGCGCACGGCAAAATTCATAGCGAGTTTTACAGCTTCCTTTAGCTCTTCCCTGCCGCTCGCCTTGCTTATGCCGACGCTGGAGCCTAAATTGACCGGCTTAACTATCACCGGATAACCAAGCTCTTTTTCTATCTGCTCGGTTATACTCTCTTCAGATTCTATCCACTCTTTGCCAAAAAAAGCAATGTCGCTCAGTACAGGGACACCGCTCTGCCTCATAAGTTTTTTGCATATTTCCTTGTCCATACCTATTGCCGAAGCTGCTACAGAGCATCCGGCATACGGTATATCCAGCATTTCCAGCCAGCCCTGAAGCGTGCCGTCCTCGCAGTTTGTGCCATGCACAACCGGCAATACGACGTCTATTCTAAACAGCGCCTTTTTGCCGACCTTAACGCCCTTTTTCTCATATATATAAACGCCGTCGGTCTCACGTGTGACTATAACCCTTTTGCATTGCTTAAGCAGCGCAGGCATATTCTTATAATTTGATATTTCCATTAAAGCGCTGCCGGTATAAAACCCGCCGTCTTTAGCAATGTAAATGGGTATTACATCGTATTTGGCTGTGTCCAGCGACTGCATTGCCTGCACCGCGCTTATTATAGAAATCTCATGCTCGACAGAACGGCCGCCGAACAGAACTGCCAAATTTATCATTATAATCATCCCCTAAAATTAATCGTAATACTATAATTTCAGCCGATAATAATATCCGCTGTCTAAGCACTTGACTGCAATATAATAAACGCGGACAAATAAGAAAAGTATAGGCATATTTACCGCTTTGATGCAGCTTTAATAGATTTTCGGCTTATTAAACTGGAAATATCCTCTGCCGCAGATTAAAGCATAGCATACGCCGCCGAGCTTTAATCTGACTTTTACTGATACATAAATCAGCCTCTGCTTAGCCTTGTCAAGCTCTCTACAGCGCCTGCGCTTCGGCACTCGGCTACTGCTTTTCATAATTGTCCGGCAAATCATTTTCAAATAATACCACCGTATCGCTGCCGCACATTGAGCTAAGCCTTGCCGCCGCCTCTTTAAAGGTATTTACTACGTACAGCCGCTCACTGTCAAATCCGGATTTCTCTATAGCGTATTTCATGGGCGCCGCCCGCTTCTCGCCTACCAGTATTATATCGTCAGCCGACTTTGCCATAACCTCGCCAAAATGATAATTGACGTCATATTCCCTCTCGCCGAGTTCAATAACGCCGGGAGTAACAATTATTCTGCGCTTGCCGGCAAATGATGCGAGCACATTCGCCGCTTCAATGCATCCCTCCGGATTTGAATTGTACGAATCGTCTATAAGCACAGAGCCGTTTATATACCTGCGCAGCTGCAGACGATGCTCCACGCTCTCCAGCATAAATGCCGCACATTTTATATCGTCTGTACTCATTCCCAGCTCCATGCATACCGCAGTAGCGGCGGCAATGTTGCACACGTTATGTGCGCCGAGCAGCTTTGTCTGTATTTTTACGCGCTCGCCCTTGCAGTTCAGTTCAAAAACACTTCCGCTCGAAGATGCGGAAATGTTTTCAGCATATACATCGGCGTCTCCGCTTTTGGCGGCATATGATACAACCTTAGCGCCTCTTCCGGCATTTTCGCGTATCAGCTTATTGTCAAAATTGAGAAACATTGTACCGCCGGCGGATTTAACAGCATCGTAAAGCTCAAACTTGGTTTTCAGCACATTGTCTATACTTCCAAATGTGCTGAGATGCTGCTCGCCGACAGAGGTTATTACACCCATTTGCGGCCTTACAAGGTCGCAAATTTCTTTAATGTCGCCCACGCGCTTTGCGCCCATTTCCACTACAAACACCTGCGTCGCGGGAGTAAGGTGTTCTCTAATTGTGCGTACAACGCCAAGCAGCGTATTAAAGCTGCCGGGTGTTATTGTGACGTTATACTTCTCGCTCAGCATACGGCCCAAAATGTATTTTGTGCTCGTTTTGCCGTAGCTTCCCGTCACGCCTATTATCTTCATATCAGGGCGCTTTTTGAGTATTTTCTTTGCATCGTTTATATAATAGAGATTTATAAGCTTTTCTATCGGCAAATTTATAATATTGAGAAGTATAACATAAAACGGCGATAAAAACAGCAGCACCGCCAACGTATATACATAAACCGACAAGTCGACTTTTAATATCAAAAGTATGAGCAGGTAAAAGATTAAAATAATGGCAGATGTAGCATAAAGACGCTTTACACGTGAAGTGAATACTAATTTTTTCTTTGCGTTTTTCTGCCCGCTTATTACAGATATAGCGCGAAATATTCCGGTAATTACCGCCGTTATAAGGAGCGGAATATACAACCAAAGCTTTGACATAGCAAGCGCCGCTATAGCTGCCGACACAATTAAAGATACAACTGTCTTATATGAAGCCGCGCCCTTGAGGTAATTTATAAATCTCGAATTAAAATATGAATTCTGCTGCAGCATGTGTATTTGTCCGGTTATTGTGAACATAAGCGTAACCGCTAATATGACCGAAGATATTTCAAGAATAATATTAATGCTGCTCACCCTTTCTAAACGGTTTAAAATTATCAATCATCACGGCGGATGTAAAGACGCATTTTAAATTGTCCTCGTCTTTGCCAATGTGCTCTTTTATCACCGCCGCGCATAGCTATTGTCAGATTTAGCTTGTTTAAAGCATAATAAATAATATTGGCCCATCTCGCAGAAAGTGCCGATTATTTTAAGCGATTAGCTTAAAAAGCTGTCAATTATTTTTTCGACCTCGAACGGACTGTCTAAAAATGCGAAATGCCCCGCTCCTTTTATCACGCATACGCCCGCGTCGTCTATATACGATGCTATTATATTTGCATCTTCAACTGTTGCCGCCGTGTCATTTTCTCCATATATAAGCAAGGTGGATGCCTTTATGTTGGACAGCACTCCGCGCATATCATGATTTATAAGCCTTACCATTGTCTGGCGCAGCACCTCAGGCGCGGATTTATAATCGGCAGAGCCGAAATGGCTGCGGGCTTTGTCCAGCATGTTTTTGGAATATTTTCTCACGCCCGGCAGCAAAAGTACTCTTTTAATAAATTTAAACACCGACTGGCGTATCCTCTGCTTAAATGTTTTCTTGTGCTTTATTCCGGCAGCACCGAGCAAAATAATTTTGTCGGGCGACAGCATGCCGGTGCCGCAAATCTGCATAATAACGCGGCCGCCGTTAGAGTGGCCTATAAGTATCGGATTTTTAAGCCCCGTCTGTTCTATAAATTTTACTACAAAATCAGCATAGTCCTGCACATCCCAAGGCTCAGCCATTATCTGACTGCCTCCCACACCGGGAAAGTCAATCGCCGTTACCCTAAACCTTGAGGACAAATGCTTCATAATATGCTCATATAAATCCAGCGTTGCTCCCCAGCCGGGAAGCAGGAGTATGTCTTTTTCATTGCTTTGGCCGAGAACTTCATACCGTATATCGAGTCCGTCAATGTTTATCTGCAAGCTTAACACCCTTTTCATTGGCGTTCGCCATTATTTCTATTTTGCACATTTTTTTGCTGCTATATTAACATTTTACTCATTTAAGCTAAATTTGTTACAAATCAATCATTCTTTAAGCAAAACGCCGTAAAAATCCGCGATTTTAACTCAAATAAAGCTTTTTCCTTTAAAGCATAAAACATAAGCTATTTACAAAACAATAGATTTACCGCCGAATACCGGAGCAACATACAGCATGTAATCGATATTTTCGACCATTCCGCTTCCCGAAAGATTTGCCTTAGACGTTTCATATGCCAGCGCCGGATAGTTGTTTTCCCTGCTCAAATGCGCTAAAATCATGCGCGTTGTCCCGCTCTTTACAAGCCGGCAAAGCTCATCTGCGCAAACTGCATTTGACAAATGTCCGATGTCCGACATAACTCTCCGCTTAAGCTCATACGGATATGGCCCGTTTTGCAGCATCATTATGTCGTGATTAGACTCAAGCACAACCGTCCCGCAGCCAGTAATGGCAGAGCGCACCTCTTCGCTGATATGCCCCAAATCGGTAGCTATTGCTATTTTCTGTCCGTCGGTCAGTTCTATGCAATATCCGCAGCTCTGGCGTGCATCGTGCGGAGTAGCAAAGCTTTTTATCAGCATATCTCCGACTTCAACACCGCCGGACGGAATTTCAAACGATTTTACCCTGCTTGATAAATCGCCGTCCTGCTCCATACCCTCAAGCGTGCCGCGCGTAGCATAAACCGGTATATTGTGTCTGGACGCTAAAACACGTACACCGCTTACATGGTCGCTGTGCTCGTGCGTTATAAAAATCGCCCTTATTTTAGATATATCGGAATCTATATCTCGCAGCGCCTGCTCTATTTTGCGTGCACTGACGCCGGCGTCTATAAGTATGCCGTCGCCGCAATGCCCTATAAATATGCTGTTTCCGGTGCTGCCACTGAATAAATTGCAAATACGGGACATATGTATAAATTCACCTGCTAAGCTGAAACAATAATCAATATCTGTCGCCGGCACCTTTTCAACTCGTTAAACCGGCCCCAGTTTATCGCTTTAAATTATATGTTAATACTGCCTTAATATATATGCTTTTCATTAAATTATAGCATACCTTTATAGCTTTGTGTAGAATAATTATTCCTATAAAGCGGCATTGCATTATCGGCTGATTAATTTTGCGCAGCCGTTTTCGCCGCGTTAATCTGACGTACAATTAAAATTGATTTTAAACATAATAAGGAATATCAGAATTTTGCCGCAGTCTGCACGAAAAGCCTTAAAATATAGGCCAATAATATTATTAGTAAAGCCGCCACAAATGCGGCGGCATTTTTATTCTAAGTAACTATTTTTATTGATACCTAATAATTACTGAGCCTTGGCAACAAATATCTGCGGATTTTTCTTCATCTCTATTGACGCGCCTAAATCCACAAATTTACCTACAAGATTTTCATAGCCGCGCTCAATGTGATGTATGTCCTCTATCTCCGTGCAGCCATGCGTTATAAGCCCCGCTATTATCATGGCCGCTCCAGCCCTTAAGTCGGTTGCGGAAATGGGGGCCGGCTTTAGCTCCTTTACGCCTTCAACAACGGCAATTTTACCGTCTACCTGAATTTTTGCGCCCATTGACGTGAGCTGCTCAACGTATCTGAAACGATTGTCGAAAATTGATTCAGTTACAATGCTCGTCCCATGCGCTACCGACAGCATTACTACCGTCTGCGGCTGCATATCCGTCGGAAATCCCGGATGCGGCATTGTCTTTAAATTTATCTTTCTGAGTTCTCCAGTCCTTCTTACCCTTATGGCCTCGTCATATTCAGTTATCTCGGCGCCCGCTTCAATAAGTTTTGTGCTTATCGATTCAAGATGCTTCGGTATTACATTCTTAATAAGAACATCGCCGGCAGTGGCCGCCGCCGCTGCCATATATGTCCCCGCCTCTATCTGGTCGGGTATTATGGAATAAGCCGTACCCTTAAGCGAGCTTACCCCGCGTATTTTTATAACGTCGGTGCCGGCGCCCATTATGTCAGCACCCATTGAGTTTAAAAAGTTTGCAAGGTCGACTATGTGCGGCTCCTTTGCAGCGTTCTCTATAATAGTAAGGCCCCTGGCCTTGCATGCGGCGAGCATTATGTTCATTGTGGCGCCTACAGACACAACATCAAGATATACCTGTGCGCCAAGAAGTCCGTCAGTCTCTACATTTATAAGGCCGTGCTCAAGAGTAACATCACAGCCAAGCGCCTCAAAGCCCTTTATATGCTGGTCTATTGGGCGTACGCCAAAATTACAGCCGCCCGGCAGCGCAACCTTAGCCCTGCCAAATCTGCCCAGCATTGCGCCTATAAAATAATATGAACCACGCATGACCTTTGTCTTTTCATGTGGAATTATGTCGAAGCGTATACCGCGAGGATCTATTTCATAAGTCGTCCTGTTTATCATTTTTATATCCGCGCCAAGGTCGTATAATATTGAAAGCTCTGTGGCGGTGTCAGATATATCCGGTACATTTTCCAGCCTGCAAATCCCGTCCGACAGCATTACCGCTGGTATTATTGCCACTGAGGCATTTTTTGATCCGCTGACGTTTACCTCGCCCTTAAGCGGGGTGCCGCCGTTTACTATATATTTGCTCAACAAAGGCCATCTCCCTTGCGAATTTTCTTTGTATTATAAAATTAAAACCAATTTATAATACCATATAATGTACCGCTTGTCCAGTACCTACACTATTTTTTGCTTTTCTTGCTAAATTTTGCCGCAGCAAGTCCTGCCGCAGCTCCCTGGCCTACGGCCTGCGAAACTTGGTATATACCGCCGGTGCAGTCGCCTGCTGCAAACAGGCCCGGCACGTTGGTCTGACCGTCTGCGTCGGTTTTTATTATCCCATTTTCCGTTATCACGCCCAGCTTTAAGGCAAAATCACCCGCTGAAGCCATACCGAGCGCTATAAAAAGCCCGTCTATTTCTTTATGTTCTCCGTCTTCAAGCTCAAGCCCGCCGAGCACGCTCTGACCTGATGCGTCGCTTTTTGTAAGTACGCTCAAAATCGGCCGGCTTTCTATTTTAAAATCCGACGGAGCTTCTACTTCCAAAACCTGCCCGTTTGTAAAAATTGTCACGCTGTTTGCAAATGTCGATAAATGTTTTGCCTCTGATACGGCATACGCGCCGTTGCCAAGCACGCCGACATCCTTTCCCCTGTAAAAAAATCCGTCGCAGACGGCGCAGAAGCTAACGCCGTGCCCCTCAAGCGCGTCTATACCATTAATACCGGATTTCTGCCGGCGGCGGCCCAACGCTAAAATAACGGCGCCGCACTCTATTCTCATGTCGCCGGCTATTACCGCAAATGAGCCGTCGTACTCTATCGACGTCGCCTCCGCCTCAAAAATATCGACGCCAAGACGTTTTGCCTGATTTATCCCGCGCTCATTTAGCTCACGGCCGGATATTTTTTCAAAGCCATAGTAATTTTCAATTACCTCGGCAGTGTCGAGCACGCCGGCACCCGCTGAGATTACCGCCGTTTTAACGCCGGCTCTTACTGAATAAATAGCCGCTGAAATTCCTGCCGGACCGCTGCCAATTATGCAAACACCATATTTCATATCTTACACCACTTAGAAATTTATCGCCTTTATTATTATGTCGGTTTTTTGATTAGTTTACACTTGTAATTTTTTTATTTTTATGCTTTTTTATCCAGATTATTTTTAAAAATATCAATTAAAAAATCTAATATCATCTGCTAAAAAACTTTTTTATACTTGGTAAAATTTATCTTTATCTATTATAACATATTTTTCGCTCAAAAAACATTACAAAACCTTAACCCTTATTACAAACATCTGATGTGACGTTAGAAAATCTATTTGTAAATTCAAAATAGCGCAGGATGCGCCATAATTATAAAGGCTTCGTTAAAATATTTCCTGCCTTACATGATGATTTGTACATAAAAATATAAAATCATATATTAAACTTTATAATAAGCTATTTAAACAATTCATTTTCTAAATTCTGTATTCTTTCTCTGCGCGCGGATTCTGCCCTCTTATCGACAGTATACTCTCCGTTTTCGTAATTTATTACGCTGCCCTCTTTTACTCCATTAGGCAAAGCGCTCAGCTTTATCTCGGACATATTCCGCTTCTCGTCCTCACACACGGCGATATCGCCTTCTATCCTGTCAATTATATATCTCATAATAAACTCCATGATTTTTTTATGCTTTTATTATAATTATTATTGACATGTAAGTTCTTTAAAAATCACATGTCAATTATCGGTTTTTAAATCGTAATAAATATCGTCTATTATAAATGTTATATTTCCGTTATAGTCTGTCCTAAGTATCTTACCGCCGAAAGCATTTACACGGCTCAGCACTTCGTCCGCAGGATGCCCAAAAGTGTTTCCTTTCCCCGCGCAGAAAACAACATATTCCGGCGATACGGCTTTCAAAAATTCATCTGTAGTGGAGGTTTTGCTTCCGTGATGTCCGGCCTTCAGCACATCGGCTTTTAAGTTTTCCCCATATGCGTTTATCAAATCCTGCTCAGAGTCTTTCTCGGCATCGCCGGTTATGAGAAAGCTTAAAGCCTTTGTTTCAACCTTTAATATAAGCGATAAATTATTCTCATTTCCGACATATTCGCCGACCGGCCCAATTATAGTAATAGACGCCTCGCCAACATCTATTTTTATGTTTATATACGGCTCTGCTTTTGCCACGCCGTTTTCAGATACGGCCGTTTTAAGTCTTTCATAAGCAGCAGCGTCGGCATCGCCCGATGGATTTGCTTCCTGCATAATTATCCGCTTGGCGCCGATTTTATCTATAATATCTGCAAAAGAGCCCATGTGGTCCTCGTGCGGATGTGTTGCCACCAGATAGTCAATCTCCTTTATTCCAAGCGTAAGCAAGTACCTTATTAACTCATCCGACGCGCTGTAAGGGCCGCTGTCTATAACCGCCGTCTCACTTTCGCTCATTATAATCATGCAATCGCCCTGACCAACATCTGCGAATATTATACGCGTATCGTTTTTATATGCGTCCTTGCCCAAGCCGACGCTCGTGTAAATAAAATTCCATATATTAGTTTTGCCAAAATAATCTGTGGCGGTTATTACTATCGATATAACGACAAAGACGGCTATTATTATGGTGCAAAGGCTCAGCTTTATCTTTCTGCTGCTCTTTCCCACACGCTTTCCTCCAAACTACGCCGTCTTTTAAACCCATTTTATTTAGATTTTGCTCGTTTGACTTATCCGTAAAAATATTTATAAGAAAACAGCCGATAATGCGGAATGTCCACATCGAAAATTAAAATTAAACAAGCGCCTAAAGCTTTACGCGTCCAGGCTTTAAGCTTTAACAGTACTTCGCCGGCGATGCGTTTTATGCATATATCTGCGCCGCTTTATGCATATACACCAGCAAAAGCCATCGTATAAGCCTGCACATCTGCCAACGCATTTACACATCCTCCGGCATATCTGATGAGCGAGCTTTCATTTCCATCCACTGCTGCTTGGTAATAAGCACCTTGCGCGGCTTTGAGCCCTCGCTAGGCCCGACTATTCCACGCTGCTCCATTTCGTCCACTATTCTCGCCGCTCTCGCATAGCCAAGCTTAAGCTTGCGCTGCAGCAGCGACGTCGCCGCCTGGCCGGCGTCGACCACTACATCTACAGCCGCTTCAAACATAACGTCAGTGTCGCCGTCCTGTGTGCCGCCGCCCTTGGACTTTTCTGCCACCGTCTGACGCTCTATCTCCTGCATTACGTCTTCGTCATATTCTGATTCCCCCGACGTCTTTACAAAGTCCACTATGCTCTCTATTTCCTTGTCTGTAACAAAGCAGCCCTGCACGCGCTTCGGCTTGGACATGCCGACAGGGTAAAACAGCATATCGCCGCGGCCGAGCAGCTTTTCTGCGCCGCCCATGTCGAGTATTGTGCGTGAGTCGACCTGCTGTGCAACCGTAAGAGCTATTCGGCTTGGTATGTTCGCCTTAATGGTTCCCGTTATAACGTCAACCGACGGGCGCTGAGTCGCTATTACAAGATGCATTCCCGCCGCTCTCGCCATCTGCGCGAGTCGGCAAATAGAGTCCTCAACCTCGTTGGGCGCCGCCATCATGAGGTCGGCAAGCTCGTCTATTATTATCACAATATGCGGCAGCTTCTCTATGTCCTCGCTTATCTCCGCCATTTCGTTATAGCCGTCCATGTTCCTTACACCGTTGTCGGAGAAAAGCTTATACCGCCTCAGCATTTCCGTCACCGCCCAGCCGAGGGCGCCCGCCGCTCTGCGCGGGTCGGTAACGACTGGAACTATCATGTGCGGTATGCCGTTGTATACGCCGAGCTCGACCTGCTTGGGGTCTATCATAAGCAGTTTGACCTCGTCCGGCGTGGCCTTATAAAGCAGGCTTATTATCATGGAATTTACACACACCGATTTACCTGAGCCGGTAGCGCCGGCTATAAGCAGATGCGGCATCTTCGCAAGGTCTGCTAATACTATTGAGCCGGTTATGTCCTTGCCGAGCACAACCGTCAGCTTTGATTTTGCCTCTCTGAACGCCGCGCTGTCTATAAGCTCTCTTATGCCGACAATGTCCGTCTGCTTGTTCGGCACTTCTATTCCCACCGCCGGCTTATTGGGTATAGGCGCCTCTATCCTGACACCGGCCGCCGCCAAATTAAGGGCGATGTCGTCGGCAAGGCCTGTTATTTTGCTTATTTTTACGCCGGCTGACGGCTGCAGCTCATATCTCGTAACCGTCGGGCCGCGGCTTATATCTATTATCCGCGTCTCTACGCCAAAGCTGCGGAGCACGTCCACCAGCTTGTCGGCGTTGTGCTTAAGCTCTGCCGTTGTATCAGCGCGGGCCGTCTTTTTCGTCTTGTTAAGGAGTGTAACGGGCGGCATTCTGTAATGGCTGCCTTCCTTTTCCATCACAACGCCGGCGCCCTCCGGCACCTCAAACGGCGGTTTTTCCTCCGTATTGGATTTATCCGAACCTTCTATTATCTCCTCTATCGTCTTTGGCGGCGGAGTCATGCCGCTGTCCGCCTTTTCGCCTATAGACTGAGCATGCGATTTTATTATCTCCGTCTGACGCTCTAACGCTTCGTTCTCCTGCTCTTCAATGCTGCTTACCTTGTCGCTTATTTTTAATTTGCCCGCAGATTTTTTGGCGCTGGATTTAGCTTTGCCGTCTTCATCGCCGAGCGGCACATCTATATTAAACCTGGCCTTTTGAGGAACCTCATCCTCCGCCTCTTCTTCCATCTCCTGCACATGACGCATATACGCCTCCTCCGCCGACTTAGCCGTGCTTGTAACGGGGCGCGTGATATATTTGAAAAACATTATGAGCGTCATGCCGGTAACCAGCATGAAGAAAATAAATATCAGAAGTATTATTGTTATAATAGCGCCGGTGCGGCCGAACAGATGATAAATCGGCCAGCCGACAAGCGCGCCGAAAAATCCGCCGCCGACGTTGCCGACGCCGGTATTATACGCGCTGACAATATATTCGCCAAACGACGCGTCTATTCCCGACGCTCTCACAATATCCACCGCCGCGCATATAAGCACTATAAGCACTGCCGACTGCCATACCTTTGTGCCGGTCTTGCCTATCGGCTTGTCGAGCGCCGTCATAATAGCGACATAACCCAGCAAAAACGGCCAGATGTACGTGCACACACCGAAAAGTCCAAATAGGAAATTATGCATTATGCTCCATACATTCTGTCCCCTTATAAATACCAAAAACAGAAGAAATACCGCAGCAGCAAAGGTAATCACCGCAGCTATCTGACGTCTGGCTCTTTTTTTATTATTTTCATATGTACTGCTGCCCTTTGCCGGCGCACGCTTTGTCTGCTTTGCCGTAGCCATATATCCTCCTAAATTTTATAATATCAATTATACATACTTTTCCATTTAACATAATACCATTATATCACATGCTGTCTTATTTTACAATCATTCAAAACCAACGATTGCTTTTGATGCTGCAGAAATCGGCCAGTGCAGAAATAACAGCTTTCAGGCTCAGCTTTAGGCATAGGTACTTGAATATATTAGATGCTGAAACATAAACGAAGCTGTCCGAAAAAGCAATGCGTACAGCACAGACTTTTATATTAAATATTGCCGGCAAGCTCATGCCGCGGTTTTCATTAATCATGCAGCAAAAACATCCGGCAGATATTTTCTGCCGGATGTAATTTAGCTATTTAACTATAAGATAACTGTATCAACAAGCAGGACACGCTGTCACTTTAATTTACGCAAAGCTTATATGTCCAACAAACAACTCTGCTGCAGAAACAGCGGCGCAGAACACGCCCATTGCTATGCAGTATATCCCGAATATATTAAATTTATCCCTTTTCACAAGCAGCTGCAAAAGTCTTATTGCAAAAATTCCTACAACCGCAGATACGGCAATTCCTATTATTATCGGCACCGCTATGCCGGGTTCAGCCTGCTCTCCCGATAATACAAACTTTAATATTTTATAGGCGTTTGCTGCAAGTATTGCGGGTATTCCTATGATAAAGGAGAAATCCACCGCAGTTGACTTGCTGTAACCCAGCAAAAGCGCTATCGCTATTGTCGAGCCGGAGCGCGACACGCCGGGGAGTGCGGCAAGACCCTGAAAAAATCCTATCGCTAAAGCTGCCGGGACTGTTATTGCCGTTTTCTTAAGCTTTCTGCCCTTTGCCGCCTGCGCTGCAAACAGCATCATTATGCCGGAGAATACAAACGATACCGCTTCTACCCACAAATTGTTGTCCGATGCAGCGGCTTCCATATAGTCCGAAAAGAAATAAAGCACGCCGAGCGGTATCAGCGATATCACTACCATTACAAGGAAGCGGCGATTATCTGACATTTTGCTCCATGAAAATTTACCTGTAAAAATGTCTTTTATAGTCCTGCCGGCTTCAAGTATCAGCGACCAAATCCTTTTGCGGAACATTATAAATACCGCTAAAAGCGTACCCAAGTGCAGCAGCACCACAAACAGCAGCGGGTCCTCGGTACCGCTGCCAAAAAAATGGTTAAACACCGATAAATGCCCGTCGCTCGATATCGGCAAAAATTCTGTTATTCCCTGAAGTATGCCCTGAAATAAAGCGTATATCCAACTCAAATTTATATCCCCCGCTTACCTGTTTACTTTAACCGGCCAATTAATATATATGTCTGGCATATAAGCATTACCACATTAAATAAGTATTAACGCCTGCCGATACCGCATTGATATTATATTGAGCGGTTAATTGTATAAAACTCAGTTAACATAAGTCTCTGCTATTATAACACAGTATTCGCCTTTAAAGATACATATATAATTATTTTTTTCTAAATCTTTTCTTAAATCTTACAAAACCGTACAGATTTATAAATAAAAATCTTTACAGGCTCACTGCATTATAAAATATCTTTAAGCTTTTCTTTTACTTCTTCAATAGAAATACCCATGCCTTTAGCGATATTCGCTAAATCATCATACTCGGCCTTGCGGCGCGTAATGCCCCAGCCGGAGGATGTTTTTATTCTGACGTCGCCATATTCCGTCGTTACCTTTTGCACATTTCTGTCAAGAGTATAACGGTTGCTTTTATATTCTCTTACGCCAAGCGTTGTGGTATGCCGGAAAATAATTTTCAGCATTGCCTCCTTTTGACTGTCTTTGCACATGCAGCAAAGCAGCACGCCGGGGCGGTTCTTCTTCATTCCCACTGGTATTGTATAAACATCCAGCGCTCCCGCATCAAAGAGGCGTTCAGTCACGTACCCCACCGCTTCGGGCGTAATGTCATCCATATTGCAGCAAAGCTCCGATATGCTGCTCTCTGTCTCCGTCTCTCCCATAAGCGCCCTGACACAGTTGGCCCTTTCAAAGTCCTTTTTACCCAAGCCATAACCTATTTTGCTTACTCGCATTGCCGGCTGTGCGCCGAAATCATGCACAAAATATTTCAGCAGCGCCGCACCCGTGGGAGTGCAAAGCTCTCCCTCAATCTCACCGCCGTATGTCGGAATACCCATAAGTATCCTTGCGGTTGCCGGCGCCGGCACCGGCAAAACGCCGTGAGCGCATCTTACTGAACCGCTGCCCACATGAACGTAAGAAGATATTATGCGCTCAGGCTTCAGCTCGTCAATAAGCATGCATACGGCTGTTATATCGGCTATAGCGTCCATAGCGCCGACCTCGTGGAAATGCACCTCGCTCACCGGCCGGCCGTGAACCTTGCTTTCGGCCTGCGCAATAATGCTGTATACATTCATTACGTTTGTTTTAACGCTGTTTGAAACAGTTAGCTCGTTTACTATCTTCTCAATGTCGCTCATGCCGGCATGGTGATGGCCGTGATGTGCGTCTTGGTGCATGCGCTCATGCATCAAATTATGATGGCCGGCGCCGTCGGCTTCATCATGCTGATGAAAATGTCCGCATGTATTGGAATTATTGCTAAAATCGGCATTTTCTGCGCTCAATTCGCCGCCATGATGATGAAAATGGGTGTCCGTGCCTGAAAATTCATCTGTGCCGTGCGGGCAGCTATGTATATGATGCTCACTGTGCATATCGTGCAAGTGCGTACCATCGTGTCCATTCGTATGCATATGTTCATGCGAATGATTATGCGCGCACTCTTCCTCTCCATTTATCAAAACAGATACATGTGTGCCGGTTATTCCGCATTTCGCGCCCCGAACGGCTTTAATCTTTACATTCTCAAGGCCTATTTTGTTAAGGTTTTCAATAAACTCTTCCGGATGAGGGTGAAGCTCTAAAAGTGCGGCGGTAAGCATATCGCCGGCGGCGCCCATTGAGCAGTCTAAATATAATGTTTTCACTGCACATTTCCACCTTTCAAGTGATTTATCGTGCTTGCAAGATAAGCGGCGCCGAAGCCGTTGTCTATGTTGACAACGCCAACGCCGCTTGAGCAGGAATTAAGCATAGAAAGCAGTGCGGACAACCCGCCAAAGTTTGCGCCATATCCCACGCTGGTAGGCACGGCGATTACCGGGCAATCGGACAGTCCGCCTATGACGCTGGCCAGCGCACCCTCCATGCCCGCCACAGCTATTATCACCTGCGCCGACATGATTTCGTCCATGTGTGAAAGCAGCCGGTGAAGCCCCGATACTCCTACATCATAAAGCCGCACCGTCTCATTTCCTAATGCTTCAGCCGTTACGGCGGCTTCCTCCGCCACCGGCATATCGCTGGTGCCACCGGTTGCGATGACTATTTTGCCATTGCCGTCCGGCTTCGGCATGCTGCCTATCATACCGATTTTGCCGTACTCATTATAATTAAGCGGCAGCTTTTCTGCTATACTCTCCGCCTGCTCCGGCTTCAGTCGGGTAATTAGTATTGTTTCCTGACCGTTTTCTATCATAGCTTTGGAAATCTCAATTATCTGCTGTGCCGTTTTACTTTCGCCGTAAATTACCTCCGCTGCGCCCTGTCTTAAGGCGCGGTGGAAGTCGGGCTTGGCAAAGCCAAGGTCTTTAAACGGCTCCTGTTTCAGGGTGAGCATGGCTTCGTCCGCCGAAACTTTGCCCTCCGATACCTTGCAGAGCAATTCATATATCCCGCTTTGTCTCATTTATTTCACTTCCAGTTATAGATTTAGCCGTATGTCTAAGATATAAAATCTGCCGGCAAAGATGCATAAATGCCGGAATTCCCGCTGACAGTATATATGCATGCGCCCCAAAGTAGGCTATTTTGTCATAATTTTAATCGGAATGTATAATAACTCAAAATGCGCTGATATATAAGGCTGCGCTTAAAAGCCGACTCTCACAATTTTTCATGCTGCAGCATACGCCGGACAAATACATGCGGCAAAATCCAAATTCATGTAGCTTTATCTTGTATTAAGGTCTAAAAGCACATCGTCAAACATCGGCTTTAAATTGTTTAATATTTCTTCCCTGTTCTCTATAATAAGCGGCAGCTGCTCTTTCTTTATCTGTATTCGCGCCGCGCCATTATACACCCTAACTCTAAAATCTGAAAAGCCCAGCTTAAAAAGCAGGCTTTCGGACTTCTCCACCTTTTTAAGCACTTCTGACGTTATTTTTTCACCCTGATGTATTCGCGTGGCAAGGCAGGAATAAGACGGCATATCCCATGTAAACAGCCCCGCCTCTTTTGAAAGGCGGCGTATCTCCGACTTTGAAATTCCGCACTCTTTTAGGGGAGAAATCACTCCTAACTCTTTGGCCGCCGCCATGCCCGGACGCTCTGCAGCATTATCGTCGGCGTTTGTCCCGTCAATAATCAGATTATAGCCTTCCTTTTTGGCGGCCGCCTTAACGGCGCCGAGCATAACCGATTTGCAGAAATAGCATCGCATGTTTGTATTGTCGCATATGTCGGCTGTGTTTAATATGTCAAGCTCAATAATTTCGGCGTCGGTTCCAAGCATTTTGCCGATATTCACAGCGTCTTTCACAGCAAATTCCGGCACGAACGCTGTCTTTACCATAAAGGGCTTTACATCCGCCTTATTTTTTACCGCTTCATACAGCAGATATGCCGAATCAACACCGCCGGAAAATGCAAGCGCAGCTTTTCTATGTAAAGCAAAAAAGTCTTCCAGCGTCATTCAGCCGCACCTCCAAATTCCATTTTTATTGCCAAGCGGCGGCAAAAGCCACCAAAAAATTATTTAAGCCATTATAGTAAATATTTCCTACACAAGTATAACATATCCGGCTTCAAAAGAAAATCCGGCAAAAAACTTTACTGCTGTTTTACAAGGTAAAAGCTGCCAGTGAATTGGAGATTTTACCTACCTTTTCTATGAACTGATACTTTCTCAATATATAAGGGACATTGGGTTATATTATAGCATTGCACATTCCACCATATGTACAAGGCAAAATAACCGCACGATTGCAGTGTCGCATATTTTTCAAATTTAAAACCTGATTTTTCGGAAAACATTTGCTAAACTAAAGCTTTTTCGTTCTACCATAATTTGTTTCTCTAAACAGTTTTTTCTCGCTTAAAGGCACAATAAAAGCCCGATATAATCGAGCTTAAAATAAATTTCATGATTTTAAATGACAAATATTAGATATGTACATAATTATTCAGATTTTATTTTCGGCAGCGGAAACCTTTTTTCTTTTTATTGTTTTTATAAAAAATACAAAATAAATTATATGACATACCCATACAATAGCTAATATAATTCTTCCTACAGGCACCCTGCTCATCATAATAAAGCCGAGTGCCATAACTATTGTAACGCTTATCATTATTGTCGCCTTTGTTCTTACAGTCATACCCTTTTTCTTTACAAAAGATTCCAAATGCTTTTTATATATTTTTGTACCTATAAACCAGTCGTGCAGACGCTGCGAGCTGTTTGCAAAAAAGAATACCGTTGCTAGAAAAAACGGCACTGTAGGCAGAATAGGAACGGCAATCCCTACACAGCCGAGTCCGAGACAGATACAGCCTAATATTATAAATATTATTCTCTTTATTTTCATTTGCTTATCCCCATTTTCTGTTTTATTTTAATAGCATGTCAAATAGCTTTTAAGCGGTGAAAATCATTTTCTGTAAAGGCACAGCGCTTTTAAGTTTTTCATATTATGTAATTTATCAAAATTCAATCTGCCATTTTGGCAGATTATATTTTCTCAATAACTAAGAGCTGTCGTATATTCTCAAACACAGCATAATCCTGCTAAATCTGATTTAAGCATTATCGCTTTTAGGAGATGCTACTTGAATTTATGCTGATATTGCCCTTTTATAAAAGCATTTACCAACATTATTATGCTTAATGCTTCATATTATGTTAACTTAATCTGCTTTTCTCATTGCTGCTTAGCTAATTCTCCTGTTTTCAATAGAGTACACATCATCTGCTATACGCATAGTAGATTGTCTGTGGGAAACGAGCACTACTGTTTTATCCATACGCTCCTGACTCAGAGATTTAAGAATAATAGCTTCATTTAGGCTGTCAAGATTACTGGTTGGTTCGTCAAGCAGCATAAACGGCGCGTCATGCAGAAACGCCCGTGCGAGCCCCAGCCGCTGCCGCTCTCCACCGGAAAGACTATCTCCTAATTCACCTACCGGAGTATCATATCCATTAGGCAGACTTACAATAAAATCATGCACCGACGCTTTTCTGCAGGCAGCTTCCATTTCCTCTTTAGTTGCGTCGAGCTTTGCTATGCGAAGGTTATTTGCAATGCTGTCGTGAAAAAGGTGGGTATCCTGCGTCACAAAGCTTTCCATTTCTCTGAGATTCGATGTATTAATATTATCTATAGGCGTATCGGAAAGTCTTATATTCCCATTTTTAACGCTCCAAAATCTCATAAAAAGCTTAAGTAGGGTGGACTTGCCGCTGCCGCTTTTTCCTGTTATTCCGATTACAGAGCCCTTTGGTATATTTAGCGAAACATCTGATAAAATTATTTCTTCGCCATAATAAAAGGTTACATGTTCGGCCGAAGCGCCGCTGAAATCTATTTTGGGTTTTCCGCTAACTTCTTCCACTGCCGGCGCCTCATCAAGAATATCCAGCACACGTTCTCCGGCCGCAAAAGTATTTTGCAGAGTACCTCCGAGATTTGCAAGCGCAACCGTCGGGCCAAACGAGCTCATAAGCGCAATTACAGGGATTATAACGCCTATAAAGTCTACAGCGTTATTCTGGTACAGCACGGCTGCGGTAAAAAGCATCATCGCATCGAAAAGTAATATAACTGTATTCGTTATAGCTGTGCTCTTTCCGGACTTTCTCTTTATAATCTCCTCATTAGCCGAGAGGCTGTCCGTTTTCTCATTAATTTCAGAAAGGCGCTTTTCTCCGGCGCCATACTGTATTATCTCCTGAAGGCCGCGCAAGCTGTCCAGCACAAAACTGCTTAGCTCACCCGACTCCGAGCGCAGCCTGACGCCGTCTTCTCCGCTTATTTTAGATGTAAGCACAGGAATTATTATCCCAACAGCAATGTAAGCTATACTGGCTAGCAGCGCCAATATCCAGTGAAAACTGCCGATAAATATACACATAAACAGCGAAAATAAAAAGGCAATGGCCGCCGGCGATATTGTATGGGCATAAAACACTTCCAGCAGCTCAATGTCCGACGTTATAACGGAGATAAGATTTCCCTTGTCTTTGCTTTCCAATTTTGCCGGACAAAGCTTTCTCAATGCTCTAAATACCTTATTGCGTATAATTGCCAAAAGCTTAAAGGCTATAAAATGATTGCATGCTTGCTCAGTATATCTTAAAATTCCGCGCAGAAGTGCAAACAGCCCCATAAGCGTGAAAAGCACAGCCAGTGAACCAAAAACAGTAAAGCCAAGCAGTTTGGCTAAAGCATAACCACCAATAACGGTTATAAAAGCGGCGCAAAGGTGTCCTACAAGTCCCATAAGAATAGCCAAAATCATATAACCAGTAAGAGGCTTTACTAACTTTATGAGCCTTAGCATTAATTTTGTATTGCTCTTTTTTTTCATGCCTGACGCACCTCCTCAGCAAAATTTTCAAGCTGCTGCTGTGCATGCCACAATTTTGCATATACGCCGTCTTCCAAAATAAGCTTTTCATGCGTGCCGCTTTCAACAACATTTCCTTTGCTTAGTACATATATGCTATCTGCGTTGGCGGTATTTGCCAGCCTATGCGATATAAGGAGAACGGTTTTGCTTTTTACAAGCTCATTAATTTGCTCCATAATGTCGTTTTCGCTTTCAACATCAATGTTTGAGGTAGCCTCGTCAAATATATAGACAGGGCTGTCGTGAAGCAATGCGCGTGCAAGCGCCAAACGCTGGCGCTGGCCGCCTGAAAAATTTGAAGTTCCTTCCAGCAGCTTTGTTTCAAGCCCTTTTTCGCCTTTAAGAAAATCTGACAGCTTGACCTTTTCCAGTACCGACCATAGCTCCTCGTCTGAAGCCTCCGGCTTTGCCATAAGCATATTATCTCTAACACTGCCCTTAAACAAATAACTGTTATGGCCTACATATGTAACATTTTTCATAAGGCTGCTTTCATCTATATCAACTAAATCAATCCCGCCAACATCAGCAGAGCCGGTATATCCTCTGTTTCTCCCCATTAAGATAGAAGCGATTGTGGATTTACCGCTGCCGCTTTCTCCGACTATCGCAGTGAAGCTGTTTTTTGGCAGTTTTATGTTTATGCCATGCAGTATCTCTCTATCAGAATCGTAAGAAAAGTGCAAATCAGAAAGGGCTATGTTTACTTTTTGGGGAAAGATGTTCTGTTTTTTTACGCCGTTTTCCGGCAAATCAAGCAGCCTAAAAATTTTGTCACTGGCCGCCATTCCGTTCATTGCTATGTGGAAGAAGCTTCCAAGCTGACGCATTGGTATAAAGAAGTCTGCAGACAGCAAAATTATTATGATGCAGCCAAGCAGCTCAATATTTCCCGCCGAATACCGGGCAACCGCCGTAATTATGCCAAGAGCCGCACCACCGTATGCCACCAAGTCCATTATGGTTATGGAGTTGAGCTGCATTGTCAGTACTTTCATTGTAATTTTGCGAAATTTTTCCGCCTCGATATTCATCTCGTCATTTTTATATTCATCTGCCCTGTATATTTTTAAGGTGGTAAGGCCCTGAAGATTTTCAAGAAATGTGTCTCCTAAAGACGTATACTGATTCCAGTATTTTGACAAAAGTTTTTTAGCCCATGTCTGCACCGCTGCAATGGCCACCGGAATTAACGGCACGCATATAAGCAGTACGACCGTCGATACCAAATCTATAAAACTCAGCACTATGAATAATGTAACCGGAGCTATCATGCTGTAAAAAAATTGTGGCAGATATGCGCCAAAATATATTTCGAGCTGGTCTACTCCCTCTACCGATACCTGCACCACTTCAGACGTTTTAACTTTTTCTTTATATGATGGTCCAAGTTTTAAAAGCTTTTTATATATTCTTTCCCTAAGCATCTTCTTTACCGTCTTTGAGGAAAGATAACTCATCCGCGATACTCCTCTTGTGCAAAAAAATCTAACGATCAGTGCAGCGAGCAATACTGCCGCGGAAATCAGTGTAATGCGAATAGTTATCTTTCTAAAATAGATGCTTTGTATATAATTTGCTATTATATACATGGTTAAAATATTTGCGATAAGTGAACACCATTGTAAAACAACATTGCCGGCAATATACTTTTTGCTGCTCTTTACTGTGTTTATAAGCCTTTTATTAATCATCATCCGCTGTTTTTGTCTCCATATATTTCTTTTTTAGTGTAAATTTTATTTTTGTACATATTACAACTACTGAAGCTGTAAAAGCGGCCGAAGCAAATCCATATCCTATTGATTCTATTATTCTCATATGTATACTTCTCCCTTTCATGCAGCAAATTATATCTTGCTCTTTTCTGCAAAATTCTTGATAGCCTCATAACTTTTTTGGCTGACTGCATGCTCCAGCTTACAGGCATCCTCTGCCGCTGTCTGCTTATCTACGCCTAAATTTATTAGAAGTCTGCGAAAGGTCTGATATCTCTCACAGGTCGCCTGTGCAATAGCGCTGCCCTCTTTAGTCAAATGAATTTCATGTGTGTCATCGGTGTAAAGATACCCCTCCTCTTCAAGCCCTTTAATGGCGAGAGACACTGTGGGTCTCGACACGTTAAGCTCTTCAGCTACGTCTATGCCGCGTGCCGAGCCGTTTTGGCTGCGCAGTAGATATATGGTTTTCAGATAATCTTCTACAGTTCTTTTTTGTTTCATTTTGACTGCAGCCTCCTTCTAAATTTATACCGGCAGTATAAACGGTTTTCCGTTTACAGCGGAAATACTAAGATTGACGTCATAAACCGACTGTATAAGATCACTTGTAATAATGCTTTGTGGCAGACCATGATCTATTATTTTACCGTCTTTCATGGCAACGATTTCATCACTGTAATACAGCGATTGATTTATATCGTGCAGCACCATTATTATTGTAAGGCCGTATTCTCTGTTAAGACGCCTTATAAGTTTAAGTATCTGTAATTGATACCTTATATCGAGGTAAGTTGTCGGTTCGTCTAAAAACAGCACCTTCGTGTCCTGAGCCAAGGCCATTGCTATCCATACTCTCTGCTTTTGTCCGCCGGATAGTTCTGAAACGGCTTTGTCTTTGTATTTTAAGGTATTCGTTATTTCCATTGCCCACTTAACTTTCTCTTCATCTTCCTTGACATCCGGTGAAAGGCCCATGGTATGATAAGGGGTTCTCCCGTAGGATATAAGCCTTTCTACCGTAATATCGGCCGGGGCCGTATTATACTGGTGCACAATAGCGACCCGCTTTGCATAATCCTTGAGTCTTAAGTCGGCTATATTTTTGTCATTAAGGAATACTTCTCCTTTATCCGGCCTTAGATTTTTTGTCATTAAATTAAACAAAGTCGTCTTTCCGCACCCATTGGCCCCAATCAGAGTTGTAATCGTCCCCTCATGAATCTGCAAATCAAGGCCGTTTAGCACCTGCTGTTTGCCATATGCAAAGGATAACCCCTTTACTGTAAAAACATTATGCGCCATAGCTTTTTCTCGACCTCCTCAGCAGTATAATAAAGAACGGCCCGCCTACCACAGACATAATAATTGACGCGCTTATCTCATACGGTGCTGCGATTGTCCGACCAACCGTATCGGCAAGCAGTAGTGTAAAGGCTCCAAGTACAATTGAATAAGGAATGAGTACCTTATGATTACTGCCTGCCAAAAGCCTCGCTATATGCGGGACAATAAGACCCAAAAAGCTTATTGGGCCTATTATTGCAGTGGATATACCTGCAAGAAGTACAGCAATAACAGAAATTATTATTCTGCTGCGGGTCACGTTTACACCTAAAGAACGTGCGGTCTTATCCTCTAACGACAGTAAGTTACACTGACCTGTTACAAAGAACGAGGCAACTAACCCTATTGCGGCATATATCAGAAGCGTGGTAAAGTCATCCCAGGTTTTCATTGTTATGTTGGCGTTTACTATGCTTGCAACACCGGAATAATTGCTGCCTGTACCAGAATTAAACGCGCTCATTATCCCTGTAAACATGGCATTTACCGCCACACCTACTAAAATAATTCTAAGTGGAGACAGCCCGCCTTTCCACGAGAGGCTGTATACAAGAAGAAAGGCTACCATTCCTCCTAAAAACGCAAAAAGAGGAGTAAAAAAATATAAAGACGGAACAAATGCGGTAATCAGCACCGCTGCTAAAGACGCGCCGGAGCTTATGCCGATAATTCCCGGATCTGCGAGCGGATTTTTCATTACCGCCTGCAGCAATACGCCGGAAACGGCCGTTGCCGCTCCCCCTATCATTGCTATAAATATACGCGGAAACCGCAAATCATAAATAGTCGCCACATTTTCGTTGTATTCTACAAATAGTCCTTTAAACAATTCCAGCGGCGTCACCTTTAAGCTTCCTGTGTTTACTGCGAACAGAAATAGAATAATAAGCGCTGCCGCCGTAACTGCAAAGGAAATTATCTTTTTTCTTCTGCTTACCACAAGCAGTCCTCCTTAACTGCCGGAGTATTTTAGTCCGGCTATGTCAGCCTGAATAAAAGCTTTTTGCTGCCGGCGGCTGTTTTGTTTAGATTTGTAAGCCGGCGGAAACCATTTTAAGAAAGTCAAGTCATTCCTCACCATAAAGCATAGGCTGCAGTTCTTCCAAAGCCTCAGGATAATTAAATTTTGCGCTCATACCGAATTTATCATAAGACAAATCGTATACCCTACCCTCTTTGACTGCACGGAAGTGTTTCCATATGTCGTTTGTGGCAAATTCTTCATTAAACATTTCAACCACGTCATCAGGCAGAGCGTGCGCCGCACGGAGTATGATATCAGGGTCTTTTGTCTGCATATCTTCAGTATTTGCGTTAAGAAATTCCTGGTCAGTGCCCTCATATACGTTTATTCCGCCGGCAAGGCGCACAAGGCTTCCGACATAGCTGTTTTCCGTAGCCACTATATATGACCCCGGCAATCCCATAAGTACAAGTACTCTCGGTGCTTCCTTGCCCTTGTTCTTATCTCGATATTCCTCCATGAAAGCTTCATACTCGTCTATCAATATCCTTGCCTGTTCTTTACGATCAAATTTCTCGCCAAGGCCTTCAATAGATGCGTACATGCCTTCTACACTCTTAAGATTTAAAAATATAGAATTTACCCCTATCGATGCATATTTAGGCTGCAAATCGCTCTGAAGAGTGCTGGGTGACAAAACGTAATCCGGGTTAAGTGATTTAAGTATTTCCAAATCCGGCGACATGGCTGTGCCAATCTGTTTTACATCATTGTACCGCTCAGGTATTACGCTGAGCGTAGACGAACATACGCCAACCAAGTCAAGCTCTAAACGGTCGCATATATCGGCCGTTGCAGGCGACGTAGCAATTATTCTCACATTATTGCCGGAGGCAATGCCGCCGCTGGTTTGCTCAGGATGCTGGTTAACACAGCCAGAAGCTACGCATAAAAGCGACAAGGCAGCAATAGCAGATATAAATTTTTTCAGTCTCATTATCCCGCCTCCTTACTTGCTCTTTTTCTTAAAGAAGCAGAAATACCATACAAGACCTCCGGCAATAAGCAGTAGAATTGCTCCGCCAATTATACAGCCGGCTATCAGAGCAGTATTATCCGCAGTTTCTCCGTTTACAGAGGTCTCGCTTATCAGGCTGCCGGTATTGTCGAACTCCTGCAGACCAGTTATTGTACTTGAAGAAAAGCCGGAGGATGTATCGGCTGACGTTGATGATGAGCTGTGTGAGGAGAAATCGACTGCAGAAGAGTCTGCTGTTGAAGATACAGGAGCAGCATCTATTGGCTGAGCAGGTTCAGAAGTTTTCGAGCTGCTTGTGCTCTGGGCGGAATGCGGCGCCTGAGATATCGGAGTCTGTGTCTGCGACTGTACTGTTATACTTGTTACAAAGTCTCCTGAGCCAGCCTGTAAATCAGACACAGTTATATAGAATATAACCTCTCTGCCCATAGGGATAACGTACATGTTGCAGCGAATAACTGCGTTCTCACTGGGGACCTGCATACGGTAGTCGGTTGTATCCTCTCCAAGATTTTCCTGCATAATTGAAACTGTCGCAGGAGTAAACGTACCGTTTCTCTCGCCATCAACCTGAAACTGATGATCCTTCGTATATTGGGAAAGCTTTAAACGTACGGTAATATATGTATTTCCATTTTCGTCGACCTCGACAAGGGCTTGTTTAAAAGTAGCACTATCTGTCATAGATTGGCCCAATACAGCAGAACCTTCTCCGCCGGAATCTTCAATTTTTCCGGTTCCTGGGTGTCTGTAATGCGGGGTCGCCGTTGCTGTATATATTCCGTTAGATGCGGCTAACACTTGTACAGAAGCAATGCCCGCCACAAGGGCGAGCATTACTGCCATACTGCACAGTGCCCGATAAAGCTTTGATGCAGTATTAATCATATATTATTCTCCTCGTTTTGCTTTAAGTTTGCCTGATATCGCCGTTACTCCAACCATTCCTGCCGCAGCCGTTATAATAAGCAGCATAACAGCAGTCATGGAGTTATCTCCGGTTTCCGGATTTTTTGAATCAGCCGCAGTGCTTCCCTTCTCTACCAGCGCGTACTGGCTAAAGCTCTTGGCAACAACTACATAATATCCGTTTTCCGCCCGGCCGCTTATAAGAGTTTTGCTTCCATCATCATTTATGCGATAAAGCGCTACTTTACCCGCGTCATATCCATCCGGAATCGGATAGCTTACTTCTACAGTTCCGTTTGGCTGTACCTCTTTACCGGAAGCGTCAACAAAATGTATTTCATAGAGCTTAAATTTCTTGCCTATATCACTCAGCGCCGAAGCAGCCTTGCTATAAGCGTCACCTGAAGATATAGGCTCGACAACAAGCTTAGCCCCTTCCGGAAGAACGCCCTGGTCAGCGTTTACCTTTATGCCAGTAGCTGAGTCTGTAACATTTACTGCCGGAGACAGTTCTATGTTATCATCTGATACAAAATCATCTTCATCAGCAACAGCAAGAGTGGACCAGTCAAGCTTTAAGAGTACATCCTGATCTCCCGTTCCTTCGGAAATGTCTTCCATTACCGGTACATATACATGCAGTGGAACATATCCGTTTGCATCATTAAGAGCATCGTCTACAAGCGGGAACTTTATCAAATCCGGATATTTAACTCCCTCCGAAGAACCGCCGACCTGATTAAATTCATCAACCACATCACTGCCGTCCGCGTTTTTCTGAGTGGACAATACTTCAGCTAATGTGCATGTGCCGCTTATAGTACCGTACTGTCCGAAAGTATAGCCGTTTTCATAATAAGAGAGTTCGGCAAGATATCCGAATCTATTTAAGTAGTGCAGTCCTTTAAAGTCCATTGTAATGTAATATTTGCCGTCTTCTACCGTGAGCTTTATTGTATGATTTATAGCATCGTTGCTCATAGATTTTTCTTCACGGTTCATTTTTATCATTTCGCCATAAACTGAGTATATTCCGTCTTCAAGATTAAGCTTGTCAAGCTTGCCGTCCTTTATAAGTCCGTCAATTGCGCTCTGCAGCTCTTTTAATTCAGTATTTACCTCTGCCTGCGTAGAATTAAGGTCGGACGCCGTAGCTTCAGCATTTATAATTGCCGTTTGCAGCGCATTCCATGAATCAGAAGTATATCCATCGTTTATCTTGTCTTTCGCTTCGCTGATTAAAGCGTTAAGCTCAGAAATGTCCGCGCGCTCTACAAGTGCATTCATAGCCTTTGTCAAATCATTTACCGCTGTTGTAACATCAGAAACCGATGCATTATCATCATTTTGTACATTCTTTGCCGCAGTGAGCTTAGTTGAAAACTCTATCCAGCTGTTTGGCGTATAATTGTCTTCTGCCTTGGCTTCAGCCTCTGTTATAAGTGTATTAAGTGATGATTTGTCCCCTTTCTCTTCCAAAGCGTTTACAGCGTCTGTGAGCTTCTTGGATAGCTTCTTCTGATCTTCATCAGTAAATTCCTTCTGATTGAGTATAGGGGTTTTATTAAAGCCTGTTCCGGTAAGTTCAAGGTCCTGAGACGGCCATATGTTTGAAAGTGTCTCCTTAACCTCTGATATGGCAGTCTGTAAAGCTTTATAAGAGCTGTCTGTATAGTTGCCTTTCTCAATCTCTGATGCGAGATACATCTGATACTGAACATTTCCCTCAGGATTGTCTACTTTTTCAAGTGAGGTCCAGTCAACCTGCATTCTGGCATATTGGTCTCCTGATGTAATTGATATTGCACCCATTACAGGGACAAATACATGTACATATGCCGCTTGATTTATGCCCCACTCAGTATAATTATCCGGTAAATCTCCCACTCCGTCTATTGTTATAGGGGTTACGTCCAAAGCTAAAACATGGGAATACGGATGGTTTACTATATCCACCAAAATTGCTTCGTCGCGGCCATACTGTCCGGCTGGCCGAGTCATGGTAGAAGGGTCGCTTCCATCAAAGGCGCTTTCAGAATTTGGGTCGTTGAAAGGGTCATAAACGACTTCACCATCAACAGTCCTGTGCTCCGCAATTACCGTTGCTGGAGTATATGTTGAATAATCGTCTATCGGTGAAAGCTTCCACGCCGTTGTCGTCACAGATTCGAGCTCCATCATGAATCCGTACATGCCAAGATAACCCATAGGCATAAATTCAACAATAGCGGTCGCTTTTCCATCTTCAATTACTATCATCTGACGGTAATCAGTGTCTTTGGGGTGTTTGCTGAGGAAGTCATCGCTGCCTCTCAGCGCGGCATTTCCCATTGAGTTTCTGCCGGTGCTTTCAGAATGCTTAAGATTAATTTTTGCATAGTATAGTCCATCCTCAACCGGCACTTTTAGCTGAGTAACTGCAGAAGCGCCGTCAGGCAGGCTATCATTAGACGTACTGCCATCATTGCTCTGAGTAGTAATCGCCGCCGATGCAAGCAGGCTCCAAATTCCCATACTTAAAAATATCGCCGCCGCTAGCAGAAGCGACAAACCGCATTTTATCCAATTTCTTTTTGCAGAAATCATATTTATTAATTTCCTCCCTTTAATATTAATTAAACTTTACATAAGTTAGATTGAACTAACTCATAGTTTTAAAATAATGCCGGAAATCCGGCCGTAAGCTTTGCCGATAGCCCTCCTTTAATAATTTTTGTCTGAAAGCAAAAATTTTCTCTGCTCTCCGTTATATGCTTTGTTTTTTATGGAAACAATAACCGCAATATTTAGTTAGCAATTACTAACTCAAGATTTAAAAAAATACCCTTTAAAAGAGTCATTTTTAAACTTGCATTAGTATATCACCCTATAAAATATATGTAAATAGCTATTTTGTTTCATTTTAGAAACAAACTCAATGTTTAAATCCGTAAAGCCTTTAACCTGCGAAATTGCAATGTGTTTCAGTTGTGTAACAAAAAATTTTACTTCTTTAGCTAAATAATTAATAGAGTAAATATTGCTGTACTTACCGGCATATGTATAACTCCGGCACTACACTGCATTTTTAAGCAAACACTGCCGTGAAGCATTTTATCTCTTCCATTTCCCATCGATATAAACTGCAGAACATCGGCCGGCAGACAAATATATCTTCCCTCTTTTTTAGCATCAACAAACGTACTGTTGAACTTATACTGCAGTTTTTGTACCCTGCCGTCAATAATCATTCCGCTTTTTGCAGATGGAGCACTTACAGTTTTTATTGCAAGGTAAATTGTACCTATGTGATTTTTTATTACTAACTCACATGGATGCTCAAAGCCGTCGTTTCCCATAGATATATTGCTTCCGTTTTTTATATGTTCTCTATATATAACAAACGGGAAATAATAACTGCCGTCACTCATATTTTTACACAGCTCGGCACCGCTAAAACCCTGCTTGTCAGCAAATATTTCTTTTATATATATACGTTCTCCCTGCTCCTGAATACGCTCGAAAAGTATATCGGAAAATCCAACTGACAGCATTGAAATGGCATTGTCTCTCGCCTGTAGAGGAGGTAAATCCTGGTATTGCATATATCTCTGTACAATTTTTAGTCGTCTCTGATATTTTTCCGCAAGTCCTTTGCCGTAATCTGTAAGTACGGTTTTACGCGATTCAATTCTGTCTACTATACCCATTTTTTTAAAATTATCAAGCTGCCGTGTTATAAAAACTTTACTTTTGTCCAAACTTTTCGCAGCGTCTGTTACTGTACGTTTTTTTACATCGGACTCGAAAAAATATAATAAAAGCTGTATTTGAAATATATTTAAATTTTCAGACATATTTATTTTCCTTTCTGTCTTTGCACTTTTTTAATTGCATTAATAACCATAAAATGGTACTCTTGACGGCTCATATATTAAAATGCAACAGGCTGTATATGAAAATTTTTTCATTATATTAAAATACGGTTTAAAACGGTATTAATCGAGCACTGAGTTATATATAACTAACTTGGCAATAAAATAAAAACATGAGTGTTAGTTTTAACTAATCTTTATGCTAAATTATGATATCATATCTAATTTTAAATTGTCAATAAACTAATTAATAAAAACTCGGGCTATAATTCCATTATATTCTAATGAAATATAAAGAATAATGCTTTTATTTGCGTAAATAATAAGCTTACCTAATTATCGGGAGATATTTAAAAATGAAATACAGTAATTTAAACGCACTTATAAAGAACAGTAAAAGCAGCAGAGAATTTTTCCTTTCGCTGCCTGTAAATATGCAAATGCAGTTGCATGAGCACAGCCCATATATACATTCTGCCGCCGAGTTGCATAACACTGTATATACAATACAAAACGCCCAGCATCTCTCAGATGTTTCGGGATGGGACAACAGCAGTAAAATGTAGGAATTTATTCTCTTTAATAAATAGTTCTTATTATTTTAGCGACTTGGCCTGTGCTTGATACTATCCATAAAACACTCAATAAAATACTCTATTGGTTTTGCCGCAAGTTTAATTTGCATACTTTACAAACAACAAATAATTAGATATGCTGCTGCAAAACCGACTAAAAATAATGCAGTCGATAATAAAAACCTTTTCATCGTTATCTTCCTATTATAAAAATAATCCGTACTTATAATATAACAATAAGAAAAGCGATGGGAACATAATGTTTCCATCGCTTAATAAATGTTTTGTTTTATACCTTGGCTCATATGCCGTTTTTTCTTTTTATATGCTATTCTCCGTCGGAAAGCATGGTGTTCAAGGCTCTTTGTGCCTGAACGACATCTGGCAAGTTTTGCAGTGAGCACATACAACTATATTGATTGCCGTTTCGGCGGGTATAATAAGTTCTTTCAAAAAATATAGTTCCTGTGCCGTTTTTATTCATACGGATTTGCATGGGCGGCAGCATATCGGCAGTAAAAATCTTGATATCCTTTCCCTCTCTGATTAGTAAGCGGCGATCGGTTACGGCGTAAAAGATCTTGCCTTTCAGTTTAGCATTTTTTATCGGTCCGCCAAAGGCTACCGATAATCCAATCAGCACAAATGGAATGCCGAACAAAATCATAATAATCTGTCCGCTCACAACAGCTGTAATTTCCCAAATCAGAGAAAATCCCAGCCAGATAATAGAAAACAGTATAGGCACCCGTCCGTATGAGTTCAGCTTTCCAGGGCCAGGTTCACCACACCATAGCAAGAGCTCATCCGGCTGTAAAAACGGTTTGAAAAAGTTGTAGCCCTCATTGTACTCCATCAATAAAACACCTTTCAGAAATAAAACTTTCTCTATTATAAGACCTTTTTTGCAAAAATCAAGTTTGCATGAAATTTTATTTGCTTCTTTACTGACAATATTATAGCACAAACAAAACAATTATCAAAACTTTTCGTATCTGTCATCTGGGCGAGCAGATATTTTTCTCTTCTTAGAAAACAAAAGATTAAAAGTGTTTGAGACAAATTTATAAAATCTCTTTTAAAAAATAATTCTAATAAAGATACGGCACGGCCTCAAAATGGGACCATGCCGTATCTTATATAAATATTTCTTATGGAAGCTTACTAAATGCTATTTCTCTTTGTTCATAAAGCAGTAGAGTCAATAGTTGAACAGAGATATTTTTTATCCTTCTCTTTTCCTGTTATATACAAGTATTGACAGCATGCTTATCAAAGAAGCAATCATTAGCCCGGCAAATATAACAAGGCTGGAATTATCGCCTGTATCGACGTTGTCGACAGGATGACTATAATCTGAGCTTGCATCAGATGGAGTTGACGACTGCTGCGATAATGAAGATGGTACTTCAGATGGCGGAGGAGCATCTTTATGATTTATAAATGACGCCTCGGCTATATCACCTGCCGGTATTGTTCCGCTTTCTGAATCAGATGTTGTGGTATATCCGTCTTTGTCCGCCTCAAGCTCCGTCACCGTATATTCAATGTCGGCATTAAGGCCTGTGGCTGTTATGCTTTCTTTATCCTTTAGAGAAAACTCAGCAACTCCGTCAACAAACTTCATCTCTCCGTACACGCCGTTTATAGAAGTATCGCTCAGCTCAACGATGAAGTTAAAATAAGTATCCTTGTCTCCGGCTGTGCCCGTTACGGATTTTGATACGCTGAGACCGCCGAATTTTACATTCTCAATCTCAAAGCCGTCGTAGCGCACCTCATAGTCCTCCGGCACTTCTCGCTCCGCAACGGTATAGACGATTTCTACGCCGTCTTCGTCGTATTTCGGCACTCCCTCAAATACATACTCCCATTTATTATCAGCTGTGCCGGTTATCTTGTTCCATAAACCTTCTATAAATCCGGTATCTTCACCTATCTCAGCAGAGGCCACTTCCACCCCGTTTGCATAGAGCACAACCTCTATCGTCTGAGGACGCTCGCCCGACGCATTATCGCTGTCTCGCCATATTTTTGTCGCAGGAATATCAACTGTGCCGGTGAGGGTGTTGGTAATATCGTTGCCATCCTGCGACGATGTGTAGTTTTCCGGTACCGTTTCTTCTACGCGGTAGGTATATGCGTTGCCACTGTCATCCGTCTTCGGCAGTCCGGTATATTTATAGCTCCACACATTGCCGTCCTTTTGCCATGTCGGAGATGCTTCTACCTCCATTTCATCTCCACCGGCAATGCTGCGGTAAAGTGTAAGAGTTATCTCCTCAGGACGGGTGTCGTATGCGTTTGAATTGTCTTTCCA